>CABEAI010000013.1_pt1 | contig 28168 bp, 28 predicted proteins | sample 3132431 | NCBI WGS metagenome assembly CABEAI01 (sample SAMEA5534343, study PRJEB31848) | metagenome | biome: tundra; feature: field; material: soil | place: USA | collected 2013-05 | depth 0.45 m | reverse complement strand
CCGACCCCCTGCCCGGCTACAAGCAGGCGCTGCCGATGGTCTACGCGGGGATCTATCCACAGGACTCGGACGACCATGAGGACCTCAAGGAGGCGCTCGAGAAGCTGCAGCTCAACGACGCCGCCCTGGTCTACGAACCGGAATCTTCGGCCGCGCTGGGATTCGGCTTCCGCTGTGGGTACCTCGGCCTGCTGCACATGGAGATCGTCCAGGAGCGGCTCGAGCGCGAGTTCAACCTCGAGCTGATCGCAACTGCGCCGACCGTCGTCTACCGGGTCACCTACGCCGACGGCCGGGTCGAGATGGTCGACAACCCCGAGCATTTTCCCGAGCCCCACCACGCCGAGAACATCGAGGAGCCGCGGGCCAAGGTCTCCCTGATCTGCCCAGCCGAGTACACCGGCGCGATGATGCAGCTCTGCCAGGACCGCCGCGGCGAGTTCATCAACCTCGAGCACCAGCCTGGCGATCGCGTGCTGCTTCACTACGACCTGCCCATGGCGGAGCTGATCCACGACTTCTACGACACTCTGAAGTCGCGGTCCAAAGGGTATGCCTCGCTGGACTACGAGCTGGTCGGGTACCGGGCCGCCGACCTGGTCAAGCTCGACATCCTTGTCGGCGGGGCCAGGGTCGATGCGCTCTCGATGATCGTTCCCCGCCAGAACGCGGCCCAGCAGGGCCGCAAGCTGGCGGGGAAACTCAAAACCCTGATCCCCCGACAGATGTTCGAGGTCGCGATCCAGGCCGCCATCGGGGGCAAGATCGTGGCCCGCGAGACCGTCTCTGCATTCCGCAAGGACGTCATCGCCAAGTGCTACGGCGGCGACATCACGCGCAAGCGCAAGCTCCTCGAGAAGCAGAAGGCGGGTAAGGCGCGGATGAAGCGCGTCGGCAATGTCGAGATCCCGCAGGAGGCCTTCATGGCGGTGCTGAGCCTTGACTGAGGTCGCCACTCTAAAGACCGACCGCCTCGACTTCTCTGAGCTCCGCGCCGGCGACATCGACGACATCGCCCGGCTCTACGGCGACCCGAGGGTCACGCGGTACATCACGGGCGGCGTCCACACGCGCGAGATGGCGCGGGCATGGCTGGACGCCCAGGCCGGGTTCGGGCAGCGACACCGGCGGATCGGGATGTTCAGGGTCGCGGACCGCGCCACCGGCGCATTTCTCGGTAGGTGTGGGCTTCGCGACCTTGGCGACTCGGGCGAGATGGAGCTCGGCTACGCCTTCGTCCCAGCGGCGTGGGGGAGGGGCATCGCCACCGAGGCCGCCCGTGCGACGTTGGACTTCAGCTTCCAGAACAGCGACCTCGACCACATCGCCGGCATCACCTTCCCGGAGAACGTTGCCTCGAAGAAGGTGCTGACCAAATGCGGCCTGCGTTACGTGCGTGAGGACCACTTCTACGGCATCGATGTCAGTTACTTCGCGATCAGCCGCGAGGGATGGCTGGCGCAAAAGGCGGGCGCATGACCGACCACTCGCCGCACAGCCTCTACCTCCACGTCCCCTTCTGCGTCAGCAAGTGCCCGTACTGCGATTTCAACTCCCACATCGGTCTTGAGGGGCTGTTCGAGTCTTACAGCCGGGCCCTGGTCTCTGAGATCCGGCTCTGGGGCCGCGAGCTGGGAGCGCCTCGCCTCGACACCGTCTTCATCGGGGGTGGCACCCCGAGCCGTGTGCCGGCGGAGCAGATCCGCGCCGCGCTGGACGCCGTCCGGGAGAGCTTTGTCCTTGCCCCCGGCGCCGAGGTCACCCTGGAGGCCAACCCGCAATCAGCCGAGTCCGACAAGATGGAGGCTTGGCTGGCGGCCGGGGTCAACCGGTTGAGTCTTGGCTTCCAGAGTCTGGACAGCGGTGCACTGGGATTCCTCGAGCGCGCCCACACCGCCGACGAGGCCGTTGACGTCTTCGGGCGGGCTCGCACGGCCGGCTTTGGCAACGTCTCCTGCGATCTCATCTTCGCCATCCCCGGCCTGAACACGACACGGTGGGAGGAGGTGCTGGCGGCTGTGCTGCAGCTTGGACCCGATCACCTCTCGGCGTATGAGCTGACCCCCGAGATCGGTACACGACTGGGCGCGGCTGTCGCCTCCGGCAAGACCCTGATGCCCGACGACGAGGTCAAGTTGGAACAGTACGCCGCCGCCGAGCGGTTGCTGTCAGCCGCCGGCCTGGCTCGATACGAGGTCTCCAACTGGGCCCGCCCGGGGCGCGAATGCCGCCACAACATCGCGTACTGGAGCGGGGTGCCATACGCCGCCGCCGGCGCCGGCGCTCACGCCTTCCTGTTTGCCGGGTCGGTTCCCCTCTGGCTCCGCGAAACGCGCACACAAGGCACGGTCACAGCCCGGCAGTGGAACCTGACCAACCCCGCGGCGTACATCGCCGCCGTCCGCGACCACGGCCACGCCCAGGCCGGCCACGAGTGGCTCGACCTGCCCACCACCATAGGCGACCTGATGATGATGGGCCTGCGGATGCGTTCCGGGGTCGACCTCGCCGCCGCTTCACGCCGCTTCGGGATCGACATTGGCGGCGCGCTGGCGACGAAGGTCGACGAGCTTGCCGGCGCCGGTCTGCTCCACCGGGACGGCCACATGGTGGCAGCCACGGACCGGGGGATGCTGGTGCTCAATCGCGTGGTCGCCGAGTTCGTGGGGCACGGAACAGGCGCACGGAACGAGGCTGATCCGCTGACCCTGGTCTAGAATCGTTGGCACTCAGGTATTTAGAGTGCTAAAAGACATCTCGAATCTCGATGACCGCAAGGAGCAGGTGCTCAAGGCTGTCGTCGTGGACTACACCACCACCGCCGTGCCGGTCGGCTCGCAGTCGCTGGCGGCGCGGCATTTCGCCCGGTGGAGCGCGGCAACGATCCGCAATGAGCTCGCTTTCCTGATGGAGACCGGCCACCTGCGCCAGCCACATACTTCGTCGGGTCGAGTCCCCTCCGACCTCGGTTATCGGTATTTCGTCGACTACCTGATGGAGGAGGAGTCCGTCAGCCCCCCGCTCCGCGCCAGCATGCTCGAGTTCTTCGAGGCGCTGCCGTTGGAGCTTGAAGCGATCCTCGAGGGAACGGCCCTGGCGATGGCGCGCGCTGCGGACAACGTCGGCGTGGTCACCGCCCCCCGGACCAGTGAGAGCAAGCTCAAGTACACCGACCTGATCCATCTCGACGCGGGCCGGATCCTGGCGATCGTGGTGCTGGAGGGGAACCTGGTCCGGCAGCAGCCCGTGGACCTGACCGCCGACGTCGACCAGGAGCTCCTGGGCGCGTTCTCGAACCGCCTCAACCAAGACCTCAAGGGCAAGACCGCCCTTGAACTGCGCATCTATCTCGCCGGCAACGAGCTTGAGGACTGGCAGGCCGCGGTGGTGCAGGGGATCGCTAATTTCATGAAGGCGCACGACTCCGAGTCGGCGACCGTCGTCGTTCACGACGGCGTCCGCAACCTGCTCAAGCAGCCCGAGTTCGTCGATGCCGAGCGGCTGCTTCCGGTGCTGGAGTTGCTTGAGGAGAGCAGGGACCTGGCCCGGATGCTGGAGGCCACTGATTCCGCGGAGAAGGTGGAGGTGCTGATCGGCGATGAGAGTGGGGACCTTCACCTGCGCGAGTGCAGCCTGGTGATGACCACATACGGCGCCCCTGGTCTCACCGGCACCATCGGCACCATCGGCCCCACCCGGATGCTCTACCCGCAGGTGGTGGCCCGGCTGCGCTATGTCTCTGAGCTCGCCGGCCTGGCTGTTGCACGTCTCTATCAATGACGCCGGGATCGGGATTGTCCGGCGCGCGGTTGGGGTAGAACCGCGAGCATGGGTGATGACGACAACGGTATCGACCTGGGCGTAGATGTCCACGGCGCCCACGAGGGGCCGCGGAAGCGGGCTGGCCGAGCGCCCTCCGGACAGCGGGGGAAGGAATCCGGCCGCCACCCGGACCTCGACCCTCGCAAGCAGCTGGAGGCCGCCGAGGAGGCGCTGGAGGAGGCCCGCGCGGCTGTCAAAGAGAACACCGACAAGTACGTGCGGATGGCCGCCGAGATGGACAACATGCGCCGGCGTCATCGCCAGGAACAGGCCGATCAGCTCCAATACGCCAACTCCGAGCTGATCACCAAGCTGCTGCCGGTGCTGGACAACTTCCACCGCGCTCTCGACCACGCGCCTGAAGGCGTTGAGGGCCCTACGGAGCAACTGCGCAGCGGCCTGCTGATGGTGGTCAAGCAGTTCGAGGACATCCTCGAATCGGAGGGCGTCCGGCCGATCGAGGCCGAGGGCCAGTTCTTCGATCCCAGCCTGCACCAGGCAGTTACCGCGGAACCCTCCGAAGAGTACGAGGAGGGCCAGATCATCGCCGAGCTGCAGCGCGGTTACACCCTCCACGACCGGGTCCTGCGGCCGAGCCTGGTCAAAGTCGCCCGCAACAGCTAGCTTTCGGCGCCATGGCGACGACACGGGATTACTACGCAGTACTCGAGGTAACCCGCAGCGCGAGCCAGGACGAGATCAAGAAGTCGTTCCGCAAGCTGGCGATGAAATACCACCCGGATCGCAACCCGGGCGACGCCTCCGCGGAGACCAGCTTCAAGGAGATCAACGAAGCCTATGAAGTGCTCTCCGACCCGGGCAAGCGCAGCCAGTACGACACCTACGGCCGCGTTGGCGGCGGCGCCGGCGGTTCCGGCGATGCCTTCGCGGGGGCCGGTTTCGGCGATCTCTTCGACATGTTCTTCGGCGGCCAGGGAGGCGGCCGGCAGCGGGGCGGGCCGCGACGGGGCGGAGACCTTCGCTACGGCTTGGAGCTGACTTTCGAAGAGGCAATCTTCGGCGCCGAAAAAGAGATCCAGGTTCCTCGCCGCGACGTCTGCACGACCTGCTCCGGTTCCGGCGCCGAGCCCGGCTCGACGCCGATCCAGTGCCCTGACTGCGGCGGCCAGGGCCAGGTGCGGCGGGTGGCGCAATCGGTCTTCGGCCAGGTCGTCAACGTCGTCACCTGCCCGCGCTGCCGAGGCGAGGGTCAGCTGATCGAGAAGCTCTGCACCGCCTGCCAGGGATCCGGTCGAATGCAGTCTCGCAAGACGCTGAAGGTCACCATCCCCGCCGGGGTCGACGACGGCGACCAGATCCGGCTCAGCGGCGAGGGCGAGGCCGGCGCGCGCGGGGGCGGCTACGGGGACCTCTACGTGGCCATGAGCGTCCGACCTCATCCGCTGCTTCGCCGCCAGGGTCGCGACATCTACTACGACCTCGGCGTCAATTTCAGCCAGGCGGCCCTGGGCGACACCATTGAGGTCCCCACCGTCGACGGGCCGGTCAAGCTCGACGTGCCCGCCGGCACCCAGTACGGCACCAGACTCCGCCTCGCCGGCAAGGGCGTGCCCCACGTGCGCTCGGGCAAGCGAGGCGACGAGATCGTGGTCGTCCACGTGATCACGCCGACCAAGCTCAACTCTGAAGGCAAGAAAGCACTTGAAGGGCTGGGCGGCCGCACCGGCCTTCCCACCGAGGCGCCCAAGAACGTCTTCGACCGTCTCCGGGATTCGCTGGGCATTTAGTCCGCGGCCCGCGAAGCGGGCGAAGCTCTCGACGCGAGGATGCGGGCTCTAGCTGCTCACCCTGGAGGCCAGGTCATGAAGCGGCCGCCGATCAGATGCACGTGCAGGTGGTACACGGTCTGGCCGCCGTTCGGGCCGGCGTTGATGTTGAGGCGAAACCCGGCGTCGTGGATGTCCTTCTCCTTGGCCAGCTTGTTGGCGGTGTGGACCAGGTTCGCAAGGACGTCCACGTTGGATTCGTCAAGCTCGCGGATGCTGCTGATGTGCTTGGTCGGGATGATGAGCAGGTGCACAGGAGCCACCGGTTTGATGTCTTCGAAGGCGACAACGTTTTCGTCCCGGTACACGATGTTGGCCGGGATTTCGCCTTCGACGATCTTGCAGAAGATGCACTCCTCGCCCACTCAGTCCTCCTTCAGTTCCAGGTCTCCGCTGCGGTGATAGAGCACCGCCAGCGCGGTCAGAGCCGCGGGTAGCGGCCGCATCACCCTCGGGCCCAGGCTGACCGCGGGCGCGCCCGCGCGCTCCGCCAACTTTACTTCGGCGTTAGACCAGCCACCCTCGGGGCCGACGATGATGCAAACGCCGTCATCGCCGAGGTCGGCCGCGGAGAGGCTGGGCAGCCCGGCGCCCTCATAGAGCAGGAAGGTCTGGAGGTCACCGGCGGCAGCCGCCTCGGTCGCCTCGGCCAGCGCAGCCGCCGGTAGGACCTTCGGGAGCCGTCCCCGCTGGCCCAACTCGGCGCCCTGGCGGACGATCTGCTGCCAGCGCTTGTGCCGCGCCGCCAGCTTGGCGGCGTTCGGCCGGGCCACCGTCCGCTCAGTGATCAACGGTTGCACCGACTCCACCCCCAGCTCGCCGGCGTACTCGAGGATCCGATCGAATTGGTCGCCCTTGAGGAGCGCCTGACAAAGGCGGACCCGCCGGCTCGGCTCTCGGCGCGACGGGTTGCTGTCGAGCACGCGCGCCACCACCTCGGTGGCGCTCGCGCTGGTGACCTGGCAGCGATGCTCGATTTCGTCCGGCGACACGGCGACAAGCTCCTCATGGGGCTGCAGCCGCAGGGCTCCACCGAGGTGTTGGGCATCGGCGCCCGTGAGGTGTAGCTCGCCTCCGCTAATCGCGCCGGCATCCACAAAGACCCTGACCATCGCAGCGATGGTAGCGGCGTCGCCAGTGGAGTGGCTGGGTCCTTCCACTAAAGTGCGGCCATGATCCCGATCGAGGCGCGACTGCCAAAAGATCCCCGACTGCGCGAACTGGTCACGCGCGCGCAGGACGAGCTGGCGATCGCCGACCCGCTCGGAGCCGCCCTGCTCGCGGGTGAGACCGGGCACCTTCCCGACGGCTCCGCGGAGGCGCTGGCGCACGAATCCCAGCGGCTGGTGGCGCTGGCGACCGAGCTCGAGTCCCTCGATGGCCTCGACGAGGATGACGACCTGGATCGCTCCGCACTGGCGCACTCCCTGCGCCGCGTCACGCCCGCCCCACATCCCCGGCCGCCGGCGGGAGCCCTCCTGCTGGAGCGCCACCTCCTCGCCGCCCTTGGCGGCCTCGGCCTCGCGCCCCAGCCTCGCGCCGTGGAGCTTGCCGCGCTGGTGGAGTCGGGACCGGCATTCCTGGCAGCCTCTCGAGAGGGCTGCTTCGGGGCGACCGAGGCAGCCGGCCAGGTCGCGCTGGCCGCAGCCAAGCGTCTGCCCCAACTTCTCGACCTCGCCGCCGCGGCGGCCAGGGCGCTGCCCCTCCAACCGCGTCTCCGTGAGCGCATCGAGGCCGGCCTGGGCGAGCTGCTTGCCGCTGCCGCCGAGGATGGCGGCTGGCTCCTCAAGGAGTACATGCTGGCGGCGGGCGCCGAACTGTCGCGTCTGATCGTCGAACCTTCGGGGCTGGGCATGAGCATCGACGAGGTGGAGTCGGCCGCCGAGGCGATGCTCGCGGACCAGGCCGGCCTCGACCACGACGACCTCACCGGTCATGGCCGACACGAGGAGGCCGGTCCACCAGCTTTTCCAGCCGGCGCGGCGCCTCGCGAGCCCGCGGGGCTGGCGGTGGTCGCCGACGCTTGCCGTCGGGTCGAAGCCGCGTGCGACCCCTGGTGTCCGGACCCCGGAGGCGCCGAGTTCGCCGTCGAGGCGCAGCCGTCGTGGCTGCAGCCGCTGCTGCCGCCGCTGGCGCTGGCTGCCGGCGGCCCGCTGGCGTCTGAGCCGCTGCGGCTGCTCGTCGGCGACGGCGCCTCCGGGCTGTCGCTGCCGGACCTGGAGCGCGAGCTCGCGGTGATCCAGGCAGCCGAGTACCTACCCGCCGCGAGTGCTCGCGGCCGCGGCCGGCTGGCGCGCCTACTCGTGCCCGCACCGGAGGGTGCGGAGGGCTGGCGGGCGCTGGCCCTGGCCGGAGCTCCGGGTGTGGTGCCGCACAGCCGCGGGGAGCTGGGCTGGCGCGCGATCCTGGCGCTCGTGGCGATCGCCATCGGGCGTGGCCGTCTCGACGTCAGCGAGGCCGCCGATCTGATCGCTGCGGAGACGGGCATGGACCACGAGACGGCGCGATTGCAGGCTGTCCATGTCGCGGCGCAGCCGGCCGCCGCCCTGACCTTCGTCGCTGGGGCCGTCGCGGCAGGGGCCGCGGTCAGCCGCATCGCCCGCGACAGCAGCGACCAGGCCGCCCATGCGGCCGTGCTGGCCGCCGGACCGCTGCCAGGGTTCTTGATCAACCGGCTCGGATATACTCCCTGAATTCGCGGCAGAACTTGCCGCGCGCGCCTATCGACCCATTGGCGCAGTCCAGACGAAGGAGGTGATCCACTCTATGTCCGAGGTAAAGGTTCGCGAAGGCGAAACCTTCGAGAGTGCCCTCCGTCGTTTCAACAAGAAGATCAAGCAAAATGGGGTCCTCTCCGAGGTCCGCCGGCGTGAGCACTACGAGAAGCCCAGCGTGCGACGCAAGAAGAAGCTGGTCGCGGCTCGCAAGCGGCGGTCGCGCGCCGGCTGACCGGCGCCCGCCAGACTGCCACCGGGGTGGCGCCACGTCGCCTCGAGATCAACATTCGCAGCCGCTACCGGCCGCTGCCCACACGCGCCGTGATCCGCCGCGCCCTGCAAGCCGCCGCCAACCACGAGTCAGTACTGGCCGGCGCCAGCGTGGGCGTGTTGGTCTGCGATGACGACACCATCCGCGACTACAATCGGCGTTTTGCCGCCGAAGACCACGCCACCGACGTCCTTTCTTTCCCCAGTGACGCGGAGGGCGAGCTTGGCGACATCATCCTGTCCCTCGACCACCTGCGTGCGCAGGCCGCCGCCGCCGGGCACAGCCTCGATCGCGAGGCCGCCACACTGACGGTGCATGGCTTTCTCCACCTGCTCGGCTACGACCACGCCCGCAAACGTGACGAGCGGGTGATGTTCGCGCGCACCGATGCGATCGTGGACAGCCTGGGGCCGTTGCCGTGACCTTCCGGCGCAAGCCCGCGACGCCACCGGTCGACCTCATCATCATCGGCCTGGGGAACCCCGGCCGGGAGTACAGCGGCTCGCGGCACAACCTTGGCTTCATGTGCCTGACTGAGCTGGCCCGGCGCCTCGGGTTGCGGGTCACCGAGCGCAGCTCCAATGCCCTGGTAGCGACGGCCAAGGCTCCGGGACGCGAGGGCTCGGTGTTGCTCGCCAAGCCGCAGACCTTCATGAACCTGAGCGGCCGGGCGGCAGCGGCGCTGGTCCGCAAGCACAAGCTCACCCCCTCCGACGTGTGGGTCATCCACGACGAGATGGACATCCCCTTTGGCAAGCTACGCATCCGCATGGGCGGCGGCGCGGGCGGCAACAATGGGGTTCGCTCGCTGCTCGCCGAGCTTGGCGACAGCGGCTTTGTCCGCTTCCGCATGGGGGTGGGCCGGCCGGAGCCTGCGGACGCGGTCGACCACCTCTTGTCGCCGTTCACCGAAGAGGAGCGTCGGCGGCTGCCCGCCTTCATCGCCCTCACCGTTGACGCCCTCTTGGATGCGCTGACCGACGGCATCGATATCAGCATGAACCGCCACAACGGGCGCTCCGCTTGACCAAAGCGGTGGCCGCGCAGACCATCAGCGGGCTGCTGGGGGCGGACCCGGAGCTGGAAAGCGTGGTCCAACGTATGGCCGAGGCGCGACCGGGCGCTCCCATCGCGGTCGGCGGCGCACCCGAGGGCTCATGGGGGTTGTTGGCCGAGCACCTGCGCGCCCGGCTGGGCACCAGCGTCCTGGTCATCGCGACCGATCCCCAGGCCCTGGTCGATGACCTGCTCGCCTTCGAGGGCGTGCAGCGGGCCCTCCATTACCCGGCGGCCGACGTCCTGCCGATGGATCGGACCCCGCCAGCGGATGAGATCGTGGCGGCGCGGCTGGCGACGCAGGCCGCCCTGCTTGGCGATGGCACGGCGGTGGTCGCCGCCAGCCTCCTCGGCCTGGCTCGCCCGGCGCCGCATCCAGGGAGCTTTGCCGGCGGGCTCCTGACCGTTCGCGTCGGACCGGGAGCCGGGCTGGACCAGCTTGTCGAGTGGCTGGTCGTGTGGGGGTACAGCCGCGAGCCCGAGGTCGAGGCGCCGGGCCAGTTCGCGGTCCGGGGAGGCATCGTCGATGTCTTTCCGCAAACGGACTCGGGACCCCTTCGGATCGAGTTCTTTGGCAACGAGGTGGAATCGATCCGCGGCTTCGAGATCACGTCGCAGGCGTCGATCACCAAGCTCACCGAGGCCGACCTGCTGCCCGCTCGGGAGTTTCCGCATCGCCAGGCCGAGGTCGAATCGGCGCTCGAGCGGCTGCGCTCGCTTGATTTCACCGACTGCCTGCCGGAGGTGGCGGAGCAGTGGCGGGAACACATCGCCCATCTCGCCGAGGCGGGCTACTTCCCCGGGGTCGAGACCCTCTACCCCTACCTGAGCGACAAGCCGGCGTCGCTCTTCGACTACTTCCAGGCGCCGCCGCTGGTGCTGATGATCGAGCCGGGGCGGGTGGGCGCCCAGGCGGAGCGCCACCGGCTCGAGACCGAGGAGCTGATCGCCAGCGAAGCCGACCACGGTGAGCTGCCGCGCGGGCTGCGCTCCGGCCTGATTCCCTTCCGCGACCTGGAGGCGCGATTCGGCGCCACCATCCACGTTGACCGAGTGGCTGAGCCGGGGGAGATCGACCTCGGCTGGCGGGCGCCGGCGAGCCTGGTGGGGCGACCGGAGGCGATCGGCGACGAGGTGAAGCGCGCCCTTGCCGATGGCGAGCGACTGGTGTTCACCACCCGACACCTCGATCGATTGGCATCGCTGGTGGACTCGGAGGGAATTGCCCTGACCCAGGTCGAAGAGCTGGACGTCGACAGCACCGAGCTCCCGGCGAGCGGCGCGGTCGCCGTCGACGCCTCCCTGCGCACCGGCTTCCGCCTGCCGGCCGCCCACCTTCGCTTGTACAGCGACCTCGAGCTCTTCGGCCTGGCCCGCCCCGAACGCCGCCGCCGCCGGGTCGTCGCCGGCCAGGCCACCGACGCCGCCACCGCCTTCCGCCTCGAGATCTCACCGGGCCAGCTGGTGGTGCATCGCGACCACGGCGTGGGGCGCTTCCAGGGCCTGCGATCGATCGACGACGCCGGCGCCGAGCGCGAGTACATCCACCTCGAGTACGCCCGCGGCGACCGCGTCTTCGTCCCCGTGGAGCACATGGATCGCATCCAGCTCTACGTCGGCGGCGCCGAGGGCGAGGACCCGAAGCTGAGCCGGCTAGGGACTGGCGACTGGGACCGCACCAAGCGCAAGGTGCGACAGGCGGTGGCGGAGATGGCCGGCGAGCTAATCCAGATCTACGCCAGGCGCGAGGTCGCCCAGGGCCACGCCTTCCCACCCGACGGCCCCTGGCAGTCGGAGCTCGAGATGGCCTTCCCGTACCAGGAAACTCCCGACCAGCTCCGCGCCATCGAGGAGATCAAAGCCGACATGGAATCCACGCGCCCGATGGACCGCCTGCTCTGCGGCGACGTCGGCTTTGGGAAGACGGAGGTGGCGCTGCGGGCCGCCTTCAAAGCCGCCAGCGACGGCAAGCAGGTGGCGGTGCTGGTGCCGACCACGGTCCTCGCCAACCAGCACTACTTGACGTTCAGCGAGCGTCTCAAGCCCTACCCGGTACGGGTTGAGATGCTGTCGCGGTTCCGGTCAGACGACGAGGCCGAGGGGGTGCGGGCGGGGCTGGCCGACGGCACTGTCGACATCGTCATCGCGACCCACAGGATCCTCAGCGGCAGGGTGCGTTTCAAAGACCTGGGACTGCTGATAGTCGACGAGGAGCAGCGCTTCGGGGTGGCGCAAAAAGAGCGCCTCAAGCGGATGCGGGCGTCCCTGGACGTGCTCAGCATGTCGGCGACCCCGATCCCGCGGACGCTGCACATGTCCTTGGGCGGAATCCGGGACCTCAGCGTCCTCGCGACCCCGCCCGAGGAGCGGGTGCCGATCCGCACCTTCGTGACCGCCGACGCAGACAACCTGATCCGCGAGGTGATGATGCGAGAGCTTCACCGTGAGCGCCAGGCGTTCTTCGTCCACAACCACGTCCGCACCATCAAGAAGGCCGCCGACCGCGTCCGTCGCCTCGTCCCCGAGGCTCGGGTCGCGGTCGCCCACGGCCAGATGGAGGAGGGCGAGCTGGCCAGGGTGATGACGGCGTTCGTGAGCCGCGAGTTCGATGTCCTGGTCTGCACCACCATCATCGAGTCGGGCCTCGACATCCCCACCGCCAACGCCATCATGGTCCAGGACGCTGACCGCTTCGGCCTCGCCGACCTCTACCAGCTTCGCGGACGGGTGGGACGCTCGGGCGAGCGAGCCTACGCCTACTTCCTCTACGACCCGCAGCGGTCGCTGACTGAACACGCCGACAAGCGGCTCGACGTCATCGGCGAGTACCAGGAGCTGGGATCGGGCTTCAAGCTGGCGCTCAAAGACCTCGAGATCCGCGGTGCCGGCAACCTGCTCGGCCGTGAGCAGAGTGGCGAGATCGCCGCCGTCGGCCTCGAGATGTACAACCAGATGCTCCGCGATGCGGTCGGCGCTTTGCGCGCCCAGGTCCCGGGCCAGGCGCCGGCGGTTGCGACTGACGCCGACGAGGAGGCCGCCGACACGCCGGCCGTGACGCCGCTGGAGCTACCCCTCGACCACTACCTCCCACACGACTACGTGCCCGACGAGCGGGTCCGGCTGCAGGTCTACCAGCAGCTAGCCGCCGCCACCAGCGATGCCGAACTGCAGACCCAGGCGCGTCGGCTCAAGGATCGCTTCGGCCAGGTCCCCGGGCCGGTCGACAATCTTCTCTTCAGCCTGCGGGTCAAGCTGGCCGCCCAGGCGGCGGCGGTCCGTGCCGTCCATGTCGACGAGGGAGAGCTTGAGCTCCGGGTGGCCATCGGCGACGCCCGCGACCTCGCCGCAGTCGCCGGGCGCCACCGGCACGTTGAGGCTAGGCGCTCGCGCCTGCGCTTCGGCTGGCGAGCGGCGGGCGGCGGCTGGCAGGATGAGCTGCTTTGGATCATCGCCGACCTCGCCTCGCAACCAGCCGCCGCTTGAGCCAGGTCGTCGCTCGGATCGCCCGGTAGCATCACTTCCATGGCCGACCCCGAACCGCTGAAACACCCCAAGCTGAAGCCGACCCGCGAGGAGAACGTGCAGCGTTTGCGCGAGATGCTCGAGGTGGTCGAGGCGCTGCGCGCGCCCGATGGCTGCCCCTGGGACCGCGAGCAATCGCACCTCAGCCTGCGGCCCTACCTGCTCGAGGAGACGTACGAGCTGCTGGAGGCGATCGAGGGCGGTTCCACCGATGACGTCAGCGAGGAGCTGGGGGACATCCTGCTGCAGGTCTTCATGCACCACGCCATCGCCCAGGAAGCCGACGAGTTCAGCATCGCCGACGTTGCCCAGCATGTCACCGCCAAGATGGTGTATCGCCACCCGCACGTCTTTGGCGACGTCGAGGTGGCCGGCGCCGACCAGGTGCTGGCCAACTGGGAGGGCCTGAAGAACAAGGAGAAACGCAAGCAGGGCAGGGTCTCGGCGCTGGAGGGCGCGCCAAAGACGCTGCCGGCACTGGCCTGGGCGCTATCGATCCAGAAGCGGGCGGCCCGGGTCGGCTTCGACTGGAAAAACACCGAGGGCGTGCTGGACAAGGTCGCCGAGGAGGCCCGCGAGCTGAGCCAGGAAGACGACCGGCAGCGCCAGGAGGAGGAGCTTGGCGACCTTCTGTTTGCCCTGGTCAACCTGGCTCGTCACATCCGAGTCAACCCGGAGGATGCCTTGCGCACCAGCGCGCGCCGCTTTCAGCGTCGCTTCGAGCAGGTGGAGCACGCTGCACAGGAACAAAGCACCGACGTGCGTGACCTGACGCCGGCGGAGCTGGACAAGCTCTGGGAGCAGGCCAAGCTCAAGTCGTGAGGTCGCGTATTCGGCGCCGACCAGGTTCGTGGATCTCGCGCTGAATACCTTTCGCGCATTGCTCGAATACGAACCCCGGGTTATGATCGCCCCCAAGCGGCGGTTCCCGCCGCGGTCGAGTCACTCCTCTTTACGTTTTGGCAAGACAACGACTGAAAAAGAACGCGAGCTCGTCGGGACCTCTAGTCACGCCCGGCCGAGTTGGAATCCTGCTACTGTTCGTGGCCGCGCTATGGGTGGGTTCTGGATTTGTCTCCAAGATCGTCGTGGCTTACCGGCTCAACGCCGAGGCGGCCCAGCTCCAGCAAGAGAACCAGCGCCTTGCGGACGCCAACCGCGCCTATCAATCTCAGCTCTCGGCCCTGGCCCAACCAAGCGGAAAAGAAGAGCAGGAGCGGCTGCACAATTACATCCAGAAGGATGAGAAGGTGTATGTCATTGTTCAGCCGTCGCCTGGACCAAGCCCGTCGCCTCGCCTGGCGCCCTCTACCACGGGAAGCGGCAGCCCCGCTTCTTCTGGCGGCTTCTGGCAGGATCTCTGGGGCGCCCTTACCGCGCCGTTCCACTGAGATCGCCAGCGTTCCGGCCGGCAAGGCCGGCTTTGGTATATTCGGTTTGCGCGGTGGAGCAGTGGCAGCTCGTCGGGCTCATAACCCGAAGGTCGTCAGTTCGAATCTGACCCGCGCAACCAACTTCTAAATACGAATCCGGGCCACCAGGTTCCTAAGAGGCGCCGCGACGGCCCGATTGCTCACGGAGGGGTGGGAAGAGCGGCGTGAAGCTTACGCAGGTTCGGGTTCGCCGGTTCCGCAACATCCTCGACTCCGGGCCGGTTGCCGTCGAGAACGACATCTCCTGCCTTGTCGGCAAGAACGAGTCCGGCAAAGACTGCGGTGCTTGAGGCCGTATACCGCCTGAAGGCCACGCACCCTGCCGCCTTCATCGAGCTGGATGACTATCCGCGCTGGTTGTTGTCCGAGCATCGAAAGACCGGGGAAGGCCGATTACCACGGCAGCAACGGTCAGCGCCTGCTTCACGAGTCCAAGACACGCTGGTCGTTCATACTCCCACCCTCACGGACGAGTAGGCAGGCCCTCCGCAGTTAAGAGGGCCACTCAAACCGGGGTGTCCGGCGAGCGGCCTTGGCCACCCGAGGCGGGTCAGTTTCCAGTATCCCGGCTAGCGTGGCCCCCGCGCCAGACTGACAAGCCCTGCCAGACTGACAAGCCCTCGCGCCCTACGCGGGAGTTATCTTGATCGTCCAGGTGAGGGTGGACGCCTCTACGTCAAGGTAGTAGTCGCCGGTTTCCGGAGCGTCGAAGGCCGCTTCACCAGATGACGGCTGGGGCGGGATCCGGATTTCGTTGACGAGCCCTTGGGTGCCGTTGTGATGAATGTGGACGATGAAGTTACTCGATGCTCCGGTAGCAGTCCAAGCCAGCTTGTAGCTGCCGCCCTTGAGCTGGAAGTGGTCGGTGACTTTAGAGCCCGTACCGGTGAAGCGTTACTGGCGCTTGCGGCGGCGTATGACGTATAGGACGATCAGACCGACACAGCCGATCCCGAGATTGCGGACCATATGGCCTTGCTTCTTGACCTCACCCGGCGGCGGAACCAACGGGGCAGCCGGGGGCTGCGGCGCAGTCGGCCCGGGCGGCGGCGGCGGCGGGGCCTGCGCAGTCGGCCCGGGCGGTGGCGGCGGAGACTGCTCGCTCATGTCTTATCCCTCTATCCCGCGCGGCGGTTGGTGCGTCGAGGACTCACCGGGCAACCGCTCGCACGCTGCCGGTAATAATGCCAGCAACAGGGGCTCGCCGTGGGGGCGGGGCCTCGTGTCGCTCAACCACCGGCTGCGACGCGGCGACGGGCCGCCGTCCTACGCGCCGAGCGCGACCGCGAACGGGCCTAGCGGAGGCGCCGGTTGTGTGCCGTAGACCCGCGGCGCCGGGAAAACTGTACCAGGCGCGATTGATGAGAATCTGGGTGCCGTCGGGAGATACGATCGGCTGCGCCGCGGGGTTAGGGGTCCGACCAGGACGCGCCGATGTCGGCTCCTCACCAGGGGATAATCCGGGCGCTGAACGAGCGGCAACGTCCGAGGCCGCGCTCGGCGGCTCCGATGCTTCGGGCGGCTGGACCACCGAGGCATTCGCGCTGTCTTCCTTATTTGGTGGTCCCGAGCTCACAGCATCCGCGTCTGGCTCGCTTGGCGACGGCTTCTTCACCCAGGCCGACTTGGCCTGCGGCTGTAGCTCGGCAGTATTCGGCTTATCTCGCCCAGCTTCGGCGGCGCTGAGAGCCGCTCGCGTCGCAGCCTCTTGGGTGGCGCCCACGTCCAGTGCCTCTCGACCGGACCGGGCAGCTGGATGGGCCAGCTGTGCGTCGCCGCCGAACTGATCCATCGACCATGCGTACCAGTCCTCCCACGTCACCCGCGGTACCGCTGGCTCCGCCATAGCGTGCCCCTTACCTGCGCCCATCAGTCTTCGGCATGGGCCGGACTATACGCTCCGTCGGCGACGTGCCGGAAGCCGACAGGGTTCGGTATCAGGCGGAGGATTGCGGCAATCGCGAGGCCCTAGGAACACCCGCCCCCTGATTCTGTTACGGATTGGTGATTAGTTCCCCATGAGACAATAGGAATTGGAGCCTTCGGCGGACCAACCGCCGCCGGATAAGGGATAAGACATGAGCGAGCAGTCTCCGCCGACGCCAGTTGGCCTCCTTTTGCTCGACGGGCTCTACCGATGGGATGGCCGTCAATGGCAGGCCATGACGCCCCACGATCGCCCCCCTGAGCCGATCATCTCGCCCGACGGTCGCCAAGTGTGGGACGGCCAGCAGTGGCAGCCTCGCGAACCGGCTCCCGCCGCCTCGCCCGAAGGCCGGATGGTGAATTCGGACGAGGCTGAGCCAGGCTTTCTCATGGTTGCGCGGGTCTTCATCAAGCTCCTTCTCGCAATCGCGTTGATCCCGCTCGTTCTTTGGCTGCTGGGGTTCATCGTGCTTCCCGTCGGTGGCAGCCTTATCCACATCCTGCTGATCATCGTGATCATCATGGTGATCCTTCCCTTCGTTCAGGGTCGACGATCGGTCTGAGAGGCCCGGTTTTGGCCTTGGGACGGCTGATTTGTTTCGCTCCCCCAATCGGCTGTGCTGAGTTCCTAGCAGTCGTTACCCATCGGTGGGCATAGCGGAGAAGCACCGGTCGGGCTGCCTCCGGAGGGCTTTCCCGTCGAGGGCGAGTCAGAATAAAAGCTGAGCCCCTTCCGCTTTCGTGGACGGGGTCGAAGGAGGCAACCAATGGGCACCACTGAAACGACCGGGACGGTCGTAGGGGCGTTCCGCGACCATGCCGACGCACAGCGGGCGGTCGGCGCGCTGGAGCAAGCGGGGTTCGGCGCGGATCACATCGGCGTCCTGCGCAAGGGCGAGAAGGACGGCGTGCATGAGGTTCGTGACCACGGCAAGGGCGCCGGCACCGGCGTGGCTACGGGGCTGGTCGAGGGCGGTGTCCTCGGCGCCGCCGCGGCGTTCCTGCTGCCGGGTGTCGGGCCGGTGATCGGCGCCGGCATCCTGGGCACCATTATCCTGGGCGCGCTCACCGGCGGCGCCACGGGTGGCATCGTGGGTGCGCTCACGGGCGTGGGCGTCCGTGAGGATGAGGCCGAGCACTACAGCCGCGAGTTCGAGGCGGGCCAGGTCCTGGTCACCGTGCGTGCCCCTGGCCGGGAGGCCGAAGCACACCAGATCATCGGTCGCTTCAACGGCATGTCGCAGTTCAAGGGCGGGGCGCCCGCGGCGATCGGCTCGCCGGCCACTGGCGACGCGCCGATCACGGACCGTCGCGACGAGACCGCAGACACCACCGATCGCGCCGTCGAGAACGAGCGCCTTAACCGCTAGTCACGGAACCCGGGGCGGGGCGGAGGCCATTGCGGCCGCCGCCCCACTTTCATTTGGTGGCTCCGCTGAAGAGAGGCTCACGCCGAACATACTGGTGACCGACGGTCTTAAATGTCCTTCGGTAAGCGACCGTGTAGGGCGGCTATCGCTGTCCCAGTAGGTAAGCGCCAATGCGGCACAATCGCCACGCTGTTTCTGTTCCTCTCACATTCGTGCGCGATGCGTCGGACGTTCCACCCGCGTCGAATCTAGACTTTGCTAGCCATGCGCAAACAAGGGGATGTGTGGACCGAGGCACTGCGGGCGATGGCATCGCTCGGCATCTCGATGCTTGAGGCCGCCCGGCGCCTCCATCGGCATCACTCCACTGTCCTACGCCACGCCAAGAAGCTGGGCCTGGAGTGGTGCCGGCCTGCGTCTGCTCTGAAGACCCCCTAAGCCTCCCAAGGGACCAGTCGGTCGCCGCTGGACAGAAGCCGAGGATGAGCGACTGAGGCAGCTTGTGACTGAGGGCGCGTCCATTGACTGAGCCGCCAAAGACCTGGACCGACAGGCCTCGCTTTGTCTGGTGTCGGGCAGACCGCGTAAATGCCCCTTGGAACCAGGTCCAGAACGTCTTCTCGAATATCCCTGCCAGGCTGGGCCAGTAGAGGGGGCTTCTGAAACGCCCTACCGGCGGCTGCGAGCCCTCGATACGTCGCCGTCGGCGCGCTGGATCAGATCATCCGCCGAGTCGTCGGCTTGGAACTGGGCAAAGCCGACCGTGATCGAGCTGCCGGGGCGCCCGGCCGCCAACTTCGCGCTCACAGCCTCAAAGCGTGGGCGCGCGTCTTCGACAACGATGCCCGACAGTACGCATACAAACTCATCGCCACCGACGCGAGTGATCACGTCGTAGGGGCGCAGGCATGCTCGCAGAGAGTCCGCCACGGCAATGAGCATGGTGTCTCCGGCAGCGTGACCTCTGGCGTCGTTCTCGGCTTTGAGTCCGTCTACATCGACAAAGGCAGCCACGAGCTCTCCGCTGATACGCCGCGCGCGGTCGATCTCGCGCCGGATCGCAGCCAGCCCGGCGCCCCGGCGGCGCACTCCTGTCAACTCGTCGGTCCCGGAATCTTCACGGTCCTTAGCGGCCTGTGCGCGATCGTACGCGGCAACCTTGCGGTCGCTGCTGGCCTGTGCGCGGTCGGTCGCGGCCTCACCGCGCGCCGAGGCAGCCCAGCTACGTTCGTCTGCCGCATGCTGACGGTCGCTCGCCGCGCTATGCTCTTCAGTTCGGTCGAGATCACCCGCCGCGTCGTCATGCGCGTCGGCCTCTACGTCACGCAGTTCGGCCTCTACGTCACGCTCCTGCGCGGCCAGATCGCGTTCGCGCCCGTCGATGTCGCGCCCGTCGATGTCACGCTCGCCCGCAGTCGCAAAGGCGTCTCGGTCTGTCCCAGAGGCCCCGCGGTCCTGATCTGGGCGTCTCATGCCATGGCTCACGTTAGACCCTCTCACGAGGGATTGTCGGCACAAGCTTGACGAAAGTAGCGATCCTCGAATCTAGACTTTGCTAGCCATGCGCAAGCGAGGGGATATGTGGACCGAGGCCGAGGCCGAGGCGCTGCGAGAGATGGCATCGCTCGGCATCTCAAAGTCCGAAGCCGCGCGGCGCCCCCCTGGGGCGCCATTCAGCGACGATCTCTGTCAGATCGCGGCGCGCAGACCTGAGGTGGACGCCGCCGCCGAAGCAATCTCGTAAAGCCAAGCCGCCACCCCTCGGGCCAATTCCTCGACCCTGGACCGAGGAAGATGACCGGCTGCTTTCGGAGCTCGCCGCCTCGGGTGTGCCTGTCGGTCTAGCGGCCAAGGAGATCGACTGCGACCGCAACACCACCCTCCGTCACTCGAAGCTGCTTGGGCTCATCTGGCAGCGCGACACTCGAGCGCGAGCCCGAGCAAGGGATCTCGGGCGGCTGGGGTAGGGCGCGAACTACTCTCCAGCAGGTCTGGGCCGACGTCGCAGGAGGAGGGCAGTAGCGTTCCTACTGCTAGGTACCTTGGGTGGCGGAAGTTGATGCAAATGAGTCAAGTTTTTGAGTCAGGTGCCAAGTCTCGTCGGGCTGGGGCGAAGCCCCGCTAGTCCTGGTCACGGGAATGGTCACAGAAGTCGAGGGAACTTTCGGGACTTAGGGGCACTACCGGTTAGTGTGAGGCGCCCATCTCGTATTCTGGAGGGGTGCTGCGGGGAGTTATGAGGACGTCGAGGGACTACCTATACCCGGCTCATAACCCGAAGGTCGTCAGTTCGAGTCTGACCCGCGCAACCAAACCTCGCCTCGGGTTTCGGCCTGCCTGCCGGCTTCGCCCTGTGCATCGGCGTGGGGGCCTGCGGCGACACCGCCAATAAGAGCTCCACCAACCCGCCCTACTCCAGCCCGCAGATATCGCCAGGCGATGCGGTCCTGGCCCGCAGCTGCGAGGAGGTCAAGGCCGGTAAAGCGCCGGACGGCCTGGCCGATGTCAAGGTCTCCTTGACCCGGCAGGGCACCGACCTCCAGCGCATCAGCGACGATCTCACCGGGGCCGTTCCCGAGGGTAACTTCGGCGTCGACCTTGTGGTCACTAACGCGCAGGACGTGCAGACCCGGATCAAGACATCCAATCTCCGCGACCCACCCAAGTCCCAGCTCGCCAACAAGGCGGCGGCCCTCAAAGATGCCGATGTCGCCCTCAAGGCAACCGGCGGTGCCTCTGGCGCGGCGGCCGCGCTGCAGGTCGCGCAGAGCGCCTACAACGCCCTCAACAACCTGCTCGGAAACCTTCCGAACTGACCGCTTTGCGCAGCGGCGCGCGCCGTGCGCTGGAGTGTGGTGGCGGAGAGTAGATTCGAACTACCGACATACCGGGTATGAGCCGGGTGCTCTACCACTGAGCTACACCGCCACGCGGAGAGCGAGTTTAGCGCAGGCCTGATCGGCAGGCCCAATACTGAGCGGATGCCCCGGAGCAACGTGGTCGAGGCGGTTCTGCGCGAGTGTCGAAGCGACACGATCCTGGCTCGCCGACCGCGATTGGTGGTCGCGGTTTCGGGTGGGGCCGACTCCACGGCGCTCCTGCACGCGCTCACCCGCGCCGCGCCGCGACTTGGCCTTGAGCTGACCGCCGCCCACCTCGATCACGGCCTCCGACGCGGGTCGGAAGGCGACGCGCTGAAGGTGGCGGCGCTCTGCGACCGGCTCGGTGTTCCCCTGGTCAGCCGGCGCGATACTCCCGCCGGCGGCGGCGAGGACGCCGCCCGACGCCTTAGGTACGAATTCCTCGAGGAGGTCGCCGCTGACGCCGGCACAGAAACCATCGCCCTCGGTCACACCGGAGACGACCAGGCCGAGACGGTGCTTCTCCACTTGGTCCGGGGCGCGGGGCTCGAGGGCCTGGCCGCGATGCAGGTGAGGGAGGGCCTTCGGTTTCGACCGCTCCTGGGAGTCTGGAGAGCCGACACCCAGGCCCACTGCCTCCGACACCACCTCGATCCCGTCGAGGACGCCACCAACCGCAGCCCGCGTTATGCCCGCAATCGAGTTCGCCGAAAGCTGATTCCGCTGCTGGAGACCTTCAATCCGCAGGTCAAGGCCGCCCTGGTCAGACTCGCCGCCGGCGCTCGCGACGAGCACGACGTGGTGGTGGGCGAGGCGTCGCGGTGGCTGGCGGGTCACCCGGTAAAGCTGGATCGCCGGGATTTCCGCGCCCTGCCGGCGGCCGTGGCTGTGGAGGCCTTCCGCCAGGTCTGGGCCCGGGCTCGGGACGGGGGACCCCAGCCGGGCAGCGCTGAGCTGCTGGAGCAGGCGGGGCGAACCCTTCGCTCAGGTCGAACCGAGGGAATGCTGAACCTGGGCTCCGGGTTGACCCTCTATGTGCGAGAGGACCGCTTCTGGATCGGGCCCAAGGCTCAGAAATGATCCGATCGGTCGGCCCCCGAGTACCTCATGTGACGAGTTCTTAACAAACAGGAAGTTGAATATGACCATGCTAGGATCCCAACATGCGACTGCAGCGTAGAGGCGTCGTATACCTCCTTCTCCTCGTGGTCTTCGTGGGCCTGATTTTCACGCTCTCGAAAAGCTACGCCGGCCTTGGCAACGGCCCCGCGGAAAAGAGTTATGCGGATATGATCCGAGCCGCCAACAACGGCGAGGTCGTCTCCTCCACGGCCAGCGGCAGCAGCAATGAGATCGACTGGTCGGACAAGAGTGGCCACCAGTACAAGACGGTGGTCAACATCGACCTCACCAAGCTCGACACCAACCTGCAGCAGCAGCTCAACATCACCTACAAGTCGCAGTCCAGCTCCAGCCTTTTCCTCTCGATCCTGCCGAACATCATCTTCCTGGTCCTGATCGGCGCCTTCATGTGGTACATGCTCCGCCAGACCCAGTCGGGCAATAACCAGGCCATGAGCTTCGGCCGCAGCCGGGCGCGGATGCTGGCGGGGGACAAGCCCCTGGTCACCTTCGACGACGTCGCCGGCGTCGACGAGGCCAAGCAGGAGCTCAGCGAGATCGTCGAGTTCCTCAAGTTCCCGGACAAGTTCACGGCCCTGGGCGCCCGCATTCCCAAGGGCGTGCTCCTGGTCGGCCCTCCCGGGACCGGCAAGACCCTGATCTCCAAGGCGGTTGCAGGTGAAGCCGGCGTGCCGTTCTTCTCCATCTCCGGCTCCGAGTTTGTCGAGATGTTCGTCGGCGTCGGCGCCAGCCGTGTCCGCGACCTCTTCGACCAGGCCAAGAAGAACTCGCCCTGCATCGTCTTCGTGGACGAGATCGACGCCGTCGGCCGCCAGCGTGGTGCCGGCCTGGGTGGCGGTCACGACGAGCGCGAGCAGACCCTCAACCAGCTGCTGGTGGAGATGGACGGCTTTGAGACCAGCACCCACGTCATCGTCATCGCGGCCACCAACCGGCCCGACGTCCTCGACCCCGCCCTGCTGCGCCCCGGCCGCTTTGACCGCCACGTCACTCTCGACCGCCCCGACATCAAGGGCCGCCTGGCGATCCTGCAGGTCCACGCCAAGAACAAGCCCCTCGATCCCAAGGTCAACCTCGAGACCCTGGCCAAGCAGACGCCTGGCTTCAGCGGCGCCGACCTCTCCAACCTGATCAACGAGGCCGCCATCCTGGCGGCGCGGGCCAACCACAAGATGATCGAGATGGAGGAGTTGGAGGAGTCCATCATCCGCGTGATGGCCGGCCCCGAGCGCAAGTCACGCGTTATCTCCGAGAAGGAAAAGAACATCGTCGCCTACCACGAGATCGGCCACGCCCTGGTCGCCAAGTCGCTCCCCAACGCCGACCCCGTGCACAAGGTCTCCGTGATCTCGCGCGGCCAGGCCCTTGGGTGGACCGCCTATCTCCCCGAGGAGGACCGCTACCTGGCATCCAAGGGTGAGCTCGAGGACCGCATCGCGATGGCCCTTGGTGGCCGCGTTGCCGAGGAGGTGATGTTCGGTGAGATCACCTCGGGCGCCGGCGACGACATCCGCCGCGTCACCGACATCGCCCGCAAGATGGTCACCGAGCTGGGCATGTCGACCCGGCTGGGCCCCCGCGCCTTCGGGCAGCGGGAGGAGATGGTCTTCCTGGGTCGCGACCTCGGCGAGCAGCGCAACTTCTCCGACGCCACCGCCGGCCAGATCGACGAAGAGATCCACTTCATCGTCGACGCCGGCTACAAGAAGGCGAAGGAGATCCTGACCCGTCGCAAGGCCGACATGATCAAACTGGCCGAGTACCTCAAGGAGGTCGAGACCATCGACGGCGACGACCTCGACAAGATCCTTCGCGGCGAGACCCCCACCCCCAGCGGGCCGTCGATCACGGAGCAGGCGCGGACCCGCGAGGCGAAGACCGCCAAGGACGCCAAGGAGGCCGAGCGCAAGGCCAAGGAAGGCGCCCGGCCGTTCCGCCCCGAGCCCTCGCCCAGCTAGGCGAGACGCCGTCATCCAGCCCCGCGCAAGCGGGGCTTTTTTGTGGCCTCACCCAGCGGTCAGGCGGGCTTCCAGGTCGGCGATGAGCCGGTCCGGGGGGAGCGCCGCCAGGGAGTCGAGCCGGTGGTCGGCCGCGCTCAGGTCAAGTGGTGCGGTCACCGGGTTTGGCACCGCGACCGCGAAGATACCCGCCGCCCTGGCGGCGGCGACGCCGTTGGGTGAGTCCTCGAAGACCACCGCTTCGCTCGCCTCAACCTCCAGGCAATCGAGCGAGGCCAGGTAGAGGTCGGCAAAGGGCTTGGTGCGCTTTACGTCCTCGCGGCAGCGGATGCAGTCGAAGGCCCCAAGGATCCCGCGACGCTCGAGGTTGTCCGTGACCCAATGGTGGGAGGAGCTCGATGCCACCCCCAGCTTGATGCCGCGGCTGCGGGCGTACTCCACCAGCGGGAGCACGCCCGGTAGCAGTGGCCGGGCATCGGTCATCTCCAGCTTGTGGTCGACGCGCCTGGTGTTCAGGCTTTCCCGCTCGACTGGCGCCCCGTGGAGCGATTCGAGGTGGTCCATGGCATCGAACCGGTGCTCGTGGGTGCCGATGACCTGGGCCCAGACCTCAGGCGTAAGCTCAACCCCGTGGTCGCGGTAGACCTTCTGCCAGGCTTCCAGAGCGGGCGACTCGGTGTCGACGATGAGGCCGTCGAAATCGAAGATCAGGGCGCGGATCATCCAGCGAGGGTACATTTCCGCCGCCGGTTGACCGAATCGTGGACGGGGCCGTTAACCGGCATATAATGCCAGTTGTCTAGGTTGCACAAACGCGGGCGACAGAAATGCGTCCAGCAGTGACAGGTGCGATCGCAACAAGGAGCAAAAGAATCCGCTTGGATCGAAAGACCGGGACGGGAGCAGATGGCGGGGTCTCTTCGTAGCGACACACGGCTGACCGGAACCCCGGGCATGGCCCGGTCCGAATCAGCTGAGACCCTGACGCTTGGATTCGTGGGCAGCGGTAGAGCCGCACGTTCGCTGGCGCGCAGCCTGGCCCGCCGCGGGCATCGCCTGGTGATCGCCCGGCGAGGCGACTCCGCGGAGCGGCTCTCGGCGGACCTCGGCGCCGACCTGGTTGCCGCCGAAGAGGCGCTGGCCTCGGCTGACGTCACCATCCTGGCGGTGCCCGACGGCAAAGTTGCGCGGCTCGCCGAGGGGCTGGCCGCCGATGCCGCGGCGGGCGAGCAGCGCGTGGTTCTACATCTCGCCGGCAGCCTGGGGCTGGAAGCGCTGACGCCGCTGGCCCAGGCTGGCTACGCCACCGCGGCGATGCACCCGCTGCAGGTGCTCTCGGGCTGGCGGATCCCCCCGGGCACTACCTTCGCCGTCGAAGCTGACGCCGCCGCCCGGCCGCTGGTCACGCGGCTGGTCGCCGACCTCCACGGCGTTGAGATCGAGCTGCCCGCCGGCGCGCGGGTCGCCTACCACGCTGCCGCGGTGATCGCCGCCAACCTGGGGATGACCCTGCTGGCGGAGGCGGTCGACCTGCTGGAGCAGCGTGGCATCGATCGAGGTGAGGCGCTCCAGGGCCTGTCCGGACTGGTCCGGGGCGGGCTTGAGGCATCGCTTGATTCCGGGCTTCCCGCCGCGCTCACCGGACCGGTTACGCGTGGTGATGCCAGCACCGTGGCCGCGCACCTGGAGGCGCTGGCCGCCGACCCCGATCTTCAAGCCGCCTACCGGGCTGTGTCCTGGTTGGCCCTGCGCCAGGCCCGCAAGGACGGCCGCCCCGCCACCGGCGAGGAAGCCGTCGCCGAACTTCTAGAGGAACCCTCATGAGCGTGACAGTCAAAGACCTGCAGGCGTACAAGCGGGAGGGCCGGCGCTTCGCCATGCTCACCGCCTACGACTTCACCACCGCGCGAATCCTCGACGAGGCCGGGGTGCCCGTGATCCTGGTCGGCGATTCGCTGGGCATGACCATGCTCGGCTATCCCGACACGCTCGCGGTCACGGTGGAGGAGATGCTCCACCACACCCGTGCCGTCCGGCGCGGCGTCGCGAACGCTCTGGTCGTAGGTGACATGCCTTTCATGAGCTACCACGCCAGCATCGAGGACGCCATCCGCAACGCCGGGCGCTTCCTCAAAGACGGCGGCGCCAACGCCGTCAAGCTGGAGGGCGCCGGGCGCGTGGTCGAGATGACCCAGCGCCTCACCGACATGGGCATCCCGGTGATGGCCCACCTCGGGTTGACGCCCCAGTTCGTCAACCAGTTCGGCGGCTTCAAGGTGCAGGGCAAGTCGGACGAGGCGGCGGAGAGGATCGAGCGCGACGCGCTGGCGCTGCAGGAGGCGGGTGCGTTCAGCCTGGTGCTCGAGGGCATCCCGGCCGACCTTGGCCGGCGCATCACGTCGGTCATGCAGATCCCCACCATCGGCATTGGCGCCGGCATCGGCTGCGACGCCCAGGTGCTGGTGATCCAGGACATGCTCGGCCTTAGCGGAGAGAAGGTGCCGAAGTTCGTGAAGCGCTTTGCCGACCTGCGCGGCGAGATCACACGCGCTGTCGGGGAGTACATCGAGGAGGTCGAGGCCGGAAACTTCCCGGGCCCCGAGCACAGCTACGGGATGGGCGCGGCAGCGGCGACGGAGGCGGTGGGAGAGGGCGCCATCTATGGTGCCGCCCGGATGGCGCCGGCGGCGAAGCCGGTCAAGGTGGTTCGGGCCGCCAGGTGAGGATCGTCGAGTCGGTCGGCGAGCTGCAGCAGGTCTCGCGCAGCTGGCACCAGCAGGGGCGCGGGGTCGGCTTCGTCGCCACCATGGGAGCGCTGCATGCCGGCCACCTGAGCCTGGTTGAGGCGGCTCGGCGTCCGGGCGGCCGCGTCATCGCCAGCATCTTCGTCAACCCGTTGCAGTTCGCCGCCGGCGAGGACCTGGCCAGCTATCCCCGGCCCTTCGATGTCGATCGCCGGATGCTGGAGGCCGCTGGCGTCGACGTGCTCTTCCATCCAGCCGTCGAAGAGATGTATCCGCCGGGCGCCGACACCCGGGTCAGCCCCGGGGCCGTCTCGCTGCTCCTGGAGGGTGAGTCGCGCCCGGGGCATTTTGCCGGCGTTGCCACTGTGGTGGCACGGCTCCTCAACGCCGCCCTGCCCGACCGCGCCTACTTCGGTCAGAAAGACGCCCAGCAGCTGGCTGTGATCCGTTCGCTGGTCAGCGACCTAGCCTTCCCGGTGGAGGTGGTTGGTTGCCCTACCGTCCGCGAGCCTGACGGCCTGGCGATGAGCTCCCGCAACGGGTACCTCCAGGACGGCGAGCGCGAGGACGCGCTGGCGCTGATGCGAAGCCTGGCCCGGGCGCAGGCGCTGGTCAGCGACGGCGAGCGCCACTCGGGCCGGCTGCTGGAGGCGATGCGCGCCGAACTCGGGCTGTACCCCGACGTCGCCGTCGACTATGTCGCTGTGGTCGATCCCGCTGACTTCAGCCCCGCCTCCGATATCGACGACCAAAGCCTGGCCCTGGTCGCCGCCCGCGTCGGTCGCGCCCGCCTCATCGACAACGCCACGGTTCGCGATACCAACCTGCTGCAATACCTGCCACCCGCGGCCGGCGCGCGGGTACTTGAGGGAGCGCACGTTTGGAACGCCTGATGCTCAAGTCCAAGATTCACCGGGCCACGGTGACCGACGCCAACCTCAACTACGAGGGCAGCATCACCATCGACGGGGAGTTGATGCGCGCGGCCGACATCCTGCCTCACGAGCAGGTGCATGTCGTCAATGTCACCAATGGGGAGCGCCTGGTGACCTACGCCATCGAGGGCGGCGAGGGTGAGATCTGCCTCAATGGCGCGGCGGCCCACAAGGCGAAGCCCCGGGACATCGTGATCATCATCACCTACGCCAACGTCCCGGCGGAGCTCGCCGCCGACTTCGAGCCCACCGTGGTCAAGGTCGACGCCCGCAACCGACAGCTGGTGCCGGCGGGGGCCTGATTGGCGTTGCCGTCAGCCCGTGCCGGCCGTCCCGACCTCATCGTCGTCGGGAGTGGGATCGCAGGGTCGTTCGCGGCCCTGCACGCATCAAGGGCGGGCCGTGTCCTGCTCCTCACCAAGACCGAGATGGGGGAGAGCAACTCCGTCTACGCCCAGGGCGGCATCGCCGCGGCGATGGGAGACGAGGACTCGCCTGAGACGCACATGGCCGACACCATCGATGCCGGTCGTGGCCTCTGCGACGTGGAGGCGGTGCGGGTGCTGGTCGAAGAAGGGCCCAGGCGCATCAGGGAGCTGGTGGCGCTGGGGGTTCGATTCGAC
>CABEAI010000010.1_pt1 | contig 28179 bp, 41 predicted proteins | sample 3132431 | NCBI WGS metagenome assembly CABEAI01 (sample SAMEA5534343, study PRJEB31848) | metagenome | biome: tundra; feature: field; material: soil | place: USA | collected 2013-05 | depth 0.45 m | reverse complement strand
GCCGAAGCCATGTTCCGCCTCGAGGCCGCGCTCCGAACGATGCGAAAGGATTGATTGTGTACGCCGCCCTGGTGGCTGCCGCGGCAACCGCCGTCGTCACCAGACGGAGGAGCAGGCCTTAGGGGTTTCGCGAGCGGGGGGTGCCCTGTTTGGCTCGCGTCAGGTTCTCGAGGACGACCTTGACCGCGTGGTCGATATGGTCGGTGACCACGAAGAGGTCGAGGTCCTCCGCTGAGATCATCTCGTGCTCGAGAAGCTGGTCGCGGATCCAGTCGACCAGGCCGCTCCAGTATTTGGTGCCGTAGAGGATCACGGGGAAGCGCCGGATCTTGCCAGTCTGCACCAGGGTCAGCGCTTCGAAGAGCTCGTCGAGCGTTCCCAACCCGCCAGGGAACATGATGAAGGCCTCGGCGTACTTCACAAACATCGTCTTGCGGACGAAGAAGTAGCGGAACTCGATGCCGAGGTTGACGTAGCGGTTGAGGTCCTGCTCGTAGGGCAGCTCGATGTTGCACCCGACCGACACGCCCCCGGCCTCGCTGGCGCCGCGGTTGGCCGCCTCCATGATCCCGGGTCCTCCGCCTGTGATGACCGCCAGGCCCGACGCGGCGAGGGCCCGGCCCAGCGCCCGAGCGGCTCGATAGTCGGGGTTCCGCGCGCTGACACGAGCCGAGCCGAAGACGCTCACCGCTGGGCCCAGTTCGGCCAGCGCGTCGAAGCCCTCAACGAACTCGGCCTGGATGCGCAGGGCACGCCACGTATCGGTGTGGGTGAATCCGTCGGTTCGCGGCGGCTGCCGCTCGAGCAGGTGCTCGTCGGCGGTGGGCACCCTGCCCGGCTGTCGCGGGAGGGCGACCCGACCGGCACGGCGCCACCCGTCTCCCTTTGCCTTAGACGGCATCGCTGACCCGCGCCGGAGGCCGCGAAGCGGAGGCCTCCGCAGCCACCGGGACCCGAATCACCCTCGGGCCGACCGTGACCAGAACCTCCCAGGCGATGGTGTCGAGCGATGTCGCCATCTCGTCGGCGCCGATGAAGGCATTTCCCTGGCGACCGATGACGACGACTTCGTCGCCAACCGCCACGCCACCCACGTCTGTAACGTCGAGGGTGACGAAGTCCATACTGACCCGACCGACCACCGGCGCGATGCTGCCGCCCACCAGCATCCGGCCTTGGTTGGACAGCCGGCGCGAGTACCCGTCGGCGTAGCCGAGCGCCACGGTCGCGGCCAGCATCGGAGCCTCGGCCCTGAATGTTCCGCCGTAACCCACGCGGTCGCCCGCGGCCAGGCGACGCACCGCGACCACGCGCGACTTCCAGGTCATCACCGGCCTTAGTTCCAGCCCCGGGACCGGCGCGGTGGTCGAGGAGTACCCGTAGATGGGAAGGCCGCAGCGCACCAGGCTGAGGTGCGCCGCCGGGTTCAAGAGCGCGGCCGCGGAGTTGGCGCAGTGGAGCATTGGAGGCTCGATGCCGGCGCGCCGCACCAGGTCGACCTCCGCAAGGAAGCGGGCGAGCTGCGCGGCGCTGCGTGGCGAATCGGCGTCGTCGGCTTCGGCCAGGTGCGTCCAGAGGGCCTCCAGCCGAAGATATGGCGCCGTCTCGATCCGTCGGGCCAGCTCCAGTGTCTCGCCGAGCGGCGCACCCAGCCGCGACATCCCGGTGTCGACCTTGAGGTGCACAGAGGTCGGGATCCCCGCCGCCTCCGCCGCTTGCGCCAGGAGCTCGATCCCGTCGCGCTCGTAGACGCAGCACCGAATGCCCCGGCCCACGGCGGCTTCGGCATCGCTCCGCAGCGTCGGTCCCATGTTGAGAATCGGCGCCTCCACTCCCCCGCCGCGGAGCTCCACGGCCTCACCGACGGTGGCCACGCAGAGCCACTCAGCGCCCGCCGCGACCGCCGCCTGGGCAACCCCCACCGCCCCGTGTCCGTAGCCGTTGGCCTTGACCACCGCCGCCAGCACGGTGCCCTGGCTCAACCGCGCCCTCAGCTGGCCGACGTTGTGGCGGACGGCCGCCAGGTCGATCTCAGCCCAGCGCAGCAGCTCAGGGCTGCTCACTTCTTAGATCGCTTTACGAAGGGTCTCAACCGCCGGATCACAAGTGGGATAAGGGGCAGGAGATCAGAGGCGAGCACGCCGGCGTCACCCATGCGCGACGAGGCCTCGTCGCCGGCGGCGCCATGGAGGAAAACGCCGGTCACAGCGGCGACAAACGGCGGCTGGCCCTGCGCGAGGAGTCCGCCGATGATCCCCGAGAGAACGTCACCGGTGCCGGCAGAGGCGAGCGCCGGGTTGGAATGGGGGTTGACGACGACCTTTCCTTCGGGATCGGCGATAACCGTGCGGGCGCCCTTCAGAACCACCACCTGGTGCCATTCCTGGGCGAACCGCGCCGCGACCCCTTCGCGATCGGCCTCGATGGCCTCAACCGTGAGGCCCGTCAGCCGCGACATCTCCGCCGGGTGTGGCGTCAGGACCAGGGAGGCACGCAGGCGACCGAGCAGCTTGCGCTGCTCCGACAGTGCGTTGAGGGCGTCGGCGTCGACCACCGCCGGAGAGCGAAGCTGGCTGACCAGGTCGCCAACCATCCGGCGGGTCGAGTAGTCGCGGCCCAGGCCGGGCCCGATGACGCAGGCGTCCCCGCCCCAGCAGTAGCGCAACAGCGGCTCGAGCACCGCGTGGCCGAGCACCCCCTGGGTCACCTCGGGCACCTGGGTGACGACCACCTCGGTGCACTTGATCGCCAAAATGGGGTAGATCGTCTCCGCCGCCAGCAAGCGCACGTACCCCGCCCCGGTGCGGGCGGCGGCGGTGGCCGCCAGGTAGGCCGCGCCGGTGTAGCCCAGCGACCCGGCCACCACCACCACCTGCCCGAAGGTGCCCTTGTGGGCATTCTGGGGGCGCTCCGGTAGCCGTAGCTCGTCGGGCAGGCGTGGCTGCTTCCGTGGTGCGACCTCGGGGTCCAGCACCGAGGCCACCGCCATCGCCAGCCCGGAGTCATGGGTGATGCTGACAGCGATGTCAGGAGTCGGCTCCCGCGTCAGCCGCACCTCCGGCGCACCGCGTCCTCCGGGCAGCACTTCGACGGCCGACATCCGGGGGAATCGCCCCCGTCCGCCGAGCGCCTTGAGCACCGCCTCTTTGGCCGCCCAGCGACCCGCCAGCTTCTCTGGATTGCCGCGCGCGTACTTCAATTCAGCCGGGGTGTAGACCCGGCTCAGGAATCGATCGCCGTGCTTCTCGATGGCGGCAACGATGCGCGCCACCGGAATGACATCAATGCCCAACTTCATGGCTAGCTAAGGCTAACCGGCGGGACCCTATTCGGACACTACTCGACGGTAACCGACTTGGCCAGGTTGCGCGGCTGATCGACGTCACAACCCCGCTCCACCGCCACGAAATAGGCGAAGAGCTGGAGCGCGGCCGCATTGACGATCGGCGAAAAGATCTCGTCCACCTCGGGGACTTCGATGAGGTCATCGACGATGCCCCGGAGGCGCTTGTCTTTATGGTTGACCAACGCCACCACCGGGGCGCCTCGGGCGGACACCTCCTGGATGTTGCTGACCATCTTGTCAAAGGTGGGCGAGGCCGTCGCGATCGCCAGCACCGGGAAGCCCTCGTCGAGCAGGGCGATAGGTCCGTGCTTCAACTCCCCGGCGGCGTAGCCCTCGGCGTGCAGGTAGGAGATCTCTTTGATCTTCAGCGCGCCCTCGTAGGCCATCGCGAAGTTGATGCCGCGGCCGATGTACATGAAGTTGGTGTTCTGGCAGTACTTGCCGGCGATCTTGTGGATTGCCTTCGACCCCTTGAGCACCGCCTCCACCGCCGCCGGCACGTCGCGGTGCAGGCCTACGGTGAGGCGCTTGAGGTCTTCAGGGGTGAGGCGGTGCCGCACCGCGGCCAGCCGGATGGCCAGCAGGATCAGCGTGGTGACTTGGCCGATGAAGGTCTTCGAGGAGCAGACCCCGATCTCGGGGCCAGACTGCATGTAGATGACGCCGTCCGACTCCATCGTCATTGAGCTGCCGACGACGTTGCAGATGCTGACGACGGTGACGCCCTGGGCGCGCGCCTCGCGGATGGCGGCGATGGTGTCAGCCGTCTCGCCCGACTGCGAGAGCGCGACCATCAGCAGCTTGTCGTCGACCAGGGGGTGGCGATAGCGGAACTCGGACGCCCCCTCGACCTCCACCGGGATGCGCGCCAGGTCCTCGATGGCGTATTTGCCGATGCTGCCGGCGATCAGCGAGCTTCCGGCACCCACGATGACGATGCGGTTGAACTTGAGCAGCTTGCGGTCGCTGAGGTTGAACTCGGGGAAGGTGACGTTGCCCTCATCGTCGAGGTGGCCGCGGACGGCGTTGCGTACCGCTTCGGCATCCTCGTTGATCTCCTTGAGCATGTAGTGAGGGTACCCGCCCTTCTGGGCCTGGGCGACATCCCAGTTGACCCGCACGACTCGCGGCTGGACGGCGACGCCGCTGAGGTCAGTCACCACCGGACCGAGCTTAGAGATCGCCACCATCTGACCCTCGCCCAGCACCAGCGCCTTCTTGGTGTACGGGATGATGCCGGTGAGGTCCGAGCAGATGAACCATTCCTTGTTGCCCAGGCCCACCATCAGGGGCGCATTGAGGCGAGCGCCGATGAGGAGATCGGGCTCGTCGTGAGAGAAGATCACCAGGGAGTAGGCGCCCTGGAGGCGGCTGATCGCCTTCCGGCAGGCCTCGACCAGGTCGCCATGGTAGTTCTCCTCGATGAGGTGGGGAACGACCTCGGTGTCGGTTTCGGTGCGGAACTTGTGGCCCTTCTGCTGGAGCTCCTTCTTGAGCTCGGCGAAGTTCTCGATGATGCCGTTGTGGATCACCATGATCTTGCCGTCGCAATCCCAGTGCGGGTGGGCATTCAGAGTGGTGGGCTTGCCATGGGTGGCCCAGCGCGTGTGCCCGATCCCCAGCCGTCCGGCCAGCTCGGGCAGGGCGGCCATCTCCCGCTCTAGGTCGGCAACCTTGCCGGCGGTCTTGACCACGCCGGTGGCCGACCCCTCGGTGAAGACCGCGACCCCAGCGGAGTCGTAGCCCCGGTATTCCAGGCGCTTCAGGGTCTCAAGGATTATCGGCGCGGCCTGCCTCTCGCCGAGGTAGCCGATGATGCCGCACATTCAGGCTGCCCTCATGTCAATGACGGGTACGGAAAGGGGGAGCGCTACCACCCCTGAGTCTAACAATCCAGGCGGCGGCGGCCCCGTCGGCTCGGCGAACTCAGGTCGGAGACGGGGAGGGTGGAGGCGACGGTGTCACCTGGACCTGCGGATTGGGCTTGATCAAGAAGTGGACCGTGAAGGGGCCTTTGGTCAGCACCACCACACCGGGCGGGGGGTGCAGGGACACAGTCGCGAAGATGTCGCTGGTGGCGCCGGCGATGTTGATGGGGTCGGTGTCGATGACGTGAATGTTGGTCAGGACACCGGGATCGGCCTCGACCTGGACCACGGTGGGACTCACCTGGACGTCCGCCAGCTGGAAGCCGGCCGCCAGCTGCCCAGTGGTAACCGGATTGATACCGGCCGGCTTGTCCTGCTTGACCGAGGTGACTTCAATGCTGACGCTGACCTGCAGCGGGTCGGAACTCACCTTCGTCAGCGCCTTATGATCCGGTCCCTCCAGCTGGACAGTGGCGGTCACCTGCGCTGACGTGCCGCGGCTGGCCACATCGATGCTGACGAAGGCGGTCGCGGTCTGGAGTTGCTGCTCTGGGCCTTTCAGGGTGACGGTGTCCGGGGTCGCCGTCCGGGCGCCCAGGATGCAGCAGTTGTTGGGCGTCCCGGTGACGCGAACGTCGACCCGCCGCTGGGCCGTGGCCAGGACGTCGAGCACAACCGCCGCATTGGTGGGGTCCACGGCGCTGAAGACCACGCTTGGGTCCGGGCTGTCGACGCGCACCTTGAGGGGCAGCAGGTTGGTGCCTTTGTGGCCCGCGGACAGGTCGACAGAGGCGTGTAGGTTCTCGCGGCGGAAGTTGGCAAGGCTCGATTGGAGACCCCTTACCGTGATCGTCACCGGCGCCGGCTCCTGGACCAGCACCAGCCCGATCGGCGGCTGGCCGTGCTCGATCGTGATTCCCCTGAAGGCCTCGGAGCTGGGAGGATTGCCGGCATACGCCACCACCGACCAGGTGGTGCCGGCGATGAACAACGCCAGCGCCTTCAGCTGCCAATTGCGCAGCAGTCGCCTCAACGGGGACCCTCAGGAGCCGGGGCCGCCGGCGCGTGAGGCGCCACAGTGGGGTCGGGCGTGGTCCCCGGCGTGGAAGGCGTGGTGGTGGCCGATGGGTCACGTGCGTCTTGCGTCTCGCCGGCGCCCACGTCACCGGCAGATGGCGGCTTGGCGGCGGGTGTCTTGCGGCGGGCGAATGGGAACCCGAAGCCCACCTCGGTTCGCGGCAGCATGGTGTTGTGCAGGATCTGCCGCAGCGCGTCCGGCTCGACCCCACGCCGGAGGTTGCCGTCGTGGACCACGGAGATGGTGCCCGTCTCTTCCGAAACGACCACGATCAAGGCGTCGGATTCAATCGAGAGCCCAAGCGCGGCGCGATGGCGGGTGCCGATGCGGTCGGCGTAGGCGACGTCGTCGCTAACTGGCAGTAGGCAGCCAGCCGCCAGCACCTGGTTGCCGCGGATGATGGCGGCGCCATCGTGCAGCGGCGAGCGCGGATAAAAGATCGACCCAATGAACTCAGAGCTGACCTCGGCGTTGAGGCGCACGCCGGTGAGGGCGTAGTTCTCAAGACCCACGGTGCGCTCGAAAACGATCAACGCCCCGGTCCTGTGCTCCGATAGCGCCGCCGCGCCCTTGGTCACCTCGTCGATGACCTTGGCCATCAAGGGCAGGCTGTAGTGGGCCAGCGGCCTCCCCAGGAAGCCGACGCGACCCACCCGGTCGAGGGCGCGGCGCAGCTCCGGCTGGAACAGGATGACAACACTGATGAGCAGCGCCGGCGCGAGGTTGCTGAAGATGTAGTAGGTCAGCTGCAACCTGAGCACCTTGGCCATCAGCCCGACGAAGACGAGGACGCTGAGGCCGGCGATCAACTGGACGGCGCGGGTGCCGCGAATCAGGACCAGCAGGCGATAGGCGAGGAAGGCGACCACCAGGATGTCGAGCACGTCGCGCCAGCTCCGCGACTGGAGAAAGACGACGAGGTCGCGGAAGGCGGTCTCAGCCAAGGCGGCCTATCCGACCAGCGGCGCGTAGATCAGGGCGAGCAGCGCCTTCTGGGCATGGAGGCGGTTCTCAGCCTGCTCGAACACGATCGACTGCGGGCCGTCGATGACCTCGTCGGTGATCTCCTCGCCTCGATGCGCGGGCAGGCAGTGCATCACCCGGGCGGTCGGCGGCGCCAGCTTCAACAGCTCGGCGTTGACCTGGTACTCGCCGAAATCGCGCCGCCGCCGCTCGTGCTCGTGCTCCTGGCCCATGCTGGTCCAGACGTCGGTGTAGATGACGTCGGTGTCCTCCAGGGCGACGTTGATCGGGGTGGTCGAGAGCGGCTTGCCCCCCAGCCCCTGGGCGCGCTTCAACACCGCCGGCTTGGGCTCGTAGCCCTCGGGGATGACCAGCCGCAGGTCGAGGCCGAGGACGGCGGCGGCCAGGATCCATGAGTTGCAGACATTGTTCCCGTCGCCGATGTAGGTGACCCTGGCGCCGTCCCCGACCTGTTCGCGGATCGTAAGCAGGTCGGCCAGCACCTGGCAGGGGTGCTCGGCGTCAGTCATGGCATTGATCACCGGGGCCACGGCGTGGTCCGCCATCCCGTCGAGGTCGGCCTGGTTGTACAGCCTGGCGACGATGCCGTCAAGGTAGCCGTCGAGAATCCGGGCGATGTCCCCCACCGACTCACGCTGCCCCAGCTGGATCTCCTCGCTGAAGATGGGGATGGCGTGGCCGCCGAGCTGGTCGATGGCGACCTCAAATGAGACTCGGGTGCGATTGCTGGGGCGCTGGAAGATAATCCCCACGCTCTTGCCTGTCAGCGGGCGCGGCCGATCGGCGGCGCCCTTCAACTGGATCGCCTCCTCGAGCACGGCCTCGATATCGTCATGGGAAAGGTCGGCGATCGAGAGCAGATCTCGCCCCGCCAGCGCTGAATACATACACCGATTCTAAACTCGGGAGCTCTTTTGCCCCCTCCCAGTGGTGGGTCCGGGCGAATTCAGGCGCTGCCCCGCCGGGCCACGAAGATGACGATCGCGACACCGCCGGCGACCATCACCGCGCCGACCGCCGCCCACATGCCGCTGCCGGTCATGAAGCTGCCCGGGATGAACCCCAGACCCTGTGCCAGGAAGATGGCGCCGACCAGGATCACAAGGGCACATATCGGGAGTGCTGCTACCCGCATCTGATCAAGGTACCAAGTAAGGGCGGCCGAGGTTCAACCGGAACTCGCAAAGCAAAGAGTCGGAGCATCCGAGAAGACCGAGGTCGAGGTGCCACGGCCTGCGCAGAGGACGTCCGAGGCAACCCAGACGCCGAGCGGGTGAGTGACGATAAGGTCAAGCGACTGCTGCCCGCTGTCGAGGGTGAGGTCCACACGCACCACTGTTTCGTCCGCAGCTGGGGTCAGGGTGAACTTCGGCGATCGGTATGCGGTTGTGCAGCGACAGAGCTGGTCCACGTACTGGATCGGCCTGGCGGTGAGGCGGCGCCTCAGCTCGGGCATCAGCGGACATTGGCTGTAGTCGCCAGAGTGGCCGCAGGCGCTGCCGGTGTCGGGGGAACAGCACCGCCGCGATCGCCGCCGGCCCGCTCTTGTCCGCGGCGGGGATGCCGCTGGGGGTCGGCGTCGGGGCGGAACGCAGCCGGCGACACCCTTCTGCGCCGGCCAGCGGCCCGACTTCCTCAGCGTTTGGTGTACTGGGGGGCCTTTCGGGCCTTCTTCAGCCCCGGCTTCTTGCGCTCCTTGACCCGCGCGTCCCGGGTGAGGAAGCCGGCGCTCTTGAGTGGGCCTCGCAGTTCGGGATTGCTCACGATCAGCGCCCGGGCGATTCCCTGGACGGCCGCGCCCGCCTGGCCGGTCATGCCCCCGCCGACGACTCGAATGGCGATGTCGTACCTGGTCAGGGAGTCGACTGTCTTCAGCGGTGAGAGGACCTCCTGCTCAAGGATGCTGCGCCCGAAGTAGGCCCTCAGCTCACGGTCATTGACAGTGACACGGCCTTCGCCGGCGACCATGCGCACTCGCGCGACGGCCTCCTTGCGACGGCCGATGGTCTTGATTCCCTGGTCAACTGCCAATTACTTCGATCTCCCCTTTGTCGTTGAACTTGATGGGCTGAGGCTGCTGCGCCTGCTGCTTGTGCTCGGCACCGGCGTACACCTTGAGGCGCTTCAGCATCTCGTCGCCGAGGGTGTTGTGCTGAAGCATCCCGCGAACGGCCTCGCCCAAAGGCTCTTCCGGCCGGCGAGCGATCTGCTCCTCGAAGGTGCGGCTGCGCAACCCGCCGGGGTACCCGGAATAGCGCTCGTACGTCTTCTGGGCCCGCTTGTTGCCAGTCACGTGGATGCGCTCTGCGTTGATCACAACGATGAAATCGCCAGTGTTGAGATGGGGCGTGTACTCGGCCTTGTGCTTGCCCTTCAGTACCTTGGCGATGTTGCTGGCAAGGCGGCCAAGGGTCTGGCCGTCAGCGTCGACGACGTACCAGGTGGGCTTGAGCTCACTGGCCTTGGGGGTGTAAGTCTTCATCTAGGCAGCCCTCAGCGCGGCGACGGGATATTCCACCGACAGCTGGTACAGGCCCTGGGCCGGGGCGACGCGGGGCGCGGTGCCTTCGCCCACGAGCAGTCGCGCGGCCTCGCTCGGGTCGCGCCGGCCAAGCCCGACTTCGACCAGGAAGCCGACGATGCGCCGGACCATGCCGTAGAGGAAAGCGTCGGCGGTGAGGTCGAAGGCGAGGACATGGCCCTCGGCGACCCCTCTCAGCCTTCGGATCCGGATCTCCTCCAGGTTGCGCACGTCGTTGCGGCCGGCGGGGTCGCGCCCAAACGCCCCCAGGTCGCGGCGGCCGACGAGGTCACGGGCGGCGGTGCGCATCGAGTCGATGTCCAACGTCGAGCGGACGTGCCAGGCGCGGTCCCGAAGGAGGGCAGCGCGGGCGGCCCGGTTCTCGACCAGGTATCGGTAGCGACGGCGGCGTGCCGAGAAGCGAGCATGAAACCCAGCCGGGCAGGGCGCGGCGCTGAGCACGACGATATCGCGCGGCAGGACGCCGTTGAGCGAGTGGCGCAGCAGCTCCGGCTGGACCTCGTGGCGAAGCTCGAAGTTGACGGTCTGGCCGAGCGAGTGGGCGCCGGCGTCGGTCCGACCGGCGGCAACCACCTTCGGCGTTTCGCCGGTGACGGTGGCGATGGCGCGCTCGACCTCAGCCTGGACCGTGCGCTGTCCGCTGGCGGCCGGCTGGGCCTGCCAGCCATGGAAGTCGGAGCCGTCGTACTCGAGCACCAGGCGCACGTTCGCCACTAGTCCACCAGCTCGATCAGGACCATCGGCGCTCCGTCCCCGGGGCGCGGGCCCTTCTTGATGATCCTGGTGTAGCCGCCCGGGCGCTCCTTGAGCCGTGGCATCAGGTTGGTGAAGAGACGCTCGGTCACGTCGGGGTCGGTGATCTGCTTAATCACCGCCCGGCGCGCGGCCAGGTCGTCGTCCTTCGCCGTGGTGATGACGCGTTCTACCCAGCGCCGCAGCTCCTTGGCCTTGGCCTCGGTGGTCTCGATCCGCCCGCTGCGCAGCAGCGAGGTGATCTGGTTGCGCGTCATGGCCTGCCGGTGCGCGGCGGTGCGCCCGAACTTACGGCCCGACTTGTTGTGACGCATGGCTTAGTGGCTCGTCGTCCTAAGCGAAGGTGCTGTCGATCTCTTCGGCAGGGACGAAGCCGCGCTCGACCAGCTTCTCCTTGATCTCGTCCAGCGACTTCTTGCCGAAGTTGCGCAGGCTGAGGAGCTCCTCCTCGCGTTTGCCCAGCAGCTGGCCGATCTTGGTGATGTCGTTGGCCTTGAGGCAGTTCAGCGCCCGCACCGACAGCTCCAGCTCTTCGACCGGCACCCCGGCCAGCTCAGCGGCCGGTCCGCCCCCCTTCTCCCCTTCCACCGGGGCGGCGAGGATGCTCTCGCCGAAGTTGGAGAAGAGGTCGAGGTGACGGGTGAAAATCCGGGCCGCCTCACTGACGGCGTCCTCGGGCTTGATGGTGCGGTCGGTCCAGAGCTCCAGGATCAGCTTGTCCCAGTCGGTGTCCTGGCCGACGCGGGTCTTCTCGACCAGGAAGTTGGCCTTGACCACAGGGCTGAAGATGGCGTCGATGGGGATCACGCCGATGGGCTGATCCTCTTTCTTGTTGCGATCGGCGGGGACATAGCCCTTGCCGCGCTCCACCACCAGCTCGGCCCGAAGCGTGGTCGACTTGTCGTCGATTGAGCAGATGTAGAGATCAGGATTCACGATCTCTACATCGCTGGGAACGCGGATGTCGGCGGCGGTGACCTGCTTGGGGCCCTTGACCTCGAGGATCAGGCGCACCGGCTCGGAGCTGTGCGAGATCAGGTTGAGACCTTTGAGGTTCATCAGGATCTCGGTGACATCCTCCCGAACCTGGGGGATACTGCTGAACTCGTGGGCGACCCCGTCGATCGAGACCGACGTCACGGCGGCGCCGTCGAGGCTCGACAGCAGGACGCGGCGCAGTGAGTTTCCCAGCGTGGTGCCGAATCCTGGCTCCAGGGGCTCGATCTCGAACTTGCCGTAGTCGTCGGTGGTCTCCACGACCTTCACCGCAGGGGTGCTGTTCACCGGGGGCGGCGCAGCGATGGTGGTTTCACTGATGGTCATTGACATGGGGACCTCCTCGGGGTTCAACGTCCAGGCGGCACTGACGGCCGCCGCGGGGACTGCGATGTCGGTTTCGGTTGTATTCGTGGTCATCGAGAGTAGAACTCGACGATCAGGTGCTCTTCGATCATGGGCTCCATCTCGGCCCGCTCCGGTGGAGCGCTGACACGAATGGCCAGTTCTCCCTCGCTCTCCAGCCACGGCGGCCGGGGACGGTTGCTGAGCAGCTCCTGTGAGCGCGTGATGGGCTCGATGCTGCTGCTGCGGGCGCGGACGCCGACGACGTCGCCGACGCGCAGCTTGATGCTGGGCACGTTGGCCGGGCGGCCATTGACGGTGAAGTGCCTGTGGCTGACCAGCTGGCGGGCCTCAGCCCGGGAGCTGCCGAAGCCGGCGCGGTAGACGACATTGTCGAGCCGCAGTTCAAGCCGCCGGAGCAACTCCAGGCCGGTCTCGCCCTTGGTCTGGGCGGCGGCCTCGTAGTAATTGCGGAACTGGGTCTCGAGGACCCCGTAGATGCGCCGCGCCCGCTGCTTGGCGCGCAACTGCACGCCAAAGTCAGAGACCTTGCGGCGGCGGGCCTGGCCGTGCTGCCCGGGCGGGTACGGGCGCCGCTCGAGGGTGCACTTGGTGTAGCACTTCTCACCCTTGAGGAACAGCTTCTCGCCCTCGCGGCGGCAGAGCCTGCAGACCGGGTCGCCGTGCTTGCCTGCCATCTAGACGCGCCTCCGCTTGGGTGGGCGACAGCCGTTGTGCGGAATCGGGGTCACATCGGTGATCGAGGTGACGTTGAGGCCGGTCGCCTGCAGCGATCGGATCGCCGCCTCGCGACCGGAGCCCGGGCCCTTGACGAAGATCTCAACGGTCTTCATACCGTGATCCATCGCCTTCTTGGCGGTGGCTTCCGCAGTGACCTGGGCGGCGAAGGGCGTGCTCTTGCGCGAGCCCTTGAAGCCCTGGCTGCCGGCGGAGCCCCAGGAGATCACGTTCCCCTCGACGTCAGTGATCGCGATGATCGTGTTGTTGAACGTCGACTGGACGTGCGCCTGGCCGATGGCGATGTTCTTGCGCTCACGGCGGCGAGTGCGGACTACCTTCTTTTTCTTGGTCATCTAGTTCCTATTTCCCCTTCTTCCTGCGCACGCCGACCGTCCGCTTGGGACCGCGACGGCTGCGGGCGTTGGTGCGAGTGCGCTGACCCCGGACGGGCAGTCCCCGGCGGTGGCGCAGGCCCCGGTAGGTGCCGATCTCCATCAGGCGCTTGATATTGAGAGCGACTTCGCGGCGAAGTTCGCCTTCGACCTTGAGCTGCTTGTCGACCACCTCGCGGAGGCGGGCGACCTCCTCGTCGGTGAGCTTGTTGACCCTGGTGTCAGGGTTCACGTTGGCGGTGGTCACCACTCGCTTCGCGGTGGTCGGGCCGATGCCGTAGATGTACGTCATGGCCACGATCACGCGCTTGTCGCGGGGGATGTCGACGCCGGCGATGCGCGCCAAGTTAGCCCTGCACCTGCTTGTGCTTGGCGTCCTTGCTGCAGATCACTCGGACCACGCCATGGCGCCGGATGATCTTGCAGTCTTTGCACATCTTCTTTACGGAAGCTCTGACTTTCACACTCTCTCTTCAAACTCTGGTGGGCTACTTGAGGCGCTCCACGATCCGCCCTCGAGTGGGGTCGTGGGGTGCAACCTCGATCTTGACTCGGTCCCCGGCGAGGAGTCGCAGGTGGGTACTGCGGACGCTCCCCGACCCGTGGGCCAGGATTTTGTGCCCATTTTCGAGCGAAACCCGAAACAGGGCGTTGGGCAGCGGCTCGACGATGGTGCCGAAAACCACCACCTTCTCCTCAGGCGCCACGGCGCAAGCCATCGCCAAGAGGAAGGCGAATATCGATTATAGCCCCAATACGGACCGAACTCAAAGTCACGCCGCCGTCGCCACCACCGGGCCATCGTCCGTGATCAGGACGGTGTGCTCGAAATAGGCCGAAAGCCTGCCGTCAGCCGTGATGATCGTCCAGCGATCGGGCAGCATCTGGACCTCGTGGCCTCCGGCGTTCACCATCGGCTCGATCGCAAGCGCATATCCAGTTCTGAGAAGCGGTCCCGCCCCGGCGACGCCGAAGTTGGGAACCTGGGGCTCCTCGTGCATATTGCGCCCGATCCCGTGGCCGACGAAGTTTCGAACCACGCTGAAGCCGTTGGCCTCGACATGCTGCTGCACGGCCGCCGAGATGTCGCCAATCCGGTTCCCGGGCACCGCCTGCTCAATACCGCGCTGGAGCGACTCCTTGGTGACCTGGACCAGCCGCTTGGCCTCATCGCTGACCTCTCCCACCATCACGGTGCGGCCGGAGTCGGCCCACAGCCCATCGAGGACCAGGCCGCAGTCCAGCGACACCAGGTCGCCGTCCTTGATCTCGCGCTTGCCGGGGATGCCGTGCACGACCTCCTCGTTGACCGAGATGCAGAGGCTCTTGGGGAAGCCGTTGTAACCCAGGAATCCCGGAACGGCTCCGTGCTTGCGGATCAGGCGGTCGGCCAGCTCGTCGATCTCGCCAGTGGTGACGCCGGGACGGACGGCGGCCTCGAGCTGGTCGAGGGTGTCACCCAGCAGGCGCCCCGCCTCGCGCATCAGGCTCAACTCGGACTGTGACTTGATGGTGATCACGCGGACTCCTCCTGCAGCTGTGCAGATTCAAAAGGGGGTTTCAATCGCCTCCGTCGAGCGCCCGCATGATCTCGTCGCGGATCTCCTCGACGCTCTGGTCGCCGTTTAACTCGAGCACCAGGCCCTTGCGACGGTAGTACTCCAGCACCGGCATGGTCTTGTCGATGTAGACCTGGATCCGCCGCTTGACCGCCTCCGGCTGGTCGTCGTCGCGCTGGATCAGCTCGACGCCGTCGTCGTCGCAGATGCCCCGGGTCTTCTCCGGGACGACCTCGCTGTAGACCCTCCCGCAGTGCGGGCACGTCCAGCGGCCGCCGAGGCGCTTCTCGAGCACTTCCTGGCTGACCTTCAGGTACAGCACCCGATCGAGGGGGGCGTCCTGGGCGACCAGCATGCGGTCCAGCGCCTCCGCCTGGGGCAGCGTCCGGGGACAGCCGTCGAGGACGAAACCGGCGGCGGCGTCGGGCCGGCTGACCCGCTCGCGGATGAGCGTGATGATGACGTCGTCGGGGACCAGCTCGCCCTTCTCCATGTAGGTCTGGGCGACCTTGCCCAACTCGGTCTGCTCGCGTGCGTCCTCGCGCAACGTCTCCCCCGGGCTCACCTGGGCGATCCCGTAGCGCTCGGTCAGGAAGGGAGCCTGGGTCCCCTTGCCGGAGCCGGGCGGACCGAATAGCACCAACCTCACTTTATGAAGCCCTTGTACTGGCGCATCAGGAGCTGGGTCTCGAGCTGCTTCATGGTGTCCAGGGCGACGCCGACCACGATCAGGACGGCGGTACCGCCAAGGTAGAGGACGCCGTTGTTGCGGCTGGCCCCCTGTCCGAAGGCAAGCTGTCCCGCGACGAGCGGGATCACGACCGTCACCGAAGCCAGGAACAGCGCCCCCACCAGGGTGATCCGCGTCATCACCTTGTCGAGGTACTCGGCCGTACTTCGCCCGGGCCGGATGCCGGGGATGAAGATCGCCTGCTTTTTCAAGTTGTCGGCGGTCTCGTCTGGTTTGAACACCACCGCAGTGTAGAAGTACGTGAAGCCGATGATGAGGAAGAAGTAGACCCCGTTGTAGACCAGGTCCCACAGGACGTTGGGCCCGGTCGGCTGCCAGTACTTCGTCATCACCTGGCTGAACTGACCTAGCTGCCCGGTGCTGTTGGCGAAGAAGTTGCCCAGGATGGTCGGGAAGAACATGATCGAGAGCGCGAAGATGATCGGGATCACGCCCGCCAGGTTGACTTTCAAGGGCAGGTAGGAGGTCCGTCCCTGGTAGATCTTGCGGCCGACCATCCGCTGGGCCGATTGGATCCTGATCCGGCGTTCGGCCTGCTGCACGTAGATGATGAACATCGTCACCAGCAGGGCCAGGATGGCGAAGATGATGACCCCGCCGAACTGGCTGGAGCCGCCCGTGTTGAAGAACCCGGCCAGGCCGGGGCCGAAGCGGCCGACGATGCCGGCGAAGATCACAAGCGAAATGCCGTTGCCGATTCCGTACTCGGTAATCAACTCGCCGATCCACATCAGAAGCACGGTGCCCGCGGTCAGCGTTGCCATGACCACCACGATGGTGAAGGGGCTCGGGGTCTTGAGGACACCGACCTGGGGGTTGGAGAAGAGGCTGATGAAGCCGAAGGCCTGGACCAGGGCCAGGAGCACGGTCAGGCGGCGGGTGTACTGAGTGATCTTCTTGCGGCCGTACTCCCCCTCTTTTTGGAGCTCTGACAGCCGCTCGCTGACGACTGTCATCAGCTGCATGATGATGCTGGCGTTGATATAGGGGTTGACGCCCATGGCCGTGATCGAGAAGCGCGACAGGCCGCCGCCCGAGAAGAGGTCGATCAGGCCCAGGAGACCATTTGAGTTGAAGAGCCGCTTCAGCGCCGCGGGGTCAGCGCCAGGCACCGCCACGAAGGCAAGGAGGCGGAAGGCGACGATGGCCCCGAGGGTGAAGAGAATCTTGCGCCGGAGCTCGGAGACTCGGAACGCGTTGCTGACAGCCTGGATCAACTCCGGCTGTTACTCCTCGGGGCTGGACTCGGGCTCGCCGCCGTCCGCCTCTGGCTCGGCCTCTTCACTGGTTCCCGTGGTTTCCGTCGCGGCCTCCGCGTCCGATGCCTCGGCGCCGGCTTCGGCGGTGGCTTCGGCGGTGGCGCCCTTTCCGGCCTTGCTCGTTGGCTGGTCCTCGACTTCGGCCTTGACCGCCTTCCTCTTGTGCCGGCGCGGCGTCTTGTCCGCTGTCTGAGGCCCGATCAGCTCAATCGAGCCCCCGGCCTTTTCGATCTGGGCCTGGGCCCCGGCCGAGATGCGGTGGGCGCTGACCTTGAGCGCCACCTTGAGCTCGCCGGCAGCCAGGATCTTGACCCCGCCAAGGCGCTTGCGCACCAGGCCGACTTCCTTCAGCAGCTCGGGGTTGACTTCGGTGCCCGCTTCGAAGCGATTGAGCTTGCCGAGGTTGACGACCGCGAACTCGCGCCGGTTGATGTTCGTGAATCCACGCAACTTGGGCAGCCGCTGGGCCAGCGGCATCTGCCCGCCCTCGAAGCTGGTAGGGATATTGACGCTGCTCCGCGAGCCCTGGCCCTTCTGGCCACGGCCGGAGGTCTTGCCCTGCCCCGCCGAGATGCCACGACCGATTCGCTTGCGCTGGCGGTGGGAGCCTGGGGTTGGCTGAAGGTCGTGCGCCTTCATGCCTTATCGCCCGAGGGCTCGGCCGTTACCAGGTGGCGGACCTTGTGGATCATGCCCCGGATCTGGGGCGTGTCGGTGTGCTCCACGGTCTGGCGAAGGCGCTTGAGACCAAGGGCCTCGACGGTTGCCTTCTGGTCCTTGGAGTAGCCGATCGCGCTCTTGCTGTAGGTGACCCTCACCTTGGCGTCCTTACTCACCAGCGGGCGCCTCCCCGGTTGCGGGCGTCTCTGGCGTCGTCTCGGCGGCGGGCGGTCCCTCTACCGCGGGCGGAGCCTTCACCGGCGGCTCGGTTGACTCGACGGTGGCAGTGGCGGCAGGCGCCTCGATGGCTGCGGCCGCAGGCGCCTCAGCCGGCGCCTCGGTGTCGGCATCCTTGGCCGTGTCGCTACTCGCGGTCTTGACCCGGCCCATACCCGGGACGTTGACGCCGCGCAACTCCGCGACCTGCTCCGGCGTCCGCAGGGTCTGCAGCGCCGCGATCGTGGCCCGCGTGGTGTTGATCGGGTTGTTGGTCCCCAGCGACTTGGTCAGGATGTCCTTGATCCCGCTGAGTTCGACAACCGCCCGCATCGCGCCGCCGGAGATGACCCCGGTGCCGGGCGACGCCGGCTTCAGCAGGACCTTGGCGGCTCCCAACTTGAAGCGCAGCTCGTGCGGGATGGTGGTGCCGGACATCGGCACCGTGATCAGGTTCTTCTTGGCATCCTCGACGCCCTTGCGGATGGCGTCCGGCACCTCACCGGCCTTGCCGAGCCCAGCTCCGACCCGGCCCTTCTGGTCGCCGACGACCACCAGGGCGCTGAAGGAGAAGCGACGGCCACCCTTGACGACCTTGGCGACGCGGTTGAGGTGGACGACCTTCTCGATGAACTCGGGCTTGATCTGATCGCCCTGCTGGCCGTATGTGAACTGGCCGCGGCCGTACTGACCGGGGCGGCCACCACCATAGCCGCCACCGCCCTGCGGGCCTCGAGGCGGAATGGGCGACGGTGCGGCGGGACGCGTCGGCGGTGCGATCTGGGCGCGGATGGTCTCGGCCACCGACGCGGCAATCGGTCCAGCCGGCTCCTCAGTCTTGGGGGGGGCCTTGGCCTCGGTTGGCGCGGCTTCGGCGGCCTCGGGCTGGGTCGCCGCCTCAGTGCTCTGGGGCGTGCTGTCCTCGATCGGCTTCGCCTCGCCCTCGGTGGCGGGCTGCTCCGCCTGGTCCTTGTGCTCTTCGTCAGCCATTCTTAGAACTCCAGTCCGGCTGAGCGGGCGGCGTCTGCGAGAGCCTTGACCCTGCCGTGGTAGATGTAGCCACCGCGGTCGAAGACCACGGTCGTGATGCCTGCGTCCTTGGCCCGCTGCGCCACCGCCTTGCCCACAGCCTCGGCAGCGGACAGGCCTGTGGTCGACTTCTGCGCCTTGCGCAGGTCCGACTCCGAGGAACTGGCCGCGACCAGGGTGCGCCCGGCGATGTCGTCGATGACCTGGGCGGAGATGTGGTTGAGCGACCGGTAGACCGAAAGCCGGGGCCGCCCCGCCTCGCCACGGACGTTCTTGCGCACCCGCTTGTGACGCTTGAGGCGGCTCTCGCGCCGGAGCTTGGTGACGTTGCTCATGAGGCCACCGCCTTACCGGACTTGCCCGCCTTGCGCTTGATGCGCTCGCCCTTGTAGTGGATGCCTTTGCCCTTGTAGGGCTCCGGCGGGCGGACCTTGCGGATCTGTGAGGCCACGCGCCCGACAAGCTCCTTGTCGTGGCCGCTGACGTTGATCTTCACCGGCTCGGGGACCTCGATCGTGATCCCCTCGGGGGTGGCGTACTTGACCGGGTGCGAGTAGCCGACGTTGAGCTGCAGGTCATTGCCCTGCTTGGTGGCGCGGTAGCCGACGCCCACCAACTCGAGCTCCTTGGTGAAGCCCTTGGAGACGCCCTCGACCATGTTGGCGATCAGCGACCGTGTCAGGCCGTGGAGAGCGCGATGGCGCGTCTGGTCCGTCGGCCGGCTGACGGTGACGACGCCTTCCTCGATCTTGATCACCATCTCGGGGTGCACGTCCAGTTCCAGCTGGCCCTTGCCGCCCTTGACCGTCATGTGGGTACCGCTGAGGTCTATGTCGACCCCATCGGGCACCGGGATTGGGAGCTTGCCAATACGCGACATCAGGTCACCAGATGTAGCAAACGACCTCTCCGCCCAGGCCTTCTTTGAGGGCCTGCCGGCCGCTCATGAGGCCGTGCGAAGTGGAGAGGACGACGGTGCCAAGCCCGCCCAGGACGCGGGGGATGTTGGTCTTGCGGGCGTAGACGCGCAGGCCCGGGCGGCTGATCCGCTTGAGGCCGTTGATGGCGCGGCCGCGATCGGTCCGGGGCTTGAGCTCGATGTCGAGCCGGATACCCGGCCCGGACGCCTCGGTCTTGTAGCCCTGGATATAGCCATCTTCCTTGAGCACGCGGGCGATCTCGAGCTGCATCTTTGCGCCGGGCACGGCCACGGTGGGATAGCCCGCCTTGGAGGCGTTGCGAATACGGGTGAGCATGTCGGCGACAGGATCAGAGACCATATTCCCTCCTACCAGCTCGACTTCATGACGCCCGGCACCTGGCCTTCCTGGGCCAGTTTGCGGAAGCAGATCCTGCAGATCCCGAACTTGCGCATGTACGCCCGCGGCCGCCCGCAGAGGCCGCAGCGGTGATGCTGCTGCACCGGGAAGCGAGCCGGCCGGCCGGCCTTGGCGACTAGCGATTTCTTAGCCATCGGTCTCCTTCTTCCGGAAGGGCATCCCAAGCCGACCGAGCAGGCTCATGGCCTCGTCGTCGGTCTTGGCGGAGGTCACGATCGTGATCTCCATGCCGCGGGTCTTGTCGATCTGGTCGTAGTCGATCTCGGGGAAGATCAGCTGCTCGCGCAGGCCAAGCGTGTAGTTGCCATGGCCGTCGAAGGCCTTCTCGGGCACGCCCCGGAAGTCACGGATTCGCGGCAGCGCGACGCTCACCAGCTTGTCGAGGAAGTACCACATGCGCGGGCCGCGCAGCGTCACCTTGAGCCCCACCGGCATCCCCTCGCGGAGACGGAAGGCCGCCACCGACTTCTTGGCCTTGAGGACGATCGGCTGCTGACCGGTGATCAGGCGGAGATCGTTGCTGGCGTGGTCGATCGCCTTGCCGTCCGTGATCGCCTCGCCGACGCCGATGTTCACCACCACTTTCTCGATCCGCGGCACCTGCATGACGTTGCTGTAGTCGAACTCCTGGAGCAGCTCGGGAGCGATCTCCTGCTCGTACTTCTCACGGAGCCGGGGGATTTCCACGGTCGCGGTAGCGCTCATGCCGACGTCACCTGCTCGGTGATCTCGCCGCAATGGCTGCATACCCGACCGCGATTGCCATCGGGTAGGGCGGCGTGGCGGATCCGGGTCGGTCGATCGCAGGAGGGGCAGACCAGCATCACGTTGGAGTAGCTCAGGGGCGCCTCGAAGTCGACGATACCGCCCTGCATGACGCTGGCAGTGGAGCCGCTCTTGGTGCGCATGGCGCCGGCCTTGGAGTGCTTCTTGTGGACGTTGACGCCCTTGACCACGATGCGCGCCGTGGCCGGGATGGTGCGATCGACGACGCCACGCTTGCCGCGGTCTTTGCCCGCGATCACCAGCACGGTGTCACCCGCACGGATGTCGAGGTAGCGGCCGGCCGTCTTGGCGCTGCCGTGGCTCTTGGTGGCGGTAGCCATCAGACCACCTCCGGCGCCAACGAGGCGATCTTGAGGTAGTTCTTCTCGCGCAGCTCACGGGCCACCGGTCCGAAGACCCGGGTCCCGCGGGGGTTGCCCTGGGTGCCCAGGATCACGGCGGCGTTGTCGTCGAAGCGGATCGTCGAACCGTCGGGTCGCCGGTACTCCTTGGCGACGCGGACGACCACGGCGCGAACCACTTCGCCCTTCTTGACCTGGCCGCCCGGCTGGGCGACCTTGACGGTGGCGCTGATGACGTCTCCGACGGAGGCGTATTTGCGATGGCTGCCACCGATCACACGGATGATCAGCAGCTCGCGCGCGCCACTGTTGTCGGCCACCTTCAGCCTCGTCTCTTTCTGGATCATCGAGCCTTCTCCAGGACCTCGACCACGCGCCAGCGCTTCTGCTTCGAGATCGGCCGGGTCTCCATGATCCGGACGCGGTCGCCCACACCACACTCGTTCTGCTCGTCGTGGGCCTTGAGCTTGGTGTTGCGCCGGACCACCTTCTTATAGACCGGGTGCTGCTTGAGGTCGACGACGCTGACCACCACGGTCTTGTTCATGGCGTCGCCGACGACCTTGCCGACGCGCACCTTGCGCAGGTTCCTGACCTCGGTCACTTGGAGTCCTCCTCGGTGACTTCTCCGGTCTTGTCCTGCGGCTTGGTGGTGACGGCTTCGGCCTCGGGGGCCGCTGGCGCCTCATCATTAACACCGTCCTCGGCAACGGCGTCCTCGGCCACGGCTTCGGGCTCCGCCACCGCGGTTGTCGAAGCGCCAATGTCCTGGCCGTGCTCGATCCGGGCCCTGGCCCTGGGCGCGACGGCGGCGTCAGGAGCCTGCAGCACTCGCTCTTCGAGCCCCAGCTGGCGCCCCTGGATCACCGTCAGCACCTGGGCGATCTGGTGGCGAACAGCGCGAATCTGGCGATGGTTCTCGAGCTGCCCGGTGGCCGCCTGGAAGCGCAGGTTGAAGAGCTCGGTGCGCATCTCCTTGAGGCGGGCGTCGAGGTCGCCGATCTCCATCTGGCGCAGTTCAGAGATGTGCGCGGCGGTCTTCATCAGACGACCTCCCCGTGACCGGTGGTTTCCTGCAGCGTCAGGAAGCGGGTCTTGATGGGCAGCTTGAAGGCGGCCAGTCGCATCGCCTCTTTGGCAACGTCGGGCGTGACTCCTCCCATCTCGAACAGGATGCGCCCCGGCTTGATCACCGCCACCCAGCCTTCAGGGTTGCCCTTACCGCTGCCCATGCGGGTTTCGGCGGGCTTCTTGGTGATCGGCTTGTCCGGGAACACGCGGATCCAGATCTTGCCGCCGCGCTTGACGTGGCGAGTCATCGCGCGCCGGGCCGCCTCGATCTGGCGGTTGCTCATGTAGCAGTCCTCGACGGCCTGCAGGCCAAACTGGCCAAAGGCGATCTCGGAGCCGCGGATGGCAACGCCTGTGCGGCGGCCGCGGTGAGTCTTGCGGTGTTTAACGCGCTTGGGGAGCAGCATCCCTATGCCTTGTCCTTGCCGGCGTCACCGACGTCGCTCTTCTTGGCCTTGGACGCGCTGGGCTTCTTGGCCGGGGCCTTGGCGGGCGTCTTGGGCGCGGCCTTGGCCTTGGAGGCAGCGGCAGGCTTGGCCTCGACTTCGGCGCCGGGCGCCCCGGCCTCGGCGGCGGGCGCCCTGCCGCTGGTCTTGCGCGCGGTCGTCTTGGCGGGCTTGGGCTCGGCGGTCTCCGTCTCAGCGGCCTTTGCTTCGGCCTCAAGCTTCGCTGCTTTGGTGGCGGTGGTCTTGGCAGCCCGCTTGGGCTTGGCCACCGTTTCCGGTGCGGGTTGGGGCGCGAGCGCGGCCGGCGTCTCCGCCGCGGGAGCCACAGCCTCGGCGACAGCAGCCGCCAGGGTAGCGGCGGCCTCGGCAGCCTGGCCGTTGGTGGGCGTCGCCGCCAGCGGGCGCGGCACGTCGAGCAGCTGACGAGCGGGGATCTCGTCGAAGGTCTCCTCGCGGGTGGTCAGATCGAAGTCGCCGAGGTACACCCAAACGCTGACGCCGATGCGCCCGAAGGTGGTCCGAGCCTCGGTCTGGCCGAAATCGATGTTGGCCTTCAGCGTGTGCAACGGCACCCGACCGTCGCGATCCCACTCGCGTCGCGACATCTCAGCGCCACCGAGGCGACCCGAGACCATGATCTTCACGCCCTTGGCGCCGGCGCGCATGGTGCGCAGGACCGACTGCTTGACGGCGCGGCGGAAGGCGATCCGGCGCTCCAGCTGGGCTGCCACGTTCTGGGCCACCAGCATGGCGTCCAGCTCGGGGTGCCTGATCTCCTGGATCGTGACCCTGACCTTCTTGCCGGTCATCTTCTCGAGGTCGTCGCGAAGCTGGTCGACGCTGGCGCCGCCCTTCCCGATGACGATGCCGGGCTTGGCCGTCCAGATCACCACGGTGGCCTGGTTGGCGGAGCGCTCGGTCTCGACCTTGCTGATGCCGGCGTTGCGCAGGCGATTGAGGATCAGCCGGCGCATCTTCATGTCCTCGAGGAGCATCTCGGTGTAGCCCTTGTCGGCGTACCAGTGGGCCTGCCACGGCTTGTAGATGCCGAGACGGAAGGCGTTGGGGTGAACTTTCTGGCCCATCAGGCGTTCTCCTTCTCGTTCTCGGCGTTCTCGGTCTTCTCGGCCTTGGCCTCAGCCTCGGCTTCGACGGCGGGCTGCTCCACGGCGACCTCTGTCACTGCCTCAGCCTTGGTCTCCTCGGCCTTGGTCTCCTCGGCCTTGGGTTCCTCGGCCTTGGGCTCCTCGGCCTTGGGCTTCTCGGTCTTGGCGGGCTTGGCCGGAGCCTCGGCGGCGGCGCGGCGGCGGGTCGGACGCTGCGTCTGCAACTCCTGGGCCTCGACCACGGCGGTGATGTGGCTGGTGCGCTTGAAGATGCTGAAGTACATGCCTCGGGCGCGCGCCCGGCCGCGCTTCAGCGTAGGGCCTTCGTTGACGATGATCCGCTTGACCACCAGGGCGTCCTCGTCCTGGCTGAAGTTGTTGGTGGCGTTGGCGGCCGCCGACTTCACCACCTTGCCGATCTCCTGGGCCGCGGCCTTGGGCGTGAAATCGAGCACCACCAGGGCGTCCTTGACGGGCATGCCGATGACGGTGGCCGCAACCAGCCGCGCCTTGCGGGGCGGGATGCGCATGTAGCGAGCCTTGGCTTCGACTTCCATTACCTCAGTGACGAGCTCCGCTCGGTGTGGTGACCGTGGCCGCGGAAGCGGCGGGTGGGGGCGAACTCGCCGAGCTTGTGGCCGACCATGGTCTCGGTCACGAAGACCGGCACGTGCTTGCGCCCGTCGTGGACGGCCAGGGTGTGGCCGACGAACTCGGGGAAGATGGTCGACCGACGCGACCAGGTCTTGATGACCTTCTTCTCGCGCGTCTCGTTGAGCTTCAGCACCTTGTCGAGCAGCCGGGGCTCGCAGTAGGGGCCCTTCTTGGTGGACCTGCTCATCCTCGCTTGCCTCCGCGACGCCTGACGATCATCTTGTTGGTCGACTTGTTGCGCCGCGTGCGGTAACCGAGCGCGGGCTTGCCCCATGGCGTCTGCGGGTTTCCGCCGGCGCCAGACCGACCCTCACCACCACCGTGCGGATGGTCGAACGGGTTCATGGTCATGCCACGAACGGAGGGGCGCTTGCCACGCCAGCGGCTCTTGCCGGCCTTGCCCACGTTCTCGTTCTCGTGGTCGAGGTTGCCGAGCTGGCCGATGGTGGCGGCGCAGACCACCGGCACCAAGCGGACCTCGCCCGATGGCATGCGGACCTGGGCGTAGTCGCCCTCCTTGGCCAGCAACTGCGCCGCGGCGCCGGCCGAGCGCACCATCTGGCCGCCGCGGCCGAGCTTGAGCTCGATGTTGTGCACCGTGGTGCCGACCGGGATCCTGCTGATCGGCAGGGCGTTGCCGGTTTTGATGTCGGCCTCCGGGCCGGCCTCCACGCTGTCGCCGACCTTGAGGCCGAGCGGCGCCAGAATGTAGCGCTTCTCGCCGTCGGCGTAGTGGATGAGGGCAAGTCGCGAGCTGCGGTTGGGGTCGTACTCGATGGCGGCGACCTTGCCCGGGATGGCGATCTTGTTGCGTTTGAAGTCGACGACCCGGAACTGCTTCTTGTGGCCGCCGCCCTGGTGGCGCACGGTGATCGAGCCGCTGTTGTTGCGCCCGGCGTTCTTGGGCAGCTTGACCATGAGGGCCTTCTCAGGCTTCTTGCCCTTGGTGATCTCGTCGAAGGACGACACGCTCATGAAACGGCGTCCGGGACTGGTCGGCTTGTACTTCTTGACAGCCATCAGCCGCTGCTCGTCTCGAAGAGGCGCGTGATCTGCTGACCCGGGGCCAGTGTCACGACCGCCTTCTTGCGCTTGGGATCAAAGCCGTGGCCATTGCGGCGGCGCCGCTCCTTGCCCTGGACGGTCATGGTATTGACCGCGACGACCTTGACGTCGAAGGCTTCCTCGACGGCCTTGGCGATCTCGATCTTGTTGGCCGACGGGTGCACGTTGAAGGTGTACTTGCCGAACTGCATGGCGGCGTAGCTCTTCTCCGAGATCAGGGGCTTGATGATGATCTCTGACGGCGTCCTCACGAGAGCACCTCCCCCACCTGGTCGACGGCGCCCCTGGTCATCAGCAGCCACTCGTGGTTGAGCAGGTCGCGCACGTTGAGGTTGCGGGTGAGGATGACCTTGACTCCGACCAGGTTCCGCGCCGACTTCTCGGCGTTGAGGTTGTGGTTGTCGAGCGCCACCAGCACGGTCCCCTCGATGCCGGCGTCAGCCAGCACACCGATGAACTCACGCGTCTTGGGCTCCTCGAACTCGAGGGCTTCGACCACTACCAGGCGGCCGTCCTGGGCCTTGGACGAGAGCGCCGAACGCAGCGCCAGGCGGCGCTGCTTGCGGGGCATGTCCTGAGCGTAGCTGCGCGGCTTGGGGCCGAAGACGATGCCGCCGCCGGCGTACTGGGGCGCGCGGATCGAGCCCTGGCGAGCGCGGCCGGTGCCCTTCTGCCGGTAGGGCTTGCGACCACCGCCGCGGACCTCGGTGCGGGTCTTGGTACTGGCGCTGCCCTGGCGGCCGTTGGCGAGCTGGCGGATCAGCGCCTGGTGCAGCAGACCCGTGTTGACCTCGGCGCCGAACAGATGCGGGTCCAGGGCGACCTTGCCGGCGGCCTTGCCGCCCTTGCCCCTGATCTCGACCTCGGTGACGGCCATCACAGGCTCCCCGTGACAGTGACGATCGAGTTCTTGGCCCCAGGGACCGCGCCGCGGATCATCAACAGGTTGCGCTCGACGTCCACCTTCACGACCGTCAGGCCGCGGGTGGTGGTGCGGATGTTGCCCATCTGGCCGGCCATCTTGACGCCGCGCCAGGTGCGGGCGGCGTCGACCGAGCCCACCGAGCCGGGCTGCCGGATGTTGTGCGATCCGTGAGTGACGGGGCCGCGCCCGAAGCGGTGGCGCTTGACCACGCCCGCGAAGCCCTTGCCCTTGGAGGTGCCGACAACCGCGACCTTGTCGCCCTCGGCAAAAACGTCCACCTTGAGCTCGGTGCCGACCTCCACGCCCTCGGCGGGGTCGCCGCGGAACTCCACGATCCTGCGCGTGGCCTTGACCCCGGCCTTCTTGAACTCGCCGGCGACCGGCTTGGTCACCTTGCGCTCCTTGACAGCGCCGAAGCCGAGGCGGGTGGCGACATAGCCGTCCTTGTCGACGGTGCGCAGACCAACCACGGTGCAGGGTCCGGCCTCGAGCACGGTCACGGGTACGGCAACGCCGCGCTCGTCGAAGACCTGGGTCATGCCCACCTTGCGTGCTACGAGGCCCTTGGTCACAGCTTGATCTCGATGTTCACGCCCGAAGGCAGCGAGAGCCGCATCAGAGCGTCAACGACTTTGGGGTTGGGGTCGAGGATGTCGATGATTCGCTTGTGAGTCCGCATCTCGAACTGCTCGCGCGAGTCCTTGTCGATGAAGGGCCCCCGGATCACCGTGTACTTGTTGATCTCAGTGGGCAGCGGGATGGGGCCGGCAATCGTCGCGCTGGTGCGACGAGCCGTGTCCACAATCTTGTCCGCAGCCGAGTCCAGGACCTTGTGGTCGTAGGCCTTCAGCCGGATTCGAATTCGTTGTGCCATCTCGCTGCCCTGAGGTTCCTAACCGACTACGAGGTGATACCGGTGACGACGCCGGCACCCACGGTGCGTCCACCCTCACGGATGGCGAACCGCATGCCGTCTTCGACCGCGATCGGAGTGATCAGCTCAACTGTCATCTTGGTGTTGTCACCAGGCATCACCATCTCGACACCCTCCTGGAGAATGACCTCACCGGTCACGTCCGTGGTGCGGATGTAGAACTGCGGGCGGTAGCCCTTGAAGAACGGCGTGTGACGGCCGCCCTCCTCCTTGGTGAGGACGTAGATCTCGGCCTCGAACTTGGTGTGCGGCTTGATCGACCCCGGCTTGGCCAAAACCTGGCCGCGCTCGACCTCCTCGCGCTTGATACCGCGCAGGAGGCAGCCGACGTTGTCCCCGGCCTGGCCAGCGTCAAGCAGCTTGTGGAACATCTCGACGCCGGTCACGATCACCTTGCGGGTGTCCTTGACGCCGACGATCTCAACCTCCTCGTTGACCTTGACCTGGCCGCGCTCGATCCTGCCAGTAACGACGGTGCCGCGACCTTCGATGGAGAACACATCCTCGATCGGCATCAGGAAGGGCTTCTCGATTTCGCGTACGGGCTCGGGGATGTACTCATCGACCGCGTCCATCAGCTTCTTGATGCCCTCGGCGGCCTCGGCGTCGCCCTCCAGCGCCTTGAGGGCGCTGATGCGGATGATCGGCACATCGTCGCCGGGGAACTCGTACCGGTTGAGGAGCTCACGGACCTCGAGCTCGACCAGCTCCAGCAGCTCCTCGTCGTCGACGGCGTCGCACTTGTTGAGAGCGACAACCAGTGACGGCACGTTGACCTGGCGGGCCAGGAGGACGTGCTCACGGGTCTGGGGCATGGGGCCGTCGGTGGCGGCCACCACCAGGATGGCGCCGTCCATCTGGGCCGCGCCAGTGATCATGTTCTTGATGTAGTCGGCGTGCCCGGGGCAGTCGACGTGGGCGTAGTGCCGCTTGGCCGTCGAGTACTCGACGTGGGCGGTGGAGATTGTGATCCCACGCGCCTTCTCCTCGGG
>CABEAI010000009.1_pt1 | contig 28321 bp, 29 predicted proteins | sample 3132431 | NCBI WGS metagenome assembly CABEAI01 (sample SAMEA5534343, study PRJEB31848) | metagenome | biome: tundra; feature: field; material: soil | place: USA | collected 2013-05 | depth 0.45 m | reverse complement strand
GGACCTCGGCGCAGCCGCCGGAGAAGGCGACGCGCTGGCGCTGTCGGTCCTGGCCGACGCCGGCCGGCTGCTGGGGCTGAGCCTGGGCGGCCTCCTCAACATCCTCGACCCTGAGGTGCTGGTCCTGGGCGGCGGAGTGATCCAGATCGGGCCATTGCTCCTCGACCACCTCTATGCGGCGATCCAAGAGCAGGCCTTCGAGATCACCTACAGCCACGTCCGGATCGCAACCGCCGGCCTGGGCCAGGACGCTGGCCTGGTGGGGGCCCTGGAGTGGGCCCGGGACCACCTTCCGGGCGGCCGCGAAGGCACCAGCCCGCACGCCTGAGGCGCGGGCAGGCTAACTTCTGCCCATGCGGATCAAGCACCAGCCCGGCGTCGAGCCGCTGCTCGAGGTCATCGAGGAAGAAGCCAGGTCCATGGGCGTGCGCGCCCTGCTGGTCGGTGGCTACGTCCGCGACCGCATCCTAAAGCGGGACTGCAAGGACCTCGACGTGGTCGTCGAGGGCGGCTCCGGCACCGAGCTCGCGTCGGCGGTGGCGGCACGGGTCGGCGACCGCGAGCCGGTGCTCTTCGAGCGATTCGGCACCGCCCAGGTGGCTGCCGGCGACTTCCTGCTGGAGTTTGTTTCGGCCCGCGCCGAAAGCTACCTCCCCGAGAGCCGCAAGCCCGACGTACGCCCGGCCACCCTGGGGCAGGACATCCAGCGGCGCGACTTTACCTGCAACACCCTGCTCTGCGGCCGCGACGGCGAGGTCATCGACATGACCGGCAAGGGACTGGCCGACATCGAAGCCCGCCTTCTGCGCACCCCGCTGCCGGCAGCCAAGACCTTCCACGAGGACCCGCTGCGCGCGGTGAGGGCGATCCGCTTCGCGGTGACCCTCGACTTCCGGATGGACGACCAGATCCCACCCGCGATACTCGGCTGCCTCGACCGGCTGGGCACGGTCGTCAGCATCGAGCGCATCAACGAGGAGCTGCGCCGGATGCTGCTTTCGCCGCGCCCAGGGGGGGCGCTGCGCCTTATGCGCGCGACCGGCGTGCTGGCCAAGCTGATGCCCGAGCTGGAGGCGATGGCCGGGGTCGAGCAGAGCGGCTTCCACAACCTCGACGTGCTCGACCACACCCTGGCCGCGCTCGACGCCGTCGCCGGCCGGACCAATCCGGAGCTGGAGCCGCGCGAGGAGTTGGTGCTGCGGCTGGGTGTCCTGCTTCACGACTGCGGTAAGCCCGCCACCGCCGCTCGCGATGGCGAGCGGATCACCTTCCTCGGCCACCCCGAAGTTGGCGCCCAGGCGGCGGCGCGGATTCTGCGTAGGCTGCGCTTCAGCAACGACGAGGTCGCCGCGGTGACCCGCCTGGTCTCGCTCCACATGCGTCCGATCCAGTACGACCCCGAAACCTGGAGCGACGGCGCCGTGCGCCGGCTGGTGCGCGACAGTGGCGAGATCCTGCAGCCGCTGCTACAGCTGGCTCGAGCCGACATGGCCGCCAGCGATTACCCGCCCGAAGAGGCCTCGCGGAAACTCGATGACCTCGACCGCCGGGTGGCCGCCCTCGACGCCGACGCCGTTCGCCGCGTCAGCGCACCGCTCGACGGCAATCAACTGATGGAGCGATTCGGCCGGCCGCCGGGTGCTTGGATCTCGCGCGTCCAGGACGCCCTACTGGAGGCGGTGCTCGAGGGCGAGATCGCGCCCGACGACCACGACAGGGCGTGGGCCTACCTCGACAGCCACCCCGACCTGTTGGGCGAGGCATGACCCGCCCCGATGTCGCCGTCCTCGGCGGCGGCATTGCGGGCCTCACCATCGCCTGGCGCCTGCTCCGCCGGGGGGGTTCGGTCACGGTTGTCGCAGGGTCGCAGCCGTCGGCGTCGCGGGTGGCCGCGGGGATGCTGGCGCCGATGCCCGAAGGCGACATCAACCCCGCCCTAGGCCGTCTTGCCGCCGAAGGCCTCCGCTCCTACCCGCGGTTCCTGGCGGAGCTGGCGGAGGACACCGAGCTCCCCACCGGCTTTGCGCGGAGCGGCCTGCTGCGGGTGGCCTACAACAAGGAGGAGGCGCTCCTCATTCGGGACCGGGTCGGCGCCTACGAAGCCGCCGGGATGCCTTCCCGCTGGCTGGATGCCCGCGCTTGCCTGGCCCAGGCCCCCGGCCTCGGCGAAGCCGGGCTGCAGGGCGGCCTGCTCTCGTACGAGGAGGCGCAGGTCCAGCCCGACTGGATGCTGGACGCGCTCAGGGACGCGGTGGTGCGACGAGGCGGCGTCTTCATCGAAGCCGAGGTCCTGGAGATCGTGCCACGGGCGGATGGCGCCGTCATCCGACTGCAGTCGGCCGGCGCCGCCGAGGAGCTGACCGCCGCCAGGGTGGTGGTCGCGATGGGGAGCTGGAGCGGTCGCCTACCGGGCGCCGCCATGGCGGTCCGGCCGGTGAAGGGACAGCTGCTCGCCTTTGCCGGGCAGCCCGGACCGGCGCCGATTGTCTACTGGGGCCACAACTACCTGCTGACCAAGCCCGACGCCACCATCCTGCTTGGCGCCACCATGGAGGATGCGGGGTTCTCGACGGCGGTCGACGAAAAGGCCGGGGCGCTTCGGGCAGTGCTCGACCGCCTGTGGCCGGCGCTGGCAACCGTCCCCGCCACCGGCTGGGCCGGCCTCCGACCGGCTGCCGTCGATGGGCTCCCCGTGATCGGCTGGCTGGAGCCCCGCACGATCTACGCCTTCACGGCGCACTTCGGCAACGGCTTCCTGCTGGCGCCGATGACGGCGGACCTGGCCGCCAACGAGATCGTCGACGGAGTTGAGGAGGATTTCCTACGGCGGCTTCGCCCGGGTCGTCCCGGCGCCACCGAGCGGGTGAGCTCTTAGCTCTTCCCGGAGCTGACTTCGCGGACGACTTCCCCGACGGGGATGCCGATCTTCTGGAACCCCCTGACACCGCTCCGCTTGGCGGCGCTCTCGAGCACCACCGGCTCCGCTTCCGACAGCAGGTAGAAGGTGGCGTCGCCTATCTCACGCATCCGGGCGATGGCCTCGGTGCCGACCATGTCGCCGAGGATCAGGTCCACCAGCACCGCGTCGGGATGCTCGGTGCCAAAGATCTCGACCGCCTGCTTGCCCGAGGCGGCCGTGACCACGTCGTGGCCGTGCATCGTGAAGGCCAGCCGGTAGAGCTCGAGGTCGGGGAGCTCGTCATCCACCAGCAGCACTTTCATCGGCTTGATCTCCGTAGAACCCATGAGCCACAGCCTAAGGCCCGGGGCGCCTGGCGGCGACGCTGGTTCTGCACCTGGGCGGTGACGACAGGTCACGCTTCCATGACGCCGCAAAGGATCCGGCCGGGGCGTCGTTAGAACTCACATGCGAATACTGGAGATGATCCTGCCCAGGCTGGAGACGATGGCTGAGCTGGCCGCGGACCGCTCGGTGGTGCGCGACCCCAACAGGATGGCCGAGCTGCGCGAGGACTATCGCTACATGGCCAACGTCTGCATGAGCCTTCTGCCCGACCTGGAGCCGGCTCTGGCCGAGCTCCCGCGGCTCTGTGACGCCGACGCCGCGATCGAGCTGAAGGTTGCCTACCAGATGTCTTTGATCCGCCAGACCAACCGGCTGCACCGCGCCGTCAACGCCACCCTGGTTGCCCGCCAGGTGATCCGACAGGAACGTCGCCGCCGAGCTTCGGCCAGCAACTAGTTCGGTCGGCGAAGGCCGAGTCCGACCTCAGCGCAGCCAGGGATACGAGGGCTCCTGGTTCAGCGGGGGCATGCCCACCGGGACCATCGCCGGCAGCTCCAATGGCTGAACCGCGGCGCCGAGCACCGTGGGCAGGTACATCCGGGCCAGCATCCTCGCGATGACGTTGCCGGTCTCACCGAATCGCCCGCTCTCAGCGATGACGCGGAGTGCCAGGGCGTCGCCGCACTCCATCGGGCAGACGTCGAGCATCACCAGTCGGGTGGTGAGTCGAATCCCCGGATTGAGCCCGCGCAGGAAGGCACGGTCACCCATTTCGGGGGCCCAGGCGCCATTCTTCAGCAGCTGATGAACGCGGAAGCGCCCGAACCCGCGCAGCAGCTCGTCTTTGTCGGCATTGAAGACGTCGCGGAAGCGCTCGCCGGCCAGTGGCATCGCGCTCATGTCGATGACAAGAGCCATCACCGAGGCACTGTTCTCATCACCGAAACGGATCAGCACGTACGTCTGGACCGGCCAGCCCGGCTTGCTGGCTTTGATCCGACCGTACTCAGTTTCGAGGGTCCAGCCGCGACGACTCAGCTCGATGCGGAGGGAGTGGGCGGCGGCTTGCTGCATGGCCTTCACTGCAGCTACTTTGTACCCCATCGGTGGTGGTCTTTTGCGCCCAGCGACCAAACCGTTGCCACTGTGCTACCGGCGCGCAATAGCGGGGTGGATTCAGCTGGGGTGAATCAGTACAAAAACGCCCGCGCCGATCAGGACCAGGCCCGAGAACAGCTCGCTTCGCTCTCCCACGCGGTTCCCCAGCTGGCGCCCCAGTTCGAGACCGATGATGGTGAGAACCAGGCTGCAGGAGCCCATGAAACCGGCCGCCACCGGGATCGGCGCGTGCAGCAGTCCCAGGCCCAGGCCGACCACAAGGTTGTCGAGCGACAGCGCCACCGCTAGCAGCACGATCGTCCGCCGCTTCACGGGGATCTTCAGGTCCTTGGTCTCTCGCCTTGTCTCCAGCAGGGTGTACCCGCCAATGCCGACCAGCACCAGGCCGGCGACGAATTGTCCCCGGCTGCCGACGCTGCCCGCCAACCTCGACCCCAGCAAGAGCCCGACGATGGGCATCAGCACTTCCATGGCAAGGAAGATTCCCGCGATCTCGAAACGAAGCCGCCGAGTCAGGGGCAGCACCCCCAGGCCCACTGCCCCCCCGAAGTTGGACAGGCTGGCCGAGAAGCCCAGGAAGATCAGGGGGACAACCCAGGAAGGCATCAGCAGAGTGTAAATATCGGCCCACAAAGCGCTTCCCGGCGCGAACTGATCCACATCAACCCGGATGCGTTTCTCCGTATATGACCGACGAATCTCTGACCAGCGCTGGCTAGACTGATCAGCCAGATGCTGACTCTTATCGACTTCCGGAAGCGGTGGCGGTTGGTCGCGGTCCTGCTGGCCTCGCCGGCGGTCTCGGTGCTGGCGGCTGTCGGCCTGGTCTGGGCTATCCGCAACGTTCTTTCGGGAATCCCACTGGGCGTGCACACGCTGGTGCCGCTGGCGGTGCTGGTGCCGCTGCCGGTGCTGGCTGTGGCCGCCGCAGCCGGCCTGCTGCTCGCGCTGGCGCTGCTTGCCACTGGACCTTCAGGCGACCGAGCGGGGCGCGTCAGCGCCGCCGAGGTGGTGGTGCTGCTGGCAGGCGCCCAGGCCGTCCTGTTTGCGGCCCAGCTCCTCGTCGTCGACCAGCTCCACGGCGTGCCCGACGCCGGTCTGGTCTTGGTCCTTGCCGCCGCCCTGCAGACGGTGTTCGTAGCCCTCACCGCTGCTGGCGCCATCGCGCTGAGAATCGACCTCCAGGCCGCGCCGACCGTTTCGACTTCCTGGCTCAGGCTTCCCGTTGCGACCTTCAATCCGACGCCGGCGCCGATCTTCGCCAGCAGCGACGCGTACCGGATCGGCTCCCGCCGAGGCCCGCCGACCCTTCTCCTCTCCGACTGAATCAATTCGGATGCCCCGGTCCTGTGGCCGGGCCCTGCGGCGCCTCAGGCGTCCGCAAAAGGGAGAAATGGTGAAAGCTCTGATAGCCGGCGGCATTGCCGCCCTCACAATGACCGTGACCGCCTGCGGTAGCTCCAGTAGCGTGCCCAGCACGGTCACCATCAACTTCAACGTCACCGGCAGCACGATCACGCCGGCCAACCCCAAGGCGGTCAAGGGACAGAAGCTGACCATGGTCATCACCACCGACAAGGACGAAGAGGTCCACTTCCACGGTTACGACATCCAGTTCGACTGCAAGGCGAACACCCCGCTGAGCAAGACTTTCACGCTGGACAAGTCGGGCAGTTTTGACATCGAGCTGGAGGCAACCAGCACGCACCTCACCAACTTCGAAGTCAGCCCCAGCTGATCGTGCCCGCCCAAGCGCTGGCGGCTATACCGGCGGTCCTGGCCCACGGGTTCGGGATTCGCTATGACCTGCCCGTCCCCCTGTATCTCTACCTGATCGCCGCGGGGGCGGTGGTCACGATGTCGTTCGTGCTGGTGGCGGTCTTTGTCGGTACGCGAGCGGGGGAGCGGGACTATCCCCGCTTCCCCCTCGACCGCGTGCCGCTGATCGGACCGCTCTCGCGCGGTCTCGTGCCGCGACTGGTTGGCGGAACGATCGGGGTGCTGGTCCTGCTGGCGATCATCGTTAGCGGACTGCTGGGTGCACCCGACGCCACCGGCAACCCCGCTGAGTACCTGCTCTGGATCTATTTCTGGGCCGGCACCGTACTGGTGTCCAGCCTCGTCGGCAACCTCTACGCGCTGCTCAACCCATTCAGCGCGATCTACAACGTCGCCGCGCGTCTTCTGCGCGCGTCAGGTCGCGGCCTGCGGCCATACCCGGAGCGCCTCGGATTGTGGCCGGCCGTGGTTGGTTACTTCCTCTTTGCCTACTTCGAGCTCGCCTCGGGTCAGTCCGGACGCCCGCGCTCGGTGGCGGCGGCGGCCCTCCTCTACACCGTCTACACCCTGGTGATGATGGTGACCTTCGGCCGCAGCGCCTGGCTCGATCACGGCGAGACCTTCTCGGTGTTGTTCAAATTCATCGGCGCCTTCGGCCCGGTGGAGAAGCGCGACGGCGCGGTCTACCTGCGACCCTGGGCGGTCGGCCTGACCCAGCTCGAGCTGCAGGGATGGGATGTGATCGCGTTCGTAATCCTCACCCTCAGCTCGCTGGCATTTGACGGCTTTTCGGCGACTCCGCTCTGGGCCTTGATCTACCTCGGCCTGGGCGGCTTCACGGACTCTGTCGGTGCCGTCGGACCGCCAATGGTCAAGGCGGCTGGCCTCCTTGGGCTGTCGCTGGTATTCACTGTCGTGTACATGCTTGTCGTGCGCGTCGTCGACGTCGCCGGCAAGGGTCGCGGCGACCTTGTCCCGGTGGCTTCAGTCTTTGCGTTCACCCTGATCCCCATCGCGCTCGTCTACAACGCCGCCCACAACTACTCCTACATGGTGATCCAGGGCCAGGGCCTGATACCGCTGCTGGCCGACCCGCTGCACACCGGCGCCCACCTGCTCCCGACGGCCGGCTACAAACCCAGCTTCGCCTTCGCCGACGCCGGCTTCGTGTGGTACCTCCAGGTGGTGCTGATCGTGACCGGCCACGTCGTCGCCGTGTACCTGGCCCACCGCCGCGCCCTCGCAACCTACCCCGGCAGGGCCGCCACCCGGAGCCAGTACCCGATGCTGCTGCTGATGGTCGCCTACACCGCGGTGAGCCTGTGGATCCTGGCTCAACCGATCACGGAGTCGGGATGAAGCTGATCGCTCTGGGGCTTGCCGCAGGCCTGGCCGCGATCCTGTGCGGGTGCGGCAACAACCTCTCGCTCTCCCACACCGAGACGGCCTGCATCACCCCCGGCCAGACCGTCACCCTCAACACCCAGACCGATCCCAACACTCAGCTCACCTACCAGGTCCAGGACGATTTTGGCGGCGACATCGGTGGCAAGATCCCGCCGGTGACGACCGACTCCAGCGGCAAGGCCGCGGTGACGTGGCGTTCGCCGAGTCAGCTCTCCACCACGACCCTGCACTTCCTGCTCACCGCCAAGAACGGCGACAAGCGCTCCAACCGCGATGTCCACGTGGTCGTTGGCGGCAACGGCCGCAGCTGCTGAGGCCCTTGCTTTAGGCGCGGTGGCGGCGGGGCCGGGTCAGCAGGCGCGCCAGCACGTAAGCGCCGAAGGCGATCGAGGTGATGAAGAAGCTGACCGGGTAGGGGGTGAAGAAGGAGATCGCCAGCCCCGACCACGTGAACAGCAGCGCCAGGCCGGCTGACAGCATGAGCGTGCGGCTGGGGCGCGTGGTGAAGCGCTCAGCGATCGCCGCCGGGGTCACGAGCAAAGCGAAAATCAGGAGCACGCCCACCACCTGGACCGCCTCCGACACCGCCACCGCCAGGATCACCATGAAAACGATCGAAAGCGCGCCCACAGGGACGCCTCGCGCGGCGGCGACGTCCTCATCGACGGAGGCGAAGAGCAGGGGGCGGTAGATCACCACCAAAGCCGCCAGCGTCACCACGCCGGCGACCAGCGTGATCAGCACGTCGCGGTCGCTGATGCCCAGGATCTCGCCGAAGAGCAGGGCATAGGCCTCGGTGGCGTAGCCGGTGTAGAGGGAGAGGAAGAGCACGCCCAGACCCAGTGTCCAGGCGAGGACGATGCCAATTGTCACGTCTCGCCCCCGCAGCCGATTGCCGAGGGCCCCCATCACACCGGCGGCGGCGACGGTGAAGGCGAGCAGGCCTGCCACCGGGCTGACGCCCACCACCACGGCGCCGGTGGCGCCGGCGAAGCCGATGTGAGAGAGGGCGTGGGCGGCGAACGACGAGTTCCGCATCAGCACGAAGTAGCCGATGACGCCGGCGGTGATGGCGACGATCGCGCCGGCTTCAAAGGCGTGCTGCATGAAGGGGTAGTGGAGCAGCAGCTGGACGTCGACGACTGGGTTGAGGTCGGGGCTGGGCGCGGCGTCTGTGATGCCCAGCATCTCAGGCGTCTCCGTGCGAATGGTCGTGAGCGTGGGTGATCTGCTCTTCGAGGCCCACCACGAAGACCCGGCCGCGGCTGTCCCGCAACACCTCGATGGGAGCATCGAAGATCTTGCTCAGGACGTCGCTGTTGATGACCTCGTCGGGGCGGCCGATGGTGACCTTGCCCCCTGCCACGAACATCACCTGGTCGATGTAGGGCATCAGGGGATTGACGTCGTGCGCGATCAGCAGCACGGTCAGGCCGCGCGCGCGGGCGACGTCGGCGACCAGGCTGGTCATGGCCGCCTGGTTGCGAACATCGAGGTTCGATAGCGGCTCGTCGAGGAGCAGGATCTTGGGGTCGCCGACCAGCGCCTGGGCCAGGTGGAGGCGCTGGTGCTCGCCGCCGGAGAGGCGCCCGATCTGACGATCGGCGTAGCCCTGCGCGTTTACCGCCGACACCGCCGCGTCGACGGCCTTCGCCGCTGTGCGCGCGCGGGGACCAGGTAGGGGGATCCCCCAGCGATGGCCGTCGAGGCCGAGACCGACGTAGTCGCGACCCCTCAGTGAGAGCTCGGCGTCGAGGTGCCTTCCCTGCGGCAGGTAGCCGATCGAAGGGTTGCCGCGCTGTGGCCGGGCGCCGAGGATCTCGAGCTCGCCGGCTGCGGCAGGCAGCAGTCCCAGCAGCATCCTGACCAGCGTCGACTTACCGGCGCCGTTAGGGCCGAGCAGGGCCACGAAACTGCCCGACTCGATCTCAAAGCTGGCCTCGGACCAGACCAGGTTCCCGCCATAGCCGGCTGCCAGGTTGCGTGCGGCGATGGCACCGGGAACCGTTCTCTTCCCGAGGATCATTTCACCAGAGCCTCAGCATTCAAGACGTTCTCCAGTTGGAGCAACTGGGCCAGCTGCCATTCCTGGAAGGTCGCGGACTCCGGCTGCAGCGTCTCCGATACACCGACCACCGGGATGCCCTGTTCGGCGGCGCTCTTCTTGATGTTGGTCGTCACCAGGGTCGAGGTCTGGACGTTGTACACGAGCACCTTGATCTTCTTCTGGGTCACCTGGTCCTGGAAGGTAGCGACCGCGTCAGCGGGCGGATCGTTGCCTTCGCTGACGGCCTTCATGAACTTCGGGGGCGAGATCAGGTTGAGTCCCAGGGCGCTGGCCGGGTATTCGAAGATGGTCTCGGTGGCGCCAACCGCCACACCCGAGTACTTCTGCTTGATCTCGGCGATGCGGTCCTGGTACGGCTTGAGCGCGTCGGCAAACGCGGAGCGTTGCTGCGAGAAATAGTCGGCGTCGGCGGAATCCTGGCTCTTGTAGAGCTCGGTGATCTTGTCCGCCACCTTGACCACGTTGGCCGGGTCATACCAGAAATGGGGGTTGTCGCCCGCCTTCTTGCCCAGCAGGTCCGCCACCGTCAGAAGCTGCCGATTGCCGGCGGGGTTGGCGTCGAGGAGCTTCTTGCCCCAATCGTCGTAACCGGCGCCGTTGAGGATCACGACGTTGGCGTCAGCGAAGGCGCGAGCGTCGCTGGTGCTGCTGGCGTACTCATGCGGATCGGCGTTGGGGTCGGTGACCACGCTCTGGACCTTCCCGTGGCTGCCGGCCAGCTGGCTGGCGATGCTGCCCCAGAAGTTCTGGCCGGCGACAATTCTCAGGATCGCGCCGGACCCAGCCGACGAGGACGCACAGCCTGCCAGCAGGGGCATGAGGAGCAGCGGCAAGACGGTGGCGGCGGCCATCCTTTGCGACTGATTCGGAGACCCTCCTGGGCGACGCATTCTAAGGAGGATAATAATACCGAGAATCATTCTCAGGCAGCCAAATGGAGGTCATGGGGTGGCTAGACTTTCCGCACCGATGGTCGACGACATGCAGCTCACGGTCGGTACGCGGCTGGCCAAGGCGGACTATCGCTATACCGGCAGCCGCAAGAGCCTGGTCGGGATCCTGGCAAAGGCCGGTCAGCCGCTGAGCATGCCCGAGATCCTGGCCGGGGCGCGGCTGCCGCAGAGCTCGGCCTATCGCAACCTCACGGTGCTGGAAAACGCCGGCGTCGTGCGGCGCATCATCACCCACGACGATTTCTATCGCTACGAACTGGCTGAAGAACTGACCGGCCACCATCACCATTTGGTCTGCGAAAACTGCGGCCTGGTCGAGGACTTCACGCTGTCCAAGGGCCTCGAGGCAAGCCTGGAGTCGGCGCTGGCGAAGACGGCCTCGAAGCGGGGCCTGGCGGTGGTGGGCCATCGAGTCGATGTGCACGGCCTTTGCCGGGAGTGCCAGTAGCGATGTTCGTGTTGCAGGAGATCGGCCGGGCGCTCCAGCTGTCGTTCTTCATGTTCTGGGACGTGCTGTGGCGGGATGCCGGCAGGAGTTTGAAGCGCAGCCGGCGCGCTACGCGGAAGAGCCGGTCGCGCCCTGAGCGATCCTCGCCTTCTGACAGACGGCGCAGAGGCCGTTGACCATCACCTGGATGTCGGTGACCTGGAAGCCGGACTTGCGGGCGCTGCGGCCCAGGAGCCCGTCGACTTCGGCGGCGTCGAGGTGGACCATCACGTTGCAGTCGACGCAGCGTAGGTGGTGGTGGTCGTCTCCCTCATGGCTGAGCTCGTAATGAATCGCCCGCCCCATCCGGGTGGCCTTGACGACGCCGACCTCCGCCAGCATCTGCAGGGTCCGGTACACGGTGCTGCGGTTGAGCGACAGCTGGCGAGCCTCGACCTCGCGGGCGACGCCCTCGGCGGTCATGTGGCTGCCGGCTGACTCCAGGATCTCCAGCACCACGGCCCGCTGCATGGTGCGCTTGTACCCGTGTTGGGAGAGCTCGTCCAGGCGGCTGGCGGGGGCAGCGGGGTCCATTCAGTCGTCCTCCATCAGCGCCGACCAGCGCTCGTCGACCTTGCGGACCTTGAAGACGGTGAAAGCGATCACCCACGTCGCGACGAAGGCGGAGACTATGAAGAAGCCCATGTTGGCGAAGTTGAGACCGGTGACCAGGCTCCAAAAGCCGCCGCTCAGGTTGGCCACCTGGGCCAGGATCTGGAGCAGTTCGATGACGCCGACGAAAAGCGCCACGAACACCGACAGGCCGGTGATGGTGAGGTTGTAGAAGACCTTTCGGATGGGGTTGGAGAAGGCCCAGGCGTAGGCCTTGGCCATGAAGGCGCCGTCGGTGGTGTCCATCAGCGTCATGCCGGCGGCGAAGATGAGCGGCAGCGAGGCCACCGCCAAGAAGGGGATGCCCTGTGAGGCGGCACCGGCCGAGACGGCCAGAAGGGCGACCTCGGATGCGGTGTCAAAGCCGAGGCCGAAGAGGAAGCCGATGGGGTACATGTGCCAGCTCCTGGTGACGATCTTGAAGAGGCGCCCGAATATGCGGGTCATGAAACCACCGGCGGCCAGGTCTTCGTTGAGGCTGGCGCGGTCGTACTCGCCCAGGCGCATCTTGCGATAGACGCGGACGATGTCCAGCAGGACGACCAGGTTGACGATGCCGATCATGACGAGGAAGAACCCCGAGACCGAGGTCCCCACCAAGCCGCCGAGGTTTCTCAACTGACCGCTGTCGCCGACGACGCCGTTGACGATGGTGTGGACGGCAAAGCCCAGCGCAAGCGCGATCAGGAGGACGACGGTGCAGTGCCCGAGCGAGAACCACAAGCCGACGCTGACCGGCTTCTGCTTCTGCTGCAATAGCTTGCGGGTGGTGTTGTCGATCGCCGAAATGTGGTCCGCGTCGAAGGCATGGCGGAGGCCGAAGGTGTAGGCCAGCCCGCCCAGTCCAAGGAAGGCTGGATGGCCGACGCCGTACGTCAGCAGCGCTCCCCAGCCGACGACGTGAATCAGGGCGACGGCGCCGTAGCAGGCGGCCAGGCGGATTCGCTCGCCGCGATCGAATCCCCTCAAGAGCCGCTCAACCATCGACGCCAAAACCATCCTCCTCGATCGAAAATCAACGCCTACTGGCTACCTAAAGCACCATACACGCAATTGCACCTTAGTCGCAAATGCGCAATTCGACGGGCGGTCGCACGGGCGCCGGCCGGGGTCAGGCCTGGTTGGTAATGGGTTGAGCCAGGACCCAGAGCGAGGTCGCGGTGTAGATCAGCATCGCCGAGAGCCAGCCGAGGTCGGCGCGAAGGGCGAGGTTGCCGTCGGGCTCGCTGTCCCCGAGGCGGGCGTGGGCCATCCCCACCGCGATCACGTGGCCGAGCACGATCGCGCTCCCCTGCACGAAGAAGATGGCGGCGGGGTTGAAACCCTGGGCGTTGCGCTGGAGCTGGAACGCGGCGGTGGCGAGGTCAGTCCCGGTGGACGAGAACATCAGCGGCCCGATCACCAGGATCTGGGTCAGGTTGTGGGCCAGCAGGTAGGCGAGGGCGATCGGGATCAGCGACGGCGCCACCACCTTGGCGATCTCTCCCAGCGGTCGGCGCACCAGGCGGGCGGCGAGGTAGGCGAAGGTCCAGAAGAAGGCGGCAAAGGCGATCCAGGTGGCCACGATCTCGGTGGTGTCGAGCAACAGGGCGCCGAGGTCCGTGGTGCCGACCTGCCCGATCGAGGCCGAGAAGTCCTGGGTGGCGCTGGTGACGGCGCGCCAGATCGGGGTGACGCGCACTCCGTCGGCAAGCACGCCGGCGAGCCAGAGGGTGATCAGCGCCTCGCGGCCGCGCCCTTCGGGCAGGAAGCGGGCCGGGCGGAAGCCCAGCTTCAGGCGCACGAAGCCGTCCTCGTCGCGGGTGATGGCAATCGGGGAGATGGTGCTGGCGAGAGCGGTTATGGCGGCGAACACGTCGCCGCTGCGGTACCAGCCCTCGCCGAGCCAGGCCCCCATCCCCACCTGAAACAGCGCGTACACCAAGGTCAGGATCCCCAGCGCTCGCGGCGACGCCGGCACCGCCCGCAGCGCCAGCTCGAACCAGACCAGCACGAAGAGCATCACCACGGCCGGCCAGTAGCCGAGCCTGTCGAGGCGCGGGTCGCGCTGCTTGCGGGCCGACGCCCCGGAGGTAACCATCCGCGCGCCCAGCGCGAACGGGTTGGCCACCTCGTACACGCCGCCGACGATGCAGTGGGCCAGCGGCAGCAGCGGGATCAGCAGCACCCAGAACATGATCACGGCGCCGTTCAGGACGGCGACCTGGCTGCCGGCGATGCCGGCGCCGACCAGGTAGAGCACCACCAGGACGGCGACGGTTTGGAGCGCGATCACGACCGCCCGCGGCACCCGCGGCCCCGTCCTCTCGGGCGCTGGCGCCCGCGGTGGCAGCAGGTAGATCAGCCCAAAGGACGCGGCCACCACCGCCATCGCCGCCACCAACACCGTGGACAGCGGCACCGGCAAGTCGAAGCGGCCGATGAAGACATGAGCTAGGCGCATGACAGTCGTAAGGGTATACGTGGCGGTGTCGCGAAAAGCTGAGCGGCGGCTGCGGTGGCGACCTGGTCCGAGGCCGATAGCTCACCGGACTGTATCCTTTTCGATCTGATGGCGGATCGTAAGCAGCGCCGCAGCGACGAGATGCTGGCCGGCCCCGACCGGGCGCCGGCTCGGGCGATGCTGCGCGCCATCGGCTTCAGCCGTGACGACCTGACCAGGCCGATCATCGGCGTCGGCCACTGCTGGATCGAGACGATGCCCTGCAACTACAACCACCGGGAGCTGGCCGAGCACGTCAAGGCCGGCATCCGCGAGGCGGGCGGCACGCCGATGGAGTTCAACACCATCTCGGTTTCCGACGGCGTGACCATGGGCACTGAAGGAATGAAGGCGTCGCTGGTCAGCCGCGACATCATCACCGACTCCATCGAGCTGGTGGTGCGCGGCCATTCCTTCGATGGGCTGGTGATGATCGTGGGCTGCGACAAGACGATCCCCGCCGGCGCCATGGCGCTGGCGCGGATGGACGTGCCCGGCCTGGTCCTCTACAGCGGCACCATCGGCCCCGGCAAGTACCAGGGCCGCGACCTCACCATCCAGGATGTCTTCGAGGCCGTCGGTTCCCACGCCGCCGGGACCATCACCGACGAGGAGCTGGGGGAGGTCGAGGCGGCCGCCTGTCCTGGCGCCGGTGCCTGCGGTGGGCAGTTCACCGCCAACACCATGTCCTGCGCGCTGGAGTTCCTTGGCATCAGCCCTGGGGGCGCCAACGGCGTGCCCGCCATGGACGAGCGCAAGGCCGAGGTGGCGCGCGAGTGCGGCCGGCTGTCGGTGCGCCTGGTGGAGCAGAACGTGACCCCGCGATCGATCATCACCAAGCCGGCGCTGGAGAACGCGATTGTCTCGATGGCCTCCACAGGCGGCTCCACCAACGCCGTCCTCCACCTGATGGCGATCGCCAATGAGGCCGAGGTCGACCTCGAGCTTGACGACTTCGACCGGATCGCCTCGAGGACGCCGATCCTGGCCAGCCTCAAGCCGGGTGGCGCCTTCGTCGCCACCGACCTCGACGCTGCCGGCGGCCTGTCGGTGCTGATCAAGCGCCTGGTTGACGGCGGGTTGGTCGACACCAGCACCCGAAACGTCGACGGCAGGACGATCGGCGAGATCGCGGCGACGGCGCAGGAGATCGAGGGCCAGAAGGTGGTGCGCACGCTCGAGGATCCGCTCAAGCCGACCGGTGGCATCGCCATCCTCCGCGGCAACCTCGCCCCCGATGGCTGCGTCGTCAAGCTGGCCGGCCACGAACGGCTCACGCACACCGGGCCGGCGCGGGTCTTCGACTCCGAGGAGGAATGCTTTGCGGCAGTCCAGGCGCAGCAGATCAAAGCCGGCGACGTTGTCGTCATCCGCTATGAGGGCCCTGCTGGGGGGCCCGGGATGCGCGAGATGCTCGGTGTCACCGCCGCGATCGTGGGCGCCGGACTCTCCGACAAGGTGGCGCTGCTGACCGACGGCCGGTTCTCGGGCGCGACTCACGGATTCATGGCCGGTCACGTCGCTCCCGAGGCCGTCCGCGGCGGCCCCATCGCCGCCGTGCGTGACGGCGACCAGGTCACATTCGACGTTCCCGGCCGGGAGCTAACCCTCGATGTCAGTGACGAAGAGATGGCCAACCGGCTGGCCCGTTGGACCGCGCCGGCGCCGAAATATCGCCATGGCGTGTTCGCCAAATACGCTGCCCTGGTCTCGTCGGCCAGCCAGGGCGCGATCACCAAACCCTCCGGCAACTAGACGCATCTCGGCGGGGATTCGTCAGGATGGGGCGATGGGGCGGTCGGTGAGGCCCCGTCGCTGATGCAACGGTTCCACCTGTGCCCGTAGACATCGAAGCTGCTGTCAGGCTCCGTGATCCTGGAACCGCGGACGGCGCGGGTCGACTCCCTGCAGCTCCTGGCGGCCGGCCGCGGCCTGGTGCTACTTCTCTAGGTGCGGTAGCAGAGGGACTTCCAGCTCCCAGCCACGTTCACCAGGTGAACGTCGCGGGTGACCAGCATCTCGCGCTGGCGCTGGCGCACGCGGTAGTCGACCACCAATTCCGCGACCTCGTGGTAGGTCTTGCGGGACTCGTGGTCGGTCCAGATCGGCAGCAGCCGGACATGGCGCACGCGGGTACCGAGCAGGTTCTTGTTCGGCTGCCTCGCCGCCATCTCCTCGGCGAAAGCCTCGCGCCCGTGCCACGACTCCTGCGAGTCGGGGGCCAGCAGGTCCCAGGCGACGTCGAAGCGGCCGTCACCGATGTGCTTGCTGAAGGCTTCCTCGGTGGCGGCTGGGTCGCCGTGGATGCTGGTGTCGAGCTCCAGCGGGACCACGTTGGTGATCGGAGGCGCCTGCTCGCCGCTGCCGGTCTGCGGCCCGAGGGCGGAGGTTCGGAAGCGGTCGAACTCGATCGTGCTGCGGGTGGTGAAGACGTTCAGGAAGGTCTCCCAGGACCTTGCAGCGAGCAGCTTGACGATCGGTGGCATCTAAGCTCCCAAGCGGTGGTAGGTGAAGTGGTTCATAGGTGCTGGGCCACTAGATATGGTGTTAAGTACGCATCCTACACACAACCTACTGTTAGTCAAGCACTAACCCCCACTTTGTTTGAGGTGCGCTGCAGGACTTCACCGGCCAAGGTCCGGTAAGCCTCGGAGCCGGGATGGCGGGGGGCGTACTCCAGGATCGACCGGAAGCCCGCGGCGGCTTCAGGGAAGCGCACCGAACTCCGGATCACAGCCTTGAAGATGGTGTCACCGAAGAACTCCCGCACGCTGGCCTCGACCTCGGCTGAGTGCAGGGATCGAGCCCGAGCCATTGTTGGCAGGATACCGAGAAGTTGCAGCTCGCGGTTGGTGCTGGCCCGAACCTCGGAAATCGTATTGAGCAAAAGCTGCATGCCCTTGAGCGCGAGGAAGTCAAGCTGCAGAGGGATCAGCACGCTGTCGGCCGCGGTCAGAGCGTTCACCGTGAGCAGGCCGAGGTTCGGCGGGCAATCCATGATCGTGAAGTCGTAGATGTCCCGGACTGCCCGCAGCCCTTCTCGGAGCCGGTACTCGCGGTTGGAGCGTCGGCTGAGATCGACCTCGCCGGTGGCCAGATGGATGCTGCCGGGGATGATGTCCAGCCCGGGGGCGACCTCCTGGATGGCGTCGGCCGCCAGGGCGCCCGCCATCAACACGTCGTAGGCCGACATGTCGCCGGCCCCAAGTTCCACGCCCGACATCAGCGTCAGGTGGGCCTGGGAGTCGAGGTCGACAAGGAGAACCTTCTTCCGCTGCTCGTGCAGGGCGTGACCCAGGGTGAGTGCGGTGGTTGACTTGCCGACGCCGCCCTTTTGGTTGGCGACCACGATTACGTTGCCCATCTGCTCCGGAGATTGGGGACCGGCCCGGTGGTGCATCGGATTCGGCCCCTTGGTTGCCAGCGGAAGGCGCCCGGAAACGAATTTCGCGTACCTCCATCCCTCACCCCGAGGTTAGCAGACGACCTCGAAACGGGCGTCACCGGCTCAGACCTCGGCGGCGACCTTGCCGGCGTTCTCTTTCTGGTAGGCCTCGATCAGCGGCTGGGCGACGTGCGCCGGGACCTCCTCGTACCGCGAGAACTCCATCGTGAAGGTGCCGCGGCCCTGGGTCATCGATCGCAGCTCCTTGGGGAACTCGTACATCTCCTTGAGCGGCACGTGGGCGCTGATCTGGGTCTTGCCGCCCGCCACCATCTCGGTCGCCCCGACCTTGCCGCGCTTGCCGCTGAGCAGGGACATGACGTCGCCCATGAACCTCTCGGGCACGGTCACGACGACGTCCATGATCGGCTCCAGCAACACCGGGTGGGCCTCCCGGCACGCCTCGCGCATGGCCATCGCCCCCGCGATCTGGAAGGCGATGTCCTTGCCGTCGACGGGGTGGGTGGAGCCGTCCAGGAGCTTGACGTGGACGTCGACGATGGGGCTGCCGACGAGGACGCCTTCCTCCATCGCCTTGCGGACGCCCTTCTCGACCGAGGGGCGGAAGTTCTGGGGGATGGCGCCGCCAAAGATCTTGTCCTCCCAGACGAGGCCGGCGTTGCGCTCTCCCGGGCCCACCTCGATGACGCAGTGGCCGTACATGCCCGCGCCTCCCGACTGCTTCTTGTGCTTCTTGTCGACCTTGGCGGTGGCGGTCACGGTCTCCCGGTAGGGCACCCGCGGGAGTTTCAGCTGCGCTTCGACGCCGTACTTGCGCTTCAGTTTCTCAAGGGCGACATCCAGGTGCACGTCGCCGGTGCCGCGAAGGATCTGCTCGTGGGTGGTCTCCTCGCGAGTCAGCTCCAGGGTGGGGTCCTCATCGAGCAGCTTGTGGACGCCCGCGAAGACCTTCTCCTCCTCGCCCTTGTTCTTGGCCTCGATCGCCATCTGGTAGGTGCGGACCGGCAGCTTGGCCGGCGCCACCGTCACCTGGGTCTCCTTGGCGGCGAGGACGTTGCCGGTGAGGGTGGCGGCGAGCTTGCTGACGGCACCGATGTCTCCCGCCACCAGTTCGGTCACCGGTTGCAGCGTCTTGCCCAGCGGCACCGTGAGGGCGGCCAGGCGCTCGACCTGGTTGCGGGCGGGGTTGAACAGGTTCTGGTCGGGCTTGAGCGTTCCCGAGATGACCTTGAGATAGTTGATGCGGCCCACGAAGGGGTCCGCGGTGGTCTTGAAGCACAGAGCCGCCACCGGGCCATTGGGGTCTGGCGGCAGTCCGCCGTGCTCCTTCGCCTCCGACGCGGGCTGCTCCGCGGCCGACGGCATCAGCTCGTTGATCGCGTGGAGCACCTGGTGCACGCCCACCCCGGTGATCGCCGAAGCGCACAGCACCGGCACCACCGAGCCCGACCGGATGCCCTCGTGGGTGGCGCGCACGATCTCCTCGTCGGCGATCTCGACGCCCTCCAGGTAGTGCTCCAGGAGCGCGTCGTCGGCCATGCAGGCGGCCTCGACAAGCTGGGTGCGGTAAGTCTCGACGTCGGCCGCCATGTCGGCGGGGATGTCCTCCTCGTGCGCCTGTCCCGGGCCGTCGTAGATGTAGCAGCGCCGATGGAGCAGGTCGACGACGCCCTTGAAGTCGGCCTCCCGGCCAACGGGCAGATGCAGCGGCACCGGCTTGGGCTCGAGATGCTGCATTGCCGTCAGCGTGGAGAGGAAGTCGGCGTTCTCCTTGTCGAGCTTGTTGACCACCACCAGGCGCGGCTCGCCACGCTCCGCCAGCAGCTCCCAGGCGGCTTCGGTGCCGACCGCGATGCTGCTGCCCGCGCTGACCACCACCATCGCCGCCTCCACCGCACGCAGCCCGCTCACCGCCTCGCCGATGAAGTCGGCGAAGCCGGGGCAGTCGACCAGGTTGATCTTGGTGTCGAGCCAGTCGAGATGGCCTATGCCCGCGCCGATGGAGATGTTGTGCTTCTGCTCCTCGGGCTCGAAATCAAGGGTCGCGGTACCCGCGTCGGTGCTTCCCATTCGCGGGATCGCCCCGGCCGCCAGCAGCATGGCTTCCGCCAGCGTGGTCTTACCGTCATGGCTGTGGCCCAGGATGGCGATGTTGCGGATGGTCTCCGGCGTGTACTTGGCCATATTCACCCCTGTCGAAGCATCTGTCCCGCGTGCCGTCCCGCGAAGGGCGGCGAAGGGTAATGCTAGCCCGTTGGCTAGGGTGAGCGGGTCGCAGGTCCGGGCCCGTTGGGGTTGAGGCTGATCCTCGGGGATGGGGTTGCGAGGCGGGTCTTGGGAGAACCCAGCACAAACGAGGCAGCGACCTTGTCGAACAACTGGGCGTAGTCGGTTACCGCCGAGCCGATCGTGAGCTCGTACTCGAGCCGGTTCTTGCCCACGTCGACGACCAGCAGATAGGAGGCCACCTCCACGCTCTTGCCCCCGCTCTTGAAGACGTAGGCGATCCTCGACGCGTCTTGACCGCCCAGTTGGACATGGCGGCGGTCGATGGTGCCCGTGATGGTGCTGTCCTTGTTCAGCGCGGCTAGCTTGCCCTGCGTGATGGCTTCGAGATCGGGCGCCTGGGCAGCGGGACCGAGGTCGCTCCGGAAGACGCTGGCGTTGGTGGTGAATCCCGAAGCCACCGTGCGCAGATCGGCGGCCAGGAGGGCGAGGCCGGTCGTCTTGCTGGACGCGAATTGGGTGGTGAAGAATCTGCCGAGGTCGGCCTGCTGCGCGGCGATGGCAGCCAGGTCGTCGCTGAGCGTGGGGGAATCGCTCATTGCCTGCACCCAGGCATCCGGGAAGGCGACCGCGAAGCCGCCGGCGTTGTCTGCGTGGAGGATCCAGCCGGCGTCGAGCCCGCCGCTGGGCGCAGCCGACGCGGTCGGGCGGGGAGTTGCTCGGGTCGCCGTCTGGGACGAGCTGCAGCCGAGCAGTAGCAGCACCAGCGCCAGTCCCAATGTCGCTGACCGCGTGCCCGCGGGAATCCGGCCAGCACGATGTGGACGCGTCACAGCGGCGGCCCCGGGGGCTGGTCCACCAGCAGCGCGACAACGCTGGCGCCGGTGGGCAGGCCAGCGACGTCCTCGGGGATGTCCAGCAGGCCGTTTGACCGCGCCAGCCAGCTGACCTGGTGAGAGCCCTGTCCGAGCGCCGGGTGCGCCAGTGGCGGCCCGTCCGGTCGGGCCTCCAGGCGGGCGCGCGCAAAGGTGCGAAGACTCATCGGTGTGTCCAGGGGCTTGCCCGGCCGCACCGCGACTCTCCAGAAGTCCAGCTCTCCCAGTTCCTCGACCACTGGGCGGACGACGTCCCGGTCACCCACGCTGACGCCGCCGACCGACAGCACGAAGTCGGCCTCGGCCGCCTGTCGAAGCGCGCGCCGGACGTCGTCGATGTCGTCGCGGGCACGCGGGACCCGCAGGGGAAGTCCGCCGACCGCCGACACGGCTGCCGCCAGCGCCAGGGTGATGGCGTCATAGATCTGGTCCGCGCCGGGCTCGTCACCAACGTCGACGACCTCGTCGCCGGTTGGCACCAGCGCCACCACCGGCCGCCGGACGCACTCGACCGACTCGGTCCCGAGGGCGGCCAGCAGCGCCAGCTGCGCCGGGCCCACGTGAGCGCCACTTTCGAGCGCGAGCTCGCCGCGGCGCAGGTCGCCGCCCGCGCGGCGCAGGTTGCGCCCGACCGCCACCGCGCGGCGAACAAGGACGGTCTCGCCGTCCACCGACGTCTCCTCGACCTCGATGACGGCATCCGCTCCGCCGGGAATCGGCGCGCCGGTCATGATCCGGACCGTGGTCCCGGGCGAGACCTCACCGGCGAAGGCACCACCGGCCGCCGAGGTACCGGTGACCCGCAGGCGCACCGGCGCAGTCTCATCGGCCTGAGAGACGTCGCCGGCGCGGATCGCGAAGCCGTCCATCGAGGAGTTGTCAAAGCCCGGAAGGTCGCGGCCGGCGATGATCGGTGCCGCCAGCACCCGTTCGCGTGCGTCCGCGATCGGGACTCTTTCCGCCTCGAGCACCGTCATCATCGCGGCGATTCTCTCGCGTGCTTGGTTAACACTCAGCAAAGCAGTGGCATCATGCCGGTACGCCACCGGTAGAATCTCCGGGTGCTGGTTGACGACATCATTGCTGCCATCGAAGCCGCCCGCGACAAGGTCATGGCCGACGAGGTCCGAGCGCTGACGAAGCTCGGACTCCCCCGGAACATGGCCCAACAGAACGTGGCCACCCGCTTCCACCTCAAGGTCGACGAAGAGGAAGGCGGCTCGAGCGAGTTCGGGAACGGGCGCTGGCACGACATCTCCTGAGCTCCTAATCAACTGACAGCCCGTCAGGGCGTGGGAGAGGGGCTCGGCGCGCCGAGCGTGGGAGGCGGATCGCCGCGCACAAAAGCCGTCACCAGCGCCGTGATGGCCGCCTTGTTGGGAACCAGCACCGCGCCCAGCACCGAGTAAGGACCGAATGTCGGCTGGGTCACAAAACTGGGCCCTACCGCGTACGCCTGCACGTGGCCCTTCCCGAGCGAGATCATCGCCCGGCCCATGGACAGGATCTGCCCGGGCGAGAGGTTGGTTCGGACATTGTTCTTGACGATGTCCATGAATTGTTGGAACTGACCTATGCGCGAGGGCTGGAGCAATTTGTGCGAGATCGCATTGAGGAACTTCTGCTGGCGCTGGTTGCGGCCGAAATCGCTGAGCGGGTCGTCGTGCCGGGAGCGGACGTACTCGAGAGACTTTTCGCCGTCGAGCAGCTGAGGACCGGCTGGCACGTACACCGGCATGTACTCGCTGCCCTGGCCGGGATAGTCATGGTCGGTGATGGGCCGATCTACATTGATGTTGACGCCGCCGACGGCGTTGACGGTCTGGCGGAATCCGTCAAAGGTCGTCACGGCGTAGTAGGGAATGTTGATCCCTGTGAGCTGCTCCATGGTTTTGACCGCCAGCGCCGGTCCACCGCCGGCAAGGTGTTGCGTCTCACCGATTGTGTAGGCCTCGTTGATGCGATGAATGGGGCCGTAGCCCGGGATGGTGGCCACCATGTCGCGGGGCACGCTGAGCATCCGCGCCTGCTTGTGGTCGGTGTCGACCGCCACCAGGATCATGGTGTCGGAGTGCGGCACGTCCCCATTGGCCACGTGTCCGCTCGAATCGCGGCGCTCGTCCGAGCCCATCAGCAGGACGAAGATGGTGCCGCTTACGGAGACGCCGCCGGTGTTGTTGGCGATCGCGCCGCCGCCGCCGCCGTTGCAACTGGAGCTGATGGTGCAGAGGGTGGAGGCGAAGTTGTACCCGAAGTAGCCCACCGGCACCGCCAGGACGAGCGAAACCGCGAGCAGGAGCCAGGGCCATCTCCGGCGCTTTTGGGCGAGCCGCGGCCCCGCGGGGACCGGCCTCGGCCGGGGTGCCGCAGTGGGGCTGGGGGTGGATGAAACGGCCGGGCCCCACTGGGCCTTTCCGCGGCGGCCGCCGGAGTAAAGTCCGGAACGCCGGCGTCGCTGAGACATACGCGGCCAAGTATGCCAGCAGTCCCCCGCCGCCCCGGCTGCGACGGGCCCGGCACATAGAATCGGCTTGCCGGTCGGCTAGCTCAGCTGGTTAGAGCGCTCGGTTCACATCCGAGAGGTCAGGGGTTCGAGTCCCTTGCCGACCACACCCTGATCGCCGACTCCCAGAAGGGGGTACGGACCAGGGCTGTCACTCACCGGCCGAAGGCGTCGGTGAAAATGAGCAGCACCAAATCTTGAGCATCGAGGAACACCGTTGACTGAAGCCATCGTCTTGTTCGGCGAGTCCTACCATCACCCCAGCATTCTCTGGCGCACCGGCTTCCTGGCCCCCGACCCGGTGGTCTACATCGAGGTCGACGGCGTGGGCACCCTCTATGTCAGCGGCCTGGAGCACGGCCGCGCCACGAAGCAGGCGCAGGTGGCCAGCGTCGCCCGCTTCGACGACGCCGATTTCCTGAAGCGCCGATCCGGGGAAGGAGAGTTCGCCGCCTTCGGCGCCATGATCGCGGAGAAGCTGCGCGCCGCCGGCGCCGACAGGGTGCGGGTCGAGCCGGAGTTCCCGGTGGCACTGGCGCGAGCCATCGAAGAAGAAGACATCGTGGTCCTCAGTGACCAGCCACTCTACGAGGACGAGCGGCGGGCCAAGACTGAGACCGAGGCGGAAGCCGTTCGCACCAGTCAGCAGGCGGCGCAGTCGGCCATCGATCGTGTCCGGGAGATCCTGCGGACCGCCGAGGTGCGCGACGGCATGCTCTACCGCGACGGCGAGGCGCTCACCAGCGCGCGGTTGATTGCCGCCATCGAGAGCGAGCTTTTGGCCAAGGGCTGCGGCGCCGACGGCACCATCGCCGCGGGCGGGTCGGGCGCCGCCGACCCGCACGTGTCGGACAGCGGCCACCTGCCCGCCGGCAAGGGCGTGATCATCGACATCTTCCCCTTCGGCAAGAGCAGCCGCTACTTTGGTGACATCACGCGCACGTTTGTCGTCGGCGAGCCCAACCAGACGTGGCAGCGGATGTACGACGCCGTCAAGGGGGCGCACCTGAAGGCGCTCTCGATGGTCCGGGCGGGGGTCAACGGACGCGACGTCCACCGGGCTGTCTGCCAGACGCTGTACGGCGCCGGCTTTGGCGCCTCCACCAAGGGATTCGAACGAGAGGGCGTACCGGCGATGATCCATGGCACCGGCCACGGCGTCGGCCTGGAGGTGCACGAGGCGCCCCGGGTCAGCGATGTCGACATCGAGCTGCGGGCGGGCGACGTGATCACCATCGAGCCGGGCCTTTACAGTCCCGAGGAAGGCGGGGTGCGTCTGGAGGACACCGTGATCGTCACCGCCGACGGGTACCGCAACCTGACCGACTACCCGATGGAGTGGAAGCCATAAAGGTCGACGGAGCCCGGATCCTCATCACCGGGGCCTCGCGAGGAATCGGTGAGGCGGCCGCGCTGGAGCTCGCCGGCCGGGGCGCGCGCCTGGCCATCGCTGCTCGCGGAAAGGACGAGCTGGAGCGCGTTTCGGCAGCCATCGAGGCTGCCGGCGGTGCCCCCGCGGCAGTCATCCCCACCGATGTCTCCAAAGAGGCCGAGGTGGTGGCAATGGTGGCCGTTGCGGAGAAGGACCTTGGCGGCATCGACGTCCTCATCAACAACGCGGGGCTGGGTTTCAACGCCGCGGTCGCGGAGATCGACCCGACCGACCTGCGCTACGTCTTCGAGGTCAACGTCCTGGCGCCGCATATCGCCACCCGCGCGGCGCTGCCCGGGATGCTGGAGCGACACCGGGGGCATATCGTCAATGTCGGCTCGGTGGCGTCCCATATCTCGGCCCCTTATTTGGGCGGCTACAGCGCCACCAAGTTCGCCCTCAAAGCGCTGAGCGACGCGCTCCGCGTCGAGCTGCAGGGGAGCGGCGTGCACGTCACCTTGATCTGCCCCGGTCTGATCGCGACCGAGTTCGTCAAAGGTTCCAGGGGCAACCCCAGGGGCCGCGCGCCGCTGCGGCCGGTGGGCGCGCCCACGTCCGACGCCGGTCGGTGCATCGCGCGGGCGATCTCCCGCAACAGCGCCGAGGCTTTCGTGCCCGCCTACTACCAGGCGCTGGTTGGCGCCAACTCGGTGGCGCCGCAGGTGATGCGCGTCGCCGGGAAGCGCGGCATGGAAGTCGCCACCAAATTCGCCGAACGCTACCTCTAGCGGGGCTTCGCCCCAGCCCGACGAGACTTGGCACCTGACTCAAAAACTTGACTCATTTGCATCAACTTCCGCCACCCAAGGTACCTAGCAGCGCTAGCCGACAGGCAAGTTCACAACTCGGTCAAGTTTTGAGGCAGGGCTAATCTGACTGAGGCGAACGAGCCAGTTGGACCGCTTCCGGGCGCTTTGAATTCGAGCGACCCAGCCACCAAGCGTGGCCCACATGCCGGCCCTTGGGCCGGTGCCTTGATAGAAGGTCAGGTCGGGGTGTCGTCCGCCGTGCCAGGTTGCGGCGCCAGGCGCCGAAGCCCGGTGTTGTGCGCCCTCTGGGCGGTATGAGGTCGCTGGCTATCCTCTAGACCTAGAGCGCACCGGCTCGTCCTATCGTCTAGGGATGAGTTGGGCCAGGGACCTTTTCAGAGGCAATGGCGGCGGACCCGAGAAGCCTCGGGACCGGCTCTTGCGCCGCCTCCGCCAGGACCCGCGGCTCAGCACCGACGCGTTGGATGCCATCGCTCGCGTTGACCGGGAGCTGTTCGTTCCGGCGCAGCATGCCGAGGTCGCTTACGAAGACGTCGCATTGGAGATCGGGCCTTCGGCCACGATCTCCGCACCGTCGATGGTGGCCGAGATGCTCAGCGTCATGCGACTCCGCCCCGGGCTGTCGGTGCTCGAGATCGGTGGCGGCAGTGGCTACGCCGCCGCCACGCTGGCGGTGCTGGGGGCGCGCGTGATCACGGTCGAGGTGCAGCCAGACCTAGCCGACCAGGCCCGCCGCAACCTGGCCGCGGCCGGCCTCGACGAAGGCGTGGCGGTGGTGACCGCCGACGGTCGCGGGGGCTGGCCGGAGGCGGCACCTTATGACCGCATCCTGGTTTCGGCGTCGGTGGACGCCACCCCCCAGGCCTGGCTGGACCAGCTCGCGCCGGATGGGATCCTGGTCTACCCCGAAGCCGGCGTCACCGAGGACCTGCTGGTGCGACTGACGCGAACCGATGGCGGTGTCGAGAGAGAGATCATGGGCGGCTGCCGCTTCGTGCGGATGCAGCTGTAGACCTGGGGCCCGCCTACTCCTCCGCCATGTGCGGGTAGCGGTAGTCGGTCGGCGGCACGAGTGTCTCCTTGACCGTGCGCGGACTTACCCACCTCAGCAGGTTGAGGTAGGATCCCGCCTTGTCATTGGTGCCTGAGCCGCGGGCTCCGCCAAAGGGCTGCATCCCCACCACCGCGCCGGTGGGCTTGTCGTTGACGTAGAAGTTCCCGGCCGCATTGACCAGGCGATCAGACGCCGCCGTCACCGCCGCCCGGTCGCGGGCGAAGATGGCGCCGGTCAGCCCATAGGGACTGGTGCTGTCGCAGATGTCGAGGGTCTTGTCGAACTCCTTGTCGGGGTAGGGATAGACGGTCAGGATCGGCCCGAAGAGCTCTTCGCGCATGGTCCGGTAATCCGGTTCGCTGGCCTCGATGATCGTCGGCCGCACGAACCAGCCGTCCCGGCTGTCGGTGTCGCCGCCGGCGACGACGTCGGCCTTGGTTGAGCGCTTGGCCTCGGCGATGGCGGCCCTGTGGCGCTTGAAGGCGGACTCGTTGATCACCGCCCCCATGAAATTCCGGAAGTCGGCGACATCTCCCATGTCGATGCTGTCGACCTTGTCGGTGATGTCCTTCTTCATCCGCTTCCACATCGACCGGGGGATGTATGCGCGTGACGCCGCCGAGCACTTCTGGCCCTGGTACTCGAACGCTCCTCGCACCAGCGCCGTGGTCAGCGAAGCCACGTCGGCGGACTTGTGGGCGAAGATGAAGTCCTTGCCGCCGGTCTCGCCGACCAGCCGGGGATAGGTGCGATAGTGTGCGATGTTGGCGCCCACCTTGCTCCACATCGACTGGAAGACTGCGGTGGAGCCGGTGAAGTGGATGCCGGCCAGCTCGCGACGGGCCAGGACCTGGTCCGCGATCTTGGCGGAGTCGCCGCTGACCATGTTGATGACGCCTGGTGGCAGCCCCGCCTCTTCGAACATTCGCATCAGGAAATGGCAGACCAGCATCGTCTCGTGCGACGGCTTGAAGACAACGGTGTTGCCCATCAGGGCGACCGCGGTGGGCAGGTTGCCCGCGATGGAGGTGAAGTTGAAGGGCGAGACCACGAAGACGAAGCCCTCCAGGGGCCGGTACTCGAGCCGGTTCCAGGCGGTGGTGTCACTCACCGGCTGCTGGCGCAGGATGTGGTCGCCGTAGTGGACGTTGTAGCGCAGGAAATCGACAAGCTCGCAGGCGGCGTCGATTTCCGCCTGCATCACGTTCTTGCTCTGGCCCAGCATGGTGGCGGCGTTGATGGTGTCGCGCCAGGGGCCGGCCAGCATCGCCGCCGCGCGGAGGAAGACCGCGGCGCGGTCGACGTAGGGGGTCGCCGCCCAGCCGGCCCGGGCTCGCAGCGCGGCCTTGATGGCGGCGTCGACTTCCTTGCTGCCGCCCACGGCGTGCTCGCCGACCTCCAGCTCGCGCCGGTGCGGGGCCCTGATCTGCACCCACCCCGTGCCGCCAACCGGCTTACCGTCGATGACCAGGGGGACAGCGGTGCCCGCGTCGCTGAGCTCCGCCAGCCGCGCCTTGAGCCTGGCCCGCTCGGGCGTGCCGGGAGCGTAGGAGCGGATCGGGTCGTTGATCGGCGGGGGGATGTTGGGGCGGGTGTCGGCCACGGGCTACCAGCGTAGGTGGTCTGACGCCCGTGGGCAAGCCGCGCAGCCGCCCGGCGGCTCCTCGTATCCTGTCCCTGTGCCAGAAGCCGTCATCGTAGCCACCGGTCGCAGCCCCATCGGTCGTGCCGGGAAGGGGTCACTGATCGACGTCCGCCCCGACGAGCTCGTCGGTCACGTGGTGCGCAAGGTCCTCGACAAGGTGCCTGAGCTGCCGGTCACGGACATCGACGACCTCATCTGCGGCTGCGGGTACCCGGCGCTTCAGCAGGGGATGAACATCGGTCGGCTGGCGGTGTTC
>CABEAI010000297.1_pt1 | contig 30827 bp, 28 predicted proteins | sample 3132431 | NCBI WGS metagenome assembly CABEAI01 (sample SAMEA5534343, study PRJEB31848) | metagenome | biome: tundra; feature: field; material: soil | place: USA | collected 2013-05 | depth 0.45 m | reverse complement strand
GTCCCGTTCTGGAACCAACGGTAGGCCGTGTGCGGGTGAATGCCTTGCGCGTCCGCCCACTGCTTGAGGTTCACACCTCAATTCTACTAGAACATACGTGTGGGCTGTAATAATGAGTATTCACTCACAGCTCCTAACCCCCGGCCTGGCTCAGCCCCAGCCGCGGATAGGCTGGCTGTTCGAGGACTCCGACAAGGACCCGCTATCCCCTCTTTTTCCTCGCAGCGGCTTGGTCGCGCCCTTCTGTGCGAACTTCAACTTCACCGGCCAGCCGGCCGCGTCACTGCCGCTGGCGTGGGCCGCCGACGGGATGCCCATCGGCGTCCAGGCGGTCGGTCGCATGGGCGACGAGGCGACCCTCTTCCGCCTCAGCGCTCAGCTGGAGGAGGCCCGTCCGTGGGCCGACCGGAGGCCGCCGCTCGGCTAGGCAGAGCGGCTAGCGCTGTCCCTGGTGCTCGCGGACGGCGCTGACGATCTCGCGAGTAGCCCGCGACTTGTTGAGGGTGTAGAAGTGGATTCCGGGCACACCCGACTCGAGCAGCTCCAGCGCCTGGGCGGTGGTATGAGCGATGCCCGTCTGAACCACTGCCTCGGCGTCGTCGCCGTGTCCGTCCAGCTCCCGTCGGAGCCGCTCCGGGAGATGCGCGCCCGAGAGTTCGGTCATACGGATGATGCCCTCGCGGTTGATGATCGGCATCAGCCCCGGGATCACTGGGACGGTGATCCCGGCCGCACGCACGCGGGCCATGAAATCGAACCACAGACTGTTGTCGAAGAAGAGCTGGCTGATGAGGAAGTCGGCGCCGGCGTCGACCTTGGCTTTGAGGTGCTGAAGGTCGAGGTCGGCGTCCGGGGCCTCCTGGTGCTTCTCGGGGTAGCAGGCGGCCCCGACGCAGAAGGGATAGCCGCGCTCGCGGATGAGCTCGATCAATTCGACCCCGTGGGCGAAGCCGCCCTCCGCCTGCACGAAACCGCCACCGCCCTGGGGTGGATCGCCGCGCAGGGCAAGCACGTTGTCGGCGCCGTCTTCGGCGAGCCGGTCGAGGATCTGGATCAGGTCGGCGCGGGAGTGGGCGCTGCAGGTGAGGTGGGCCATGGCCTCGATGCCCGACTCGTCGCGAATTCGCCGGGTGAGGTCAAGAGTGAGCTTGCGACGGCGCGCGATCTCGGCGTCCGGGGTGGGCGTGGCGCTGCCCGGGTAAGTGCAGGAAACGTACCCGGGGTTGAGCGGAGCCAGCTCGACGACGGTGCGGAAAAGCGAGTCCACGCCCTGCTCCGTATGCGGCGGAAAGAACTCGAAGGAGAAGCACGGCTTACCCGCCTGCAGCCTGTCGATGATCCTCATTAGCGCAGCCTAGCAAGCCCCGGGCGGCAGAGGCAGGTCGGGCGCGCGCGATTTGGATCATGGGATGACGTGAACGTGATTGAACTGGCCGACGAGCTCCACGCACGCGTTGGGGACTATCCCAAAGCGCTGGTCTACGAGGGACCTGAGTACAGCAGCGGCGAGCTCCGCCGGATGCAGCTTCGACTTGCAGGCGCGCTGATCGACATGGGCGTCGGGCGCGGTGACCGGGTCGCCGTGATCACCCCCAACTGCCCCGAGGTGGGGATCACCTACGCGGCCGTCTGGCGCATCGGCGCCGTCACCGTGCCCATCCTCTTCCTGCTGGCGCAGTCCGAGATCGAGCACATCCTCCGCGACGCCGAGCCGGCCGTGGTGGTGACCTCAGCGGAGTTCATCAGCGTCGTCAACGCCGCCATCGCCACGCTGCCAAACAGGCCTGCGGGTCCTGCTCATCGGCGACCGGTCGGAGGGCGACGCCGAGGCTCTGACGCCCCTGATCAGCGGCGGCCGCGAGCACGAGGAGATCGCCGACATGGACCCCGAGGAGCTCGCCGGGATCAACTACACCGGCGGCACCAACGGCCATCCCAAGGGCGTGATGCTGAGCCACGGCAGTATGACTGCCGTCTCCAACGCCGCCATCAGCACCGGTGACTACGAGGACGGCAACGTCGGCCTGGGTGCCCTGCCGCTGGCTCACGGGTACGGCATCCTGACCCAGCTGCTGGCGATGCGCGTGGCGGGCACCGGCGTGCTGATGCGCTGGTTCGAGCCGGGCGCCGCCCTGCAGCTGATCCAGGAGCATCGCGTCAACGTGCTCGCCGCAGTTCCCACGATGCTGGTCTACCTCCTCCACCATCCCGACCTCGACAAGTACGACGTCAGCTCACTGGAGCGCGTTGGCTGCGGCGCGGCTCCCTGCCCGGTGGAGCTTCTGCAGGCGTTCGAGCAGCGCTTCGGCTGCACCATCCACGAGGGCTACGGACTGACCGAGAGCACCGTGGTGTGCACGACACAGCGTCGGGATCGGCCCAAGGTGGTGGGCTCGGTGGGTGTGCCCCTGCCGGGCTTCACCGTCAAGATCCTGGACGACGACCGCAACGAGATGCCCGCCGGCGAGCTGGGCGAGATCTGCGCCCGCGGGCCGCACGTCATGAAGGGCTACTACCGGATGCCCGAGGCCACCGCGGAGACAATCCGCGGCGGCTGGCTCCACACCGGCGACATCGGTCGAGTGGACGCCGAAGGCAACGTCTACGTGGTCGACCGCAAGAAGGACATGATCATCCGCGGGGGGCTCAACGTGTACCCGCGGGACATCGAAGAGGTGCTCTTCGAGCACCCCGCGATCGCGGAGGCCTCGGTCATCGGTCGCCCCAACCCCGAGTACGGCGAAGAGGTGATCGCCTTCGTGGTCCTGCGACCTGCCATCAACGCCGAGGCCGAGGAGATCCTGGCCTTCTGTCGCGACCGGCTGGCCAAGTACAAGACCTCCAAGGAGATCCATTTCATCGCCAGCCTGCCCAAGTCCGGGGTGGGCAAGATGGTGCGAGGGGAACTCCGCGACAAGTTGCTGGTTTGACTACCGTCTGGGAGCCCTTGGATGGCTGACATCATCCTGGTCGAAGACGACGCCACCATCGGCCGTTCCTACGCCGAGGCGCTGCGGATGAGCGACCATGACGTCCGCCTGGCGGAGAGCGCCGAGGTGCTTGAGACCGAGCTTCAAAAAGCCGTGCCCGACCTCCTCCTCCTCGACATCGGCCTGCCGGGGTTGGATGGGCTCGATATTCTGCGGCGGCTCCGCCTCGACCCCCGGAAAACCGAGCTGAAGGTTGCGGTGCTCAGCAATCACACCGACCGGAGCATCGTCCACGACGCCCTCAGCCTGGGCATCGTTGAGTACGTCGAGAAAGCGTCGATCACGCCGCGCCTGTTGCCGGGCCAGGTCAGGCGCTGGCTGGAGCGCTAGGAAAAAGCGCCCTCAGGGGCGGCTGCCGGCGAACCAGCGCCGGAGGCCGCTGCCCTCGGGGTCGGTAGCCGCAGGGTGCTCGCCCTCGATCTCGGCCATCGGCGCGTGGCGCGGCCAGGGGCGAAGCTCCTCGAGCTGTTTGGCAAGCGAGAGGATCAGAGCTTCGCCGCCGCGGGCGGCGACCATCTGCATGCCGATGGGGAAGCCGTCGAAGGTGAGGCCGGCGGGGATCGAAGCGGCGGGTAGGTTGAGCATGTTGGCGGCCTGGGTGAAGGGCACCTGGCTGGTGGCTGTCAGCAGCGTGGTGATGTAGCTCTTGCCCGACCAGCCGCCAGCCGGGACCGAGGGCTGGGCAGTGCTCGGAGTGAGCAGCACGTCGTAGTCCTGGAACCAGGCTTCGAAGCGCTGGTAGAGGCGCCTGGTGCCGTCGTGAGGAACCGGGCGGTAGCGGTTGAGGTAGCGCCCGATGCGCACCATACGCTGCGTGCGCGGCTCCAGCTTGGCCATCGGCAGATCGAGCTCATCGGCCTCCAGGGCGATCCCGGCGAAGAAGCGGTGCAGGAAATAGAGCGGAAATTCCAGCGAGTAGGGCGGGTCGGTCACGGTGACGGTGTGTCCCGCCGAGCGAAGGGCGTCGGCGCTGGCTTCGACCGCGAGGCGGACTTCGCGGTTCACGCGCACACCAGTGGTCGGGGGCTTGACCGAGAGGGCCAGTCGCAGCCTGCCCTCCGGCTTGCTGACATCGCGGTAGGTATTGGTGCCCGCGAGGATGTCGAAGACCAGCGCCGCGTCAGCCACGGTCGTCGCCAGCGGACCCCATTGGGACATCCCGAACCAGTGCTCGTCGGCACCCCCCGCGATGGGTACGATGCCTGGGCCGGGTTTGAGCCCGAAGAGGCCGCAGAACGCCGCCGGCAGCCGGATCGAACCACCGCCGTCAGAGCCCTGGGCGATCGGCGCCATCGCCGCGGCCACGCTGGCGGCGGCGCCTCCGCTGGACCCGCCAGGGGCGCGGTCCAGGTTCCAGGGGTTGTGCGTGATGCCCAGGTTGGACTCGGTGAAGTGCCAGATCGCCAGCTCCGGCTGATTGGTCTTGCCGATCACCACGCAACCGGCTTCGCGCAGCCGCCGGACCAACTCGTCGTCCTTCTCGCGCGGGGTGTCGGGCAGGGCCAGCGACCCCAGCCGCATCGGCTCACCGGCGACGTCGACGGAGTCCTTGATCGTCACCGGGACGCCGGCGAGGGGGAGCTTGTCGAGATCCTGGCGGCCCTCGAGCGCGGCGGCCTCAGCCATGGCCTTCTCCGGTCGCTGCGAGAGCAGGGCGTTCACCCGCGGCTCCAGCCGATCCACCTGGCGCAGGTGATCGGCGACCACCTCGGTGGGCTTGGCACGGCCAGATCGAACCAGCTCTGCGATCTCGACCCCGCTCAGACCAACGGTGCTCATCAGCTTCCCTCCTTGGCCAGCCCTGCGGCGGCGCGGCGACGCTGCTGGCCCTCCGGCTTCGGGGTCGAGGCATCGACTTCTTCGCCGGGCCCGCCGTCATCGCTGGGGTCGGCGACGGTCTGCTCAGGCCTGAAGACGCGGGGGAACCGCAGGCGCAGCAGGATCAGCACCGGCACCCCGATAAACAGGACCGCCAGCGACGTCAGCTGCGCCTGCTTGAGTCCGAAGAGCACCACTGGCTCGGTGGCACGGACGAAGAAGAGCAGGAACTGGCTGGTGGCGTAGGCGGCCAGGTACACGATGACCGCGGTGCCGTCCGGCGGGCGGCGGCTGAGGACGAACATGACCAGCGCGAACAGGGCCAGCGCCACCAGCAGCTCATACGCCCCCGCCGGCTGGTAGGCAACCCCGACCTGCGGCGCGAAGGTGTGGGGACTGGTGTAGCGCACCGCCCAGGGCAGGTTCGACTGCGGGCCCAGGATGTCGCCGTTGACGATGTTGCCGAGCCGGCCGATGGCCTGCGGCAGGGTGGCAAAGATGGCACCGGCGTCGAGGAGCAGCCAGACCGAGAGCTTTCGCACGTAAGCCAATACGACAACGGTTGCGAAGCAGGCGATCACGGCGCCGAAATAAGCCATGCCTCCCTCCCATACCGCGATGATCCGGATCGGGCTCTTGGCGAATACCGAGAGATCGGGTTGCTGGATCACGAAGTAAAGGCGGGCGCCGATCAGGCCGACGCCGATGTTCCACCAGACCAGGTTCGAGATGGTCTTGCGCGACACTCCGCGCCCCTCCAGGAAGGGCGTGATCAGCTGGATGCCGACCAGGAACGCGACGGCGTAGCCTAGCCCGTACCAGTGGAGCGGCAGGGGCCCGATGTGCAGCACCGGGTCCAGTGGCATGGTGATGACCAGCGGGATCACCGGCTAATCATGCCTCAAGCTCCACCACCACCTCATCGGGGGCGACCGGTGTGGCGGGCCGTCGCGCCGAATTTGTGTTGAGGAAGACCCCCGACAGGATCAGCAACAGCGCCAACACCGTGGTCACGCTGACGTTTTCGTGCAGCAGGACCACGCCGTAGACCAGGGCGAAGGGCGGGATCAGGTAGGTGGCGATGATGGTCTGGTGGGCGCCCACCCGCTTGATCAGGCGGTAGGCGACGACCATCGCCAGCCCGGTGCCGCCCACGCCCAGCCACACCACCGACCCTATCGCGAGCAGGGACAGGGGCTTGGTGGGTGCGGCGGCGACGGCGAGCGGCAGCAGGATCAGGGCCCCAAGCGCGCTCTGCAGGAAGGCCGGCACCAGCGGTGGCGTCTCCTGAAAGAAGCGCTTGGAAAAGTGGGTCGCGAAGGCGTAGCTGAGGGTCGCCGCCACCACCGCCATGACGCCGATGGAGCTGGAGCTGAAGATCCCCCCACTGGGCCGAGCCAGCACCACCACGCCGATGAATCCCAGCGCCAGCCCGCCATACTGCCGCGGATGGAGGCCGTCGGCCTCGGCCCAGAGCGGCGCCAGCATCGCAGTCCACAGCGGCGCGGTCCCGTTGAGGATGCCGGCGAGCGAGCTGTCGATCGATTTCTCCCCGAAAGCGATCAGGGTGTAGGGCAGGGCCGCGTTGAAGACCGCGATCACCAGGCCCGCCTTCCAGTGCCGGCGCAGCGCCGACATCGAGATCCGCGCCAGGGGCATGGCGATGCCGAGGCCGACGGCCGCCGCCAGGCAGCGCCCGAAGACCAGGAAGACCGGCGACATCTCTCCCACCGCCAGCTTGATGAAGAGGAACGAGGCGCCCCAGATCCCGGCCAGGCCTAGCAGCATGGCGTAGTCCTCGTACTCCATCTCGCCAAGACTAACCACGGGCGCCGCTTCACATTTCCAGTTGACCCATCTCGCGATTCGGGCCAGACCGGCATAATTTGAGGCTCGCACCTCGAGTGCGGCAGCCGGTTCAGGAGAGTGAGCAGCTCGTGGAGGGAATCGACAGCGTGAGGCCCGCACCAGGGCAGGCACTGAGGACGTGATGGACCTGGTCCATTACGTGCTCAGCAACCTCGACAGCCTCGTGCCCGAGACTGTGGATCACCTCCAGGTGGTTGGGGTCGCGATGGTCATCTCCGCCGCCAGCGGATTGTCGCTGGGTGTCCTTGCCTCGAGGCGGCAGCGCCTCGGAGAAGCTGTGCTGGGCATCGCCAGCACACTGCTGACAATCCCCAGCTTCGCCCTCCTCAGCGTCCTGACAACGATGTTCATCGCCCTCGGCCTCCAGATCGGCGATCCGCCGGTGATCGCGGCGCTGGTGCTCTACGCGCAGCTGCCGATCATCCGCAACACCCGCGCCGGGATCCTGGCAGTCAACCCCGAGGTGCTGGAGGCTGCCCGTGGGATGGGAATGACATCGTGGCAGGTCCTCACGCGCGTGGAGCTGCCCCTGGCCCTGCCTGTGATCCTGGGCGGCCTGAGGCAGGCCACCGTCATGATCGTCGCCATTGCCACCGTTGGCGCGGCCGTGGGCAGCGCCAACCTGGGCCGCCCCATCGTCGATACGCTGCAGCGATCCGGCAACCGCCTGCCGATCCTGGCCGGGATCGTCTTCGTCGCGGCCATCGGCCTCAGCGCCGACGCTGTCCTCGGTGGCTTGCAGCGGGCGCTCTCAAGGGGCCGGATCACCTCCGAGCCGATCACGTGATCACGTTTACGGGCGTCACCAAGCGGTACGGTGACGGCAAGATCGCTGTCGACCAGCTCGACCTCACCATCGAGAGCGGCGAGGCTGTGATGCTGGTCGGGCCCTCGGGGTGCGGCAAGACCACCACCCTCAAGATGATCAACCGCCTGATCGAGCCCAGCGACGGTGTCATCGCCATCGACGGCGTCGACACCGCCACCCGCGAGGTCACCGAGCTGCGCCGCTCGATCGGCTATGTCATCCAGCAGGTCGGCCTCTTCCCCCACCTAACCGTGGGGGACAACGTGGCCACTGCGATGAAGCTGGCCAAGTGGGACAAAGGCCGGATCCGAGCCCGGGTGACCGAGCTGCTGGAGCTGATCGGCCTGCCGCCAGGCGAGTTTGAGGACCGGCTGCCAGGAGAGCTCAGCGGCGGTCAACAGCAGCGCGTCGGGGTGGCCCGGGCGCTCGCCATCGACCCCCTGATGCTGCTCATGGACGAGCCCTTTGGGGCTATCGACCCGATCACCCGGGACCGGTTGCAGGACGAGCTGCTGCGGCTGCAGCGGGTGGTCCGCAAGACGATCGTCTTCGTAACCCACGACATAGACGAGGCCATCAAGCTGGGCGACCGGATCGCCTTGTTCAGCCCCAGCGGCAAGCTGGCCCAGTTCGCAACCCCCGCCGAGTTGCTCGCCCGACCCGCCTCTCAGTATGTCGAAGACTTCCTCGGCGGCGGCCGCATGGTGCGGCGCCTGAGCCTCATCAGGCTGAGCGATGTCAGCCTCGGTAGCAATACCGACGGCGCCGGTTCTGAGGCGTTGCCGGTGGACGCGACCCTGCGCGACGCCCTCGACGCGGTGCTGCGATCCCCAACCGGTCGAGTCCAGGTCCGCGATGGCGATAGGGTGATCGGCACCGTTGACGCCGAGACCATCCGCAGGGCCAGCCAATGACCAACCTCACGCGGCAGGGCCGCGTGCGCCTGGTGATCGTCCCGGTGGTGGTGGCGGTGGGGCTTCTCGCCCTCTACCTATACATGACCCTGACGCCAGGTCGCCTCACCGACGCGTTCGTTCTCAACTCGGCTTACGTGACCACCCGGGTCATCCAGCACATCCAGATAACCGCGATCTCGTTTGGCCTGGCGACGCTGATCGGGCTGCCGCTGGGAGTGCTGCTGTCCCAGTCGGGGCGGCTCCTCAGCTTGCCCGCCTTTGCCATCGCCAACCTTGGCCAGGCGGTGCCCAGCATCGGCATCCTCGCCCTTGGCTTCACATACATCGGACTAGGGGTGCAGGGCGCCATCATCGCTCTCGTCGTCTACGCCCTGCTGCCGATCATGCGCAACACCGTGGTGGGGCTGCAGGCGGTCGACGCCGGGGTCCAGGAGGCGGCCCGCGGCATGGGAATGACGCGGCGGCAGATCCTGTTCAGCGTCAAACTTCCGCTAGCATCGCCAGTAATCTTCGCGGGGCTGCGGGTATCACTGGTGCTCGTGATCGGAACGGCAACGTTGGCCAATTTCATCGGAGGAGGAGGGCTGGGTGACCTCATCGCAGCGAGCGACTTCTACCATCCTCGCCCGATCATCGTCGGGGCGGTCCTGGTGTCTGCCCTCGCGCTTTTAGCGGACTGGGGGCTCGGCCTCGTCGAGCTCTTGTTGACCCCTCGGCTAGAGGGAAATAGGAGAGAAACATGATCCGTCGAATCACCGAGCTGACCGTGGCCCTGCTGTGGTCAGCCATCCTCGTCGGTTGCGGTAGTTCCAGCGTAACCAGCACTATCGGGGGCTCGTCAGCGTGCCCCACAAGCGGCACCGCCAGCAGCCAGGGCAGCGGCACCGTCAAGGTCGGGCAGAAGGGCTTTGCCGAAGAGCAGCTCCTCGCGCAGATGACCAAGCTCGTGCTGGAGAAGCACGGCTACACCGTGGACGCCACCTTTACAGCCAAGGATCCGATTCTGGGGCAGGCGCTCGAGAGTGGGACGATCGACATGTACTGGCAGTACACCGGCACTGAGCTCCAGGGCCCGCTCGGAGTCACCAATCCCCCCGGTGACCTCGACCAGGCCTACCAGCAAGCCAGGACCAAGGACGAGGCTCGTGGCATCTGCTGGAACGATGAGGGCAAATTCAACGACACCAACGGGCTGGCCATCAAGTCCGCTGACAAGGCCAAGTACGGCAGCACCCTGTCGCAGTTTGCGACCTACCTGTCGACTCATCCCAATACCGTGTTGTGCGTCAACTCGGAGTTCCTGACTCGCGCCGACGGCCTGCCCGGGCTTGACCACGCCTACGGCCACTACAACATCGCGGGCGTGACGAGTTCCAGCCAGTCCACCTTCGAAGCCGCCATCGCCAGCGGCCAGTGCGAAGCCGGCGAAGTCTTCACCACCGACTCGGCGATCGCCGCCAAGGACCTCTACGTCCTCCAGGACGACAAGAAGTTCTTCCCGCCCGACAACGTGGGACTGCTGATCAAGAGCAGCGTCCAGAAGGCCCACCCGGAGATCGCAGCCATCATGGAGCCGGTCATCGCCAAGCTGGACAACACCACCATGACCAACCTGAACAAGCAGGTCGAGATCGACAACTTGAAGGTCGCCGACGTGGCCAAGACCTTCCTGACCAGCAACGGGTTCCTGTAACCCGCCAGTAAATCCACAGCGGCCCGGGGCGACCCGGGCCGCTGTCTTGGTTAATGCCAGTCTTGGTTAACGACAAGTCTTGGTTAACGCCTTGACGGGGCTCGTCGCTGGTGGTACGACAGAAGCGATAAGAGACGAACTGTGGAGGCGCGTAGCAATGCTGAGTGTCTGGCACAGGCTGCGGCGAGGTCGCGCCGAGTAGACCCCAGGTCGCCCAATAGGGCGACCTCGATCTCAGCAGTGACTTGAATACCCGGCCGCACGCCGGGACCTTCTCTAAGAAGGAGGAACAGAATCGAGGGCCGGTCTTGAGAGGACCGGCCCTCCGCATTTCTAAAATCGGAGCCAATGCCTTACATCGAAGCCGCCGACGGCGCGCGAATCTACTACCGCAGCAGCGGTCCCACCCGGGCCGAGTCCCTGGTCTTGATCATGGGACTGGGCTGGGACATGACCGGCTGGCAGTTGCTGATGCCTTACCTGGGCGACTTCCGGGTGTTGAGGCTGGACAACCGCGGTACCGGGCGCTCGGACAAGCCCGACCGGCCCTACTCGATCCGGCAGATGGCGCTCGACGTGATCCGGTGCATGAACGCCACCGGCATCGACTCGGCTCATATCTACGGTGCCTCGCTGGGCAGCATGATCGCCCAGGAGGTCGCCCTCAACTACCCCGCCCGGGTCAGCTCGCTGGTCCTGGGCTGCCCCAGCCCCGGCGCGATCGCCTTCCCGGGTTCGCCAGGAGTCCTCCGGATGCTCCTGAACCGCGAAGAGCTCTCACCGGAGGAGTCGTTCATGCGTGCTACGCCATTCCTGTACGGCAGGGCGCTGACGGAGCGGCCCGAGGCCATCGAGGAGGTGATGCGGCGACGGATAGCCTCGAGGGCGGACCCGGTCGGGATGCGGCGCCAGCTGGAAGCGGTGCTGCGCTGGAGCAGCCTGCGGCGGCTGCGCGGCCTGCGGGTGCCCACGATGGTCATGCACGGCGACAAGGACAGGCTGATCCCGCTGTCCAACGGCCGCCTCATCGCCGCCCTGGTCCCCGGCGCCCGGCTCAACATCATCAAGGGCGCCGGCCACGTCTACGGCACCGACGCCCCCGAGGAGCACCTGGAGCTGCTGCTCGACTGGCTGGCAGAGCAGTCGGGGGCGGACAAACTGGCGGCCAGCGCCTAGCCGCGAGGACTCGCGGCCCGACCGGCCGTCAGTCGCTGACGACGGGCAGGATGAGGTGGGACGGCCGCTCGGGGGCGTGGAAGAGAAGGTTGCGCTGGGGAAGAATGCGATCGACGTCGGCCGAGGTCTGCCCGGTACCCGGATTGCGGTCGTAGCGCGGGAAGTCGCTGGCACAGACCTGCAGCCGTAACCGGTGGCCCGCCAGGAAGACGTGCGCGGTCGACCATAGGTCGACTTCGACCCGGTAGACCTCGCCCGGCGTCATCAGCTTGGCGCGGTCCAGACCCTCTCGGAAGCGCAACCGAAGGATCCCGTCGGCGATGTTGTAGGAGCGCCCGTTGGGGTGCAGGTCGCAGAGGCGGCCGACCAGGTCGGTATCCGCAGTCTCGGCAGCGACCCACGCCACCAGCGTGATACGCCCGATCACCTGGAGCGGGTTCGACAGCGGTTCGGAGGTGAAGAGCAGCACGTCGGGCCGCGACTCGGTGCGGATTTGGTCAACAGGTCCACGGAGGTACTTTCCCGCCATCAACAGCGCCCCACCCCAGGTCGGCACCGGGTCCTCGGGGTCGAGGTGAAAGGCGGAAGGCTCGGAGTCGGCCGGCGCCGCCAGGCCGAGGCCGCCGCCGTCGCCACCGGCGCCGGCTTGGAGGTGCCAGCGCTGCTCCACGGCGCGGCGCGGCGGCCACTCCTGCTCGTCGCGCCAGCGGTTCACACCCATCACAAAGATCCTCACCGGCGGTTCGTCATCGATGCGAGTGGCCTTGCCCAAAAGGCGGGCGTCGAACCAGCGCTGCTGCAGGCGGGTCAGGTTCTCGCGCAGGTCGAGCATAATCGGCGAGACCCTGAAGCCCATATCCAGCTCGCCGACGGTGGAGTTGGGCGTCCCGTGGCTCCAGGGGCCGACGACGAGTCGCGTCAGCCGCCGCGCCTGGTCGGTGGCGGCAGCATCCTTTAGCGCCGTGTAGAGGTCGAGGTTGGGCTGCAGGAAGATGTCGTACCAGCCCGCGAGGATCAGCGCCGGCACTGCGATCTCGGCGGGCTGGAAGCGCGGGATCGGGGGATGGAACTCGTAGCGCACGGTCTGGTCGAACTGGGGCGAGATCCCGCCGGCGCGCTCGTCGATGGGCGGCCAGGGCACCAGGGGGAGGCGGCGCATGTGCTCGTCGAGGTTGTCGAGGTCGTTGATGGCAGCGGGGAACTCGGCCCGCAGGTTGGGATCCCGGCGGGCGCGCCGGAGGACCTCGGCGGGAACGATGGTCCCCATCGCCCAGCTGGCCAGCACCCCCAGGGCCATAGCGCCGCCGCGATATCGATCGCCTCCGGTGGTGCTGTTGGGTGACTGGATGGGGGCGATCGCCTTCAGCGCGGCCGGCTGGCGCGAGGCGGCCAGCAACTGGCACTGGGCCATGTAGGAGATCCCAAACATACCGACGTTTCCGTCCGACCACGGCTGTTCGGCTGCCCATTGGACGGTGTCATAGCCGTCGTCGGCCTCGCGAACGTAGGTCTCGTAGTCGCCCTCCGAGGCGAAGCGGCCGCGCACGTCCTGGATCACGACGGCGTAGCCGCGGGTGGCCATCGTCGGCCCGTCCAGCGCGGAGAAGGCGTTGCTGGGCATGGTCGCGTCGTAGGGGGTGCGAGTCACCAGCACCGGGTGGCGCTCGGCGTCGTCGGGTCGGTAGACGTCGGCCGCCAGCGACACACCATCACGCATGGTGGCGCGCACCCCACGCTCTAGGATCACCCGATCCGCGGCCACCGTCAGTGCCCGGTGGTCAGTGGGGCTCGTTGAATCGCTGGCTGTTACCCAAGTCGTGCTCGCAGGACTTGTCGAGGTCGGTGTTCATCAGCCCCTCGACCAGCTTGGCGCGTAGCAGGTGCCCCACCTCCTCGGTCGTGAGCAGGCGGGGCCGGTCCGCGCTCACAGGGATCGGATCGGGCCGGTCAAGTCTTCGCGGGGGCCTCCTGCTCCTTGCCCTCGCCGACCTTGATCTCGCGCTTCATGATCTTCCCCGTCGGCCCCTTGGGCAACGCCTTGACCACTTCCACGGTGCGCGGGGACTTGTAGGCCGCAACCCGCTCCTTGACGAAGGCGATCAGCTCCTGGGGATCGATGGTCTCGCCCGGCTTGGGCGCGACCACGGCGTGGATCTCCTCGCCGAACTTCTCGTCGGGCACCCCGATAACGGCGGCCTCGGCCACCTTGGGATGCATGTAGATGACCTCCTCGATCTCGCGCGGATAGACGTTGAAGCCGCCGCGGATGATCATCTCCTTCTTGCGATCGACGATGAAGAGGAAGCCCTCGTCGTCGACGTAGCCGATGTCACCGCTGTGGAACCAGCCGTTCTTGATCGTCTCGGCGGTGGCCTCGGGCTTGCGCCAGTAGCCCTTCATGATGTTGTGGCCCTTGATCACGATCTCACCGCGCTGGCCCTGCGGGACCTCCTTGTCGTGCTCGTCGAAGAGCTTGACGTCGACTCCCCAGACCGGCTTGCCGATGGAGCCGACCTTCTGGCCGGTCTCCAGCTGGTTGAAGGTGGCGGTGGGGCTGGTCTCGGAGAGGCCGTAGCCCTCGAGGATCTCGGTCCCGGTGGCCTGCTCCCAGGCCTTGATGACCTCGCCCGGGATGGAGGCGCCGCCGGACACGCACAGCCGCAGGCTGCTGAGATCGTAGGTGCTGCGCTCGGGGTGGTTGAGCATGGCGAAGTACATCGTCGGGACGCCCACGAACAGCGTCACCTTGTCGCGCTGGATGATCTCCAGGCATTTGTCGGCGTCGAAACGCGGCATCAGGGTCAAGGTGATGCCGCCGTGGATGCCGCCGTTGACGACGTTGCTCAGCCCGAAGGAGTGGAACATCGGCAGCACCGCCATGATCACGTCCTTCTCGGCATCGAAGGTGAAGATGTGGGTGCCGAGGTGGCAGCACTCGAAGAGGTTGAAGTTGGTCAGCTCGGCCCCCTTGGGCTGGCCGGTTGTGCCCGAGGTGTAGATGATCAGACAGGTCTCATCGGCCTCGGTGGCGACAGTGTCGAAGGTGGGCGCCTGCTTGCCGCTGAAGGCGAAGAAGTCCTCACATCCCTCGGGAGCCTCGGCGGGAGCGATCCCAACCTGGATCAGCTTCGTGACCGAAGGCGCCTCCTTGGCGCCGGCGATGGCGTCGGCCGCGAACATGTCCCAGAAGAAGAGGGCGCTGGCCTCGCTGTCGCTCAGGTAGTAAGCCACCTCACGACCCTTGAGGAGGACGTTCATCGGCACCACGATCCCGCCGGCCTTGAGGATGCCGTAATAGATGATCGGAAACTGCGGGACGTTGGGCAGCATCATGCCAACCCGGTCGCCGGGCTTGATGCCGACTCCGACGAGGGCGTTGGCCACCTGGTTGGAGGCGGCGTTGAGCTGGGCGTACGTCAGTTTGAAGTCGTCGAAGATGAGCGCGACCTTGTCGGGGTTCCGCTTGGTGCTCTCTTCCAGGATCACGGCCAAATTCAGGCTCATCTCAGTCCTCCATCGCTAAGTCCCACGTGACGACAAGTATGCAGTCCAATATTCGTTTGCCCCGGTCGCGCGCGTCAAGCCGCGATCGGGGAGCGGCCGGCCCTTAGCTGAGAGTGCTCCGGCAGCGGCACCAGGCAACGCCTGACACCAGGGTGCCGGCGCCCAGGATCGGCGAGCAGCAGCGGCGCGAAGTTCACGCTGCTCCAGGAGCTCGTCGAGGGCAGGTTCTGAGAGGCCCACCCGCGGCATCGGCCGGGCACCACGGATTCGACGGCGCGCCGTCGCACGGCTTGGGCATGGAGGTCTGCGCCGCCAGCGGCAGCATGCAGGCGCCGGTGCCGGCGTCACCCTGGGCGACCGCGGGGGCAACGCACTTGGTGGTGTTCTTGTGCGGATAGGTCACCAGCGGCAGGTCGGGGCATTTCGTGATCGCTCCGGAGTCGCACAGGAGCTCAACGGTTGAGAGCGCACCCGGCGGGGCTGGGCAGGTTCCCAATCCAATCGTCACCGGGGCCAGCAGCAGCATCACCGTCGCGAGCGCAAGGGTCGCTCCCAACCCGCGTCGGATCAACGACATCTACCGACACCTACACGTCTACTTACACAACGCCCGCCGCCAATATCTGGCGGTGGCCGACTCTCAGTTGGGCAGGCCGCCGTTGATCATCTGGGTGGAGAGCTTCATCCGGGCCATCACCGCGGCGCCCTCGGCGCCGGTTAGGAAGCGTGGCTGGCCGTATTCAAAAATGCGAATTGGCTGGTAGCTGACGGCCGCTAACTTGCCGTCGACAAAGGTGTACTTGCCGATGACCCCGTTGCGCGGATCTTCCTGGCCCGGGTCGGGGGTCCACATCTGGTCGAAAACGAAGTTGCCGTGCGCGTACGTGATCAGCCTGCCCTTGTAGATCTCCACCCCCTGGACCGCGTGCGGGTGGTTGCCGATGACGAGGTCGGCGCCATCGTCGACAGCGAGGTGGCCGATGATCTTGGGGTCGTCGGGGGCGATGCTGTCGCCGGTGCTGCGCGGGGTCAGGACGTACTCCTGGCCCCAGTGGAACTGCACCACCACGACGTCGGCGGTCGGTCGCGCCAGGGCGATCTCGCGCTTGAGCTCGACCGGGTCGATGTGGGCGCCGACGCCGTTGAAGCCGAGGAAAGCGAAGCGCACGCCTTTGATGGTGAGGTGAGCGATCAGTCCCAGGCCGGCCGGCTGGATGCCATGGTCGGTCAGTAGCTTGATGGTGCTGTCAGTGCCCGGCTGGCCGTAGTTGGTGAGGTGGTTGTTGGAGAGGTTGGCGACGCTGACCCCGGCATACGTCAGGCCGTCGATGAAGCGGGGATCGCCGCAGAAAGGCTTGAAGCCGGCGTTGAACCGAGCGCACCCAGCAACCATTGGCGCCTCCAGGTCGGTGAAGAGGAGGTCGCCGGATTTCAGGTAGTCGATCGTCGGCCGGAAGGGCCAGAGGAAATCGTTGCGGGTGATGACCTGCTCGTTGACGTTGCGCGCCGGGATCACGTCACCGGTGACGACCATGGCGACCATGCGCTTGGGATCGATGCCTTTGAGGTCCGGCGGAGTGTCGAATATCGAGGCCAGGCTGAGCGTGGGCTGCGGCGACGGGCTGGGTGACGAAGACGGCGAAGGAGTCGACGCCCGCCCCGACACAGTGCTTTGGCTGGAGGTGGTGGCTTTGGGGCTCTTGCCTCGCAGGGCATTGACCGCTGCCAGTCCCGCCAGCAGCAGGACGGCGGCGCCGATCAGCAGAGCCCAGTCTCGGGCGGTGCTTCTCCGGCGACGGGCGTAGACCCTCAAGAGGAGGGGCGGGGCTCCAGGACGGCCATCCTCACCGCGCCTTTGGCCAGCAGGCGCTCCCGATCATCGCGGACCTCGACATCCCAGAGGTGTGTCGTGCGGCCCAGGTTCACGGGCACCGCCACGCCGGTCACCTTGCCGCTGCCGATGGAGCGCAGGAAGCTGGTGTGGTTCTCGATGCCGGCGCACATCAGACCCTGCTCGGCGATGTTGATGAAGGCGCCCATCGAAGCCAGCGATTCGACGATGGTGCAGTAGACGCCGCCGTGGACGATCCCGGCGGGCTGCAGGTGGCGCGCCTCGATCTGCACGGTGCCGACGACGCGGTCCTTGGTCGCGCTCTCGATGACCAGGCCGATCTCGGAGGCGAAGTTGCCCGAACTGGCGTGGTTGAGCTGCGCGGCGACGTCATCCATGTGCGCTAACTTATCTCACGTGCCGAGCCTGCCGAAGACCCTGACCGCGATCGCGGGCGCGACGATTAGCGCGGCGCTCGCCTATCCGCCCTCTCGCAAGCAGGTCATGCGAACCGCCCGTGCGGCTCTCGACGAGGTTCTCCTGCGCGTGGACAGCCCCTGGTCGCCGGACCTGCTCCTGGTCACCACCGAGGGACACCGCAGCCACCTGCCACGCACGTCGGTGCTCTCGCGGGTCGAGCTCGATGGGGAGACCTTCGTGGTGCCGTGGGACCGCGACGCCGGCTGGCTGCGCAACGTCGCCTCCAACCCTGACGTGGTCGTTGACGACCGGGTGACGGTCCGCCGCGCCCGCGCCGAAGTGGTCGACGGCGCCACTGCGGAGGCGGTACGCGCCGCCTTCCTGGAGCGCTTTGTCCCCGGGGTGCTGCGAGGACGGCTGGCCGGCCAAGGCGGCCCGCTCGGCCCGGGCCTGCCCGCGGTGCGGCTGGTCAGCTCCTGACCACACGCGCGGCGTGAAGCGCCTGCGGTTGATCGCCAACCCCGCCGCCCGCGGCGAGACCGGCGTGGTGGAGACCGCAGCCAACGCCGCTTCAGCGCACCCGGGGTGGGAGGTGGAAGTCGTCCGCACCGAAGTTCGCGGCCACGGTGTGCTCCTGGCTGAGGAGGCCGCCCGCGAGGGCGTGGACCTGGTCGCAGCGGTGGGCGGCGACGGCACCGCCCGCGAGGTCGCGGCGGGCCTTTCGGGCGGCGACACGCCGATGCTGATCGTGCCCGCGGGCACCGGCAACAGCTCCTACCGGGAGCTCTTTGGGATGACCAACTGGACCGACCTCCTCGGCGCGGCCCTGGACGGAGCAGCCGTCCGGTCGGTGGACCTCAACCGAATCGAGCCCACCGGCGAGCTGAGCCTGCTTGGGTTCAGTTGCGGCTGGTTCGCCCAGATCGTGGAGCTGGCTGCGGCCGACACCACCACCACCGGCGCCGCCAAGTACGCCGCCGCGGCGATGGCGACCGCGGCCGCGCCAACCAGCTTCGACGCCCAGGTGGAGCTCGACGGCTCCCCCTTTGCCGGCGGCCGGCTGGGACTGGTGGCGGTTGGAGGCGCCCGCGTCCGCGGCGGTGTCTTCCCGGTGCTGCCCCGGTCGATGTTGGACGACGGCCGCCTCGAGGTCCTGGCCGTCGACGCTGTCGATTCCGCCGGCTTCACCGAGCTGATGGAGAAGGTGATCCAGGGCCGCGACCTGGATGACGCGCGGGTTCATCGTGGCCAGGGCCAGGTGCTACTGATTCGATCGGGGGCGGTGTTGCCTACCGAAGTCGATGGCGACCTCTGGGATAAACACGCCGGCGAGACTCGAATCGAGGTTGTGCCAAGCGCCCTGAAAGTGGTCGTGGCACCGGACTGACCGCTCCTTGTAACAAGTTCCGGGTCGGACGAAAGACTGGCGAAGGGCCCGCGTTATATAGCTGCGGGGATTCCCGGCGGCGGGCAGTGGGGAGCCCGACGAGTCGCCGGGGAGCAGGGGGGTCCCGCGCGATAGAGGGGGGCGACCTTTCGTGTCGCCCCCCTCGCCAGTTAAGGCAGCGGTTGCGTCAGCTGAGCTGCGCGCCCGCGACGGCGCCCGCCAGATGCCAGCTCTTGAGCTCGGTTGCGCTCATCGATTCGAAGCGGCCCGCAGCCGCCACGTAGGCCTCCGCGCCAGCGCCGGCCTGCGCCCGGTATTTGGCCTCGGCCAGCGCCAGCCGCGCGGCCGCTGGCTCCTGGCAACAACCGCGCGCAGCATCGCGTTCGGCCTCAAGCATTCGGCCGTCACGCAGGCGAACCGTGACCCGGGCGCCGATGCGCTTGGCAGGGCGCTCAAATTCCGGGTCGCCCGCGCCGTCGGCCAGGACCCGGTCGACCATGTCTGCCGACGCCCCCCGCGACTGCAACCAGGCGCGGGCGCGCTCCCCCGCCAGGGCGATCGCCGCCCCCACCGGCGCGGCGGCCGCAAGCGCTGCGACCGTCAGGTCGGGGTCGTGACTGAGGCGTACCCGCCCGGCCAGCTCCCAGCGGCTCGACGATGCCAGCCGCTCACCATGGAGGTCGTCGACATCAAGGCTCCCGTTTTCGAGCGCCGTGGCAAGGTTGTAGCCGACGCTGAAGCCCAGCGCCGGCAGCGGGCTCTCCGGACCATTGATGTAGGCCGAGCTTTCCGCCTCCATGCCGAGCGTGAAGACGGAGGCGGCCACCTCCACCGACTCGACCTCGCCGGCGTCGACGGGGGCCAGCGAGGCTGCCGCCTCAACCGCCGAGGTCAGGTAGGCGCACCCCGGGATCGCCTTGATCGACAGCGTCCTGAGGTGCCAGCGGCTGCCCCAGCCGGAGAACACCTCGGGCAGGGGAACGGCCGCCAATTGCTCAAGCAGCCCGCCGGGCGCCTCCATCAGGCCTTCCAGCCCCACGGCGCCCGCCTGCGCCATCTGGATGCAACGGGCGGCGTCCAGGATCGGCGCCGCCGCCACCCAGAACTTGGCGTCGGTGGCCATGAACGCCGGCAGCATCACGCGCCGGGGCTGAGCCAGCGCCAGCGAAAGCGCCGCCGTAAGGCGCTCGGCGTCGAGGCCGAGCAGCAGACCACAGCCGACAACGGCCGCGGCGGCGTGGGTGTGGGTTGCGGTCTGGCCGCGGGCGGAGCCCAGGGTGACGGCTGCGGTCACCCGCGCCGCCACTTCGGCGGCGGCCACCTGCGCCACCATCGCCTCGGCCCCCCCCGCGCCGGTCTCGGTGCCGACGATCATCGGCGGGATCGCACTGGCGTGACCGAGGTGGCCGGCAAAGGCGGTCTCATCGAAGTCGAGCGCCATCGTCAGCAGCGCCTGGCGGGCGGCGTCGCCGGGCCAGCCCGTCTCGCCCGAGATGGCGTCGGCCGGGAAGCCGGTGCGCCGAAGCCGATCGCCTATGGGGTGCCGCATCGAGGCGTGGGCGGCCGCCCCCATCGACAGCAGTTGGGCGCGAGCGAGGTCACGGACGTCCGCAGGGATGTCGTCAAGCTGCAGCGACGTTGCCCACTCGCACGCCTCGCGAAGGAGGGCGATCTCAGCCATGGCGAATCATTGTCGGCTACCGAGCCGGACGTGCCGGACGGTTAGGACTCCATCTTCTCCAGTAGGAAGTACGTGGAGCAGGCCCGGTCGAGCAGCTCCTTGCTGAGGCTGGCCGGCTGGCCCAGGTAGGCGGCGATCTCGCGCACGTGGGCGAGGATGTCGCGGGGATGAACACCGCGTGGGGTGCGCTGCCGGTAGTACTTGCCGAGCACGTAGTAGGCGCTGGTGTCGCCGCCGTCGAGTCCCAGGCGCTCCGCCTCGCGCACGAAGATCTCGCGGAACTCCTCCGGAGTCGGGTCGGGGATGTTGATCTTGTAGCGAATGCGCCGCATGAAGGCCTCGTCGACCAGCTCCGACGGCTCCAGGTTCGTGGAGAAGAAGATCATCATCCCGAAGGGCACTTCGATCTTCTTGCCGACGTTGGCCATGTTGAGGTAGTCGACGCCCTCTTCCAGGGGCACGATGAAGCGGTTGAGCAGCTTGCGCGGCGACACGTCCTGGCGGCCGAAGTCGTCGACCAGGAAAATCCCGCAGTTGGCCTTCATCTGCAGGCCGGCTTCGTAGAACTTGAACGCCGGCTGCCAGACCAGGTCGAGCATGGAGAGGTCGAGCTCGCCACCGACCTGGACGAAGGGCCGCTTGCAGCAGACCCAGCGCTGGTCGGCCGCGGGGACGGCGTCCCCCAGCGGCTGATGGTGGCTGGGGTCGTATAGACGGATGACGGCATCGTCGACAACCAATGCGTAAGGCAGGTAAACGCCACCGCCGAGCAAGGACTCGGTGGCGCGGGCGATGGTGCTCTTGCCGTTGCCGGGATGCCCATACAGGAACACCGAGCTGCGTGAGTTGAAGGCGGGGCCGAGCAGCTCCAGGGTGGCGTCCGAGATCACGATCTCGTTGAGCGCCCCCTTGAGCGTGTCGTGGGTGGCGAAGTTCTGCGGCAGCGACTGGCGAAGCACGGCCTGGTTGTACTCGTGCAGCGGCACTGGCGCCGGCCCCATGTACTGGTTGCGGTCGAGGATCTCGCGGGCGCGCTCCCGGCCATCCTCGGTGATCATGAAAGCCATCCCCTCCTCGAGGGAGTCCAGCTGGCGAGCGGGTTTGGCTGCCGACCCCAGCGACTGGATGTATGAATGGTTTGCCAGCTGGGCGATGACCTGGTGGATGCACTCGTAGTCAAGGCGGAGACGGGAGGCGATTTCATAGGCCGGAAGCTGGGTGGAGAAATGCATCAGCTTCAGCACCATCTCCGAGAGGAAGGTCGGCGTCAGCCCGGTTTGCGCCAGGGTCCGCGGTCGCGGTGGCATGAAGGCGCCGCCCGGGAGTTGGGACTCGAACATGCCGGCGATCTCAAGGGATGGGGCGGGCGCTGACTGAGTTGCCACTCCGAACCCTTCAACCGGCGCGTTTTCAGGAGGCGCCATGGTTTCGTGAGTCTAACAGCGCGTTCGCAATACGGGAAGCCCTCAGATGGCCGTGTGAGGGAGTTCAGTCGGGGGCGGGCGCGCCGGCCGGCGGAGACTGCGGCGGACGCACCGGCGAGGGACTGGGAATGGTCACCTGGGGCGAGACGGGCGGAATCGAAACGTCGGCGGAGGGGCTGGGCAGCACCGTAGGTACGGTCAGATCGCAGCCGGTCATGCAGGCTGTCGCCAGGAGCAACAGCGCTGTCGCGCGGAACGCCCTCAGTGAGCCACCAACCGCGGCCTAGTCCCACGGCCGCCGCCGCGGGGCCTCGTCTCCCCCACCTTGAGGATCGCCAGCGTCCCCAGCAGGAAGAAAATCACGTACACGCTGAAGGTTACCGGGTAGCCGCCGGGCTGCCCGAGGATGCGGCCTTTGGCGTTGAAGATGTCGATAAGGGGCCCGCCAACCATTCTCGCGATGACCCCCGACCCGGCGGTGGCGAGGTTGCTGAAGCCAAGGAAGCGACCGGCCTCGTCCATTGGGATGACCTCGCACAGGAAGGCCCAGTCGACGGAGAGGAAGGTGCCGGCGGCGGTCCCCACCAGCATGCCGCAATAAAGCGACTGGCTGAGGTTGGCGGAGAGGTGCAGCAGGCTGCCGACCGGGGCCAGCATGAAGCCCGGCAGGAAGAGATAGGGCGAAAGCATCAGGCCGAGAGCCCCGACCGCGCCGATGAGCCCCGCGAAGATGATCAGCGGCTTGCGCCCGAGGCGGTGCGAGATCGCCGCGGCCGGGTAGCTGACCAGCAATGCAAGCAGGATGATCACCGCGGAGAGGTCGCGGGTAGCCGCCTGGGCGGCGTTGTCGAGGGCCACGCCGTGGCCGGGGTAAAAGACGTCGCGGAAGAAGAAGAGGGCAAAGCTCTGCAGCCCGGCGATGGCAACCAGGATGAACCGCCGCGATGTCATCAGCCAGAGAAAGTTGGAGTACTTCTTGGGGCTGATGGCGAAGGTGCCAACCAACAGCTCCTTGAAGTCAATTTTGAGACCCACAGCCGGCTTCACCTTGTCGGGCATGGTGGTCACGATCACCACCGCCGCGACCAGAAGGACCACGATCATCGAGCCGATCGCGAGGTCCTTACGATTTGACGCCATGAAGGTGCCGACCACCACGGTGCCCAGCAACAGGCCCAGCAGGTTGCCGCCGCCCACAAAGGCGCTGGCGCGGCTGCGCTCCTCTTCGGGGACCACGTCGGGAAGGAGGCCCTGGTACGGCCCCTGGGCCGAGTTCTCCGAGAGCTGGAGCAGGAAGTAGAGGCCCATCAGCCAGAAGAAGCTGCCCGCGAGGATCATCAGCGAGAGGAACACGCATGACCCGAGCGTGGCCAGCAAGATGTACGGGTGCCGCCGCCCGAAGCGGCTGTTGGTGCGATCGGAGAGGGCGCCGACGATGGGTTGGACGAAGATCGAAAGCAGCGTGCCGCCGCCCTCAAGGACGAACACCAGCGTCCCCTTGTGGGCCCCCAGGCCGAGGTCGAGGATGATCTGGGATACCTCTGGCTGCCCAATGGCAGCCAGAGGTATCCCAGGGCGACCCAGTAGAGGCTGAGGATGATGATCCGGGGGAAGCCAAGGCGGCGACCCGGGAGGACCACGGACCCCACGGCGCTGCCGGCCCCGACTGTCACGGCCCCGACTATACGCGCGGGGTGCTCGCCCATACGCAAGTTTCCGGTGGCGCGCTCCGTTACAGGTTCAGGGGCGCCCTGGGGGGCATGCCCTAGACTCCGACAGAGGGAAACTGCGACGTTTGACTGACAGCGACCCGAGGACACCTCTACCCAAGCTCTCGTATTTGGTTCGCGACGAACTGCTCCAAGGAATACTTGGGTTTTTCAGCGAGCGAACGGGCGTCCGCGCCCTCTTCCAGGACGCCAGCGGCTACACCATCGCGCCCGCGACCGAGGTGCCGTCGTTCTGCTCGATGCTGGTCAACTACGGTCGCTGCGGGCTGGTCAACCCCGAGGTGGAGATGCCGCCCAACGCTGAGCTTCCCCACATGCGGATGTGCATGGGCGGGATCGGCCACCTCATCATCCCGATCCGTTCGACCGGCCCCACCGGCGAGGTAACCGAGTTGGGTCGGGTCATCACCGAGCCCCTGGCGATCCGCGAAACCGACTTCACCGAGATCTTTGCCGAGGCCGAGAGGATGCACGTCCACCCCGACAACCTCGCCGCCGCCGCGCGCGAGATCAAGGTCATCGATCGCGCCGAGTTAACCCAGTTGACCGACCTCATCGCCAAGGTCGCCACCCGGGTTGCGCGCGAGAAGACCACGCGCGCCCGCAACCTGGCTCTCGCCGAAGCCTTCGAGGAGGTCGGCCTGCGCGGCAATCGCGAGGTCATCGATGAGCTCCTGACATCGCTGGTCAAGGACTTCACCGACGCCGACGCGGCCATCCTCACCACCAGCGCGGACGGTGAGCACCGGCAGCACGCCCCCACCTTCGCCGCCCAGCTCGACGAGGCGCAGGCGGAGCTGATCCTCGAATTCACCGGCGAGGTCACGCGCTGGATCGCCCACACCGGCTACCCGATCAGCTTCCCCGACCTGGGCGGCAGCGCCTGGTGCCGCCACGTCCTCGAGGGCAAGCCACTGGAGGGGGCCCTGGCGGCGGTCCCGATCAAGTTGCTTGGCGGGGGGCAGGGGTGGTGGACGGCGTACTTCCGCCGTCCCATGTCCCAGATGGAGGACGAGCTCCACGGTCTCTCCGTGCTGGCCGCCCATACCGCCCACACCCTGGGCTTCATGGAGCGCCTCGAGGCCAGCCAGGAACAGGCGCTGACGGATTCCCTAACCGGCGTGCACAACCGCCGATACCTGCTCGAGCAGCTGGAGCGAGAGCTCGCCCGCAGCGTGCGCAGCCGCTACCCGGTCTCGCTGATCATCTTCGACCTCGATGACTTCAAGCAGATCAATGACGCCCATGGCCACCTCGCCGGTGATGAGGCCCTCAAACACGTCGCCACGCTGCTGCACAGCCCCCTGCGAAAATCGAGCACGATCTGCCGCTACGGCGGAGACGAGTTCTGCATCCTGGTCCCCGAATGCAGCGCCGAGGAAGCGCAGCTGGTGGCGGAGCGGTTGAAGTCAGAGATCGAGGCTCAGCCGGTGATCCTGGACGGCATGGGATCGGTCCAGGTCCGCGTGTCCGGCGGGGTCGCCACCCAGACTCCCGACTCACCCCCCGAGACGGATCTGTTCGAGCTTGCCGACCGGGAGCTGATCAAGGCCAAGCGGCAGGGCAAGAACCAGATCGTCAGGAGCTGATGGCCCCAGAGGACGCCGGCTCCTCCCTGGTCGAATGTGTCCCCAACCTCTCTGAGGGGCGAGACCAGGAAGTGATCGCGGTGCTGCGGGCCGCGGCTGCCGCCATCGACGGCGTCAAGCTCCTCGACAGCCACTCCGACGCGGACCACAACCGCACCGTCCTGACCTTCGCCGGCCCGCCGCCCCAGGTCAGCCTGGCGGCCATGAGGTTGGCCCGCGAGGCGGTCAAGCGCATCGACATGAGGACCCACGCCGGCGTCCACCCGCGTATGGGCGCGGTCGACGTGATCCCCTTCGTGCCCCTCAGCGGCTCGACCATCGAGCGGTGCGCCGAGATGGCGCGGGAGATGGCTCGGTACCTCGGCGAGGACCTTGGGGTGCCGGCCTTCCTCTACGGCGCCGCGGCGTCCTCGGGCCGGCCTTTAAGCCTGCGCGATATCCGCGGGGTCGGCAACCTGTCGGTGGAGGCGCTGGCGACAGGCCTGCGTCCGCCCGATTTCGGTCCCCGCGCGCCACACCCGACCGCGGGCGCGGCAGCGGTCGGAGCTCGAGAGCCCCTGGTCGCCTTCAACGTCAACCTCGACAGCGCCGACCTGGAAGTCGCCGAAGGGATCGCCCACGCCATCCGCGGCAGTTCCGGCGGGCTCTCCGAAGTCCAGGCGCTGGCGTTTCCGCTGGCCAGCCGGGGCCTGGTCCAGGTGAGCATGAACCTCCTCGATTTCCGCGTCACCGGACTCAGCCGGGTGCTAGCCAAGGTCCGCGAACTGGCCGCCGATGCCGGCGTCCGCCTGGCCGCGTGCGAGCTGGTCGGGCTGCTGCCGGCGGCGGCCCTCAAGGGCCTAGAGGGCGAAACCCTACCCGGCATTCCCGGCCCGCAGGACACCATCGAGGCGCGCCTGGCGGGACCCGGACTGACTTGACCCTCCGCATCGCCCCCGGGTAGGGTTGCCGGCGATGGCCGGCACCAAAACGTTGATCTTTGTCTGTCGTCATGCCCACCCCGAGAACCCCGAGGGGGTGATGTACGGCCACCTTCCCGGCTTTGGCCTCAGCGCCCTTGGCGAGCGACAGGCGCTGGGCCTGGGCGACTTCCTGCGCGACTACCCGGTCCGCGCCTTCTACGCCAGCCCCCTGCAACGCGCCCAGGAAACCGCCCGCCTGGCGATGTCTCGGCTCGGCCATGAGGTTCCCCTCAATACCCGGGACGACCTCGTGGAAGCCGAGTTCGGCAAGTACATCGAGGGCGTCAAACGCTGGCAGGTTCCCTTCCGGCGCCCCCTCTGCTTCTTCCACGCCGTCAGGCCTGGAACCCTTTCCTTCGACGAGCCGGTCCCGGAGATGGCGGAACGGATCGAGCGGGTTTGCCGGGAGGCGGTCGAAGCGACCTCCGGCGAGGCCGCGGTGCTGGTCAGCCACGCGGACCCCATCAAGGCCTTCTGGAACCATTTCCTGGGCCAGGCCGACTGGCGCTTCCACTTCCTCGAACTGGACAAGGGCGATTTCCTCGAGCTCGTGTACGACGGCGACCGGCTGACCGCGGTCACGCCGCACGCCGCCATCCTCGCCGAGGCGCCTGCGGCATGACAGTGCTGGCAGCGCTGGTCGCAGCGGCCTCGATCGTCGAGGCGACCCCGCTGGCGCTGGCCGGCTTCCACACCCGCTTCGTGCTCGCCGCGGTGGCCGCGCTGGCGTTGGTCGTCGGCGCCGTTGTCATCTTTGTCCGCTTTGTCCGCCGCCGTCGACCCGCACTTGAGCTCCGCAAACTCGATGCCGCCGCGGCCCGGCGCTACATCGAGACTTTCGCTGGCGTGGAGCGTGATTTTGAGGCGCGACCCGAAGTTGCCGCCGCCCAGGCGCGAGGAATTGTCGAAGAGGTGCTGCGCCGGATGGGGTTCCCGGACCGCGTCGACGCCGCCCAGAAGGCTCGCGACCTGGCCGCCCATGACCGTGCGGCTGCGGTCGCGCTTGAGGACGCCGATCGAGCACTCCGCGAAGACGCCGACCGGGAGACTCTGCGCCGGGTGCTGACCAGCTACCGAGAAGTCCTTGACCACCTGCTCGAAGATGCCACCGGCAGATGAAACTGACGCCTGTCTTCTCTGAGAGAATTTGGTCCATGGCCAAGGCCGCCGATTCCGACCAGCCGGCATCCGGTCTGCGTGGGCGCCTGGGCGGCTGGATCAAGGAGCGCGCCTACCAGCTGACCCGCGACAAGTGCCCGTACTGCGGCTCGACCCCGGTGCACTCCAGCAGCGAAATGGTCCTCTACACCAACAGCGGCTACAAGTTCCCCACTGTCTCGCTCAGCTACTGCCTCATCTGCGAGCAGCTACTCGGGGCTCACCTCATCGGCGCGGAGCCGCCCTGCGACTGCGCCGGGCACATCGAGAGTGACATCGCTGAGTCGGACACGCTGGGCATTCGCAACCCCCACCGGATGACGGACATCGTCTTCTCCTCGTGCTCCGTCTGCGGCCAGGTGCTCGACGCCCAGATCCACTTCTGAGCGGCCGGTGTCGTCGGTAACCGCCCGCGTATCAGTTGATACCGACGTGAAAGGCACACAGGGCTAGGTATGTTCGCGCGTTGGGGCCTTTTCGTGTACCGCAACCCGCGGCGAGTGATCGGGATGGCGGTGGTGGTGTTTGCCATCTCCGTGGCCGTTCTGATCGGCGGCGGCGACCTCCACAACCCCCAGGACCTCAACCTCGAGGCGGGTCACGCCAACGACCAGATCAACCAGGAACTGCCCCACGCCAGTGGCTCGTCATTCCTGCTGCTCTTCTCCAGCGACAGTCTGAAGGTCACCGACCAAGGCTTCCAATCGGAAACCGAGGCGGCCCTGACCCCGTTGCGGGCGGACGCGCGTGTGACCCAGGTGAAGACTCCCTACGACGTCCCCGCGGCCGAGGCAGCCGGCTACATCTCCAGGGACGCCCACACCGCTCTCGCGGTGGTGCAGCTGAAGGACGACGAGGTCGCCGCGCTGAAGTACTACCAACAGCTCCGCGATGAGGTCCATCCGGGCGGCTTGCACCTGCTCGCCACCGGCGGGGTCGCGGTCCAGAAGACCTTCAACCAGTACCTCTCGGCGGACCTCGAGCGGGCGGAGATCTTCTCCATCCCCCTGACGATCATCTTCCTGCTGCTGGTCTTTGGCGCGGTGATCGCCGCCGGGCTGCCGCTCGGCATAGGCATCCTCTCGATCGTCGGCGGGGTCGGCGGGGTGTTCGCGCTGGCCCACGTCACCGACGTCTCGCAGTACGCCATTAACATCGTCACCCTGATCGGCCTGGGCGTCTCGATCGACTACTCGCTGTTCATCGTCAATCGCTATCGAGAGGAGATGGGCAGGGGCGCGGACCCCGCCGACGCGATCTCGCGCACGATGGCCACCGCGGGCCGGGCGATCAGCTTCTCAGGGCTCACCGTGGCCATCGGCCTGGGCGGGATGCTGTTCTACACCGGCAGTTTCCTGCCCTCGATGGGGATGGCGGGTGGGGTCGTCGTCGCGCTGGCCGTCTTCTACGCCCTCACCATCCTACCGGCGGTGCTGGTGCTGCTCGGCCCCCGCATCAACAAGCTCAGTCTGCCCTACGGCATCGGCAGGGGTGGCGGCCGCCTCTGGCACGGCCTGGCGATGGCGGTGATGCGGCGACCCATCATGGTGCTGGTGCCTACCGTCAGCCTGATCATCGCCGCCGGCATCCCATTCGCCCACCTGCGCCTGGCCAATGGCGATATCAAACAGTTGCCGGCGCGGGCCGAGGTCCGCCGGGGCGCCGAGTTGCTCACGGCGGTGTTCCCTGACCGCGACCAGACCACTATCCAGGTCGTGGTCGACGTGCCCGGCACCCCCCTCTCAGCCGACCACGTCGGCGCCATCTACGACCTCAGCCGGCGCCTGGCGGCGATCCCCGGCGTGCTCCGGGTCAACAGCATCGTCACCTTGGACCCAAGCCTCACCCGCGCCGACTACCAGCGTCAGTACGCCCTCCCAATATCGGCACTGCCCGCTCCCGCGCGTGACGCCGTCCACCAATCCGTCGGCCGGCACCTGGTGGCACTCGACGTCCTCACCACGCTTCCCGCTCAGAGCGACGGCGCCCGCAACATCGTGCGTGCCATTCGCTCCCACAGGAGCGTCGGTGATGGCAGCCTCAGCGTCACCGGCCAGACCGCCTTCGACCTGGACATCGTCGACTACATCATTGGGCGGACGCCGCTGGCAGTCGGGTTCATCGTCGTCGTCACCTGCGTCGTGCTCTTCATGCTGCTGGGCTCGGTCCTGCTACCGCTGAAGGCGGTGGTTATGAACTTCCTGTCACTGTCGGCTTCGTTTGGGGCGCTGGTCTTCGTCTTCCAGGACGGCCACTTCCAGAAGCTTTTGAACTTCACGCCCGGCTCTGTCGACCCGTCGGTCCCGGTAATCCTCTTCTGCATCGTTTTCGGCCTGTCGATGGATTACGAAGTGCTCCTGATGAGCCGGATGAAGGAGGAGTTCGACCGCACCGGCGACAACCGCCTGGCGGTGGCCGCGGGGCTGGAGCGAAGCGGCCGCCTGATCACCGGCGCGGCGGCCATCATGTTCGTCGTCTTCCTTGGCTTCGGCCTTGCCGACGTGCTCCTTATCAAGGCCATCGGGATGGGCATGGCGATCGCGGTGCTGATCGACGCCACCGTGGTGCGGGCGCTGATCGTGCCCGCCACGATGCGGCTGCTGGGCAACCTCAACTGGTGGGCGCCGGAGCCGCTGGCGCGAATCTACGGGAAGTTCGGGCTCAGTGAGACGGTGAAGGCGAGGGTGCCGGTGACGCGCTAGTTGACCCGCCGCTGTTCAGCTGCTGCAGGATCGCGCCCAGTTGCTGGATGTCGTTGGCGTAGCCGGCAAAGTCACCGGCCTTGAGCTTGGCCTGGGCGTCGGCGTAGAGCGCGTTGGCCTGGGCGATCAAAGCCTTCTGGCTCGGTGTCGTGGGCGTGGTTGTACCGCTAGATGGAGGCACGTTGGCCACCACCCCGCCCGTCAGCTGGCTCAGCGCGTCACCCAATGTGTCGGCGTAGCCCACCGACTGCTCGTCAGCGACGATCACCTTCTTGAGCTCGGGGATGGCGCTGGTGCTGGTGCCGGCAAGGTAGAAGGGCTGGACGTACAGGATGGCGTCGTTGATCGGGATGACAAGCAGGTTGCCGAGAATGACCCGAGACCCGTTCTGGTTCAGGAGCGAGTAATCACGCGAGATCGCGGGGTCCTGCAGGATTCGGCTCTCGACCTGGCCCGGGCCGACGATCTGCCGCCCGGTGGGGAAGCGGAAGGTGAGCAGCTTGCCGTAATCGGAGCCGTCTGAGCGGGCGGCCATCCAGGCGACCATGTTGCTCTTGTTCAGCGGCGTGAAGGGCTGGATCAGGATGAACTCCTCGTGGTCCATCCCGGGCAGCCGCATCATCACGTAGTAGGGCTGCAGGGTCTGCGCGGTGCCGCCCTGGCTGGTGGTCTCGCTGGCCTGGACCCAGGCGTCGGCGCGGCCGAAAAAGGTCTGCGGGTCGTGCATGTGGTAGCTCTCGAGCACACCGGCCTGGACCTGGAAGAACTGCTCGGGGTAGCGGATGTGAGAGCGCAGCCCCGACGGCATCTCTGACAGCGGCTTGAAGATGCCGGGGAAGATCTTGGCGTAGCTCTTGATGATGGGATCGGTGTTGTCGGCGATGTACATCTGCACGCTGCCGTCGTAGGCGTCCATGACCACCTTCACCGAGTTGCGCATGTAGTTGATGTCGGGGATGTCGGGGTTGAGGGTGACGGGCTCGCTGTAGGGGTAGTTGCTGGCCGTGGTGTAGGCGTCTGCGATCCACGACAGCCTGCCGTTGTTGACGACGATGTAGGGGTCCTTGTCGAGGGTCAAGAACGGCGCCAGGGTCTGGATCCGGGTCTGCACGTCGCGCCGGATCAGCAGCTGGCTGTCGCTGGTGACCTGGCCGCTCAGCACCAGGTT
>CABEAI010000279.1_pt1 | contig 31245 bp, 30 predicted proteins | sample 3132431 | NCBI WGS metagenome assembly CABEAI01 (sample SAMEA5534343, study PRJEB31848) | metagenome | biome: tundra; feature: field; material: soil | place: USA | collected 2013-05 | depth 0.45 m | reverse complement strand
AAAGAGCAGCTCGACGACCTGGACGGCGTTGGTGGCGGCGCCCTTGCGAAGGTTGTCGGCGGCCAGCCAGAGCGCGATGCCGCGCTCGTGCGAAAGATCGCGGCGGATCCTTCCGACGTACACGTCGTCGGTGCCGGCAGCGCTCAGGGCTAGCGGATAGACCTGCGCCTTGGGATCGTCCTGGACGACGAGACCCGGCGATCCCGCCAGCCGGGCACGGACGTCCGAGGGGCGCAGGCTGGTTTCGGTCTCGATCCATACCGCCTCGCTGTGGCCCGTCTCGACCGGCACTCGCACGCTGGTACAGGCGATCGCCAGGGTGGGCAACCCGAGGATCTTGCGCGTCTCAGCGACGATCTTCAGCTCCTCCTGGTTGTAGGCGAATGCCGCTTCGGCATCCTCGTAGACCGGCGGGGCATGGTCGGGCATGTCGGGGTCCATGACCCAGCCGCCGGGCACCACGTTGCCCTCGAGCACATGGGGATAGACGGTCAGCGGCGGCTCATTGCCCGCGGCCAGGGCACGACGCTGGCCCTGCAGCTCATCGACCAGCAGCCGGCCTGCGCCCGAAGCGGCTTGGTAGGTGTCGACCAACACCCGGCGCAGCGGCGACAGCGTCGCAACCGAATTGAGCACCATTGTCAGCGGGATCGCGCAGCAGTTGGGGTTGGCGATGATGCCCTTGTGCTCGCCGGCCGCTCCCGGGTTGACCTCGGGCACCACCAGCGGTACGCCCGGCTCCAGCCTCCAGGCGGCGCTGTTGTCGATCACGACCGCACCGGCGGCGACGGCAGCCGGCCCCAGCTGCCGGCTGGGGTTGCTGCCGGCGGAGAAGAGGACGACGTCGAGGTCGGCGAAGGCGTCGGGTCCGGCCTCGAGGACCTGGATCAGCTCGCCCCTGAAGGTCAGCCGGCTGCCTGCCGATCGCGACGACGACATTGGCCGCAGCTCGTCGATTGCAAGGCCGCGCTCCTCGAGCACCCGCAGCATCGTCCGACCCACCACCCCGGTGGCTCCAACCACGCCGACCCGGATGCCCATCAGACGGACTCCCCCGTTGTCGACAAGCCGAGGACGTGGTCCAGTGATCGGTAGAACTTGTGCTCCGCCACGACGGCGCGGATGGTCGCCAGCACCCCGGGCATGAAGGCCTCGCGACTGGTGGTGCGATGAGCAATCGACAGCGTCTGGCCCTGGGCGCCGAAGACGATCTCCTGGTCGGCGACGAGGCCGGGCAGGCGCAGGCTGTGAACTCCCACGGAGCCCTCTTGGCCGCCGCGCGTGTTCTCCAATGTGACCTTCTCGGGGCGGGCGTAGGCGAAAGGTTCTTTGCGGGCCGCGGCCAGCCGGCGCGCGGTGGCCAGCGCCGTTCCGGAAGGGGCGTCGAGCTTGGTGTCGGCGTGGGCCTCGATGACCTCGACCGACTCGAAGTAAGGCGCCGCCGTCTCGGCCAGGCGCATCATCAACACCGCGCCGATGGCGAAGTTCGGAATCACCGCACCGCCGGTCTCCGAGCTCTGGGCGTGACGCGCGATCTCGTCGACCTGCTCCGCGCTCATGCCGGTTGTGCCCACGATCGGGGCGACGCCCGCGGCGAGGGCGACCTGGGCGTTGCCGAAAGCCGCGTCCGGAGCCGTGAAATCGACCATCACCGCCGCCCCGAGCAGGGCGCTGGCGAGGTCGTCGCCCAGGTCGACCTCGGCTGCCACGCGCATATCCGGCTGAGCCGCCACCGCCGCTGAGACGGTGCGCCCCACCCTTCCTTTGGCGCCACAGACGACGACTCCGATATCAGCGAACATGGGCCGATTCTACGGATCGCCGTGGATCAGGCCACGAATTTCGTCGCGCTGGCTCCAGGCGCTGGGCGTCAGCGACGCTGCGTGCCGCGATTGAAGTTCCCGGTGGCTCGGGCCAGCAGCCCCTGCTGTTCATCCTCGTCGGCGGCGTCCAGCTTGTGCAGCAGCGCCGCCGCCGGGGCCCCACGCATCGTCTTCACCTCGCGTCCCCGCCAGAAGATCATGATCGCGGCCCCCGACCGACGGTAGGTGAAGGTGTCCTCAGGCATCGACGATCGCCTCCGCTTCCACCTCGACCTTCCAGCGCGGGTCGAGCAGGGCGGCGACCACGACCATGGTGGAGGCCGGGCGGACCGCACCGAAGACCTCACCATGGGCGGCGCCGATCGCGTCGGCGTCGGCTGGGTCGACGATGTACGTTCGCGTGCGCACGACATCCGCAGCGCCCGCGCCGGCCTCAGCCAGCGCGGCCAGGATGATCTCGAAGCAGCGGTGCCCCTGCACTGCTGGATCCGAGTCGCAGATGCCGTCAGCAAAGACAGGCCCGGTGCCGGAGACGATCACCCTCTCCCCCACCCTGACGGCGCGGGAGAAACCGATCTTGGGTTCATACGGCGAGCCCGAGGAGACATTGCGCCTCGGGCTCACCGTTGGGATCCCTTACTCCTGGGGTGGGCGCTGGTTGCCACGGAAGCGCGGCCGCTCGGGCTCGGCATCGGCTGGTGCGCTCGCCCCACCGCCGTCGCCGGCGTCAAAGCCGCCACCGTAGCCACCATCGCGGGGGCTGTCATCGCGCGAACCACGGTCGCGCTCCCGACCCCCGCCTCCGGCAAACGCCGGCTCTGCGCCCCCTTCGGGCCGCACCGGAGGCTTGGAGAACTTCTCGTCAGACTCGGACAGGCCCCACTTCTCGGCTTCCTTGAGGGCATCCTTGCGGGAGAGGTTGACGCGGCCCTGGCGATCGATCTCGTCGACTTTGACCAGGATCAGGTCGCCCTCCTTGACGAAGTCCTCGACGTTCTCCACCCGCCAGTCGGCCAGCTTGCTGACGTGCACCAGGCCGTCCTTCTTGGGCAGCACCGAGACAAAGGCGCCGAACGGCATCAGCCGCGCCACCTTGCCCAGGTAGACGCGCCCAACCTCGACGTCGTCGGTGAGCGACTTGATCCAGTCGATCGCCTTCTGTGTCGAGGCGGCGTCGCTGGAGGCGATGGCGATGCTGCCATCGTCCTCGACGTCGATCGAGACCCCGGTCTCCTCGGTGATGGCGCGGATCATCTTTCCTCCTGGGCCGATGACGTCGCGGATGTTGTCGGGGTTGATCTTGATGGTGGTGATTCGCGGCGCGAACGTGCTCATCTCCTTACGCGGCTCAGGCAGGGTCTCCGCCATCTTGCCGAGAATGTGCATCCGCCCGGCGTTGGCCTGGGCCAGCGCCTTGCGCATCACCTCCATCGAAAGCCCGGTGACCTTGATGTCCATCTGCAGGGCGGTGATGCCCTGCGCGGTGCCAGCAACCTTGAAGTCCATGTCGCCGAGAGTGTCCTCGACGCCCTGGATGTCAGAGAGGATGGCGTACTCGGCACCCTCGGAGGCATCGCCGTTGCGGGTGATCAGACCCATGGCGATGCCGCTGACGGGGGCCTTGATGGGCACCCCCGCGTCCATCAAAGCCAGGGTCGATCCGCAGACCGAGGCCATCGAGGTTGAGCCGTTGGAGCTCAGGATCTCGGTGACCACCCGGATCACGTAGGGGTACTCCTTGGCGTCCGGGAGGACGTTGTAGAGAGCGCGCTCAGCCAGGGCACCGTGGCCGATCTCGCGACGGCCGGGGCTGCGCATCGGGCGCGCCTCCCCAACGCTGTAGGGCGGGAAGTTGTAGTGGTGCATGTAGCGCTTGGATGTCTCGAGCCCGAGCGCGTCGATCTTCTGGGCGTCGCCGCCGGAGCCCATGGTGACCACCGACAATGCCTGGGTCTGCCCGCGGGTGAAGATCGCAGAGCCGTGGGTGCGGGGCAGGACCCCGACCTTGCTCCAGATCGGCCGGATCTCGTCCGACTTGCGCCCGTCGGGACGCATGTTCTTGTCGATGATGGCGTCACGGACGACCCGCTTGACGGTCTTCTCGAAGAAGCCGCCGATCTCGGCTTCGCGCTCAGGGTACTTCTCTGACAGCGCTTCCTTGACCGAGTCTTTGATCTCGTCAAGCGCGTCCTCGCGCGCCATCTTGTCGGGTGAGCCGATGGCCTCGCCAACCTTGGCGACGGCGAGCTCTTCGACAGCGGCCTTGAGCTCCTCATCGACCTCGGGGGGCGCGATCACGCGCTTCTCCTTGCCCAACGCGCGAGCCAGCTCGGAGATGGTGGCGCAGATCCGCTTGATCTCGTCGTGAGCCATCTCCAGCGCCTTCACGACGGTCTCCTCGTCGACTTCCTTGGCACCGGCCTCGACCATGATGATCGCGTTCTCGGTTCCGGCGACGACCAGGTCCAGCTTGGAGTCAGGCAGCGCCGACACTGACGGGTTGACCACCAGCTCGCCTTCGATGAGGCCGACGCGGACGGCGCCGACGGGCCCTTTCCAGGGGATGTCTGAGATCGAAAGCGCCGCCGAGGCGCCGTTGATGGCCATCGTGGCGGGATCGGCCTCCTGGTCCACCGACAGCACGGTGGCTACCACCTGGACGTCGAGGCGAAGGTCTTTGTCGAACAGCGGCCGCAGCGGCCGGTCGATCAGCCGCGAGTTGAGGATGCCCTGCTCGCCGGGGCGCCCCTCGCGGCGGAAGAAGCTGCCGGGGATCCGTCCCGCGGCGTAGATCTTCTCCTCGTAGTCGCAGGTCAGGGGCAGGAAGTCGATGCCGGGGCGGGGATGCTTGGACATCGTTGACGTGACCAGCAGCATGGTGTCGCCGCTGCGTACGAACAGCGCGCCGTTGGCCTGCTCGGCCACGTGGCCGGTCTCGAAGCTGATGGAGCGATCGCCGATGCGATGCTCGATGATCTTGGGTTCAGGGGTCATTGGTCTCCTTGCGAGACCGCCCCGCGGCTGATTCGGGGGACAGGAACTGGGGGCAACGGCGCGGATTGAATACGCCGCTCTCACCAATCTCTGGCACCCGGCACGGCCGGGGTGGGGACGGTCCCTATCTAGTTGTTGAAGCTCGGTTGCCGCCTAGCGGCGGAGGCCGAGCTGCTCAATGAGGGACCGGTAGCGGGAGATATCGCGACGCGCGAGGTAGTCCAGCAAACGACGGCGACGGCCGACCAACCGCAGCAGACCAAGACGCGTGTGATGGTCTTTGGGATGCTGCTTCAGGTGCTCGGTCAAATACCGAACGCGCTCTGTCATCAGGGCCACCTGGACCTCCGGCGAGCCGGTATCGGTCTCGTGGGTCCGGTGTTTCTCGATGACCTCAGACTTCTCTATGGCTAAAGACATGCTCTCTCTATCGTTCTCTCTTTGAGTTCCCGCAGAGTATACATGGCGTATTCGGCCCGAACTCGGGCGCTCAGGGGACGATGACCGAGATCGCCTTGGGCATGACCTCGAATACGGCGGGCAGGGTGCCGCACATCTCGCCGTCGACGTCGATGAGGACGCGCTCGTCGGATGTGACCTCAACTCGACTCGATCGCCAGCCGGTGACCTTTGGATTCTTGACGTGGTTCGCCTTGTAGATGTCGTTGATCGACCTGATGGCTTCGAAGCCGGCGATGTCGCCGAAGATGACCAGGTCGAACTGGCCGTCGTCCGGTTCCGCCCGGGGCGCCACGTGCATGCTGCCGCCGAAGTACTGGCAATTCGCCACGACCACGTTCTGGGCCTTGCCCTCCCAGTTCTGCTCGGCCGTTTTGACCTGCACCGCCCGGGGCTTGTAAGTCAGCAGAGTGGCGATCGAGCCATACATGAAGCTGGCTTTGCCGCCGAACAGCTTTGCGGTTCGGTTGACCCGCTCCACGACCACGCCGCCGATGCCGGCGTCGGCGATGTTGACGAAGTGACGGACACTACGGCCGCCGTCGAGCGCCTCCATCTCGATGCGGCCGACGTCGATGGGACGGAGTTTGCGGTGCTTGACGCAATCAATGGCGGCTGCCAGTTCCATCGGGATCCCCAGGGTGCGCCGGAAGTCGCCCCCGGTGCCGAAGGGCAGCAGCCCCAGGGCAGCCTCCGGGTGGCGCTGATCGCCGGCGAAGAAGCCATTGGCGACCTCGTTGAGAGTGCCGTCGCCGCCGACGGCCACGACGGTGTCGGCGCCAGACTTGAGGGCCCCCGCGGTGAGATCAGTGGCCTCGCCGGCTCGGGTCGTGAGCAGCGCAGTGTGATCGAGACCGAGCCGGGTGATGCGCGCCGAGACCTCCGGCCAGCGCTTGCCGGTGCTGCCGTTAGCGGACGCCGGGTTTACCACGAAGACTGTCTTCACGGCCGCGAACTATAACCTTAGTTAGCCGGCTTTGAGGATCTTTCGCGCCCGCGCCACGTCCTGGCCGATCTGCTTGACCAGCGCCTCCGGCGATTCGAACCGCTTCTCGTCGCGGATGCGCTGGACGAAGCGCACGCGGACGTCCTGGTGATAGATGTCGCCCTCGAAATCGAAGATGAAGGCCTCGACAGTGAGACGGTTCTCGCCGAACGTCGGGCGGTACCCCGTATTGAGAGCGCCGGGGTAAGCCTTGCCGCCGATGTCGACCCAGACCGCATAGACGCCGTTCTTGGGAACCAGCTTGTTGGGCGTGATGGCGAGGTTGGCGGTGGGAAAGCCGATGCGGCTGCCGGTCCCTGTGCCGTGCTCGACAAATGAGCTGATGGAGTAGTGGCGGCCGAGCAGCCGGGCGGCGTGGGTCACCTGGCCTTCCTGCAGGAGCTCGCGGATCCCGGAGCTGCTGATGACATGACCTTCGGCGGAGTGCGGGGTGATCACCTCGACCGCGAAACCGTGATGCTCGCCGTAGTGTTCGAGGAAGGCGCGGTCGCCGCGGCGCTGGTGCCCCAACACGAAGTCGTAGCCGATGACCAGCCCCGAGAGCGGCACCGAGGCCGTGGTCTTGTCCATGAACTCGGTGGCGGTCAGTTGCGAGAGGCGGTGGGTGAAGGGCATCACCACCAGGTGATCGACGCCCAGTTCCGCCAGCACGGCGGCCTTCTCGTCGACGGTGGTGAGGCTCAGCGGACAGGTGTCGGGGGCGAGCACGCACCGCGGATGCGGGTCGAAGGTCATGACGGCGGTCGGCGACCCTTGGCGGCGCGCCAGCTGGAGAAGGTGCCGCACCACCTTGACGTGGCCACGATGGACGCCGTCGAAGCTGCCGATTGTCAGCCAGCCGCGTGGCAGCGGGCGATTTGGCAGATCGAAATGAGTCTCCAATCAGGCCTCCACCAGGCGGTGCGGGTGGAACTGGCCGCCGAGCACCCGGCCGAGTGCCAGCACCCGGCCGGCGGCGTCGGTGGCGTAAGCGTGGGGCAGTGCCGCCGCGGCGACGGGCACGCCACGACCGAGCCGCAGATCGGAAAACGACGTCTCCCCGACCCGGACCGAGGGCACGCCGGCCATCGCCTCGCCGCTCGGGCGCATGAAGGCGCCCAGGTCGGCGCCGGCGGCCTCGAGGTCGGCCATCGGGATCGCGTCCTCAAGCCGGAGGCCACCGACCCGGGTGCGCTGCAGCCAGGCCAGGTGAGCGCGGGTCCCCAGCGCGAGGCCCAGGTCGCGAGCCAGGGCGCGTACGTAGAAGCCGGGTCCGCACTCCACCTCGACCACCGCCAGCGGCCCCTCCGCCTCGGCCCGAAGCTCAACCAGCTGGATGGAGTCGACCCTCACCGTCCGGGCCGGGGGCGGCTCCAGGTCGCCGCGCCGAGCCCGCCGGTAGCTGCGCTCGCCCTGCAGCTTGACCGCGGAGAACACCGGCGGGCGCTGCTCGATATCGCCGACGAAAGCCTCCAGCGCGGTTGCGATCGTCCCGGAGTCGATCCCGCGCGGGACCTCGGTGGGACTCAGTTCGCCTTCAGCATCGTCGGTGTCGCTACCCGCGCCAAGCCGGATGCCGGCTCGATAGGTCTTGCCCTGGCGCGAGAGGTACTCCGCTAGCACTGTCGCGCGCCCCAGGAAGATCGGCAGCACGCCTGTCGCCGACGGGTCGAGGGTGCCGCCGTGACCGATGCGCTTGACGCCGCTGCTCCGGCGCAGCCTCCCCACCACGGCCGCCGATGTCAGCCCCGCCGGCTTGTCGACGTCGAGGATCCCCGTCAGGGTCGGCGCGGACGCCTCAGCCGGTGGAATCGGAGATCATCCGCCGGGCTTCGGCCAGGATCAACTCCATCGCCTCCGCCAGGGGCATATCCAGTTCCACACCGGCAGCGCGCTGGTGTCCGCCGCCGCCGAACTTGCTGCCCAGCACATTGGCATTGGCCTGGCCGCGACTGCGGATCGAGACCTTGGTCAGCCGGTTGGGCTCGATCTCCTTGAAGAAGAGTGCCAGTTCGAGGCCGTCGACGCTGTTGAGCATGTCGATCATGCCGTCAGCCTCCTCCATCAGGGCGCCGGATTTCTCCAGCAGCGCCTGGGAGACGAAGGCGTGCACCAGCCGGTCGTCGCAGTCGAAGCCGACGGTTGCCATCACCAATGCCTGCAGTTTGATCGAGCTGAGCTTCTTGTTCTTGTAGACTCGCATCGCGACGTCGGCAGGGTCGGCCCCCAGCGCCACCAGCTCGGCAGCGATGGAGAGCGCGTTGTAGGTGGTGTTCTCGTGGCGGAAGCTACCGGTGTCCGTCAGCACGCCGCAGTAGAGGTTGGTAGCGGCCGAGGGCGAGATCTCGACCCCCCACTCTCGGAAGAGGTTGAAGGCGACCTCTGCGGTGGAGCTGGCTTCGGGGACCACCAGGTTGACTCCCCCGAACATGGTGTTGCTCACGTGGTGGTCGATGTTGACGATGGGGGTCCCCTCCGCCGGTTGTCCGAGGGTGTCCGAGAGGCGGTCGAGGTTGCTCGCGTCCATGACCAGGATCAGGTCCGGCAGTTTGCCCTCCTTCTGGTTAATGATCTCAAACCCGGGCAGGAACGAATACAGCTCAGGCACCGGCGGGGGAACTCGCATGGCCACGTTCTTGCCCCTCGCCCGCAGGATGTCGCACATCGCCAGCGCCGAGCCCAGAGTATCGCCGTCGGCGTCCTTGTGCGAGACCGCCAGCACGTCGTGGCTGGCGTCGATCAGGCGCAGAATTTCGGCTGCCTCAGCCTTCATTGCCCTCTTCCTTGTGGATCTGCTCGATGACCTCGGCGATGTGGGTGGCGTACTCGGTGTTGCGGTCGTCGATGAACTGCAACTCGGGGATCCGGCGCAGGTTGCGCATCTCGGCGGCCAGCTCCCGCCGGATGAAGCCGCGGGCGTGGCCGAGGGCCACCATCGCCTCTCCCCTCTCCGGCTCGTCGCCGAGAGCGCTGACGTGGACTTTGGCGTTGCGCAAGTCGGGCGAGAGGTCTACCCGGATGACGCTGACCAGGGTGAGCCGGGGATCGCTGAGACGGCGCCCGAGGATGCCACTGATCTCATCGCGCAGCTGCGCCGCGACTTTGTCGACACGAACCGACATCTCACCTCCGACCCCACTCCTTGGAGCTTACGGGTTCTCCTGCTCGAGTATGAATGACTCGATCGTGTCCCCTTCCTGGAACCCCTGGAAGCCCTCCAGCTCGATGCCGCACTCGAATCCCTGGGCCACTTCGCGGACGTCGTCCTTGAAGCGCTTGAGGCTCGAGATCTTGGTCTCGACCAGGAGCTCCTTGCCCCTGTAGACCCTGGCCACCGAGTTGCGCGAGATCTTGCCCTCCGATACCTGGGAGCCGGCGATGAAGCCGATCTTGGGGACCTTGATCGGCACTTTGATCTCGGCCTTGCCCTCCCAGACCTGCTTGAAGGTGGGCTCGTACATGCCCTTGATGGCCTTCTCGATGTCCTCGGTGAGGTGGTAGACGACGTCGTAGGTGCGAATCTCGACCTTCTGGGCCTCGGCGGCGGCGGTGGCCTTCTCGTCGACCTTGACGTTGAAGGCGATCACCATGGCCTCGCTGGCGGCGGCCAGGTTGACGTCGGACTCACCGACATTGCCCACGCCCTCGAAGACGACCTGGATGCGGACCTTGGGGTCCTGGATCCGGGTGATCGATCCCTTCAGGGCCTCCATCGAGCCGTGACTGTCGGCCTTGACGATCAGGTTGAGGTCCTTGACCCCGCCCTGCTGAAGCTGGGCGTAGAGGTCCTCCAGCCGCTGCTTGGGGGCAGCCGCGACCTGGGCCTTGCGAGTGGTCTCGGCGCGCTGGTCGGCGATCACCCGCGCCGTCCGCTCGGAGTCGACTACCTCGAGGATGTCGCCCGCGTTGGGCACGTCAGGCAGCCCGGTCACTACGGCTGGCTGCCCGGGGGCAGCCTGCTCGATCTTGTTTCCGTCCTCGTCGAGGAGGGCGCGAACCCGCCCGTTGATGGCGCCGATGACGAAGGGGTCGCCGACTCGCAGCGTGCCGGTTTGCACCAGGACGGTGGCCACCGGGCCACGGCCGCGCTCGAGGTGGGCGTCAATGATGGTGCCGGCCGCCGGCTTGTCGGGGTTGGCCTTGAGGTCGGCGATCTCGATCACCAGGAGGATCATCTCGAGCAGGTCGTCGAGGCCGATCTTATCTTTGGCTGACACCGGGACCATGGGCACCTCGCCACCGTACTCCTCGATCTGGACGCCGTTCTCGGCCAGCTCGCCCTTGACCTTGTCGGGGTTGGCGTTGTCCTTGTCAATCTTGTTGAGGGCAACGATCATGGGCACCCCGGCGGCCTTGATGTGCTGGATGGCCTCCTTGGTCTGGGGCATGACGCCGTCGTCGGCCGCCACCACCAGCACGGCGACGTCGGTGATCGAGGCACCGCGGGCGCGCATCGCGGTGAACGCCTCGTGGCCCGGGGTGTCGATGAAGGTGATCGGCTTGCCGTTCTTCTCGACCTGGTAGGCGCCCACGCGCTGGGTGATACCGCCGGCCTCGCCGGCGGCAACCTTGGCCTGCCGGATGGCGTCGAGGATGCTGGTCTTGCCGTGGTCGACGTGGCCCATGACGGTCACCACCGGCGGGCGCGGCTTGAGCTTGCTCGCGTCATCGGCGTCGGTGCTGAAGAGCTCCGACTTGGGTGTGGCCGTCGACGCCGTCGCCCCGTTGGGCCCGGCGATGGCGTCCTCGGGCTTGGCCGCAACCGCGGTGACGCCGAAGTTGTCGGCAACGATGGCCGCGGTCTCGAAGTCGATCTGCTGGTTGATGGTGGTGGCGATTCCGTTCTTGAAGAGGTCCTTGATGATGTCGACTGGCGCCACCTTCAGGTAGTCGGCCAGCTCCCGAACCGTCAGCGTGGACGGCAGCTCGACGTCGGTTGGGCGCCCGGGCACGCCGCGGACATGGGCACCGCCAGTCTCGAAGTACTTGCGGACCCCGTCTTCGACCTCGGAAGGCAGCTGGGCACCGGTGTGCGTGAACGGTTGGTTGCGCTCACGCAACCAACTCAGAACCGCACGGGGCTCCTGGTTGAGTTCCCGCGCCAACTGACCTACCCGGATTCCGCGCGCCGGACCGCGTTTAGCTCTTGGGATGGGATGCCTCCATCAATGGGCCCTGTGGCCGCGAAGCCAGAAGATTCTGCCACGCCGTCGAATCGAGCCGAACCGAGAGGGCTCGCTCCAGACCGCGCCGTCGCTCCGCCAGCGTCCAGCAGGACTCCTCGGGGCAGAGATAGGCGCCGCGGCCATTGAGCTTACCGCTCGGGTCGACAACCACCTCGCCAGGGGGCTGGCGAACCAGCCGGACGAGTTCGCGTTTGGGTCTTGCGGTACGGCAGCCGACGCAGGTGCGCGTGGGCAGCTTGGAATCACTCGGGCTCATGCCCGATTATTCCCCAGCCAGCCCGGATTCAATCGCGGCGGCTTTCGCCTCTACCTCGACCTCATCTGCCGAATCGGCCTCATCAATCGAATCGGACCTTTCCAAATCGGACCCTTCGGGGGCCGGGAGCTCTCCGTCGGCCTCGCCCTTGATGTCGATTCGCCACCCGGTCAACCTCGCCGCCAGGCGGGCGTTCTGGCCGTCTTTGCCGATCGCCAACGAGAGATGCGACGCGGGCACCATCACAGTGGCGGTCCGGGTGTCAACATCGATGCTCACCGAGTTGACGCGCGCGGGCCCCAGGGCATTGGCGACGAGCTGGTTGGGCTCGTCCGACCACTCCACGATATCGACCCGCTCGCCTGCCAGCTCCTCGCGGATGGCGTGGTTGCGGGAGCCCTTGGGCCCCACGCAGGCGCCCACCGGATCGAGGCCTTCCTCGCTGGAGTCGACCGCGACCTTGGTTCGCAACCCGGCTTCGCGAGCAAGAGCTTTGACCACCACCGCCCCGCTGAGAATTTCGGGAACCTCGAACTCGAGCAGCCGCTTGACCAGCCCGCGGTTGGCCCGCGAGACGACCTGGTTGGGACCGCGCTTGCCGACCCGGGGCTCCAGCAACAGCACCTTGATTCGCTGCCCCGCGTGGTAGCTCTCGTGGGGGATCTGCTCCTCGGGCGGCAACATCGCTTCAGTGCCGCCCGGGGTGCTGCCGGAGTCGGTCTTGACGAAGACCATGTCGCCATCGACGCGGTCGACCACCGCTGCCGCCAGCTCGCCCTGATGGCGCAGCGCATCCCGGAAGAGCTGCTCGCGCTCGGCGTCACGGAGGCGGCTGAAGATGATCTTGCGGGCGGTGGTTGCGGCGCTGGCCTGGAACTGCTCCGGCGCGATCGGCTGGTAGCCGCCGGCCTCATGGATGCCGGCGCGCAGTTCGCCGGTGGTGGTGTCGATGCGGACCTCGACCTCGCCCTCGGGCTCATGTCGCTGACGGTAGGCCTCCGCGAGGGCCTGCTCGACCACCTCCAACAGCGCGTCCTTGGAGAACCCCTTCTCTTGCTGCAGCTGGTCCAGGGCCGCGAGCAGGTCGCCGAAGGCGATGCCCGCGCCCGCGTCTTGTGTCATCCGCCGCCTCGATGGCGATGTGGCCGATCATCCTGGCCGAACCAGACCGCCAGCCGAGCTGCCAGCAACGAACGCACCGGCACATCGGTCGAGGTCTCCCTGGGTCCGGCGATCGTGAGGGCGTCGTCGGTAACGCGCAGAAGGATGCCCTCGAGCACCCTCTCGGCATCGCCGTGACCAAAACGGACGTTCACGCGCTGGCCGATGAAGCGCAGGTAGTCGGGCATGCCTCGGAGCTCCCGCTCCGCGCCGGGCGATGAGACCTCGAGATCCACGTCGGCCAGGCCAACCTCGGGGTCGTCGAGCAACGGGCGCAGCGCACGCGAGACCCGGGTGCAGCGGTCAATGTCCACTCCGCCGGGGGTGTCGATGTAAACGCGCAGCAGGCGGTGCCTCGGGGGGCCTGCCAGTCCGATCTCCCACAACTCGCAGTCCAGGCTGGCCACGGCGGCCTCGACCACGGTCCGGATCCGGTCCACTACGACGGCCGGTCTATCCATTTCTACTGACAGCATCGCTGATATGCAGCCCGGCTAGCGGCGCGTTGTCTCCCAATTGCGCCAGGCCACCAGGAGCGGGCTGGCGTTGAAGATCGAGGAGTAAGTGCCGCTGACGATGCCGATCAGCAGCGCCAGGGCGAAGCCCTTGATCGATTGGGGCGCCAGCAGCAGCAACGCGAGCAGCACGAAGATGACGGTCAGTGATGTGTTGAGTGACCTCGCCAGGGACTGCACGATCGACAGGTTGACCACCGCCTCGAAATTTTGCCGCAAAAGCCGCTGCGCACCACCAAAGCGCAGGTTCTCGCGAATCCTGTCGAAGATGACGATGGTGTCGTGGACCGAGAAGCCGACCACCGTGAGCACGGCGGTCACAAAGAGCAGGTCGACCTCACCGATGGCCAGGTTGAAGACCTTGCCCAGGATCGAGAAGATGCCGGTGAGGACGAAGACGTCGTGCAGCAGCGCGATGATGGCGCTGACCGCGAACTTCCAGCGCCCCACCCCAGGGACTGAAAAGCGCAGCGCAAGGTAGACGACGATACCGAACGACGCCAGGCTGATGAGCACCGCCGTTGTGACGACGGCCTGGCCGGCGATCTCGGGTCCGACGACGTCGAACGTCTCGACCGCCTGTCCCCCATTTGGCGGGGGCCCGAACTTGCTGTTGAGGTCGTCGCGGATGGTCTGGTCCTGGGGCTTCTGGCCTACCGGGGCGGTGCCGGTCAGAGGCTTGGTGGTTATGATGACGCGGTTGCTGCTGGCGTCCTGGACGATGGCGTTGACCTGGAACGTGTCCATCTCCTTCTGCACGTCAGCGGCACTGACGCCGTTCTTGTAGTGGAGGGTGATCCGGTTGCCACCGCTGAACGCAATCCCCAGCCGGAAGCCGACCGTGGCCATCGAGATGATTCCCGGGATGATGATCAGCAGCGACAGCAGGAAGAAGTAGTTCCGCTTGGCAATGATGTCCTTCACTGCATTCGCTCCACTGCGAAGAGGAAGGGCGTCCGCAGGCTGTGATACCTGATGACCAGGTGAAGCAGGAGATTGGTGACGACCACCGCCGAGAAGAAGCTCACCGCCACCCCGATGCCCAGGGTTAGACCAAAGCCCTTGGCCTGGGTGAACCCGACCAGCCCGGGGATCCGGTCCTGCAGGTACAGGACGGCGCAGGTGATCAGGGTGCTGATGTTGGAGTCTCTGATTGCAGGCAGGGCACGGGTGTGGGCAGCTTCAACGGCGGCCGCCAGTGAGCGGCCGTTCCGAATTTCTTCCCTTAATCGCTCGAAGATGAGGACGTTGGCGTCGACGGCCATGCCCACAGACAACACGAACCCGGCGATGCCGGCCAGGGTGAGAGTGACAGGGATGAGCTTGAAGGCCGCCAGGACGACCGCGGCGTAGAAGAGCAGAGCCACACTGGCGACGACTCCGGGAAGCCGGTAGTAGCCGATCATGAACAGCACCACCACGGCCAGGCCAAGCGCCCCGCCCAGCAGGCTCAAGCGCACCGAGTCCGAGCCAAGCGTCGCCCCCACCGAGTTGGCGGCAACAATGGTGATCTTGCCGGGAAGCTTGCCGGCGCTGAGGGTGGCGACGAGATCCTTGCGGTAGGTGGCGTCCGAGCTGACGTTGCCTCCGGAAATCTGGAATTGGCCTCCGGTCAGCGGCGACTGGACATTGGCATTGTTCACCATGGTGTTGTCGAGGAAGATGGCGAGCTGGTTGGCCGGGGTCCCCTGTGTCTGCGCGGCCATCGGCGTCGACTGCTGGCCGAGGATGTTCGACCCGCCGTCGGTGAGTGAGATGCTGACGACTGGCTGGTTGGTGTTCGTGTCGGTGCTCTCGCTGGCGATGGTGATCTGGCTGCCGTCCAAGCCGAACTCTTTGGGCAGGTAACCGAGAGGAATGCACTCCTTGGTGGCGCTGCCGAAGCAGGTGCCGCCCTCGGAGACGGGAACGTAGCTCGGATCGACGATGGGATCACCAGTGGCGTCGTTGGGGACCACGAGCTTGCCACCAGGACCCGCCGTGGCTTGGGTCCAGACTCGGAAGGTGAGCTTGGAAGTCTTGCCCACTAGCTGGCGGGCGCGGTCGAAATCGACACCGGGGAGTTGGACCACGACCCGGTTCGCGCCCTGGGTCTGGACCACCGCCTCGCGCACGCCGATGTTGTTGACGCGGTTCTCCATGACCTGCACGGTGGAGTTCTGAGCGTCCTGCATGGTGTTGTTGCGAGCCAGCGATCGGGGGTCGATCTCGAGCACGATCTCGGTGCCGCCCTGCAAGTCAAGCCCCTTCGAGACGAAGAGCTGGCGGCCGAACAGCGTGGGCGTCTGCGTGGCCTGCAGGGGTTGGCTGAAGGAGATGTGGTTGAGATACCGATAGATGTAGCTGTACCCGTCGATGAGGATCGCCGCCAGGGCCACAAATAGGACCCCGAGGGCCAGCCATCTATTTATCCGCACGGCGTCGGATTATATCTGCGCCATCGATTCGCGCCGATTGGAACTGGGCGAACTCACCGGCCAGGATGGCGACGCGAGCGAGTCGGGTCAGCTCGAGGGTGTGGTGCAGGTTGTGGATCGTCAGTAGGCGGTAGCCCAGCAGTTCACCACGGAGGAAGAGATAGCGAAGCTGAGCACGAGAGTGGCTGCGACACGCGGCACAGGCGCAGCCCTCCTCGAGGGGGCCGGGGTCCTCGGTGTAGGCGGCGTTGGAGATGTTGAGGCGGTCGGGCCCGACCAGGGCCGAGCCCGTCCGCGCCAGCCGCGTCGGCCAGACGCAATCGAAGAGGTCGACGCCGGCGGCGATGGCATCGAGCAGCTCGGGCTCGCTGCCGACGCCCATCAGGTAGCGCGGCTTGTCCGCGGCCAGCTCCTGGTTGACCACCACGGCCAGGGCGCGCCCCAGGCCCGCCGGCTCGCCGAGGCTGAGGCCGCCGATGGCGTTGCCGGGAAAACCCATGGCATCGATGGCGCGTGCGCTCTGGCGCCGCAGCTCGGGGTCGAAGCCCCCCTGCACGATGCCAAACAGCTCGGTTGGACCGCGACTCCAGGCAGCACGGCATCGTTCGGCCCAGCGGTGAGTGCGCTCGGTGGCAGCCTCGGCGGCGCCCGGCGCGGCCGGGTAGCCCACCGGGTGATCCAGCGCCATCATCACGTCCGGCGCCATCTGCTCCTGGAGGGCGATCGCCAGCTCGGGGGTGAGGTTCCGCTCCTCCCCCTCGTCATCCTGGAAGCGCACGCCGTCGTCGTCGACGGTGGCGGTGCCGGCTCGGTCGAGACTGACGGCCTGGTAGCCGCCGCTGTCGGTGAGGATGTTGCCCTGCCAGCCGGTGAAGGCGTGCAGGCCGCCGGCCAGGGCCACGGCATCGCCCCCGGGTGCCATCCAGAGGTGGTAGGCGTTGGCCAGGATGATGCCCGGCCCAAGGCGGCGGAGGTCCTCAGTGTCGATCGCCTTGACGGTGCCCCGGGTGCCCACCGGCATGAAGGTTGGCGTCTCGACGACGCCATGGCCCAGGGTCAGGCGCGCGGCCCGCGGCGACACCGCCCCGCCGGCGAGCAGCTCGAATTTCAGGCCGGCTCCAGCAGCATCGCGTCGCCAAAGCTGTAGAACCGGTAGCCGCGCTCGATGGCCTCCCCGTAGGCCGCCAACACCCGCTCGCGGCCGGCGAACGCCGACACCATCACCAGCAGCGTGCTCTTGGGGAGGTGGAAGTTGGTTAGCAGCAGGTCGACTTCGCGGAACCGAAAGCCGGGACGGATGAAGATGTCGGTGTCGCCGGCGTCGGGGCTGAGGTCGCCCCGGGAGCGTTTGAGGGCGGCCGCCTCGAGGGCGCGCGCGGAGGTGGTGCCGACAGCCACGACCCGGCCGCCGCGTCCCCGACATGCGTCGATGGCGGCACGCGTCGGCCGGGGGATGCGATAGGCCTCCGAATGCATGCGATGCTCCTTTAGGTTCTCGGTGCGCAGCGGCTGGAAGGTGTCGAGCCCGATCCGCAGCGTCAGCGCGGCGCGCTCGATGCTGGATGCCCGGAGCCGCTCCATCATCGCGTCGGTGAAGTGCAGGCCGGCTGTGGGCGCGGCGGCAGAGCCGGGCACGCGGGCATACACCGTCTGGTAACGCTCGGGGTCGTCGAGGCGCTCCTTGATGTAAGGCGGCAGGGGCGCCTCCCCGATCTCTGGCAGCAGCGCTTTCAGCCGGCCAGGCGGGGAGAAGCGCAGGACCCGGCCGCCGCCGGGCGACTGCTCGACGACGTCCGCCCACAACGAGAACCGGAGCTGCAGCCGCGCCCCCGGATAGGCGGCCTTACCGGGGCGCACGAGGCACTCCCAACTGTCTTCATCCTTGCCCGTGGGATTCAGCAGCAGCAGCTCGGCATCGCTCCCCCCGAGCCGGAACCGAATCCGCGCCGGCAGCACCCGGGTCTCGTTGACCACCAGCAGGTCGCCGGCGCGGAGCAGGTCCGGGAGGTCAGAGAACGTGAGGTCCCGCGCCGCGCCGCCTGCGGGCAGCTGGAGCAGCCGCGACGCGTCGCGCTGCTCCAGGGGATGCTGAGCGATCAGCTCCGGGGGCAGCTTGAATTCGTAGTCGGCCAGCAGCCCGCCGTCGGCCTCCGCCGGTCGGCCCATCGCTTCCAAGACCGGGCTAGGTAAAGAGGTCGGGCTGGTCGCTCCGCGCCGGCGGCTTCAGGCCGAGGTGGGTGTAGGCCAATTTGGTGGCGACCCGGCCGCGCGGAGTGCGGGCGAGGAAGCCCAGCTGGATCAGGAACGGCTCGAAGACGTCCTCAACCGTCTCGCGCTCCTCGGAGATCGAAACCGCCAGCGTGTTGACCCCGACCGGGCCTCCCCCGTATTTCTCGATCACCGTCAAGAGGATGCGCCGGTCGAGTTGGTCCAGGCCCGCGGAGTCGACCGACAGCAGCTCCATGGTGGCGCTGACAGCGGCGGCGTCGATTCGCCCGGAGCCCTTGACCTGGGCCCAGTCGCGCACCCGACGCAGGAGCCGGTTGGCGATCCGCGGCGTGCCCCGCGACCGCATCGACAGCACTTCGGCGGCGTCGGCGTCGATCTCGATGCCGAGGATCTTGGCCGACCGCAACAGGATGGCGTGGATGTCTGCGGGATCGTAGAACTCGAGCCGGAAGACGGCGCCGAAACGATCGCGCAGCGGTGAGGACAGCATCCCCTGGCGGGTGGTCGCGCCGATGACGGTGAAGTGCGGCAGGTTGAGCCGCAGCGACTGGGCGCCGGCGCCCTTGCCGCTGACCCAGTCGAATTTGAAGTCCTCCATCGCCGGGTAGAGAGACTCCTCCACCGGCCGCGCCAGGCGATGGATCTCATCGACGAAGAAGACGCCGCCCTCCTCCAGGTTCATCAGGATCGAGGCCAGTGCTCCCTGGTGCTCGATGGCGGGCCCCGAGCTGGTCCTGATCTCGACCCCCAGCTCGTTGGCTAGGATGTTCGCGAGCGTGGTCTTGCCCAGGCCCGGTGAGCCGCAGAGGAGAATATGCTCGAGTGCCTCACCGCGGCGTTTGGCGCCTTCGAGGATCAGCTCCAGGTTGTCCTTCAGGGGCTGCTGGCCGATGAACTCCAAGAGGCGGCGCGGACGGAGACTGACTTCGATCTCGTCCTCGGCGCCGAGGCTCTGCGGCTCCAGCGCCCGCGCTTCACTCATGGCCGAACTCCTGCTGCAACGTGTGGTCGACTGACTCAGGGCCTGGCCCGATCTTAGGATCTGCCATAGCAAAAAGAAAGAGCCGGTGCGGCGGATGCCGCACCGGCTCCATCTTTTTTCTTGCCCTTTTGTTCAGGCGCTGATCGGCCGACCCAGCGCCTTCAAGGCGCCGGCCACCGCGACTTCGAGCGTCGTGTCGGGGCTGATCTCAATTGTTGACAGCACCCGCCGCACCTCGCTCTCTCGATATCCGAGCGAAATCAGGGCGCGGACCGCGCCCTCGGCAACACCCGGGCGTATTCCGCCCGCGGCTTCGGCGCCGTCAGCTGTTGCACCGCTGAGATACTCCTCTTTGAGCTTGTCGCGGATCTCGAGGATCACACGGGCGGCGGTCTTGATCCCGATGCCAGGGACTGTCGCCAGCAGCGCTTTGTCCTCCTGGAAGACGGCTTTCTTGAGCAACGTGACGTCGGACTGGGAGATCATTCCGAGCGCCGCCTTGGGCCCGATCCCCTTCACCGACATCAGCAGCTCGAAGAACTCGCGGTCCTCAACCGTCTTGAAGCCGTAGAGCGAGATCTGGTCCTCGCGCACGTAGGTGTGGATGTGCAGGTAGACGTCAGTTCCGATCGTGGCAACCTCGGCCAGGAGGCGGCCTGGGGCGGTCACGAGATAGCCGACGTCGCCGACCTCGACGACCATCGTCTCGATGCCGACCTGGCTGACCTTGCCCCGCAGGGTGGCAATCACGAGACCTGCCTCCCCGGCTGAAGACGATGGCCCTGGAGGTGGCAGAGGGCGATGGCGACGGCGTCGAAGGCATCGTCGGGCAGCTTGTCGGGAGCCTCGACGGAAGCCCGCACCATCTTGATCATCTGCGGCTTGGTGGCCTTGCCGTAGCCGGTGAGCGAGCTCTTGACCTGCATGGGGGTGTACTCCCAGACCGCCAGCCCGCTCTCCTCCATCGCCAGCAGGATAACGCCGCGGGCCTCGGCCACCTGCATCGCGGTGGTGGTGTTGCTGGCGAAGAAGAGTTGCTCGACCGCGGCCGCGTCGGGCTTGGTCTCGGCGATCAGGGCGCTGAGCTCGCGGTGGAGCTGCGCAAGTCGTTTCGGTCCGGCCATTGCGGCCGGCGTCGTAATCACGCCGAAGTGCGAGAGCGTGCGCTTGCCGCCGGCGCTGCGCACCAGGGCCACCCCGGTGGTGGCGATGCCAGGGTCGACCCCGAGGACCAGCGTGTCGGTCACGCCCGGCGTCTCAGACCGCCTGGCTGAGCTTTTCCAGCTTCTCCGAGTCGATGTCGAAGTTGGCGTAGACCTGCTGGGCGTCGTCGGAGTCTTCGAGCGCCTCCATCAGCCGCAGCAGCCTCGACGCATCGCCATCGTCGGTCACGGGGACGGTCTGGCTGGGGGTCATGGTGAGCTCCGCGGAGACGATCTTGGCGCCCAGTCCGGACAGGCCTTCGCGGACCTTCTCGAAGTCATCGGGCTCGGTCTCCACCTCCAGCTGGCCGTCATTGACCTGGACGTCGCTGGCGCCCAGCTCGATCACCTCCAGCGCCAGCTCCTCGGGATCCTTGCCTGCCGGATCGGCGAGGATGACGCCCTGGCGCTTGAAGATCCAGCCCACCGAACCCTGCTCGGCGACGTTGCCGCCGTGGCGCGTGAAGATGCTGCGGATCTCAGAGGCGGTGCGGTTGCGGTTGTCGGTGAGGGCATCGACCATGATCGCTACCCCGCCCGGACCGTAGCCCTCGTAGCGAAGCTCCTCGTACTGGACGCCACCCTGCTCGCCGGTGCCGCGCTTGATGGCGCGGTCGATGTTGTCGGCGGGCATGTTGACCTCGCGGGCCTTCTGGACGGCGAGGCGGAGACGGAAGTTGGCGGTGGGGTCTCCCCCGCCCTCCTTGGCCGCGACCGCGATCTCTCGCGCCATCTTGGTGAAGATGGCGCCCTTCTTGGCGTCGGTGGCCGCCTTCTTGTGCTTGATCGTCGACCACTTGGAGTGTCCGGACATGGTTCTGAGTCTAAGCCAGGTACGGCCGGCCGAATTCAGCCGACTTTTACGCGAACATAACGGCGCTTGCCTACCTGCCAGACATCGCCCTCCGCCGGCGCATAGCCACTCTCGGCATCCTCCACGACCACGCCGTTCAGCTTCACTCCGCGCTGCGCCACCAGTCTCCGCGCCTCCCCCTTGCTCGCGGTCATCCCCAGCGCCACGAGCGCATCGACAACCGTGGTCGCGCCGCTTGGGAGCTCCTCTTCTTCGATCTCCTCGGGCTGCTCGCCGCGCCGAAATTGGGCCGTGAAGGCCTCCTCAGCCGCGGCGGCCTCCTCGGCAGAGTGGAAGCGCGTCGCGATCGCGCGGGCCAGCTCGGCCTTGACATCGCGTGGGTTTTCGCCGCCGGCTAGGCGCTTCTCGATCGCGGCGACCTCCTCCTCGCTGCTGCCCACTGCCAGCAGGAAGTAGCGGCCGATCAGCTCGTCGGGAACCGACATCACCTTGCCGAACATCTCCGCGGGAGGATCGGCGACGCCGACGTAGTTGCCCAGTGACTTACTCATCTTCTGGACCCCGTCCAAGCCTTCGAGCAACGGCATCGTCAGCACGTCCTGCGGGGGCATCCCCGACTCGCGCTGGATGTCGCGGGCAAAGAGCAGGTTGAAGAGCTGGTCGGTGCCGCCCAGCTCAACGTCGGCCGCCACCGCCACCGAGTCGTAGCCCTGCAGCAGTGGATAGAGCAGCTCGTGCATCCCGATGACGCTGTTGCCGTCGAGGCGCTTGCGGAAGTCGTCGCGGGTCGTGATCTGCGCCAGCGTCACCTTGCCCGCGATGCGGATCACGTCAGCCAGCGACATGTTGTCGAACCATTCCGATTGATGCCGCACCTCGGTCCTGTGGGGGTCGACAACCTTGAAAACCTGCTCCAGGTAGGTCTTGGCGTTAGCCTCGACCTCCTCCACCTCGAGCGGCCGTCGCGTCGCCGACTGGCCGCTGGGGTCCCCGATCCGGGCAGTGAAGTCGCCAATGATCAGGACCGCGGTGTGGCCCAGCTCCTGGAAGTCGCGCAGCTTGCCCAGCACCACTGCGTGGCCGAGGTGGATGTCCGGCGAGCTGGGATCGATCCCCAGCTTGACGCGCAGCTTGTGCCCGGACTCCACGGCAGCCTTCAGGTGGTCCGCCACCTCGATGTTGACAGCGCCCCGGTTCACCTTCTCCCAGTCGGACATGGGCCAAATGGTACCGGGAGCTCTAATGTCGCCCGGCTAGACTTGCGCGTAGATGGGCCCCCAACAGCTGTTGGTGTACCGCGCGCGCGCCCGCCGCCGCCGGTCCGCCCGCAAGCAACTGCTGACCACGGTGCTCGCCGTGGTCATCGCCGGCGTCTTCTCGCTGGGAGTCGAAGCACTCGACCAGTACAACTACTACTCCAGCGACCTGCCCGACCCCGGCACGCTTGACATCAGCCAGCTGCCGCAGTCGACCCAGATCCTGGACCGCAACGGCAAGCTCCTCTACGTCGTCCATGGCAACCAGATTCGCACCGTGGTGCCGCTGTCGCGGATCTCGCCGCTGCTGCGCAAGGCGACGATCGACGTTGAGGACAAGAACTTCTACACCAACTCCGGCCTCGACTATCAGCGCCTCGTCGCGGCCGCCTACAACGACGTCACCCGGCAGGTCACCCAGGGCGCCAGCACCATCACCCAGCAGCTGGTCAAGATCAAGTACCTGACCTCTGACCGGTCGCTGGACCGGAAGATCAAGGAGGCGCTGCTGGCAGGAGAACTGGAGAGCCGGTTCAGCAAGGACCAGATCCTCGAAACCTACCTCAACAGTATCTTCTACGGCCATGAGGCCTACGGCATCGAGGCCGCCAGCGAGACCTATTTCGGCAAGCACGCCTCCGAGCTGAACCTCAGCGAGGCCAGCCTGCTGGCCGGCATCCCGCAGGCACCCAGCACCTACGACCCTCTCACGCCTGATGGGCTGGCGCTCGCCCGGCAGCGCCAGCTGACGGTACTCCAAGCCATGCTCAACCAGGGCGACATCACTTCCGACCAGAAGATCGCCGCCCAGATCGCGAAGGTCGACCTGCACCCGGTCCCGCCGGACCAGATCTTCAACGCTCCCCACTTTGTGACCTATGTCCTGAAGTACCTGCGCGACAAATACGGCGACGAGCTGATCGACAATGGCGGTCTGCGAGTCACCACCAGCCTCGACCTCAACCTCCAACTGCAGGCAGAGCAGATCGTCAAGAACGAGGTCGGTCGTTTCGCCGGGTCGGGCGTCAACAACGGTGCCCTGGAGGCGATCAACCCCAACACCGGCGAGATCCTCACTTATGTCGGCAGCGCCGACTACTACAACAAGAGCATCGATGGCTCCGTCGACAACATCAGCAATATCGGCGGCACGCCGCGCCAGCCGGGGTCGTCCTTCAAGCCCTATGTCTACCTGACCGCTTTTGCCAACGGCTATACGCCGGCGTCGACAATCGACGACACCCAGGGCGTCATCGGCGGGACGATGTTCCATGACTTCGACAACCACAGCGAAGGCACCATCACGCTTCGCCGGGCGCTGGTGGAGTCGCGCAACATCCCCGCCATCAAGCTCTTCCAGCAGCTCGGCTACCAGCGTGTCTTCCAGACCGCCAAGTCGCTGGGCATCACCACCGACCTCAAGCCCGAACTGGGCAGCGCCATCGGCTCCAGCGGCCTGCACATGCTGGAGCACACCGCCGGCTACGGGGTCTTCGCCACCGGCGGCATCTACAACGCGCCGGCGCCGGTGCTGCGCATCCAGGACTCGCGGGGCAACAACATCTTCCTGCTCCAGCCCCACGGCGTCCGCGTGGCCAGCCCCCAGGTCACCTACGTCCTCAACGACATCCTGCTGGGCTATCCCAAGCAGTGGGGCCTCAACCTGATCGGCCCCACCGCGGGCAAGTCGGGGACCACCGACAATGGCGTCGACCTCTGGTACATGGGCTACACGCCGGACCTGGTGGTGGGGACCTGGATGGCCCACACGGGCAAGGACGCCAAGGGCAATCCCATCGGCCGGTATCCCCTCCCCGGCCTCTATGGCGTGACCACGTCCTCCTACATGTTCAAGGACTTCCTGCCCGTCTACTACACCGGCGCCCACAAGATCCCCACCTTCGTGAAGCCCGCCCTGGTCCAGGGCGGCGTCACCTGCGGGGCCCCCACGCCGGCGCCCGGTGCCACGCCCGTCCCAACTCCCGCGCCCAGCGGCGGCCCGATATCGCCTGCCCATCCCACGGGCCCGACCTGCATCACCCACGGCGACCTCAAGATCGAGGGGACTTAAAGGGCTTCGTTAAAGTGCTTCAACAGCGTCTTGAGCTGGCCGAACTCGAATCCGCGGTCATGTCTTTGAAGGTATTGAGCGAACATCTTTAGGAGCGGACGCGGAACCTCAGCTGCAGGTCGGCTGAGCGCTTGATGCCGACTCGGGGACCGACGACCACGTCGGAGTCAGGCACCCCGGGCCCCTCGAGGATCCTAAGCTTGGAGCGAGTCAGGTCCCAGCCGTTCATCCGCAGGTCCACGCCGAACTCGCGGCAGAGCCGGCCCGGACCGCCCAGCGAACGTCGGGTCCAGCCAGGGACCGGGTCGCCGCCCGTGACCAAGGGGTCCAACGCGCGAATCAGGACTGCGGATCCGACTCCTTCGGGCTCGGTGACGACGTTGAGGCAGTGGTACATCCCGTAGATGAGGTACACGTAGGCCACCCCCGGCGGTCCGAACATGATCGAGCTTCGGGGCGTGGGGCCCCGATAGGAATGACTGGCGGCGTCCCTGGCCCCGAGGTAGGCCTCGGTTTCGGTGATGGTGGCGGCGAGCACCTTGCCAGCGCGTTTCAACTCCAGGACCCTGCCCAGCAGCTCCCGGGCCACCAGGGTCGTCGACCTGGCGTAGAAGGCGGAGCCGAGCGGCACCCGGCCGCCGGCTTCAGGTGATGGTCTTGGCGAAGTAGCTGGCAGGCGCGGGCGGGAGCACCGGCTGGTACAGGACGATGACGTACGGCCTCAGTTGGTTCAGTGCCCGGGGCGTTGGTGAGTCCAACTGGCCCGAGAAGTAGTTGACGATCGCCGGCTGACTCCCGCCCGACTGGATCGGGGTGGCGGCCATGTACTGGAAGAGGTAGATGACGACCGCCATCTCGAACACGGCGGCGAGGATGCCAACACCAAGGCCGAAGAAGCGATCGAAGATCAGGGCGTTCATCGCCTCAAGGGCGTCGCCAAAGCCGAACATCAACGCCTCCAAGACCACGACGATAAGCAAGAGCACGCCGAGGTAGACCGCGAAATGGGCGGCTACCGGATAGGGGCCTTGTTGGTAATTCATCGACTGCGCCAGCCCTGGGCTCAGGGCCTGCGCCAGCAACATGCCAAGGTAGAACGCCCCGATGTGGACGAAGCGCCTGAACAAGCCGTAGCGGAAGCCGAGCAGGGCGTTGATGAGCACGTAGATCAGGGTGATGATGTCGATCACGGTCAGGTCCTCGGCTCGCCGCCCAGCTCGGAGCGGAGGGCTTTGATGATCCGCCCTTCAGCCACGGCGACCTCTTCGCCAGTCAGGGTCTTGTCGTCCGATTGGAAGAGCAGCCGCAAGGTCAGGCCCTTGCGTCCATTGGGGACCTGGGCGCCGCGGTATTCGTCGTAGAGCTCCACGCTGCGCAGAATAGCGCCTCCCGCGCCACTGATCACAGAAATCACGTCTTTTGCGAGCGTCAACTCAGGCACCGTAATGGCCAGGTCGCGGGCGACCGCCGGGTATCGCGGCACGGGCGAGAAGCGACTCTGGCGGGGAGAGGCGATCAGCGCGTCGAAGTTGAGCTCCCCAAGGACGATGGCGCTGACGTCGAGGCGGCGGGCCAGGTCAGGGTGCAGCTGACCGCAACAACCGGCCACCTTCCCGCCGACCAGCCATCGCAGGCCACGCCCGGGATGCAGACCGTCGACCACGGCCTGCTCGTCGACCAGCGCCGCGCTCGAGAGGCTGGCGCTTAGCTGCTCGAAGAAGCCTTTGACTTCGAGCACGGAGCTGCGCACCGCACCCGGCGCCGGCTGCTTGCCGCCGGCGGCCAGGTGGATGGCGACGCCGATGATGCGCGCCTCTTCGGGGAGCTCCTCACCGGGCATTGGCCAGAAGACTCGCCCCAGCTCGAAGATCCGGGCGCCGCTCACGTCGACGGCTACGTTTTTTGCAATCGCGCGTGACAGCCCGCCCAGGAGCGAGGTGCGCATCAGGGACTCCTCCGGGGACATCGGGTTGGCCAACCTCAACCGGGCGGACGGGTATGCGCCGAGCGCCGGCGCGTCAGCCGGCTCGAAGGCGGTGATGACCTCGTCGTAGCCGGCGCCAAGGGCGATGTCGCGCGCCGCCCACTCGGGGTCGGGAGGCGGGAGGATGCGCTCGAGCTGGACCCGACGACCCGGCAGCGTGCTGGGCAGGGAGTTGTAGCCGCGCAGCCTGCCGACCTCCTCGACAAGGTCCACCGGCTCACGGACGTCGAGGCGGAAGCTGGGCGCCGTCGCCACCACCCCGCCGTCAGCAATCGCGGCGTCGAAGTGGAGCCGCTGGAGGTCATCGAGAGCCTCGGCCTCGGGGACCTCGGCGCCAAGGTAATCGGAGAAGAACCCAGGACGGCAGCGGATAGCCTGGTTGACCATCGGATCGGCGTAATCCTCCGCCAACGTCAAGGCCGGGCCACCGCCCGCGATCTCCTGCACCAGCTGCGCCATCCGCGTCGACGCCGGCGGCACCATCTCAGGGTGCAGCTGCTTCTCGAAGCGAGTCGAGGCCTCGGTGCGCAGGCCCAGGCGGCGGCTGGTGGCGCGCACGTTGACGCCCTGGAAGTTGGCGGCTTCGATGACGACCCGGGTGGTCGCAGAGAACACCGCGCTGTCGGCGCCGCCGATGATGCCGGCGATGGCCACCGGCCGTGACTGGTCGGCGATCACCAACATCTCTGGCTGCAACTGCCGGGTGACGCCGTCCAGGCAATCGATCGACTCGCCAGCCTCGGCCCGACGCACCACGATGCCGCCATCGAGCTGGTCGCGGTCGAAGGCGTGGAGTGGTTGCCCACTCTCGAGCATCACATAGTTGGCGGCGTCGACGACGTTGCTGATGGGCCGCTGCCCAACGGCGCGCAGGCGGCGCTGCAGCCAGGGTGGTGACGGGCCGACAGTCACGCCATCGAGGCAGCGCGCCGAGTAACGAGCGCACAGGTCGGGGTCGGTGACCTCCACCTCGATGGGTTCTGGTCCGCCGCCCTCGGCGGGCTGCCCCTCCGGCAGCCGGACCGGCCGCTTGAGCAGCGCCGACAGCTCCCGGGCAATGCCCAGGTGGCAGAGCAGGTCAGGCCGGTTGGTGGTCACCTCGATCACCAGCACCCGGTCCTTGGGCAGCAGGTCCGTCAAGGGCACCCCGGTGGGACCATCTGTACCCAGCACCAGCAGGCCGTCGGCCTCGCTCGAAAGACCAAGCTCGATGGGGCTGCACATCATCCCTTGCGATAGCTCGCCCATGAACTTGCGCTCGCTGATCTCCATCCCGTTGGGCAGCCGCGTCCCGGGCGGGGCCAGCGCCACCAGGTCGCCGACGCGGATGTTGGGAGCTCCAGAGACCACCTGCGCCCGCTGGTCGCCGACCTCGAGCTGGGCCACCCTGAGATGGTCGGAGCCTTTGGCCAGCTCGGCGCCAGTGATGCGCGCCACGACCACGCCCTCCCACCCGACGCCCATGTCGATGATCCGTTCGACCTCGGTGCCGGACAGCGTCAGCGACTCAGCCAGCTGTTCCGCCGGCTCAGGAAGCTCGATGTAATCCTGCAGCCACTCCAACGAGACGCGCAGCGGCATCCCCTACCCTCTTGCCATCAGAACTGGCGCACCAACCGCAGGTCGGGGTCGAGCATGGAACGCAGGTCGTCGACGCCGTACTTCAGCATCGCGATCCGTTCGATGCCGATGCCAAACGCGAAGCCGGTGTAGCGCTCAGGGTCGACGCCGCCGAAGCGGAGCACGTTGGGATGGACCATGCCCGAGCCGAGGATCTCGATCCAGCCGCTGTGGCGGCACAGCGAGCAGCCCTTGCCGTCGCACTGGAAGCAGCTGACGTGCACCTCAAGGCTGGGCTCGGTGAACGGGAAGTGGTCCGGGCGGAGACGGATGCGGCGGTCGTCACCGAACATGGCGCGGGCGAAGTACTCGAGCGTGCCCCGCAGGTCGGCCACTGTGACACCTTCGTCGACGAGCAGGCCTTCGAGCTGGTGGAAGACCGGCACGTGGGTGGCGTCGTTGTCCCGGCGGTAGGTCTTGCCGGGGATCACCACCTTGATCGGCGGCTTGTGGCTCTCCATGTACCGCACCTGCATCGGCGAGGTATGGGGACGGAGCAGCACTCGGGTCTCGACATCAGGGTCGACGGCGCCGTCGCTGTCGGGCGGGACGACAAAGAACGTGTCGAAACCGTCGCGGGCGGGGTGACCGAGGGGGATGTTCAGCGCCTCAAAGGCGTAGTAGTCGAGCTCGACCTCGGGGCCGCGGGCGATGTCGTAGCCCAGGCCTCGGAAGATCTCCTCGAGCTCGCGCGTGACCAGGCTCACCGGGTGGGGGTGCCCGCGTCGCGGCGGGCGGCCCGGGAAGGTGAGGTCGATCGCCTCGGCGACCCCGAGGCTGCCGGCACCGGCCTCGCGGAGCGCCCGGGCGCAGTCGGCGAAGGCCGATTCGATCGCGCGCTTGGCAGCGTTGGCCTGCTTGCCCGCCTCGCGGCGCTCTTCAGGCGGGAGCGCGCCGACGCGGGACAGCTCCTGGCTGAGCGCGGACTTGCGACCCAGGACCTGGACCCGAAGTTGCTCCAGGGCCCCTTCGTCCGGGGCCGCCGCGATTCGCTCTAGGGCTTCCTTTTGGTGCTGTTCGAGATCCAGCCCGGTTTTGCCGGTCAACTGGCCTCGGCCTGGCTCGCGCCAGACCTTGCCACGTCGACCAGCTGGCTAAAGTGCGCCGCATCGCGCACCGCCAGGTCGGCCAGGATCTTGCGATCGATCTCCACCCCGGCCAGCTTCAGGCCGTGGGTGAAGGTGCTGTAGGTCATCCCGTTGAGGCGCGCCGCGGCGTTGATGCGGGCGATCCAAAGGGCCCGCATATCGCGCTTGCGCACACGCCGGTCGCGGTACTGGTAGGCGAGGGAGTGCATGACCGCCTCGTTGGCGACCTTGAAGAGGTCACTGCGAGCTCCCCGCATGCCTTCGGCGCGATCGAGGACCTTCTTGTGTCGGGCATGGGCGGTGACGCCCCGCTTGACTCTAGGCATTTCTTCCCTCCTACAGGTAGGGGGCGACGCGCTTGATCGCGCGCGCGTCGGCCGAGTTGACCTCGCGGGTTCCGCTGAAGGCGCGCTTCCGCTTGGCCGACTTCTTCTCGAGGATGTGGCTCTGGTGGGAGTGCCGGCTGACGATCTTGCCGGTGCTGGTCACGCGGAACCGCTTGGCGGTGCCTTTGTGGGTCTTTATCTTTGGCATCGTCTTCCTCTCTGTTGTCCGGCCGGCCGTCGGGCCTCAGGCTGAGGCGGGGCTGGTCTCGACCGGAGCTTCTGTTGGTGCTGGTTCCGTCTCGTCGGTGGACTCTGTCTTCCTGGCCTCCCCCGGCTTGACCAGGGGACCCATGATCTGGCTCATGTTCTTGCCCTCGAGGAGCGGGCTCCGCTCCACGTGGGCGACGTCGGCGAGGTCGTTGGCCATCCGCTCCAGGATCTTGCGGCCGATGTCCTGGTGGACCATCTCGCGACCGCGGAACCAGATCGTGACCTTGACCTTGTCGCCATCGACGAGGAATTCACGAACCCGCTTCAGCTTGGTTTGGTAATCGTGATCCCCGATCTTGGGGCGGAAATTCATTTGTTTGAGCCGGGTACTGGCCTGCTTGCGACGGGACTCCTGCTCCCGCTTGCGAGCGTCGAACCTGAACCGTCCATAGTCCATCAGGCGGCAGACCGGGGGGTTGGCCTGTGGCGCCACCTCGACCAGGTCCAACTCTCTCTCGACAGCAAGCTGCCTGGCCTTGTCGGTTGGAAGAACTCCGAGTTGCTCGTTTTTCTCGTCAATCACCCGCACCTGCGGGACCCGGATCTGGTCGTTGACCCTCAGCTCTTTAAAGGCGATAGACGTACTCTCCGAACCTCCGACCCCGGTCTGGGCCGGTTAAACAAAGAACGGACAGCCAAAGCCGTCCGCCTAACCCCCGGTCGACCGAGGGACCTGGGCAACCACCTATGTCTTGCGCAGCGCGCCCGCAACGCGGTCACCCTGCTGTCTCAAGTCGCCGCCAGGTGAGGAGCGGATGGCTCCTTCTTTCCGCCGGGCCACAGCGGCCCGAACCGGCTGCGATCATAGCAGGCCGCCTGGTCTTCGGGGCCCCCACGGAGCGCCGCTAATCCCGGCTGAGAACCCGAGCTCCGAGGATGGCGGCGATCTCCTCGGGCCTCATCGCGCCTCGGTCGCCGACGTGGCGCTCGCGCAGGCTGACGGTGCCGGCCTCCTCGTCGCGACCGCCACAGACTCCCAAAAACGGAATCTTCTGGAGCTCGGAGTCGCGGATCTTGGCCTGCATCCGCTCAGGCCTGGCGTCGACCTCGACCCTCAGCCCCTGGCTCCGGAAGAAATCCGCCTGTTTCTGCACGTAGTCGAGGTTCTTATCTGAGATCGGGATCAGGAGAAGCTGCACCGGCGCGATCCACAGGGGGAAATCGCCCGCGGTCTCCTCGATCAGGAACGCTATCAGCCGCTCCATCGTGCCGAGCGGGGCGCGGTGGATCATGGCGGGTCGGGCGGCTTTGCCCTCGGCGTCGATGTATTCGAGGCCGAAGCGCTCCGGGAGCAGGAAGTCGAGCTGCGTGGTCGAAGCGGTGAACTCCCGACCCATGGAGTCTCGGATCTGGACGTCGAGCTTGGGTCCGTAGAAGGCGGCTTCACCGGGAGCCTCGGTGAAGGGATGTTCGAGCTCAAGCAGCGCGTCGCGGCAAGCCTGCTCCGCGCGATCCCACATCGCCCGCTCGCCGATGTACTTCGGATCATCGTCGCGCAGCGAGAGCCGGAAGCTGAAGCCTTCGATCTTGAGGTCGCGGTAGGCGTCGAGGATCAGTTGGGTGGCGCCGATGAATTCCTGGCGAACCTGCTCTTCGGTGCAGAAGAT
>CABEAI010000237.1_pt1 | contig 33935 bp, 35 predicted proteins | sample 3132431 | NCBI WGS metagenome assembly CABEAI01 (sample SAMEA5534343, study PRJEB31848) | metagenome | biome: tundra; feature: field; material: soil | place: USA | collected 2013-05 | depth 0.45 m | reverse complement strand
GATGGCACCAAGTTCGACAGCTCTCGCGACCGCGACGGCGGCTTCCAGCTCATCGCCGGCACCCAGGGCCAGGTGATCGCGGGCTGGCAGGAGGGCATCCCGGGAATCAAGGTCGGCGGCAAGCGCCGTCTGGTGGTCCCGCCGGCATTGGGCTACGGCGCCTCGGGCCAACCGCCGACGATCCCCGCCAACGCCACCCTTGTCTTCGACGTCGAGGTGCTCCGGATCCACTGACGCCTCCTGGCGCCGTGGCTCTTATGAGCCGCAGACCGTGATCTAGCTGATGCCCGCGGCGGCCTTGCGTCGCCTTGGCGGCTGGGCCTCAATCGACCTCGCCAGGCGCTTCAGCGCCTCGCGCATGTAGCGCTCGACGGTGATGGCGAAGATCCACTCCGCCACCCGTGAGGGCAGGCCCCCATCGAGGTGATAGAAGATCCGCAGCACCACCTCGGAGCCGGCGTCCCTAGGCCGCACCAGCCAGCGCCCCATCTGGTGGACGCCACGGGTCGAGTGCCAGGTCACGGTTCCGGCCTCGGGCCAGAATTCCAACTCGATCTCGCCACCCAGCGGCGCCGGCCCGGCGCGGAAGATGGTGCGAAAGCGGTTGGGCTCATCGGTGGCGGTCCAGTCCATCAGGCCGGTGAGCAACGACGCCAGCACCTTGACATCGCTGAGCTTGGCGAAGGCCTCGGTAGGGGTTGCCGCGACCTCGATCTTGCGCTCGACCTTCACTCTCTCAACATCCCCGCAGCATTGGCGCCGTCAGCCGATGATCGGCCAGCGCCGCTTGGAAGCCATGTCGGTGACCGCCTCCTGGAGGGCGCCGGTGACCTGCTCGTAGCACTCGCGGACGTAGTCATCGTCGGCCGCCGCCTCCGGCCCTGTTTCTGCGAAGTCCATCGGTGGCAGGACGCGGAGCTCGATCTTGGCCGGCAGCAGGATCCGGGGCAGGAAGTCGGTGAACCAGATCCCCCAGGGCAGGCCGACCTGGATCGGCTCGGCCTTGATCCGAAAACGCTTGTCCAAGCCCAGCAGCTTGCACAGCCACTGACCGTCGCTGAGGAAGATCCCGGTCTCGTGGCTGCCGACGTTGGCCACCGGGATCAGGGGCACACGGTTCTTGAGGGCGGTTCGGATGAAGCCCCTGCGGCCGGCGAACTTGACGACGTTGCGCTCACGCCACGGCCGGAACGTCTCGATATCGCCGCCCGGGTAGACCAGCACGCAGGCGCCGCGTCGCAACGCCTCGTCGGCGTTCTGCGGCGAGGCGGGGATGGAGCCGAAAGATTTGAGCACCCGACCCAGGATGGGGAAGGCCATCGCCGATGAGTGAGTCAGGGCGTACCAGGGGCGCTCGGAGCCGAAGTAGGTGGCGAACGCCATGCTCAGGATGAAGCTGTCGGGGATGTAGTTGCCGCCGGAGTGGTTACCCACCACCAGCGCCGGGCCCTTCTCGGGGATGTTCTCGATGCCGTCGACTTTGGAGCGGAAGTAGAGGGTGGCCACCAGCCACATGAAGGGCAGGTTCTCGCGGATCAGGTCGGGGTCGCGGCCCTCGAAGCTGCCGGTGGCGATGAGGTCGAGGATCCGCTCGCCGAACCGGGCCGCCGCGGAGGGGTTCTCGCGCCAGTCCCAGTCCTCTCCCACGAGCTTCTCGAACTCGGGGGTGGCGGCGAACTCGGCCAGTTGGGCATCGATCTCGGCCTGGTGGCCGTTGCTCGCCGCCGCGATCGCCCCGCCGGGCCCGGTGGCGCGTTTGCTCTTGGTCCGCCGCCGAGGCGCGTCACCACTCTGGCTCCTGGCCTGGCGGCGAGTCGACGCGGCGCCTGCGGACGCCGAGCTGAGCGGTGGGCTGCCGAACGGCACGCTGGTCACGCCGGAGGCCGCGGCCCCCTGCCAGGCGGCGTCGCGGATGGCGTCGTGGCCACGCCGGCGAGCTGATTCAATCACCGGGCAATCATATTCGGCTCCCTGGGCGGCGCCCGTGCGGTGATCTCGGCGGGGCCAAGTAAAATCGGCGCCTAGGGCGACTTAGCCAAGCGGTAAGGCACGGGACTGCAAATCCCTGATCCCGGGTTCGACTCCCGGAGTCGCCTCCAACTACTTCCTTGGGGCTGCTCTCGGGTTCCTCGGGGTGGCCTTCGTGCGGCGGCGCTGGGCGATGATGCCGGCCGCAATGATCAGCCCCGCTCCCACCACAAGCACGGCTTCGAAGATGGCGGCGAAGTTGGAACTGGGCGGAGGCTGGGCCTTTTTCTGCAGACCGGTGTCGTTGAAGGCGGCGACGTCGCCCAGGTGGTCGAGGCTGATGTTGACGAGGTCGGTCTGGGCCCCAAACTGGGTGTCGTGCCAGCTGCCGTCGTAGAACACGCGGACGGTGTTGTAGATGATCGGCGGCATTCGGAGCAACACCTGGGCCGGGGTTCCCAGTACCAGCGGCGGCCCGGCGCCTGGGCTCGCTCCCGTATACGCCTGGAGCAGATAGTCGTTGCCGACCAGGGTGCTGTGTGGCGGAGGGGAAGGCGCCCCTGCGCACCGGGGCGAGATCTTGACATGGACGACCTCGTTGGTCTTGAAAACGCCCTGGGCGAAGAAGGCCACCAATTGCGATCCGCCGGAATCACCGGTCTCGGCGGTGCCCAACTTGTTGCCCCCGTTGATGGACGGGAGGTCGGCCTGGCCGCCCGCTGGTGGGCTGTTGGTCGAAGCCAGGTCTTTTGGCGGCGAGCAGTACCTGAAGGGTGGGGGAATGAAGGCGCCCTCGAACATCGGTGGCGCCGAGGGCAACTGCCAGCGGGCGGTGACCACCACCGTGATTCCGAGCGCCGCCAACGTCGCCAACCTCCACCGGCTGGTCACGGCAGCCACCAGTGGCCTATGTCGACGATGAAGTGGGCCAGGGCGCAGGCCGCCACGCTCCTGGTGTACTCGCGAAGGCAGCCGATCAGGATCCCGACCCCGAAGTCCAGTGGCAGCGCCACCCATCCGTAGATGGGCGCGTGGATGGCGGCGAAGACGGCGGCGGCGAAGACGATGGCGGCGGTGGGGCCCCATGCCTGCCGCGCCAGAGGCTGCATCCAGGCCCGCAGCGCCACCTCCTCGCCGATTGCGATCAGGGCAACCAGCGGCGCCCAAGCGACGGCGAAGGTGGACGACAGGTAAGCGTCGGGGCCGACAACGCCATGGAGAAGCATCCACAGGCCGGGTATCAGCAGCGCCGCCCCCAGCGCCGCGCCGAGCACGAGGCTGCGGTTTTCGGGCAGGCCGCGCAGCCGTTGGCGCACCGAGGGCAGCCCCAGTGAGCCGAGCAGCAGCAGGCTGGCGAAGGCCGCCGCCGGGGCGATGTCGATGGCGCCCCAACGCAGAGCGGTGGCGCGCGCCAGGGAGAGGGCGAGGATGGCGGCGGTGCCCAGCAGAAGTTGGAGCGTCGAAAGGCCGCGGTCCTCGGGTGCGGACGCGGACGCGGTCAGCGAGGCAGGGGCACCATTTCGATCTGGCCGGTGGCGAACAACGCCGGCCACACGGTCACGCTCTTGCGCACCCCCTGCCACTGCCAGATCACGCTCGAGGAGCGCAGGTTCTGGCCCAGGTTGGTGCTGCCGGTGGCGAACTTGAGGCCGCTGCCGTTGGGGAGGCTACCCGCGGGCATGTCCTGCGCCATCGCCGCCGCGGATATCCCGGCGGTGTCGAGGGTGCGGGCGCCCGGCAATGTGTAGCGGGTCAGGGCCCAGGCCGACGAGAAGCCGGAGACCGCCTCCTCGCCGGGGTCGCGATGAAAGCGTTGGCGGTAAGCCGCGACCAGCGAGTCATACGCGGTCAGGGCGCTGCCGCCCAGGGCGCCTGGGTTGAAGCCGCTGGTGGGGCGGTCGGAGGCGAAAATGCCGATCGCGTCGGCGCCCAGTGCGCGGCCGAAATCGGGCCCGCACTCGGCCATGGTGCTGCCGATCAGGGCCTTGACCTTAACGCCGCGGGCCAGCATCTGCTTGCGGAATTCGATCCCGTCGGGGACGTGCGAGGCCAGGATGACGATGTCCGGGCGGCTGGCGGAGACGAATCCGAAAACCTTGTCCCAGTCGGGGTGCCAGGCGACGTAGGTGACCGGCCCGGCGACCGTGAAACCGAGCTGGTGGGCCTTGCCGAGCGCGGCCGAGGCAACCGAGTGGCCGTAGGGGTCATCGACCTCCACCACGCTGATGCGAAGCCCGCTGGGTGCCTGGCCCAGGCGCGGCGCCAGCTGCTCGGCGGCGAATACGGCCGATCCATTGCCGAGGTTGCTTCCCGAGGGGCCAACCCGGAAGACGTTCGGCAGGGCCTCGCCGGTGAGCTGGTCGGCGACGGCGCCAGTCTCCCAGTAGACCAGGCCGGCGCCGGAGGCGGCGTGGGCGGCGGGAATCGAGAGGGAGCTGTCGTAGGTGCCCATCACCATCGCGGCTCCGTCGCGCTTCAGCTGGTCGACGGCGCCGGTGGTCGCCTCGCGGCTGTTGACGTTGCGGGTGAGCAGTTTGATCTGCCTGCCGGCCACGCCGCCGCTTCGGTTGACCTGGTCGACGGCGATCTGGATCCCGTTGAGCTCCTCCTGGGCCAGGCTCGCAGCCGGGCCGGTCAGGGGCAACATCAGGCCGAGGATGAGGGCGCCGGGCGGCGTTGAAGCCGGGGTACAGGCGGCCACGACCACAGCTGCGAGCAGAAGGGCGGTCCAGCGGCTGATCACCGGCCCAAGTATAGGGAGGTATCGATGCCGGGCCGAGTTCAGCATCAGGGCTTGAATCGCCGCTGCGATCTGCGAGGATAGCTGCTGCCATGGCCATCAACATCCGCACCGTGGGCCCTGATGAGATACCCGCCTTCTTCGGCGTTGGTGGCATCGCCTTCAGCGACGAATGGGACTCGGATGAGATGGAGGCCGAGCGGGGACTGATGGCGACGGAACGAATGGTGACCGCCGAGGACGATGGCACCCTGGTCGCCCAGGGCGGCGCCTTCGAGTTCGAGATGAGCGTGCCCGGCGGATCGGTTCCGACTGCCGGCGTCACCTGGATTGGGGTCCTGCCGACCCATCGGCGGCAGGGGATCCTCACCGGCATGATGTCCCACATCCACGAGATGGCCCGCCAGGGCGGCGAGCCGCTGGCGGCGCTCTGGGCCGCGGAATCCCTGATCTACCCTCGCTTCGGCTATGGCCTGGCGGCGCCCGACCAGGAGATCGAGATTGCCCGAGGCCAGACCGCGTGGGCAAAGCCGGCGGAGCCGGCAGGCGTGGTCAGGCTGATCGAGGCCAGGGCCGCGGCCGCCGCCTTCGCGCCTGTGTACGACCGCGAGCTCGGGCGGCGTCCGGGTATGGTTCCGCGCGATGAGCAGTGGTGGAAGGTCCGCTTGCTCGACAGCAAGGAGCGCCGGGCCGGCGCCAGCCCACTGTTCCACGTCGTCCACGAGGGCTCTTCGGGGATCGACGGGTACGTTGCCTACCGCGTCAAACACGACTACAGCACGCCCCTGTCTGGTGGCCTGGTCAAGGTCGTGGAGTTGATCGCCAACAGCGATGACGCCTACCGTGCGTTGTGGAGCTACTGCTTCAACATCGATCTCACAGCACGGATCCAGGCGCGGCACCGGCCCATGGACGACCCCCTGGCCTGGATGCTGGCTGACTACCGGCAGCTCGAAGTGCGCCCCCTCGACGCGCTCTGGGTCCGCCTCGTCGATGTCGACGCTGCGCTGGCGGCCCGCCGGTACTCCGCGCCTGACGCGGTGGTCTTCGACGTTATCGACGGGCAATGTCCCTGGAACGCCGGGCGCCATCGCCTGGAGGGTGGGCCGGATGGCGCCACCTGCGCCCCATCGGACGCCGACCCCGACCTGCGGCTCGACGTGCGGGATCTTGGAGCGACGTACCTGGGCGGCGTTGAATTCGGCCTCCTGGCCGCCGCCGGCAGGGTTGAAGAGTGCCGCCCTGGGGCGATCGCCCGAGCCGACGCCATGTTCCGCTGGCGGCCGCTGCCCTGGTGCCCAGGCGTCTTCTAAATTTGAGCGCTGCTGCGGGCGTTCTTGGACATCAAGTCGATCGTGGTGGCGCGGGCCAACTCCGATGCCAACGGGCGATAGCCTGTCGCTGCGGGTCACCGCCGATTCAGCCGACCACGTGATCGACGTCAACACCGGCCAGCTGGTGTCAGGCACCAACGATCTCTTCCCCTGGACCGAGAACCTGATCCTGGTGCGGGGCCGGGGCTGAGAAGCAACCCACTGCGCGGTTTCGAAGCCCACCAGTGCCCCAAATGGGGCGCGCAGGCGCAGGCCCGTAGCGAGCCGGGGGTCTAGAAGATGTCGTCGAACGCGAACGACGCCGGGGGTTCCAGCTGGGCGAAGTCGCACTCGGCCGGGTCCTTGTCCGTCCGCCAGTGCAGGAAGCGGGCGGCGTGGCGGAAGCGATCGCCTTGCAGCTTCTCGAAGCTGACCTCGCAAACCAGCTCCGGGCGCACCTTGACCCAGCTGAGGTCCTTGCTCCCGGTCCATCGGCTGGGCGCCCCTGGGGTCCGTCCGTCGCCGAAGCTGTCCCCGCCGACCAGCGGCTTGAGCTTGGCCAGGACCTGGCGCCGCTCCTCCGTCGAGAAGGACGACGTGTGGCCCACGTGGTGAAGCACCTCGTTGGCGTCGAAGAGCCCTAACAGCAGTGACCCCACCCCCGGGCCGGCGGTTGAATCGCGATAGCCGCCGACCACGCAGTCCACGGTGCGCACGTGCTTGATCTTCACCATTGTCCGCTGGCCTGGTGCGTAAACCTGGTTGGCAAGCTTGGCGACGACCCCGTCGCAGCCCGCGCCCTCGTATCGCACAAACCAGGATTCAGCCTCGTCGGCGTCGGTGGTCTGCGGCGTGAGGCGGACCCGCTTGTGGCGCTTGAGGAGCTTGGCCAGCGCGGCGCGGCGCTTGGTGAATGGCTCCTGGCGGAGGTCCACGGCGCCGTCGGCGAGGAGGTCGAAGACCACCAGTGACGCGGGGATTTCGGCCGCCAGCTTGCGCACCCGCGACTCCGCCGGGTGGATCCGCATCTGCAGCGCATCGAAATCAAGCCCGCGCTCGCCGGCGATGATGATCTCGCAGTCGACAATGCAGGGTCGGGGCAAGGCTTTGGCGATCACTGGCAGCAGCTCCGGGAAATAGCGCTGCAGAGGCTGCCCGTTGCGACTGCAGATATAGGTGTCGTCGGCGTCGACAAAGATGATGGCGCGGAAGCCATCCCATTTCGGCTCGTAGAGCCAGCCCTCGCCGCGCGGAATGTCGTCCTTGGCCTTGGCGAGCATCGGCTTGAGCGGCGGCTGGAAGGGCAGATTGGGCACGGCAGTAGTATCAGCGATCTATGCCGACGCCCACCGCGACCGTCGAAGTCGACGGCCACGATATGCCGGTCTCCAACCCCGACAAGGTGTTCTTTCCCGAAGCCGGCATCACCAAGCTGGACCTCGTCCGCTACTACCTGGCCGTCGGTTCAGGGGCGCTGCGGGGGACCCTGCGCCGGCCAACGACGCTGAAGCGTTTCGTCGACGGCGCCGCCGGCGAGTTCTTCTTCCAGAAGCGAGTCCCGGCGCAGCGGCCGTTGTGGCTCAAGACGTCGACTGTGCATTTCCCCAGCGGGCGGTCGGCCGAGCTGCTCGCGCCCGGCGACGTAGCCCACATTGTCTGGGCCGTGAACCTGGGCACCATCGACCTCAATCCGTGGCCGGTGCGCGCGGAGGACGTGGATCATCCCGACGAGCTGCGGGTTGACCTCGATCCCACGCCGGAAGCCACTTTCGCCGACGTCCGCCAGGTGGCGCTGGTGGTTCGCGACGTGCTCGGCGACCATGGCCTGCTCGGGTTTCCCAAGACCTCAGGGTCGCGTGGGATCCACGTGTACGTCCGCATCAAGCCGGATTGGGACTTCACCGAGGTGCGGCGGGCCGCGCTGGCGCTGGGTCGTGAGGTCGTGCGGCGTGAGCCCAAGTTGGCGACGACGGCGTGGTGGAAGGAAGAGCGGAGAGGTGTCTTCATCGACTACAACCAGAACGCCCGAGACCGCACCATCGCTTCCGCCTACTCGGTGCGGCCGGTGCCCGATGCGCGCGTCTCCTGCCCGCTGGACTGGGACGAGGTGGCCGACGTCGAGCCCGCCGACCTGACCCTGAAGACGGTGCCGGCGCGGTTCAAGAAGAAGGATCCCTCCGCGGATATAGAGAAGAAGCCCGGCCAACTCGACCGACTTCTCGACCTGGCTCGCCGCGACGAGGAGGGCGGGCTGGGGGACGCTCCCTGGCCTCCGCATTTCCCCAAACAGAAGAACGAGCCCAAGCGGGTCCAGCCCTCGAGGGCGAGGAAGGACGCGGACTAGGCTGGCGCCCGTCCCGTGATTGGTGCCCGTCCCGTGATGAGGTTGAAGAAGCCCATCGCGAAGGGCTTCACAGTCAGGTCCTCCACCCCCGCGCGACGGATGGTCTCCGCGGTCCGGCGGTTGAAGTAATCCGCGGCGGCTCGGACGGTGATGGGCGTGATCGCCTCCTGGAGCAACGCCACCGGCAGCAGGTGGCTGCGCACGTGCTCCACGAAGAGCATCGGCACGCCAGGTTTCGCCACCCTGATCGCCTCGCGCACGGCGGCCTCGGGGTCGGGGACGGTGCAGAGGCAGAGGTTGAAGGCGACAGAGTCGAAGGTGTCGTCGGCAAAGTCGAGGTGCTGAGCATCCATCTCGTGGAGGCGGACCTCCAGCCCCAGGCGGTCGGCTCGGATGCGCGCTCGCGCCATCATCTCCGGGCTCAGGTCGACGCCATCGACGACGACTCCGGCGGGGTAGTGCTCGAGGCTGAGGCCGCTGCCAATGCCCACGTCGAGCACACGTCCCGTGACCCCAACTCCGACGGCGCGGCGGGCGTCCCGGAGGATCCGTTCAGTCAGCCCCATCCAGCGGTCGTAGGCGCCGGCGCCCCTGTCGAACGAACGCCGGATCTTCTCCAGCTGCGGGTCGCGCGGGCCGGTCACCGATCGGGCTCGGGGGGCGCTATCCGCGGAGGCGTCAGGCTCTGGGTTGCCTGGCGGCGCGGAGCTTGGACTGAGCGCGCTTCCTGCGGGGGCGGTCCCGCCGCGGGCTCGGCGTTCGACGGATCCGAGGCCGGCGCCTCGGGCTGCGACTGCTGGCGGATGCCGATGCCACTGACAATCGATCCCGCGATCAAAAGGCCCGCCGAAGCCAGCATCGCGAAATGGAAGCCGTCGGTCGACGCCTGCCGCACGGCATCCGACTGGCCCTGGCTGAGGCTGACGGCGGGGCGGTTGAGGGGGCTGATGTCGCGGCGCACTTGGGCTGAGTTGACGTCGATGCCCTGGGAGTGGGAAGCGAGGCTGGAGTAGAAGGTCGACGTGATGGCGACGAAGATCAGCGCCCCCGCCAGCTGCGGCCCGATCCGCGAGATGGCGTTGTTGATGGCTGAGGCCAGCCCGGAGTTGTGCGACGGCACCGATGTCATGAGGGCGGTCGTCAGCGGCGCCACCAGTATCGCCAACCCGGAGCCGAAGACGAGGCTGCCGGGAAGGAAATCGACCAGGTATGAGCCCGGGGGTATCAAGCTCGAGGGGTGGCTGGGATTGAGGAGCCACGGCTGGCTGGATGCGGGGATGCGCGCAAACCACAGCGCTCCCACCGCCATCAATGCCGGGCCCGCCGCCATGAACCACCGCGCCCCGAAGCGCCCGGCGAGGGCCCCGAAGCGGGTCGAGAAAAGCACCAGCAGGAGCGTTCCCGGGATCCCCGCGAGGCCGGCCGCCGCAGCGGTGTACTGGAGGGTGCCCTGCTGGAAGAGGCCGAGGTTGTAGAACATCACGTACAGGGCGCCGTAGACCACCAGGGTGGCGATGTTGGTCACGGTGAAGTTCCGGGATCGGAAGAGGTGCAGGGGAATCAGGGGGTTCTTGGCGCGCCTCAGCTCCAGCGGCAGCACCGCCAGCCCGATGGCTCCAAGGCCGAGCGAGATGAACGGGAGGCTGCCCTCCCAGCGTCGCTGCTCGCCGTAGATGGCGCCAAAGGCGAGCCCGCCGACGGCGATGGCGATGATCGCCGCGCCCAGCCAATCGAACTGCCCGGTGGCCTGCTCGTCCTTGCTCTCGCTCACGTGGGCGTAGGTCAAGTACAGCGCCACCGCGATGACTGGGATGTTGATCAGGAAGGCTGCCCGCCAGGAGATGGTGTCCACCAGGAGGCCGCCAACGAGTGGGCCCAGGATCGTGGTTCCCGCCGAGGCCGCCGACCAGGTGCCATAGGCCTTGGCCTGCTCGACGTCTTCGAAGGCGGCGCTGATCAGGGCCAGCGAGCAGGGCACCAGCAGCGCCCCGAAGACGCCCTGCAGGACCCGCGCCGCGATCAGCACCTCCATCGTCGGCGCCAGGCCGCAGAGGATTGAGCTGACACCGAAGCCTGTGAGGCCGATCGCGAACATCCGGCGCCGTCCATAGAAATCGGCCAGCGCGCCGGCGAGGATCAGCAGCGAGCTGAGCGTCAGCAGGTAGCCGCTGTAGACATACGCCTGGCCCTCGAGGATGCCGAAGTTGGGGGTCTTGAGCTCGGCTCCGATGTGCGGCAGGGCGACGTTGACGACGGTGGAGTCGAGGAACACGATCGCGGACCCGAGAACCGCGGCCACCAGCGTCCACCTCTGCTTGGTCACGCCTACCTCGCCTCCTGACTTCTTGGTTTCGGAACGTCGATCCCGTGGTCGGTATTCCGCCCTATCGTGCCGCAACGCACGGGGCTATGCACTTGAGGGCCGGGGCAGGCGCTCCTGGCGAGGTCGACTAGACTAGACGATCAACATCGAGTCGCCGAACTCATGCCAGAGGTAGCGATTCTCGATCGCCTCCTCGTAGGCCCTCATCAGCAGCGGCTCGTCGACGAATGCCCAGAGCAGGTCGAGGTGGCTGGCGGTGGGTTCGTGCAGGCCCGTGATGAGAGCATCCACGGCGCGGATGGGAGTGCCGGCTCCGATGGCCAGGCTGGTCCAGTCGAACGCCGGGTGCATCTTCCCGTCGGCCGCGGCGGCGCTCTCGAGCGCGCGGACCACGGTGGTGCCTACGGCGACGACCCGGGGCGCCTGGTTGATGGCGGGGGCGGCAATGGCGTCAATCTCGAACCATTCCTCATAGAGGTGATGCTCGGCGTCGAAGGCGTCGTCCTGGAAGGAGCTCAGCCCGGTGTGGAGCAGGATCTCGGCGGTGCCGACGCCGGACCCGCGAAGGGAGCCCAGCAACTCGCGGCTGAAGGGTCGGCCCGCGGACGGCATCTCTGCTGAGCCGGCCCGGCCGGCGTACACGTTCTGATAGAAGTCAAGTGCCACCGGCTGGGGGACGTACGAGTAGCGGATAGGCTCTCCAAGCGCCTCCATTTCGGCGAGACCGTCCCGGCTGACTTCGAGGCGCCAGAGCAGCGGAATGTCGGAGCGGCGGCCTGCGACCCGGGCGGTCATAGTCTGGCCGATACGCAGGCTTTCGCCGCCACCAAGCGCGACGTTGGCGAAGGGCGGCTCCGGCTCGACGGCCAAGGCGTCCCAGTGGCCCGGCCGACGCACGCAGGGGCGGACCTGGATGGTGGTGCCGTCGGCGCGTGTTGCGGGGAGCGCGGCGGGCAAGGTCCGGCTGCTGTTGACGACCAGCAGGTCGCCATCGCGAAGAAAGCCGCCGATGCGGTCGAAGCGGCTGTGAGTGATTTCCCGGCGAGCCCGGTCAATCACCATCAGGCGGACGTGGTCGCGGCGGAGGCCCCGCATCTCGGGTGGGCGGGTGGCGCGCAGCTCCGCGGGCAGCGACGATGGAGCCAGGTTAAGCATCGGCCGGTTACAGCTGCTTGAGCAGCTCCGATGCCTCCAATCTTCCTGCGCCGGGATCAATGCCGCCGGTCGCCAGCTCGACGAACGCATGGGCGATCTGGGTGGGGTCGGCCAGGCTGGCGGGGTCGTCCTCGGGAAGCGCGGCGCGGTGCATGGCGGTGTTCATGTCGCCTGGGTCGATGGCGTAGATCCTGACGCCGGTGCCGTCAAGCTCGGCTCCCCAGGTCCGGGTGAGACCGTCGAGTGCCGCTTTGGAGACCGAGTAGGCGCCCCAGCCGGGGTAACCGTTGACGGCCACGTCAGAGCTGACGTTGATGATCACACCTTGGGCCCGCTGCAGCATGCCGCCGAGCAGCAACCAGATCAGGTGGAACGGTGCCATCAGGTTGACCTTGAGGACGTCGTTGAAGAAGTGCGGCGGGTAGTCGATCAGGTGGGGGAGGGGTGTGGGCCCGAGCTCCGAGGCGTTGTTGACAAGGATGTCGACGCGGTCGAAGCGCTCCAACGCCAGCATCACCAGGCGCTCCACGTCCCGGGTGACACCCATGTCGGCGGTCACCGAGAGCACGTTGGCGCCCCGCGCCTTGGCCTCGTCGGCGACCTGCTTGAGCTCCGTCTCGCCTCGTGCGCAGAGGACCAGGTCGGCGCCCTCGTGAGCGAACGCGAGCGCCATCGCCCGGCCGAGGCCGCGGCTGGCGCCGGTGATCAGGGCGACCTTGCCTGTCAGCTTTCCAGTTCTTTCCATGACTCCATGGTGGCCCCTGCGGCTGCCCGCGTGATCGGCCCCAGGGACGAGATCAGTCTAGGACTCATGGCCGAGGCGCGCTCGCTGATGCCGGCGGTGATGAACTTGGCAAAACCGCCGTGGCCGTCAGGGACGCCGAGGGCGCCGTGCCGAGCGCCGGCCAGCTTGCGGGCGGTGCGCAGGATGCTGTCCACGTCGAGGTCGCCGGCCAGCGCCAGCGCCGCCTGGTTGAGGGCCTCCATCTGTTTGGCGCGGTCGCGCCAGCTCGACTCGACCTCGGGTTTGGTCAACGCTTCTGCAGGCTGGTCAGGAGGCGCTTGGACGAGCGTGCGATTTCGTCGACGGCGCTATCGAAGGCGGCGGCGTTGGCCTTGGAGGGCTGGCGATAACCGCTGACCTTGTGCACGAACTGCAGTGCGGCAGCCCGGATCTCTTCATCGGTGGCGGTCTGGTCAGGGGTGCGTAGGGTCTTGATGCTTCGGCACATGTCGCCAAGGCTAGTGCCGACCTGGTGCCGGGAGAGGGATTCGAACCCCCATGTCCTTTCGGACGGCGACTCTTAAGGACGCTGTGGCTACCAGTTTCACCATCCCGGCCAGGAGGCGGTGCGACGCGGCTGTACGAAATATAATCGCCAAGCGATGAAGGACATAGGCGGGAAGGTGGTGGTGGTCACCGGTGCCTCCCGTGGCCTGGGCCGGGCGATCGCCCAGACGCTTTTCGACCACGGCATGAAGGTGGTCATCAGCGCGCGCGGCGCGGAGGAGCTGGCGGAGACCCAGAAGCAGCTGGACCGCAGCGGCACACGGTCGCTGGCGGTTCCCGCGGACATTACCAAGGCCGCCGACCGGGTCGGCCTGCTGGCGGCCACGAAAGCGAAGTTCGGAACTGTTGATGTGCTCGTCAACAACGCCGGCACTGACCACCCGGAGTTCTTTGCCGACGCGGATTTCGGCCGCATCGAGCGAATGGTCGACCTCAACCTCGTCGCGCTGATGGCCATGACCCAGCTTGTGCTGCCGGAGATGATCGAGCGCCACTCGGGCCACATCGTCAACATCGCCTCGGTCGCCGGCCTCGCTCCCGTGCCATATGCCGCGGTTTACTCGGCGACGAAGCACGCAGTAATCGGCTTCAGCCAGTCGATCCGGTATGAGGTCGGCGAGCACGGCATCGGGGTCTCGGTGGTCTGCCCGAACTTCGTGCGCGACGCCGGCCTCTACCACGAAAACAGCGCCGGTGCCGACAAGAAGCAGCCGACCGTTTCTCCGGAGGAGGTGGGGGATGCGGTGGTGTCGGCGATCACCGGCGACCGAGGCCGGGTCGTCGTGAGCCCGGCGATGGTAAAGCTGGCGCCCTACCTGACCGCGGTCTCGCCCGGCCTGACGTATTTCGCCTCCAAGCGGACAGGCGCCGACAGGGCAATGCGGGGCATGGCGGACGGCCTCAAGGCGCGCGAGTCGGCGAAGAAGGCCAGCGCCCCGGCGAAGCGGCCGGCACGCCCCAAGGCGCCCACCGCCGCCAAGTAGACCGCGGTCTACTCGGGCGCTAGCCCGTTAGTCCGGGCGCAGTACCCGCACGCGATCGGGGCCGGCGATCGCCGCCTCGGTGGCGATGCCAAGGAAGAGCCCGTGGCCGATGACCCCAGGGATGGCGTCGAGAGCGGCTGCGAGCTGCGCGGGCTCGAGGGCTCCGTTGAGCTGGCAGTCAAGGATCAGGTTGCCGTTGTCGGAGATGAACGGCGCTTGGCCCGCCGGGCGCAGGCTGGGCTCGAGGCCGAGCGCTGAGATGGTGGCGGCGGTGCGCTCCCACAGTAGCGGCAGCACCTCCACCGGCAGGGGGCCGTGATCCAACCGCGGCACCAGCTTGTCCTCGGTCGCGATCACCATCATGCGGTTCGAAGCCGCCGCCACCACCTTCTCGCGGAGCAGCGCCCCCCCCAAGCCCTTGACCAGGTTGAGGCGAGGGTCGATTTGGTCGGCCCCGTCGACGGTCAGGTCGATGGGCCGGTCGACGTTCTCCAGCAGCGGGATACCGAAGCCCCCGGCCTGCTCGGCGCTGGCTTTGCTGGTGGCCACCGCGGTGACCTGCAGCCCGCCTCGGAAACGCTCGCCGAGGGCGTCGATGAAGTAGGCGGCGGTGCTCCCGGTGCCCAGCCCGAGCAGCATGCCGCCCTCGACCTCTTCGAGGGCGCGAAGCGCGGCGGCCTGCTTGGGCTCCATGGTGCGGCGAAGCGTAACCCAACGCCGCCACCTCGAAGGGCGCCTGCCTGCTAGGCTTCAAATTGGGCATGGTGCAGGACGTAAGGGAAGCTTCTGGGTTGGTCGATGCGGACGACTTCGACGCCATCCGTGAACTCGGGCAGCAGCTTCGCGTCGATGCGATTCGCTGCAGCACAGCCGCCGGCAGCGGCCATCCGACTTCCAGCATGTCCGCGGCTGACCTCATCGCCGTCCTTCTGGCGCGTCACCTCCGATACGACTGGGATAACCCCAAACTGGCGAGCAACGACCACCTGATCTTCTCCAAGGGCCACGCCAGTCCTCTGCTCTACGCCATGTTCAAGGCCGCCGGCGCGATCACCGACGAGGAACTGCTCACCTTCCGCAAGATGGGCTCCCGCCTCCAGGGCCACCCCACCCCGCTGCTCCCCTGGGTCGACGTCGCCACCGGCTCCCTGGGCCAGGGGCTGCCGATCGCGGTCGGGGTGGCGCTGGCGGGCAAATACCTCGACAAGCTTCCGTATCATGTCTGGGCGCTGTGCGGCGACAGTGAGCTGGCGGAGGGCTCGATCTGGGAGGCCATCGACAAAGCGGGTCACTACGGGCTCTCCAACTTCACAGCGATCTTCGACATCAACCGGCTGGGACAGCGTGGCGAGACTGAGCTCGGCTGGAACCTGGAGGTCTATCGGGCGCGGGTTGAAGCCTTCGGCGCCCACGCCATGGTCATCGACGGCCACGATGTCGGCGAGATCGATACCGCTCTCGGGGTCGCCCGCACCGCCGCCGGCCCGACAGTGGTCATCGCGCGCACTCTCAAGGGCAAGGGCTTCAGCGAGATCGAGGACAAGGAGGGCTGGCACGGCAAGGCGCTGCCGGAGGACATGGCGGAGCGGGCTATCAAGGAGCTGGGCGGCATCCGCGAGCTGCGGGTGGAGGCCCGCAAGCCCGAGCCCGGCGAGGTCGCGCTGGCGCCGTCCTCGCCAGTGGTGATGCCGCGCTACGAGATGGGGGAGAAGGTGGCCACTCGCAAGGCATACGGCGACGCCCTGCTGGCACTGGGCGCCCGCAACGATGTCGTCGCCATGGACGGCGAAGTCAGCAACTCCACCCACGCTGACGAGTTCGCCAAGCAATACCCCGACCGGTTCTTCGAGATGTTCATTGCCGAGCAGCAATTGGTCGCGACCGCTGTGGGGATGAGCGCGCGTGGCTACGTGCCTTTCGCCTCGACCTTCGCGGCGTTTTTCTCGCGCGCTTACGACTTCATCCGGATGGCGGCTGTCTCGGAGGCCAACATCCGCCTGTCCGGATCGCACGCCGGCACCGAAATCGGCCAGGACGGGCCTTCGCAGATGGCCCTTGAGGACCTCGCCTCGATGCGCGCCATCCACGCCTCGACCGTGCTCTACCCCAGCGACGCCGTCTCCGGCGCCCACCTCACCGCCCTGATGGCGGACACCACAGGGATCGTCTATCTCCGCACCACTCGGGGCGCCTACCCGGTCCTCTACGACAACAACGACACCTTTACCGTCGGCGGCTCCAAGACCCTGCGCCAGAGCCCCGACGACCAGGTGACGATCGTGGCCGCCGGGGTCACGCTACACAACGCGCTGGAGGCCGCCGACCTGCTGGCTGCCGGAGGCGTGAAGGCCCGCGTCATCGACGCTTACTCGGTCAAGCCGATCGACCGCGACTCCATCGCCGCGGCGGTCGAGGCCACGGCGGGTCGCCTGGTGGTGGCCGAGGACCACTACCCCGAGGGCGGCTTGGCGGCGGCGGTGCTGGAGAGCCTGGCCCCCGACGGACGGCCTCTGCGACTGGCCCACTGCGCGGTTCGTGGTCTGCCCGGCTCCGGCAAACCCGAGGAGCTGATGGATGCGGCCGGCATCTCCGCCCGCCACATCGTCGAAGCCGCCCAGAACCTACTCAGCACATCCTGAGCCGGCTGGTCTCAGCCACCGGCTCCGCCAAGGAGGTCCGAATGAGCAAGAACCCACTCTTCAAGCTCGCCGAATACGGCCAGAGCGTCTGGTATGACGACATCAGCCGGTCTTTGGTGCGAGGCGACGGCCTGCAGCGGCTGATCGACGAGCGGGCGGTTGTGGGGGTGACCACCAACCCCAGCATTTTCGAGAAGGTGATCGGGCAGAGTGACGAGTACGACGACGACCTCCGCCGCCTGGCCGAGCAGGGCGCCTCGCCGGAAGACATCTTCATGGACATGGCTCTCGACGATGTCAGCCGTGCGCTCGACATTCTGAAGCCCGCCTATGAGAGTTCGGAACACACAGATGGGCGGGTTTCGATGGAGGTGCTGGCCTCGCTGGCGCACGACACCGAGGGGACGGAGGCGATGGTTCGGGATATCTGGAGGCGGGTCAACAAGCCCAACCTGATGGTCAAGATCCCCGCCACCGACGCCGGCATTCCCGCCATCGAGGAGATGCTGTACGAGGGGCACAGCATCAACATCACGCTGATCTTCGGGCTCGACTACTACCGGCGCGTCGCGGAGGCCTACGTCAACGCCGTCGAGCGTCGCCTCGCCGAGGGCAAGCCGGTTGAGGAGATCGGCTCGGTGGCCAGCTTCTTCGTCAGCCGGGTTGACTCCAAGGTCGACAAGCAGCTCGATGACCTGGTCGCGGATGGAAAACTGCTGGCCGAGGACGCCAAGCGCCTCAAGGGCAAGGCCGCGGTGGCCAATGCCAAGCTCGCCTACGAGGTCTACAAGGAGATCTTCAAGTCCGACCGCTTCAAGGAGCTGGAGGCCAAGGGGGCCAAGGTACAGCGCTGCCTCTGGGCCTCGACCTCGACCAAGAACCCCGACTACCCCGACATCCTCTACATCGAGGAGCTGGTGGGACCCGAGACGGTCAACACCATTCCTCTGGCCACCCTTGAGGCCTACGCCGACCACGGCAACCCCTCGAACCGCATCGAGGAGGGGCTCGAGGAGGCGCGGGCGCTGATGAGCCAGCTCGAGGAGGTTGGCATCGACATGCAGCAGGTGACCGACGAGCTCATCGTCGAGGGCGTCGATTCCTTCTCGGCCGCGTTCGACAAGCTGCTCGACTCGATCCGGATCAAGGCCGGCGGGGTCGCCGCGGGGTCGTGAGGCCGGGAGCGCCTGCCGACGAGCTCAACGGGTTAGGCCCCATCAAGGGTGCAGTCGAGGACGCCCTCAACCGCATGAACAACGAGCATTGGGCGCAGCGCCTCAACGCCAAAGACGGCAGCCTGTGGTCGGCGGACGCCGCCAAAGCCGCCGAGATCACCAAATGGCTGGGATGGCTGAATGTGGCGGGCGACATCGCCCAGGAGCTGGAGCAGTTCGACGACCTGCAGCGTGACCTCGAGTCGGAGGGATTCACCCACGCGGTCCTGGCGGGTATGGGCGGCAGCAGCCTCTGCCCCGACGTCCTGCGCCATACCTTCGGCGTCCGCCCGGGTGGGCTGGACCTTGCCGTTCTCGACAGCACCGACCCGTCGACGATCGAGTCGATCGTCGACGTGCTCGACCTGGAGAAGACTGTCTTCATCATCTCCAGCAAGTTGGGAGGCACCACCGAGACGCTCTCCCATTTCAAGCTCTTCCATCAGCGCGTCGCGGCTGTCGACCCCCAGCACGCCGGGCATCACTTCATCGCCGTGACCGACGAGGGCAGCGGGCTGCAGAAGATCGCCGAGGCCGGGGACTTCGGCTGGGTCTTCCTCAACCCCCCCGACATCGGCGGGCGCTACTCCGCGCTGAGCTACTTCGGGATGGTGCCGGCGTCGGTGATGGGCCTCTCTGTGACCCGGCTGCTCGCCGGCGGGCAGCTGATGGGGGAGGCCTGCCGGACCGAGGACGCCTTTGCCAACCCCGGTCTGAGGCTTGGAGCGGCGCTGGGAGTGGCGGCTGCGGGCGGCCGCGACAAGTGCACCATCGTTTGCTCGCCACGCGTGGCCACGCTGGGGATGTGGTTGGAGCAGCTGCTGGCGGAGTCCACCGGCAAGGAGGGCAAGGGGATCGTGCCGGTCGAGGGTGAGCCGCTTGGCGCCCCCGACAGCTACGGTGACGATCGCTTCTTCGTCTATGTGCGGACGCCGATTGGCTGCGCCGACCAGGACCCCGTGGTCGACGCGCTGCGGGCGGCGGGCCAGCCGGTGTTCACGATTCAGATCGAGGGGCCCGACGACATCGGCGCCGAGTTTCTCCGCTGGGAGTTCGCCACCGCCACCGCCGGCGCCATCCTGAAGATCGACCCCTTCGATCAGCCCAACGTCCAGGAGAGCAAGGACAACACCAAGGCCTCGCTGCAGCGCTTCCTGGAGACCGGCGATTTTGGAGTTGACGTTGGCGGTGACCCGCTGGCACAGACGGAGGCCCTTTTCAACACTCTGCGGCGTGGCGACTATTTCGCGATCCTTGCCTACACCCAGCCCACCGACGCCTTCAGCGATTCGCTGCACCGGGTCCGAGCCGTCGTCCGCGACCGCTTCGGCGTCGCCACCACCTCGGGGTACGGGCCGCGCTACCTGCATTCCACCGGGCAGCTCCACAAGGGCGGCCCCAACAGCGGGGTCTACCTGATCCTTGCCGACGAGCGAGGAGCGGACATTCCGATCCCGGGCGAGGACTACGGCTTCAGGACGCTGATCCAGGCGCAGTGGAGGGGCGACCTCAAGAGCCTGCGCGACCATGGTCGGCGGGTTGCGATGATGCCACTGGACGACGACCGCGAAGCGACGATGGCGCAGATACTGGACCTGGTCGAGCAAGTCCCGGCGACCCAATAGCCCCAATAGTCCATTGGGAGCGCAAGCCCCCGCAGGGAAAGACCAAGCCCCGCAGGGAAAGAAAGGAGAAGAGATGGCTACAAACGGAACGCCTGCCAATCCTGAGGCCGTTGTGGCTCAGCCCGGCAAGCTCGAGATGGGGATCATCGGCCTCGGCCGCATGGGCGGCAACATGGTCAAGCGCCTGGCCCAGCGCGGCCACCGGATCGTTGGTTACGCGCGCACTCCGGCAACGGTGCAGATCGCGGTGGCCGACGGTGGTGTGGGAGCGGACTCGGTCGAAGACCTGGTGTCCAAGCTCTCCAAGCCGCGCACTGTCTGGGTGATGGTGCCCTCGGGGAAAGCGACCGACGAGAACATCACGCTGCTCGGCGAGCTGCTCGAGCCGGGCGACCTGGTCATCGACGGCGGCAACTCCAACTGGAACGACTCCAAACGTCACGCCGAGGAGATGAAGGCGAAGGGCATCCACTTCATGGACGCCGGGACCTCGGGCGGGGTCTGGGGACTCAAGGTCGGCTACTCACTGATGGTGGGTGGAGAGCGCGAGGACTTCGAGCGCATGGAGCCGCTGCTGGCCGACCTCGCGCCTGAGAACGGTTACGGCCTGATGGGCCCGGCCGGCGCCGGTCACTTCGTCAAGATGGTCCACAACGGCATCGAATACGCCATGCTCCAGGGCTACGGCGAGGGATACGAGATCCTCCATGCCAGCGAGTACGACCTCGACCTCAAGGACGTCACCCGCGTCTGGCAGAACGGCAGCGTGGTGCGTTCCTGGCTGCTGGACCTGGCCGCCCTGGCCTTCGAGGCCGAGGGCAGCGACCTCGAACATCTGCGTGGATACGTCGATGACTCGGGCGAAGGCCGCTGGACGGTGCAGGCCGCCATCGATGAGAGCGTGCCCGCGCCGGTGATCACGCTGTCGCTGCTGATGCGCTTCGCCTCCCGCCAGGACGACTCCTATAGCGCCAAGGTGATCGCGGCGTTGCGCAACCAGTTTGGTGGCCACGCCATCAAGACCGAAGGCGAAGGCGCGGCCATCGGCGGAGGCAACTGACATAGCCCGAGCCAAGGAGCCGCCGACGAATCCGCTACGGGAAGGCGTCCGCGCCGAGCGCGGCGTCGCCGACACGGCGATGGTGATCTTCGGCGCGTCCGGGGACTTGACCCGCAAGAAGCTGATGCCCGCCCTCTACAACCTCGCCATCGAGGGGTTGCTGCCAGCGGATTTCGCCGTCGTCGGCGTGGCCCGGCGACCGCTCTCCCGCGAGGAATTCCGCAAGCAGATGCGCGCCGCCGTCGACCACTACTCCCGCACCGGCAAGACCACCGACGCCATCTGGAGGGGTTTCGCCGAACGCCTCACCTATGTCAGCGGCAACTTCGACGACCAGGCTTCATTTACGAAGCTGAAGAAGGAGCTGGAGCGGGTCGACACTGCATTTGGTACCGCCGGCAACCGCCTCTTCTACTGCGCCACTCCGCCCGACTACTTCATCCCCGTCATCCGGCATCTGGGGCGCGCCGGGATGGTCTCGCGCGGTCGCGAAAGCCATCGCATCGTGATCGAGAAACCGTTCGGCAGGGACCTGGCGTCGGCTGAGAAGCTGAACCAGGAGGTCCTCAAGGTCTTCCGCGAGCGGGCTGTCTTCCGCATCGACCACTACCTCGGCAAGGAAACAGTCCAGAACCTCCTCGTCTTCCGTTTCGCCAACAGCATCTTCGAGCCTCTGTGGAACAACCACTACGTCGACCACGTGCAGATCACAGTCGCCGAAGACATGGGTCTGGAGGGCCGCGCCAGCTACTACGACGAGTCCGGTGCCCTTCGCGACATTGTCCAGAACCACCTCCTCCAGCTGGTCTCGCTGACGGCGATGGAGCCGCCGATCTCATTCCAGGCCGACGCCGTGCGCGACGAGAAGGTCAAGGTTCTGCGCGCCATCCGGCCGGTGCGAGAAGATGAGGTCGCCCGCTACGCCGTCCGCGGCCAGTACGGCCGGGGCAGCATCGGCGGCGCCGCCGTGCCCAGCTATCGCAAGGAGGAAACTGGCAACCCTCACTCCAACACCGACACCTTCGTCGCCATGCGCCTCGACATCCAGAACTGGCGCTGGGCGGGAACCCCGTTCTACGTGCGCACCGGCAAGCGGTTGCCCCGCCGCGTCACCGAGATCGCGGTGCAGTTCAAGCAGCCGCCGCACCAGGGGTTCGCCAACAGCGCCGACACGCTCGAGCCCAACCTGTTGGTCATCCGCATCCAGCCCGACGAGGGCACCACCTTGAAATTCGGCGCCAAGGTGCCGGCGCCCGGGATGCGCCTGCGCGCCGTCAACATGGACTTCCTCTACGGCGCCTCCTTCGTGGCCCAGTCGCCGGAGGCTTATGAACGGCTGCTGCTCGACGTCATGCGTGGCGACCAGACCCTGTTCGCCCGGCGCGACGAGGTCGAGACCGCATGGAGCCTCCTCAGTGGCGTGCTCAAAGACTGGGAAAACGCACCCGACATCCCCCTCTACCCGGCCGGCAGTTGGGGGCCGGAGCAGGCCGACCAGCTGATGGCCCAGGACCGTCGACGTTGGCGGCACCCCTAGACCCAGTCCCGCAGCTGGCGGCCGATGCCCGGGTGATCCGCTGGAGTGGCAAGGGCATCAAGGTTGACGAGGTCGCCGCGCGCCTCCTCGACCTGCGCCAGTCGGCCTCCGACGAGGACGGCTACCCGCTCACGCGCGCCAGCGTCATGAACTTGATCGTCTTCGCCACCGACCCACGCCAGATCGAGGTCGCCGTCGCCACCGTCGACGAGCTGGCGCTGCGTCACCCCTCCCGGGCGATCGTGGTGGCGGCCCGCCCCGGGAAGGTTTTCACCCTCAACGCGGAGGTTGCCATCCACAGTCACCCCTTGGCGTCACACGGCCTGGTCTACGAACGGGCGGTCCTGCACCCCACTGGTGCCGACCCCAAGGGGCTCGACACCCTCGTCATCCCGCTGCTGATCCCGCACCTGGAGTCCTTCCTCTGGTGGCTGGGACGGCCGGATCTGCAGGACCCGGCGCTCCGTAGCCTGGCGTCGGTCTGCGACCGCCTGATCGTGGACTCCAGCACCGGGTCGGCGGCGCACCTCATAGACATCTCGGAGCGACTCGGCCCGTCGACATCGGCCTCGCCCGAGGTCGCCAGTTTCGGCCGGCTGGTCATCGGAGACATGACCTGGACGCGGTTGGATCCCTTCCGTGAAGCCCTGGCGAGGATCTTCGACGAGGGCGGTCGGGCTGCCTTCCTGGAGGGCCTGGAGCGGGTCGAGATCACCGGACGGCGGGGCGTCACGCAGGATGTGTCGCCCGGGGAGGTGCTGCTAGGAGGTTGGCTGGCGTCGCGCCTTGGCTGCACCACGCCGACCTGGGCCCACGCCGGGGTGAGCATGCGGTTGGAGGGGGACGGCCGGCGGGTGATCTTCAACTTCAGCGGCGTCAAGGGTTACCGCGCGGGCGCCGCAGGCGATGCGGCTCCCATCGATTCGATTCGCGTGGTGGCGGAAGTGGGCCGGCGGAAGCTCAGCGTCAACCTTCACTGGAAGGGGCACGAAGGTCGACTGTCGATCAGCGAAACCGGAAAGCCCGTGGTGCGCCGCAGCGTGGCCCTGGCCCAACCCGATGAAACCGAGGTCCTCAGCCGCGAGCTGGCGAGGCTGGGCCGCGACCGGGTGTTCGAGGATGCCATGGCGTCGGCGGCCCGGATCCAAACGGCGCTGACCAGCTGAGAGAGGGGCGGGGGATGCTGGTAAGGCTGAGAACCCCAGAGGCGGTGGCGCGCGCCGCGGCCGCGGCGATTGTGGAGTCGGCCTTCAAGGCCATCCACGAGCGCGGCGAATTCCGCCTCGTCCTGGCCGGCGGGCACACGCCGCGGGCCACCTACGAGCTGCTGGCCACCGAGCTGCGCGAGGAGATCGACTGGCGGCGCGTCATCTTCTACTTCAGCGATGAGCGCTGCGTCGGCCCCGACGACCCCGCCAGCAACTATCGGATGGCAAAAGAAGCGCTCTTCGACCCGCTGAAACTGCAGGGCGGCTCCGTCCGCAGGATGGCCGGCGAGCTGGCCCCGGACGCCGCCGCCGCTGATTACGACGCCGAGATCAGGGCCGTGATCGCCGACCGGCAGCCGGCTTTCGACCTGACGCTACTGGGCATGGGCGATGAGGGGCACACGGCCTCGCTGTTCCCGGGCTCAGTTGCGCTCGAGGAGACGACCCGCACCGTCGCCCACGTGACGGTGCCGGCGGACCCTCCCGATCGCCTGACGATGACCCCGGTGGCGCTTGCCGCCAGCCGTCAGATCCTCTTCCTGGTCACGGGCAAGGACAAGGCGAAGGCGCTGGCGAAGGTCTTTGGCGGAGGTGACGACTTGCCCGCCGCGAGGGTGGCTCAGCTGGGCCCATCGCGGTTCCTGGTCGACGCCCCCGCGGCCTCCAAGCTGCCGGAGTGAGCGGGACGTCCGCTAACGCTAACGCTTAGCGGGAGTTCTTTCGAGCTCGGTAAACGGCGCCATCCACTTCTTCTGCGCGGGCCCGTGCTTCTCCAACCACTGGTTGGCGTCGCCGATGATCAGCTCCAGGATCTCATCGCGTGTCTTGCCGGTGGTTGCCACCTGGGCCTCGCGCTCGTTGAGGAAGTTGCGGCCGGTCACGCGCACCATCCGGAGCAGGTGCTGGAGCCGTTCGGGCATCTGCCGTTCGCCGATAGGAGGCGACTCCTCGACGAATCGGGTGTACTGCGCCAGGAGGTCCGTGAGCAGACCGGAGTGGCGGTTCTGGAACCCCGCGCGAAGCAAATCGACTGGCGGCGTGCGCTGCGGCATGGCTATTTCTACCTCTCCGAAGAGTCTGAAGCTGCCGGAGTTTATCACGGTGTTCAGGCGTGCTCAGGCCCCGGCTTTTGCCCCCACCAGGTGCGGAAACAGGCTGCCCAGGAGGAAACCGAAAACAGCCGCCAGGATGCCGATGCCCATGATCTCCAGGCCGCCCTTGAGCATCGAGCTCTGGGCGACACGGGCCTTGCCGGCGCCGAGTACAAAGAGGGTCAGGGCGGTCACCACCACTGATATCAGGAGCGCTGGGCTGAGGTCAAAGCCAGCCACCCTGGCCCCACCAGTGACGTCGGCCAGGAACCACGGGGCGATCGGGACAGTGGCACCGACCAGGAACGCGAGCGCCATCACCGCACCTTCCCTGATGGGGGCATTCGACTCGAGGAACAGGCCCATCTCCTTCTGGGTCATGGCGTTGAGCATCGCCGTCGGCCGCTGCGCGATCTTTTCCGCGACCATCCTGGCGTCCTCCTCGGGAAGGCCTTCCTCCTCGAAGAGCTGGACCAGCTCCTCGAGCTCGCGCTCCGGGTTGGCCACCAGCTCGCGGCTCTCCCGCGCGACTTCCGCCCTGGCCACCTCGAGCTGTGACTTGCTGCTGATGTAGGCGCCGGCGCCCATCGCGATCAGGCCCGCCACTGACCCCGCCACGCCTGCCACCAGCACGGTGTAGCGGTCGGAGGTTGCTCCGCCGACACCGGTGGCCAGTCCAAGGGTGGTGAGCAGGCCGTCCTGGGCGCCGAAGATCACCTCGCGGATGCGGCTTCGGCGCGCCATCCGGTTGCGGGTGACGTCGATGTGCTCGGCTGCCTCCTCCCTCGTACTCCCGGCGGCCACCCCGGCGGCCGGGTCGACCTGGCTCATGACCCTACGGTAGGTCCTCGCGGCCGTGGTTGATGTACTGCTTATAAAAAGCGGCAATCAGACCCTGGTCCATCAGGTCCATGTCCTGCTCCTTGTCCCAGGCCAGCACCGCGATCTTGGGCGTCATGGTCTGGTACGGCGTGGCCACGAACTTGACCTCGCCATACTTGGGATCCTTGGGCAGGGTTGCCATGATGGTCTTGGCCTGCGAGTTGAGGTCGGCGCACTCGGCGCCGCTGCACCGGTAAACCACCACGATGTAGCCGTGCTCAAGGCTGTGGATCCAGTTTCCCGCCGGCTGAGCGGTGGGGTAGGTCCCCAGCGGCACAGGCGTCGCGTAGTGGTTGCCCGAAGACGGCGGCTGGTGCTTGTTGCCTAGCGGCGCGCCGTCGGCGATGTGCTGGTGGCCCTCGTCGGGGATCGACAGGGCAGCGGTGTGCACGGCGGCTTGCTTCGGTCCCGCCAGGAACGGGAACGAAGGCGGATTGACAAGGAAGTACAGCAGGCCGCCGCCGCCGATGATGAGGACCGCGAATACCGCGATCACGATCTTGCGGTTGCGCGCCTCGATCTCCGCCTTGCGGCGGAGGATGGCGGCGCGCTCGTCGAGGCGCACCTGTTTGGCGAGCTTCTTCCCGGTTGCCACCGCGCAATGGTATCGCGGGCTTCTTAGGCGACGGTGAGTCGGTGAGTTTATTGGCATCAGCGCGCCGGGGGCGCCGCCGGGGCATCTGGCGGAGGTCGCGGCGGCAGCCATGACCGCTGAGGGCGGCGTAGTATTAACGGATCTGAGCGCTTAGCGGTGGCCCTCTGGGGGCGTCGCGGCGGGGCGAATTAGCGAGGAGGACAACCCTTTGGCGACGGCAGTTTCGGAGTCGGTCAAGACCTACCAGCTGTACATCAACGGGGAGTGGCGCGATGCCAGCGGGGGAGAGACGTTCCCCAGCATCAACCCCTCAAACGGCGAGGTGATCGCGAATATCGCCAAGGCCAGCCGGGAAGACGCGCAGGCGGCCATCGCCGCCGCCAGGCAGAGCTTTGAGCGAGGCGAGTGGTCGACCAAGAGCTTCCGCGCGCGCAGCGAGATCATGCTCAAGGCTTACAAGCACATCCAGGAGGTCGCGCTCGAGCGCGACTGGGCTTCGATCGAGTCCCAGGACGCCGGCGTCACCATCCGCCTCGCCAACCTCTCGCACGTGCCCGTCGCGCTTGAGCATTTTCGCTCCCTGGCGGTGCAGGGCGGCGAGATCAAGGAGTACGAGCCACTGCCCTGGGTGGACATGCCCGCGGTGGCCTGGAACTTCGTCAACCGCGAGCCCCAGGGCGTCTGCGGCCAGATCATTCCCTGGAACTTCCCCCTGATGATGGCCTGCTGGAAGCTGGCGCCGGCGCTGGTGACCGGCAACTCCGTGATTCTCAAGCCCGCCTCCAACACCTGCCTCACCGCGCTCGAGCTGTTCAAGGCGCTCGACGAGACCGGTCTGTTCCCCAAGGGTGTGCTCAATATCGTCACTGGCCCCGGTGGTGCGGTCGGCGAAGAGATCGCCCAGCATCCCGACGTCGACAAGGTGGCGTTCACCGGCAGCACCGAGGTTGGGCGTCGGATCATGCAGCTGGCCAGCGGCACCGTCAAGAAGGTGACCCTGGAGCTGGGCGGCAAGTCCGCCAACATCATCCTGCCCGACGCCGACCTCGACCTCGCCATCGACGGCTCGCTCTTCGCGACCTTCCTGCACCAGGGCCAGGTCTGCGAGTCGGGCACCCGCCTGCTCGTGCCCGAGAGCCTGCACGACGAGGTCATGGAGCGACTAGTCGCCCGCACCAAGGAGATCGTCGTAGGTCCGGCCGACGACCTCGAGAGCGGCATGGGCCCGCTGATCTCGGAGGCACAGCTGATGACAGTCAAGAAGTACGTCGAAATCGGCAAGGAGCAGGGTGCCAAGCTGGTCACCGGGGGCAAGCAGCCCGACGGACTGGAGAATGGCTACTTCTTCGAGCCGACCATCTTCGACGGCGTCACCAACGACATGCGCATCGCCCAGGAAGAGATCTTCGGGCCGGTGCTCTCGGTGATCACCTATAAGAACGCTGGTGAGGCCATCGACATCGCCAACGATTCGCAGTACGGCCTGGCCGGGGGGATCTGGTCGCAGGACATTCCCGAGGCCATCCAGATGGCCAAGCGGATCCGCACCGGCACGGTCTGGATCAACGACTACCACCTCCTCAACGACGTCTCGCCCTTCGGCGGCTACAAGCAGTCGGGCGTGGGCAAGGAGCTGGGCATGTACGGCCTCCTCGAATACACAATCGCCAAGCACATCCACGTGGCCCAGAGCAACAAGCGGGCTGACCGCTTCATCTGGGACACGGTTCTGCCTTAAGCCGCCGGTCAAGGCCCGACCTTGGTAGCGGGGAGAAATGGCAGATAGGGTTCAGCTGACGGACAGGGCGCGGGCGCTCTTCGACCAGGTCAGGGCGGCCCGGGGGCCGCTGACCATGGTGCTGGGATCGGGGTGCTGCGATGGTGGGTCGCCGTTTCTCTTCGAGAACTACCCGCCGCCGGCCAACCACCGTCAGGTGGCGGAGGTTGAGGGAATCCCGGTGTGGGTCGACAACGGGCTGTGGGAGGGTGTCGAACTGGACCTGACCATCGACGCCGTCAAGGACCCCGCCTCTGACAGCTTCTCGGCCGAGTCAGAACTGGGGTACCGGCTGGTCCTGGTCTAGAAACCGACCGATAGGCGCGGGGTGGCTAGTGGCCGAAGACCAGGCTGATCAGGGCGCCGACGAGGACGAAGACGCCGAGCACGATCCCCAGTGACACCGCGCCCGGCCAGTGCGGGCCGCGGCGATGGTGGGCGGTCCACTCCAGCTCCAGCTCGCGGGCCTTGGGGCTGCTCACCGTAGGCGGTGTCGCGTAGCTCTGCCCGGGGGCGTTGGCGGCGCCGCACCGCGGGCAGACGATCTCGGTCTCGGGGTGCTGGAAGCTGCACTTCCAGCAGTACATCAGCCGGGCCATGCCTGATTATTGCCGGGTGACAGCTGCCGACGCCGGTTTCGACCTTGCCGATTTCGAGCGACGGCTGCTCGAGTCCGCGATCGCCGAGAGCCCACCATCCCTGCATCAACCGATGCGGCACCTGCTGGCGGCCGGCGGCAAGCGCATACGCCCGATGCTGGTGCAGCGCTTCGGCAGGCTGTGTCAGGGGCCGGCTGAGACCCTGCTGAACCTTTCGCTGGCGATCGAGATGCTGCACGCCGCCACCCTGGTTCACGACGACGTCATCGACCAGGCCGAGACCCGCCGTGGCAAGACAGCGCTCCACCGCGAGCACGGTACCGAGGTCGCGGTGTTGGTCGGCGACCTGTACGTGGCGCGGTGCGGCGTGCACCTGGCGCGGGCGGCAGTACCTCGGGCGGCGGCCGAGATGTGGGAGGCGTTGGACACCATCCTTCGAGGCGAGATCGACCAGCGCGGCCATCGCTTCGACCTGGCCCAGAGCGTCAATGACTACCTCGCCACGATCCAGCACAAGACGGCCAGCCTGCTCGAGGCCGGGTGTGCCGCGGCGGTCGCCGCCAGCGGGGGAGAGGAGGAGCTGATCGAGGCGGCCCGGAGCTACGGGAGGCACTTGGGCATCGCCTTCCAGGTTGTTGATGACGTCCTCGACTACACCGGCAGCCCGGATGAGTTGGGCAAGCCGGTGGGCAACGACATCCGGGAGGGCACCGTCACCTTGCCCCTGATCCTGGCCCTGGAGCTGTCGCCGGCGCCGCTGCCAGCGATCGTCGACTCGGCTCGGGTGCACGACGACTACGGCGCGGTGGTCCTGGCGGTGCAGCGCAGCGGTGCCATCGAGAAGTGCCTTGAGATCGCTGATGAGCACTCCAGGCAGGCGGTGGCGGCGCTGGAGAACTTCCCGGAGGGTCCCGATCGCGAAGCCCTCGCCGAACTTGCGCAGACCCTCCCGAAGCGGCGTGGATAGCGCCAGCCCCAAGCGGCGCCGCACTCGGCGCCTGATAACTTAGGACTTTAGCGTCATGCATCTACTAGTGGAGGGCCTCAACTACCGCGGCGCCCCGCTTTCGGTTCGAGAGCGTGTCTTCCTGTCCGGGGAAGCCCTGCGGGGGTGGTTGGAACGCCTGGGCGCCAAGCCGGCGCTGACGGGCGGCGCGATTCTCTCCACCTGCAACCGCACCGAGTTCTACCTGACCGCCGAGGACCCCGGGCGTGCCCAGGCCGAGATGGAGATCCTGACGCGTGACTTCGAAGCCCCGGGCGAGTGGCAGCGGCACCGCTACCGGCTCCAGGGGCCGGAAGCGCTCGAGCACCTGTTCAAGGTGCCGTCCGGGCTCGACAGCGCGATCATCGGCGAGGCCCAGATCCTGGGGCAGTTCAAAGCCGCCCTCGAGGTCGCCCGGACTGCCGGCACCGTCGATTCCGACCTGGACTTCTTGATGCGCCGAGCCATCACGGTGGCCAAACGCGTGCGCAGTGAAACCGGGGTGGGGCGGAACCCGGTCGGCTTCGGCCACGCCGCTGTTGTCCAGGCGCGGGCCGTGTTCGGCAACCTTGGTGGTCGCTCGGCCCTGATGGTCGGCGCCGGAAAGATGGCGTCGAGCACGGCGCGACTGCTGGCGGCGGACGGCATCGAACGCATCCACTTCAGCACCCGCTCGCCGGCCAAGGCCATGGAACTCGCCGCGGAGATGCCGGGCGGCGTGGTCGCCCTGACGGTGCCGTTCTCCCATCTCGACCAGATCGCGGCCGAGGTCGACATGATCATCTGCTCCACCAGCGCGCCCGACTACATCTTCACGCGCGAGATGGTGCAGGGTTACATGCGCCGCCGTAAACGGCGCCCTCTCTTCCTACTCGACCTGGCGGTGCCGCGCGACATCGACCCGGAGGCAGCCGCGATCGAGGACGCCTACCTCTACAACGTCGATGATCTGGCCGGCATCGTCGAGCAGGGGATCCGCAAGCGGATCAGTGAGCTGCCGGACGCCGAGGCCATCATCCGCGAGGAAATCGATCGCACCGGTTCGGACCTGGTGCAAGCGCGGGCGAAACCCGTGATCGCTTCCTTGTCGCAGCGGGCGGAGGAGTTGCGCGCGCTCCAACTGCACCAGAGCCTGCCCGCCAGCCTCGACCTGGCCCAGCGCGAGCAGCTCGAGCAGCTGACGCGCTCGCTGACGGCCAAGCTGCTGCATGGACCGATCCGCTACCTGCGCGAGCACGCCGACGATGAAACCGCCGCGCGAATGGCACGAGAGATGTTCGATCTTGGTCGCCAGGACGAAGAGTCGTGAACCCGGCATCCCCGACGCTGGCGCTGCTGATGGTCGCGATCGTGCTGGCGCTGACCGCCACCGCCTACTGCGCTCTCGACCTCCGCTTCCGCTTCGAGCGATTCACCCGGCGGCTCTCGGCGCTCTTCGGGCTCCTGCTGGTGCTGCAGTCGTCGCTGATCGGGCTCCAGTTCGTGGGGCAGCGCAGCTTTGGCGGCGGCTATGAAATTGTGGTGGTCACCGCCTGGGGCCTGCTGGCCTGTGCCCTGGTCTTCAATCGTTACCTCTTCGCCGACCTCATCGGGGTGCTGGTCTGCGGCGTCGACAGTGCGCTGCTGGTGATGGCGCTGCTACTCCGCCAGCCGGGAGCCGCCACCGGCGGCCTGCCGGTGCTGGTTTACCTCCACGTCTCCGCCATCGTCTTGAGCTACGCCGTGCTTACACTGGCGGCGATCTCGGCGCTGGCGTACCTGTTTCGCGACCGCGGCCTCAAGGGGAAGTCGCCCGGACGGCTGGCCAACAGCCTGCCTCCGCTGGCCACGCTGCAGGCCTACACTCACAACTTCGTCCTGGTCGGCTTCATCGCCCTGACGGCGGGCATCGCCCTCAGCCAGGCCTGGGTGGTGGCGTCGCACCGGTCGAGCATCTTCTTCGATCCGCGCGAATCGTGGGCCCTGTTCTCGTGGGCGCTCTATGCGCTGTACGCGGCCATCACCGTGATCGGCCGCTGGAAGGGCCGTCGCCTGGCCTTTCTGGTGATCGCCGGCTACGCGGCCAGCCTGGCGCCCGCCGCCGTTCTCTCCAGCCTCGGCACTCGCTCCCTGTGAGGCTCGGCACGCGGGGGTCGCCGCTGGCCCTGGCCCAGGCGGAGCTGGTGCGTCGTGCCTACCTCGACCGCTTTCCCGATGATTCAGTGGAGGTCGTCACCATCAAGACCCAGGGCGACCGCGAAGCTGAGCGGCCGCTCGACTCCTTCCCCGTTAACGGCGTCTTCGTCAAGGAGATCGAGGCGGCGCTGCTGGAGGGTCGCATCGATGCCGCGGTTCACAGCGCCAAGGACCTCGCCATCGAGGATGCCGACGGGCTCGAGCTGACGGCCTTCCTCGAGCGCGTCGACGCCCACGACGTCCTGATTCATCGCAAGCCTCGCGACTGGGAGAAGCCCGGGCCGGGCTTCCGCATCGCCACCGACAGCACCCGGCGCCGCGCCCAGCTGGTCGACGCCTGGCCCGGGGTGGAGTTCGTCGATATCCGCGGCAATGTCGAGACCCGCCTGGCCAAGCTGGAGGCGGGCGAGGCCGACGCCCTCGTGCTGGCGGCGGCGGGTTTGCGGCGTCTGGACCTCGAACCCGCCGGGGAGGAGCCGATCGCTATCCCTCTCTGTGTCCCCGCCCCCGGCCAGGGCGCGATTGTGGTCCAGGTCCGCGAGGACGACGACGCCACCAAGCGGCTGCGCTGGTTGAACCACATTGCCACCGCCCTAGCGGTCGCCGCCGAGCGTGACATGGCGGTGGCGCTGGGCGCCGGCTGCAGCGTCCCACTTGGCGTTCACGTCGAGTTTCGGGCTGGCGAGACTCGCTTGGTGGCCGCCTTCCACGATGGCAACAAGCTCTTCCGGGTCGAGGCCCGATCGTCGGCCAACAACGCCCTGGAGGCGGTGCAGCTGGCGATTGCCGACCTGCGCGAGCGGGGAGCCGTCTGGGGGCAAGCCATAGGCGCGCAGCAACCGGGGCAGCATCCGCCCGACACGCAACCCGGCGCGGCGGCCCAGCCCCTGGCCGGCAGGCGAGTCCTGGTGACCCGCCGGACCGAGCAGGCGGGGGAGCTCAGCCAAAGACTGGCGGGATACGGCGCCGAAGTTGTCGAGGTGCCCATGATCCGGCTCGAACCGCCGACTGATGTCGAAGCCGCGGTGACCGCCATAGACGCATTCGATGGCTACGACTACGTCGTCTTCACCTCGGTGAACGCGGTCGCCGCCGTCAAGATGCTGGCCACCGAGAGGGGAGTGGACCTGGCGATACCGGGGCCCGTGATTCTTGCCGTCGGCCCCACCACCGCGGATGCTCTCGCCAGCATCGGGCTGTCCTCTGAACCGCTGCCGGAGGACTTCTCCGCCGCCGGTGTGGCTCGGATCTTGGAATCGCGACCGACTAAAGGCCGGCGCGTCTTACTGCCACGTTCCGAGATCGGCCGCGAGGAGCTACCGGTGGCACTGCGCCGCCTCGGTGCGCTGGTGGACGACACCGCCTTCTACCTGACCGCCCCCGACCCCGAGGCGCCGGCGCGGCTGCAGAAGGCGCTGCCGGCCCTCGACGTCATCACCTTTGCCAGCGGGTCTGCCGTCGCGGGCTTCGGCGGCGCGGTACCGGCCGGCTGGCAGCGACCGCCAGGTTTGTTGATCGCCGTCATCGGCCCGGCCGCCGCCTCCGCCGCCCGGCTCGCCGGGCTGGAGCCCGACATCGAAGCCGCGGAGCACACCGCCGGCGGCCTCGCCGACGCGATCGCGGCATACTTCGAGCGCAGATGAGCTATCCGCAGTCGCGTCCCCGCCGTCTCCGCCGCACCCCGCTGCTTCGTCGAAGCATGCGCGAGACCAGGCTCGCACCCGAGGACATGATCCTGCCGCTGTTCGTGGCTGACGGGGTCACCGATCCGGTGCCGATCTCGACCTTGCCGGGCCATTTCCATCACAGCCCGGAGAGCGTTGTGACCGAGTGCGAAGAGGTGGTATCGCTGGGGATCCCGATGGTCCTGCTGTTCGGGCTGCCGGCGGCCAAGGACGAGCGCGGCACCGGCGCCTGGGCCGCCGACGGCGCGGTGCAGCTCGCGACCAAAGCCATCAAGGCGCGCTTTGGCGACGACCTCCTGGTAGCCACCGACCTCTGCCTGTGCGCGTACACCTCCCACGGCCACTGCGGCATCCTCGCGGGCGAGTCGGTCGATAACGACGCCACCCTCGAGGTTTACGCGCAGGTCGCGGTCTCGCAGGTTGAGGCGGGCGCCGACATCGTCGCCCCGTCGGGGATGATGGACGGCCAGGTCGGGATCATTCGCGAAGCCCTCGACGACACCGGCCACCAGGAGACCGTCATCCTGGCCTATGCCGCCAAGATGGCCAGCGCCTTCTACGGCCCCTTCCGGGAGGCTGTCGATTCCACCCCCGCGTTTGGCGACCGGCGCGCCTACCAGATGAACGGCGCCAACCTCGAGGAGGCCCTTCGGGAGACCTGGTTGGACATCGACGAGGGCGCTGACATGGTCATGGTGAAGCCGGCCGGGCCGTACCTCGATGTCATCGCGGCGGTGGCGGCGGAG
>CABEAI010000161.1_pt1 | contig 41878 bp, 41 predicted proteins | sample 3132431 | NCBI WGS metagenome assembly CABEAI01 (sample SAMEA5534343, study PRJEB31848) | metagenome | biome: tundra; feature: field; material: soil | place: USA | collected 2013-05 | depth 0.45 m | reverse complement strand
GGCTCCATCCCCACCGAGGTGTGGACGTCGATGATGACCGCGGTGCTGGCGCAGAAGCGCGAGATCTCCTCGATGAGGATGGCGAAGGCGGTGTGATCCATGCCCCCGCCGCCGTACTCCTCGGGGATGGTGATGCCCAGCAGGCCCAGCGAGGCAGCGCGCGCAATCGCCTCCTCCGGGAAGCGATGTTCGGCGTCGGTCTGATGCGCCCGCGGAGCCACCTCGCGCGCGACGAAGTCGCGCGCCAGCGCCCTCAGCTCATCGTGGGGCGGGGTCTCGAGTTCTAGTTCCGAGCCGTGCTCACGGGGTGGTTATGTGTCCGGCCCCGGCTGCCCCGAAAAACATCCCGATGAGGACGACGACGACCAGGACATAAAGGACGACGGCGGCGAGGAAGAAGAGGTCGATGATCCCGAGAATCAGCCCCGCGGTGGCCATCCCGTCGCCACCCTGCCTCCCTCCCGACGCCTGGATTTCCTTTTTGCCCTTGCGCGCCAGCCAGATCGCGAACGGGCCGGTGACGCCGCAGGTAACGAACCCAGCGATGCCCAGGATGAGGGAGATCAACGCGTTCTGGTTGTTGGGCAGGGCGACGAAGGTCGCCGGGCCGGGCTGCTGAGCCGGTGGCGGTGGCGGCTGGTACCCACCCGGCGGCGCGGCCGGCGGTGCCGGAGGAGGCGCGGGGGGCGGCGGGGGTGGCTGGTAGGCCGGAGGAGGCACGGGCGGCTGGCCCTGCGGCGGTGGCTGGTACGGGGGCTGCTCACTCATCGCGGGATCCTCCCTTCGGCTGCTGGGTTTTGGCAGTGCTCACTGTATACGGGCGAGCGCCGCCACGCCAGCCTTCATCGACCGAACCGGAGAAATGGGCAGTTCAGCAGCCGAGCTGCTTGGCGATCAGCATCCGCTGAACCTCTGAGGTGCCCTCGCCGATCTCGTTGACCTTAACGTCGCGCCAGTACCGGGCCACCCGAGACTCCTCCATGAATCCCATGCCGCCGTGGATCTGGATCGCCTGGTCGGCGGCGCGCTTGCTCGTCTCGCTGGCGAAGAGCTTGGCCGCCGCCGCCTCCAGGTGGCACGGCTTGCCGGCATCCCAGAGCCGGGCGGCGTGGTGGACGGCCAGCCGAGCGATGTGCGTCTCGGTGGCCATGTCGGCGAGCTTGAACTGGATCGCCTGGTGCTTGGAGATCGAAACCCCAAAGCTCTGGCGGTTCTTGGCGTACTCCAGCGATTCGTCGAGGCAGGCCTGCGCCGACCCCACCGACAGGGCGGCGATGGCGATCCGCCCTGCCTCCAGGGTCGAGAGGAACTGGGCGTAGCCCTTGCCGGGCTCGCCCAGCAGGTTCGCCTCCGGCACCCGGCAGTCGTCGAAGGTCAGCCCGTGGGTGTCGCTGGCGTGCCAGCCGAGTTTGCGATACGGCGGATCGATGCCATACCCCGGGGTCCCCTTCTCGACCATGATCGTCGAGATCGCGGGGCGGCCGCCACCCCCGTCCCCGGTGACCGCGGTGACGGTCACGCCCCAGGTAATGTCGGTGCCGGAGTTGGTGATGAAGGCCTTGGACCCGTGGATCACCCATTCGCCGTTGTCCAGCGTGGCGCGGGTCTTGCTGGCACTGGCATCGGTGCCCGATTGAGCCTCGGTCAAGCCGAAGGCCCAGAGCTTCCGACCGGCACACAGATCAGGCAAGTACTTCCGCTTTTGCTCTTCATTGCCGAAGCGGTAGATCGGCGAGATGCCCAGGCCCACCCCTGCCTCCAGGGTGATGGCGATACTGGCGTCGCCCCGGGCCAGCTCCTCGATCGCCAGGCAAAGGCTGGTGAAGTCGCCCCCCGATCCGCCCCACTCCTCAGGGATGGAGAGCCCGAAGAGGCCGAGCTCGCCCATCTTGGCGACGACGTCGTACGGGAAGGCGTGCTTCTCATCCCACTCCCCGGCGTTGGGCTTGACCTCCGACTCGCAGAGGTCGCGCACCAGGTCACGGACGGCGCGTTGCTCATCAGTGAGGTCCAGCTGGGTATTCAGCGAGGGGACCGACGGCATCGAGGTGGGCTAGGCCGGGGCTAGGCCGCGGCCCGGCCTCGAACCATCTCGACCAGCTGCTCGATGGTATCGGCCACCGGGACACCGGCCTTGGTGAGCGCCTCCACCTTCCCCTGGGGGGAGCCGGTGTTGCCGCTGATGATGGCGCCGGCGTGGCCCATGCGCTTGCCGGGCGGCGCCGTGCGCCCGCCGATGAAGCCGTAGACCGGCTTGGGGTAGCCGGAGCCGATCATCGCCGCGGCGGCCTCCTCGTCGGAGCCGCCGATCTCCCCGAGCATGACCACGGCCTGGGTCTCGGGGTCGCTGGCGAAGAGGCCCAGGACATCCTTGAAGGTCAGCCCGAGGACGGGATCGCCGCCGATGCCGACGCAGGTCGAGACGCCCAGCCCCGCGCCCGCGATGCCGGCGAGGATCTCGTAAGTGAGGGTGCCAGAGCGCGAGACGACGCCGATGTGCCCGGGCGTTGCGATGTGGTTGGGGATGATCCCGACCTTGGCCTTCTCAGGCGGCGAGACAAGGCCGGGGCAGTTTCCTCCAACCAGCCGCGGCTCCGACATGGTGTCGTGGATGAAGGCGGTGGCGCGGACCATGTCCAGCACCGGGATGCCCTCGGTGATGGCGACCACCAGCCCAACCCCAGCGTCGGCAGCCTCCATGATGGCGTCGGCAGCGAACGGCGGTGGCACGAAGACAGCGGCGATGGTTGCGCCGGTTTCGTCGACGGCCTCGGCGACGGTGTTGAAGACGGGCACGTCGAGGTGGGTGGTGCCGCCTTTGCCGGGGCTGACGCCGGCAACAACGTTGGTGCCGAACGCCTGCATTTGCGCGGTGTGGAAGGTGCCCTCCCGTCCGGTCATCCCCTGCACCACCAGCCGGGTGTTGCGATCGACGAGAATGCTCACGCCGCGCCCCCAGTCGTCACGCCGGCACCACGCTGCGCGCCAGCTCGACCGCCTTGGCGGCAGCCCCGGGAGCGCTGATCCCCGGCGTGATGCCCGCGTCGGAGAGGATCTTGCGGCCCTCCTCTTCGGCGGTACCGGTCATGCGCACCACTAGCGGCACCTTGATGCCGAGCTCATCGCGGGCGGCGATGATGCCGCGCGCCACCTCGTCGCCGCGCGTGATGCCGCCGAAGATGTTGATGAAGATCGACTTCACGCCCGGGTCAAGGAGGATCATGTCGAGGCTGTTGCGGACCACCTCCGCCTTGGCTCCGCCGCCGATGTCGAGGAAGTTCGCTGGTTTGCCGCCAGCGGCCTTGACCAGGTCGAGGGTGTTCATCACCAGCCCGGCGCCGTTACCGAGAATGCCGACGTCGCCATCGAGGTGTACGTAGGTGAGGCCGCGCTTCTTGGCCTCGATCTCCAGCGGGTCGCCGCTGCCCTCCTCGTCGGAGCGGTACTTCTCAAGGTCCTGGTGGCGGAACTCGGCGTTCTCGTCGACCTCGAGCTTGCCGTCCAGGGCGATCACCTCCCCGCCGGCGATGACGGCAAGCGGGTTGATCTCGCAGGTCAGGGCGTCGGAGGCGACGGCGAGGTTGAAGAGCCGGGTCATGATCGGCACCAGCTTGCCGGCCAGGTCACCGAGGCCCGCCTGGAAGCACATCGCCCGCAGCTCGTAACCCAGGGCGCCGCGCCAGGGATCGGGGTGGAACTTGACGATCTTCTCGGGGGCGGACTCGGCGACCTCCTCGATGTCCATGCCGCCGGCCGCCGACAGGATCAGGACCAGGCGACGGGCGTCGCGGTCGAGGGTGACGCCGAGGTAGATCTCTCGCTCCACGTCGGCCGCCTGCTCGCACCAGACCTCGTGGACGGTGAAGCCCTTGATGTCCATCCCCAGGATGGCCTCGGCAGCGGCCTTCGCCTCCTCGGGGGTTTTGGCCAGCTTGATGCCGCCCGCCTTGCCACGGCCGCCGATAGGGACCTGGGCCTTGACCGCAATCGGACCGAGGAGGTTGGCGGCGTCCACCACCTGCTCCACGGTCCGGGCCACGCGACCCTCCTTGACCGGGATGCCGGCGCCGGCGAATTGCTCCTTGGCCTGGTACTCGAGAAGCTTCATGGTTGCCGCGCAAGCTTACACAGACGGAGGCAGCGCCGGCCTCGACGCCGGCGGCAGCTGGCTGGACGGAGGTGGCAGCGGAGACGACACCACCCGCGGGGTGTACGTCAGGCTGGCCAGGCCGTCGAGCACGGCGAGCGGGCCGAAGGCGCCAACCTCGCCCGGGAGGAGATCGGCGAGAGGCCCCACCACCTGCTCGGCGAGTTGCTGGCGCCGCGCCTCCGACAGCTCGTGGCGGCGGCCCCCGTAGGCCACCACGAAGCGCCGCAGGGCGTCGGGCATCCGCCGCGCGGCGTCCTCGTACGGGGTGGTCGGGCTAATCCCCGGAGCGGGTGTGCTGACCGCCGCGATCCCCAAAACGGCACCAGGCTCAGCCCATATCGACGCTGGAGGCGGCGCTTCCGCCGGGACCGGCGCCGGGGCCGGCTCGCTGACCAGGTCTTTCAGGCGGATCCGCTCGCGGTCCCGCACCACCACGGTGCCTGCGGCGAAGTCGCCGAGCCGCTTCGACCCGCCCTGGATGAAGAGGGTGATGATGCCGATGCCGTAGAAGAAGGGCAGGAAATCGACCAGGCGGATGAGGTTGCGGATCGCGACCTGCGTCACCGTGACGGGCTCGCCACGGTCGCCCAGGACGCGCAGCCGCAGCAGTCTCTTGCCCACCGTCTGGCCTCCCCAGATCCCCTCGAGGACCGGGAAGTAGAGCACGAAGAGGGCGAAGCTGAGGATCAACCAGATCAGCAGGGACAGACGCCCGTCCCCGGAGAAGGAGTTGAGAAGCAGCGCCCCCATGCTGAGGAAAAAGAACACCGTCAGCAGCAGCAGGACGTCGATGGCCTGGGCCATGAAGCGGCTGCCGAGGCCGGCGACGGTGTATTCGAAAGCCACCCGCTCGGGAGTGGCCACCACCAGTCCGTCCGGCCGCTCCTGTGGCTGCATCAGGGCGCTTAGTCTAGCGCCGCTGGGGCTTACCCTACGCTGGTGCGAGCAGATGAGTTCGTGAGCAAGCGACAGGAGTCATGGTCGCGCCTGGAGGCGCTCCTCAAGCGCGCGTCCGGCAGCCGCCTGGGAGGCCTCCGGCCGGATGAGGTCCTGAGCCTGGCAGCGCTCTACCGCCGCTCCACCGCCGACCTCGCCCGGGCCCAGCGCGACTGGCCCGAGGAGCCGGTCACCCGCTATCTCAACGGCCTGGTCGCGCGCGGCCATGCCGCTCTCTACCGTGAGGGTGGCGACGTCTTCCGCCGCCTTCGCCACTTTTACGCCGCCACCCTGCCGCAGACCTTCAGGGCCTCCGGCGCCTTCATCATCGCGGCCGCCGCCCTGCTCTTCGTGCCCGCGGTGGCCGCGTACTTCACCGTCCTCAAGAACCCCGGCCTGGCCACGGCGTTTGTCCCGCCGGACATCATCAACCGGGTCCATCACCACCAGCTCTGGACCCAGATCGCGGAGGCCGACCGGCCCCTGATGGCGGGGCTGATCATGACCAACAACATCTACGTGGCGATCACCGCCTTCACCTTGGGGGTTCTCGCGGGGCTGCCCACGATCTACGTGTTGATCAGCAACGGCGTCAGTATCGGCGGCGTCCTCGGCCTGACCGAGGCCTACGGGGTTGGCGGCGGGCTGCTGGCATTCATGGTCGGCCACGGCGTGTTGGAGCTGTCGATCATCGTCGCGGCGGGCGCTTCGGGCCTGATGCTGGGCTGGGCGCTGGTCGTTCCCAACCCCTATCGCCGCCGCGACGCCCTGGTGCTGGCGGCTCGGCGCGCCTTCATCCTGCTGGCCGGGATGGCGCCGATGCTGGTGATCGCGGGAATCATCGAGGGCAACATCAGCCCCTCCGCAGCGCCCGCCGGCGTGAAGTTGGCGGTGGGCCTGACCACCGGCGTGCTCCTGTACGGCTACCTGCTGACGGCCGGGCGAGGGGCGGCCGCCGCACCTACAGCAGAGCTCGCTCCTTCATCTCAAGGTAGCGCTCCACCAATCGCGGGCTGAGCTCCCCAGCGCGGACGTCGAGACCTAACACGCCTCCCCGCCGCAGGATCTCGAAGCTCCGCCGCCGCGCCGCCAGCAGCTCTTCGGCGGCAGCCCAGCGGTAGGCGTCGCGGGAGTCCTTGATGGGGCTGTCGCGCGCCGCCAACACCTCAGGGTCGGACATCGCCACCACCAGCACCAGGTGTCGGGAGGAGAGGCGCAGCACGTGATCCACCAGCTCTGATGAGGCCTCCGGGTCGAGCACATCAGTGAGGATCGTCACCAGCGATCGCCGGTTGAGGCGGGCGGCCAGGAAGGCCAGCGCCTCACCGAAGTCGGGCTCGCTGTACTCGGCGGGAACGTCGTAGAGCGCCTGGCTGATCCGGCTCACCTGGGCGGTTCCGCGTTGCGGAGAGAGGTAGGAGCGGACGCCGTCCGAGAACGTCATCAGGCCCACCCGGTCGCCCTGGCTCTGGGCCACCCAGGCCAGCAGCAGGGCGGCATTGACGGCGTGGTCGAGCTTGGTCAACTCGCCGGCCGGCGCGGTCATCAGGCGTGCACAGTCGACCACGATGACCGCCTGCTGACCGCGCTCCGCCTCGACCACGGTTGTGACCGGGCGGTCGGCTCGGGCCGACGCCTTCCAGCTGATACGGCGCAGCTCGTCGCCGGGCACATAGTCGCGCAGCCCCGAGAACGCCGTGGTCGCGCCGGGCGGCTTGGCGCGACGAATCCCAGTAAGCGCCAACATCCCTCGACGCAGCCGGAGCTCGTATTCCCGCACCGCCAGCACGTTGGGATAGACGGCGACGGTCTCGCGCAGGTCGACGCCGGCCTGGCGCACCCAAAAACCTCGACGTCGGCGCCAGCGCACGTCGAGGCGACCAAACTTGTAGGCCCCGCGGTGGGGAGGCCGGACGTCGTACTCCGCCCGCATCCGACCGTCGGCGTCGAAGGCGCCCGCCAGGACGCGCGGGGCCGGCACCAGACCTGACGGCGCGTGGTCGGCGACCTGAACGAGCAGCCCGGCCGCGGCGGGGTGCTCGAGGTCGACGAGAACCCGCTGCCTGGCGCCCAACGAAAGTGGCCGGGGCAGGGAGCGGATGGCGGAAAGGCCGGCTGAGCCGGGCAGCCGCGCCGCTTCGATCACCGCCAGTGCCACCACGGCGGCGACGTACGCCACCACCACCACCCAGGCCTCGGGCCACAAGATCGGCAGGAGACCCAGGGCAGCGCCGGCCACCAGGGCCGCAATCAAGGCCGGCTGCGGCAGCAACCCGGGGCGCCTCAGCGTGGTGGCGTCACCTGGGCGACGATGGAGTCGAGCACCGAATCGGCGGTGCGGCCGGCCACCTCGGCCTCGGGGCGCAACACCAGGCGGTGGCGGAAGGTCGCCCGCAGCAGGCCCTTCACGTCATCGGGGGTGGCGAAGTCGCGGCCGTCGAAAGCCGCCGCCGCCTTGGTCGCCAGTAGCAGCAGGACCTCGCCGCGGGTGCTCGCGCCCAGCCCGAGCTCGCCAGCACGCCGGGTCGCCACCGCCAGCTCGATGATGTAGCGCTGAACATCCTCGTCGACGAGGATGCCCTGGACCTCTTTACGGCACTCGGCCACCGCGGCGGCGTCGAGGACCGGCTCGACCCCGGCCGCCACCGGGTCGCGCAGCTCGATCCCACTGTTCCATCGACGCAGGACCTCCAGCTCGACCTCCGGGCTGGGGTAGTCCAGCACCGCCTTGAAGAGGAAGCGGTCCTGCTGCGCCTCGGGCAGCGGGTAGGTCCCCTCGTACTCCACCGGGTTCTGGGTCGCCAGCACCAGGAAGGGGTCGGGCAGCGCCTGCTGCTCGCCCTCGAGGCTGACGCCGCGCTCCTCCATCGCCTCCAGCAGGGCAGCCTGGACCTTGGCGGGGGCGCGGTTGATCTCGTCCGCCAGCAGGACGTTGGTGAAGACGGGGCCCTTGCGGGTGCGAAATTCGCGGGTGGCGAGGTCGTACACGGCGGTGCCCACGATGTCCGCCGGCATCAGGTCGGGAGTGAACTGGATCCGCGCGTAGGAGATCTGCATCAGCTGGGCGATGGTCTTGGCGAGCAGGGTCTTGCCGGTGCCGGGCACCCCCTCGAGGAGAACGTGGCCGCCGACCGCAACCGCGATCGCGCAGAGCCGGACGGCCTCGTCCTGGCCGACCACCGCCTTGGCGGCCTCGGTCCGGAACCGCTGGTAGAACTCAGCCGCCGTCATCTCTTCTCCGCCGAAGGATAGGCCAGCGAGTGCAGCCGACGTGCCGCCGCCAGCAGAGCACGCTCCGACCCAGCACCAGCCTGGGCCGCGGCCTCCGCCAGCACCAGGTCCCGGGCAAGCTCGGGGGCACGCTGTTCCAGCACCCTGGCCAGCTGGTCCGGCGGGGTACCGTGGCTCAAACCAACGCGCGCCGCCAGCGACCGGCGGGTGGCGTCGTCCAGCATTGCCAGGGTGGTGGCCCGGGCGCGAGCGCGCCGCAGGAGGATGCCGACGGCCTTGGCGTACTCCGCCGAGGACCGATCGCGAGCCTTCGCCAGCGAAACCGTCGGCCCGAACGAGCGCCCTCGCAGGAGCAGGCCGACGTAGACGATCAGCAGGGCCGCGCCAAGCACGGCTCCCCAGGGGGTGGTGATCCAGTCGGTGACGCTGGGACTGGTACCGCCGGCGCCGTGGTGGTACTCGTCGAACAGCACCGGGGCACCGGCAGGCGCGAGGCTGATGAGGTCGGCCGCCAACCGCCCGTTGTCCGCCTGACCGAGGTTGCCGTTGGCGAGGACCTGCGGATCAGAGAGGACGACGACGGTGCCGTCGCGGCGGCGCTCCATCACCGCCGCGGCGCCTCCCGGACTCGACTCCTCACGCAGCAGGACGGCCTGGGTTGGCGCCGGCGCCAGGCTGGGCGGAGGATCCACGCCGTCAATGGAGGCATCGCTGCCGGTCACGGCACTGACGCCGGGGAGCACCGGGGTGGCGATCACCAGGTGCAGCGGGGCCGCGTCGGTGGCGCTGCCGCCCTGCCTGGTTTCAAGGAGCGGACCGCGCCCAACGTTGAGGAGCGCGTCCAGGCGGCTGTCGCCCTGGGTGTCGGCATAGACAAGGACTCCCCCCGAGGACACCCAGCTGTCGACCTGGCTCAGCTGGTCATCGGTGAACGAGGTGTCGGGGGTGAAGACGAAGAGCAGCCCACGCCCGGGCAGGTTGAACGACCCCGTGATGGCGCTGGTGGGATGGCCGAGCGCGGACGCGTAGCTATAGAGGGCGGAGGTGCCGTCGAAGGCGTCGCTGTCGGAGCGGTGGTCGGGCGAGCGGCTGGGCCGGTTGGGAGTCAGGAACACCAGCCCCGCGACGACCACCGCCAGCGCCACCGGGATCAGCCATGCGCGCCCTCTCACGACGGCACCCCGTCGCGGTACGGCTGAGCCACGCCGGCGGCCCGGGCGTAGACCTGCGCGTCGGGCTCGCGGTGGCCGTAGGCGCTGGCCTCGAACGGGATCAGAAGCGGGCGGAGCGGCTCGATGCGGGCGGAGCTAACGAAGAGCTCGCGCACCGTCAAGGGGCTGGTCTCCCAGGCGCCCTCACCTCCGATGGCCGTGGCCACGGCGCTGGTCAGCGCTCGCAGGGCGCCGGGGTAGTCGCCGGCGGCGGCACGCCGATCGGCCTCAGCGAACCAGTCGACCGCAGGCCGCGGCCCCGACCGTTTTGTAGTTGTCGCCGCGGCGCCGCCGCGCCGGCTCCAAAGCGACCGCCCCAGGAAGACTGCGATCGCCACGCCAGCCGCGAGAGCCACCGCGAACTCGACCAGCCGGGCTGTGGCACCGCCGGCCCCAACAACCGCGGCCAGCAGCCGCAGCAGCTGCTCGAGCAGCCAGGCACGGGCGCGGTCGAAAAGCGATGGCCCGTTGGCCTGGTATCGAGACTCGGCGAGGATCGAGTGGAGGCGGGCGTCCGCCTGCGCGGAGTTGGCCGGCGCCGCCTGCTGGCCGAAGGCCGCCTCGATCGCTAAAAGGCGCTGAGCCGCGTCGTCGAAGCGGGGCGGGTGAGAGGCGAGGTCGTCCAGCACTTCACGCTGGGTATCGCCGGCGCCGTGCCGAAGAACGCCGGCGGCTTGCAGGGCGGCGCCGCTGTCTCCCGGGCTGGCGCTGTTGCAGATCGCGCGCGCCGCTTTGACGGCGGCAAGGTAATCACCTCGCTCGGACGCAGCTGCCGCCGGTACCGCCAACATCGCCGCGGCAACCAGGAGCAGCGCCAGCAGACGTCTAATAGGGACCTCTTGCCGTTGGCGGTGCAACCGCCGCCGCGGTGGGCGCGGCGACCGGCGGCGATGCCGCCGCGGCGCGTTGGGCCAGGACGTCGAGGTCGAGAGCCTCGTTGCGAACCCTGAGGTCGAAGTACAGCAGGGTGACAACGATTGGGAAGACGGGCTCGGTCAGGGCGCTGGTCACCGCCAGCACGGTCAGCAGAACGCCACCGCGCACATCGGCGCTGAGGCCCGGCACCAGGGCGGCGACGCCACCCACCAGGGCCCCCACCCCCGAGGAGATGACGCCGGCGAGCAAGTAGGTGACGATGAAGATCGCGAACAGGCGCCACCAGTTGCCCCGTACCAGGGCGCGGCTGCGGCGCAGGCTGGTCAGCGGCCCGGCGCGCTCCAGGAGCAGCACCGGGATGGCCATGGACCACGACACCAGGATCCAGATCACCAGCGGGATCAGCACGATGGTGATGAAAAGCAGGCCCATCAAGAAGACCAGGACGACGACCCCGTAGATCCCGAAGTAGCGGCGCAGGACGCCGTTGAAGACGGCGGCTATCGACGTGGGGCGGGCAGTGGCGATGTCGATGGCGGCCTGGATGTTCGCCCCCGCCGTGAATGGCACGACCAGCAGGATCAGCGCGTAGCCCGCCAGCAGGTAGGTGAGGTTGAAGTCGGGCCCGATGCCGGCTTGTCGGGAGAAGGCCGCTGGATCGGAGAACGCCGAGACGAACAGCCCGAAGGTCTTGTAGGTGCCGGTCAGTAGGTTGAGGAGGAGGCCGGGGATGGACAGCGCCAGGGCGACGCCAGCAAAGAGGGCAAAGTTGCCCCGGTACATCCTGAAGGTCTCGTCGAGCAGCTCCGAGATCTGCAGCGGTCGAAGCCGCAGGGGCCTGCCCGGTGCTTGCGACACGTTAGAGGGGGATGTTGCCGTGCTTCCGCCGCGGGCGCTTGACCTTCTTGCCCTGCAGCGCGTTCAGCGCCGAGATCAGCTTGGGGCGCGTCTGTTGGGGCTCGATGATGTCGTCGATGTAGCCGCGCTCGGCTGCGAAGTAGGGGTTGGCGAACTTCTCGATGTAATCGTCGACCAGCTCCTTGGTTTTGGCGGCAGGGTCCGGCGCGGCCGCGATTTCGCGCCGGAAGATGACGTTGACGGCACCCTGGGGGCCCATCACGGCGATCTCGGCCGAGGGCCAGGCGACGTTGAAATCGGCGCCGATGTGCTTGCTGCTCATGACGTCGTAAGCGCCGCCGTAGGCCTTGCGGGTGATCACCGTCAGTTTGGGCACCGTCGCCTCGCAGTAGGCGTAGAGCAGCTTGGCCCCATGGCGGATGATGCCGCCGTACTCCTGGGCCGTCCCGGGCAGGAAGCCAGGGACATCGACGAAGGTGATGATGGGGATGTTGAAGGCATCGCAGAAGCGTACGAAACGTCCGCCTTTCACCGACGCATTGATGTCCAGCGCGCCGGCGCCGCTCTTGGGCTGGTTGGCAACCAGGCCCACCGAGTGGCCGCCAAGCCGGGCAAAGCCGGTGATCAGGTTCTGCCCAAAGAAGGGCTGAGTCTCCAAAAACTTGCCGCCGTCGAAGACCCGCCGGATGACATCGTGCATGTCGTAGGGCACACCGGAGCGGTCCGGCACCACTGTCTGGAGCTCCTTGTCCATGCGGTCAGCCGGGTCCTTGGTGGCGACAAAGGGCGGCTGCTCGCGGTTGTTCTGGGGCAGGTACGAGAGGAGCTCGCGGATCTGGCTGAAGGACTCCTTCTCGGTATCGGCGATGAAGTGAGCCACGCCCGACTTGAGGTTGTGGACCTCGGCGCCGCCTAGCTCCTCGAAGCCGACCTGCTCGCCGGTTGTCACCTTGATCACGTCGGGCCCGGTGATGAACATATAGCCGACTTCCTTGACCATCAGGATGAAGTCGGTCATCGCCGGGCTGTAGACGGCGCCGCCGGTGCAGGGCCCCACGATGAGCGAGAGCTGGGGGATGACGCCGCTGTTGTCGACGTTGCGGGCAAAGATATAAGCGTAACCCGCCAGGCTGACCACGCCCTCCTGGATCCGCGCGCCGCCGGAGTCGTTGATGCCAAGACATGGGCAGCCGACCTTGGCGGCCCAGTCCATGATCTTGACCACCTTCTCGGCGAAGACCTCCCCCAGGCTGCCGCCGAATGCGGTGGCGTCGTGGGAGAAGACGGCGACCTGGCGCCCGTTGATGTACCCGTAGCCGGTGACAACGCCGTCTCCTGGGATGCGCTTGTCGGCCATGCCGAAGTTCTGGTTGCGGTGCAGGGCGAAGGCGTCGAACTCGACGAAGCTGCCCGGGTCGAGCACCTTTTCGATCCGCTCGCGCGCCGACAGCTTGCCCTTCTCGTGCTGCTTCTTGACGGCCGCGACATCGCCCTGGATGGCGTCGTGGCGACGCTTCCGGAGGACGTTGATCCGCTTCTCACCGATGCTCACCTCTCGCTTGGTCACGGAGACCGCTGTCTTTCCGTTGCTCGAGGCGCTGCGCTTGCGCGGGACAGCCGGCCGGGGTGCACTACCCGGGCCAGGACGGACGGCTTTGGCCATTTCTCCCTCGTTTGTCTGCTGAGCAGGGACTATATGCTAGCGTTCGCCCCTGAGCGAGCTTTGGACCCGGGCCCTGGCAAGTTGTTCACAAGTGTTTACGTCTAGTTTGTTGGGTTCGAGGCGGGTTCTTGATACGGCGGGGGCCTCGTCCTCGTCAATTTCGGAGCCCTCCCCCCAATGACCTACGCAAACGTGGCGGCCGTAGCCGGTTCGGTGATCGCGATCACCTTCCTGGTGGTGGCACTGATCATCCTGGCCGGCCTGATCCGGACCAGGCAGCTTCGCCGCAACCCGCTCGGCACCGTGGTGGCGATCATCTTCCTGGTGTCGGCCGCCCACCAGGCGCTGCTGGTGCTGCCGGTTATGCTCCAAATCGCCCCGGGCAACTACATCCTCGACCCTGCCAATGCCGTGCTCGCCGTGCTGACGGCGCTGATCGGGCTGATGTTCCTGGCGCTGAGGTCACAGTACGGCGCCATCGTCCTGGCGACTCCCAGGCGCAGGTCCAGGCGCCGGGCCAAGGACTTCCGAGGTGCCAGGGCGGATGCCGTAACCGGGTTGCCTGGCGCCGACCAGGCCCGGGAATTCCTGGGGATTGAGCTGGCCGAGGCGCTCCATGCGCGAGAGCCGGTGTGCCTGCTGATGATCCATCTCGACCTGATCCAGCGCCGGCCGGACGATTCCGATCAAGGCGCCGGCGACATTCTGCTGGGTCACGTCGGCGCCCTCCTCCGCGACCAGCAGCGCGAGGGCGACTTCAGCGCCCGCTACGGCGATTCTGAGTTCATGGTGGTGATGCCCGCGGCCGGGCGGGAGGTCGCCTTCCGGGTCGCCCAGCGGCTGGAGATCAAGGTCCAGCGCCTGATCGCGGATCTCCTGATCGAAACCCCGGTGGCGGTCTGCACCGGCATCGCCACCTACCCCGAGGACGCCACCGCCACCGAGGGCATGGTCGCCGCCGCCGAGGAGGCGATGAACTACTCTCGCCGGCTCGGCGGGGGACACTTCTTCTACTCCGAGGACGTGGGCCTGCTGGAGGCCGACAACGAGGGCCTGGTGGAGCCGGGGAGTGAGTACACCGCCCAGTCGGTGAACTCCCTGATGGCCGCGCTGGCCGCCCACGACCCCGGCACCGTGGCCCACTCCGAACGGGTGGCGGCGTACGCGGTGGCCATCGCGGAGCGCCTCAAGTACCCTGCCGAAGGCATCCCCCTGCTGCGCATCGGGGCGCTGCTCCACGACGTCGGTATGATCGGCGTTTCGCCAGAGATCCTGCGCAAACCGGGACGGCTGACAGCTGCCGAATACCTCGAGGTCCGGCGCCACCCGATCATCGGCTATGAGATGACGCGCAACCTCCCCGGCTGCCAGGTCCCCGCGATCTACGTCCTCTACCACCACGAGACCTGGGCCGGTCACGGCTACCCGGAGGCGCTCCACGGGGAAGAGATCCCGCTGGCGTCACGGATCATCGCCGTCGCCGAGGCCTTCGACATGATGCATTCGCATCGGCCGCACCGGGAGGCGCTGCCGCTGGCGGAGTGCCGTCGCCGGCTGCTTGGGGGCGCCGGCACTCAATTCGACCCGCAGGTCGTCTCGGTGATGAGGTCCCTGGCCAGTCGTCAGCTGGTGGCCGGCGCCGACGGGTCGGCAGCGGCCCGCTCCAACGGCCAATCAGCCGCGCCCCGCCGACGGCGGGTTAAGCCCTAAAGCCCCGACCGGGGCTGGTAGCGGCCCCACACGTCGCGTAGCCGGCCGAAGACCTCGCCGATGGTGGCGTAGTCGCTGAAGGCCTGCTTCATCGGGTAGAGGACGTTGTCCCCTCCCCTGGCGGCGGCCTCGACCTCGTCGAGGTCCTTGTCGACCGCCGCGATGTCGCGCTCGGCGCGCACCTTGGCCACCGCCCGCCGCTGCTCCTCCTCGTGCTCCGGGGTGACGCGCTGGATCTCGACGTCTTCTTCGCTGTGGGACTGGAAGCGGTTGACGCCGACGATGATGCGCTCCTCCTTCTCCACCGCCCCCTGGAAGCGGTAGGCCGAATCGGCAATCTGGCGTTGCATCCACCCCGACTCGATGGCGTTGACTGAGCCGCCCATGGCGTCGATCTCCGCGATCAGCCCGCCCGCGCCCGCCTCGAAGTCGGCGGTCAGGCGCTCGACCAGGTAGCTCCCGGCCAGCGGGTCGGCGACCGGGGTGATCCCTGTCTCGTAGGCGATCACCTGCTGGGTCCGCAGCGCCAGGGTGGCGGCGAACTCGGTGGGCAGGGCCAGCGCCTCGTCGAAGCCGTTGGTGTGCAGCGACTGGGTCCCGCCAAGGACCGCGGCCAGCGCCTCCACCGCGGTGCGCACCACGTTGTTGTAGGGCTGAAGGCTGGTCAATGACGAGCCCGCCGTCTGGGTGTGGAAGCGGAGCGTCATCGAGCGTTCGTCAGCGGCGCCGTAGCGTTCGCGCATCAGCTGCGCCCACATCTTGCGGGCAGCTCGGAACTTGGCGATCTCCTCGAAGAACTCCATCTTGCAGTTGAAGAAGAAGGAGAGCCGCGGCGCGAAGTCGTCGATCTTGAGGCCCGCCTCGATGGCGGCGTCGACATAGGCGATGCCGTTGGCGAGCGTGAAGGCGAGCTCCTGCATCGGGGTCGCCCCAGCCTCGCTGATGTGGTACCCGGAGATGCTGATGGTGTTCCATCGCGGCATCTCGGCGGCGCAGTAGGCGAAGGTGTCGGTGACCAATCGCATCGACGGCTGCGGCGGGAAGATGTACGTGCCGCGGGCGGCGTACTCCTTGAGGATGTCGTTCTGGACGGTGCCGCTGAGCCTGTCGCCGCCGACCCCCTGCTTCTCAGCGGCGAGCTGGTAGAGCAGCATCAGCCCCGAAGCCGGCGCATTGATGGTCATCGACGTCGACACCTTGTCCAGCGGGATGTCCTTGAGCAGCATCTCCATGTCCGCCAGCGAGTCGATGGCGACGCCGACCTTGCCCACCTCCCCCTCGGCCACCGGGTCGTCGGAGTCGTAACCCATCTGGGTGACCAGGTCGAACGCCACCGAGAGCCCGGTCTGGCCGGCCTCGAGCAGCTTGCGGTAGCGCTGGTTGGACTCGGCGGCGGTGGCGAAGCCGGAGTACTGGCGCATGGTCCAGTGGCGGCCGCGGTACATGTCGGGGTAGACCCCGCGGGTGAACGGGAACTGGCCGGGCGGCGGCGGGAAATCCTGGGGCAGGTCCTCGCGATCGTAGTAGGGCTTGAGCGGCAGGCCCGACTCGCTCAACCGCTCGCCGGTGTCGTCAGCCACGTCGCGCGGAGATGTTGAGCCGGACATAGTCCAGCTCGAGCTTGCCGAGGTCGTTGACGACGCCATCCATGAGGGCCTGGCGATCGCCTTCAGTGGTGGCTTCGAGGTAGGGGGCCAGGACCACCGTACGCATGAACTCGGCCATCTCGTCACGAGTCGCGAACGTGGTGGGCTCGGGGCTGAGCCACGTCTCGACATCGACAAACCCGGCCGCCGCCAGCACGGCCGAGCTCGACTCGGCGTCGTCAAAGGCCCAGGCCGGCCAACCCCGGCCGCGGATCCCCAGCGCCCGCCCGACGGAGTCGAGGTTGCCCTGGCCCCCGCACTGCGCCACCAGTTGAGCGCCAGGGCGCATCACCGCGGTGAGGTTGGCGAAGAGAGCGTCATGGTCGGGCACCCAATGGAAAGTGGCGGTCGAGAAGACGGCGTCGACCTTCTCGCGCAGAGGTAGGGGCCTGCCCAGGTCAGCCTCGACGAACTCGACCTTTCGACCGTGACCGGCGAGGTTCTGGGAGGCCTCCTCCAGCATCCGCTTGGAGGCGTCCAGGGCGATCACCCGTCCCTCAGGCAGCCGCTCCAAAAGCAGCGCCGTGACGCGCCCGGTGCCGCAGCCGGCGTCCAGCACCAGCTCGTTCCCCTGCAACTGGAGCCGCTCCAGTACGTTGGCGCCCCACCTCTGCTGGGGACCGGAGACGCGGTCGTAGGTGGGCGCGTCCCACTCGCGGGTCGACCTCCCCGAGGGCTCAGTGGCTATGGGTGCGCCTCCACCAGTTCGGTGAGCACGCCACCCGCCGACTTGGGATGGATGAACGCCACTAGGTGGCCCATCACGCCGACGCGCGGCTCCTCGTCGAGCAACCTGGCACCCTGGCCGCGCAGCTGCGCCAGCGCCGCCCGGATGTCGTCGACTCGATAGGCGACGTGGTGCATCCCCTCGCCGCGCTTCTCGAGGAAGCCGCTGATGGCGGACTCGGGACCGATGGGAGCAATCAACTCCACGTGGGTGCTGCCCAGGTCGAGCATGGCCGCTTCGATGCCGTCCTTCTCCATCCGCTTTCGAACGCTGGGGCTGACGCCGAGCAGCTCCTGGTAGCGGGCGATGCCGGAGTCGAGGTCGGTGACGGCGATGCCCACGTGGTCGATCTGCTGGTAGGTCAAGGTAGCGCTTCCTCGAGCTGGGCTAGGTGCTGCTCGAGATGGGCCACCAGGGGAACCCGGACCAGGTGCTCAGCGGTGATCTCTCCGTGCTCGACCCTGACGCTCCGCCGCAGCTCCTCTGGGGTGGCCTCGGCAAGGAACTTGAGGGTGCGCTGATGCTGCCCGTCGATCTCGGCGAGGATCTCGGCGACCGGCCGGGCGGCGAACTCGGCGCCGAGGGTATCGCGCTGGGTGATCACGTCCTCCAGCTTGAGCTCGGTGAGGCGCCCCTTGGCCACCATGTAGCCGAAGACGCCATAGGCCCGCGAGAGGACGGCGATGTGAGCCAGGACCTCCTTGGCGTTCCATCCCTGGCTCGACTCGACACCTTCGTCGGGGATGCTCTTGGCCAGCTCATGGACACGGGCACCGGCGGTGCGAAGCCGTTCGGCGGTGGCCCTGACGTCCCAGACCAGGATTTCTTCCAGGAAATGGGGCAGATCGGCGGTGGTGAAGCTGGCTGACTCAGTTGGCATCCCCCGATTTTGCACCACCCGCCACCATCGCGGCCTGGTCGAGGTCGGCGCCCGGCAGGACGCAGACGAACTCATCACCGCCGTACCGTACGGCCACGTCTTCGGATCGCAGGGTCTTCGCGAACAACTTGAGAGTGCGATCGCCGACGGCGTGCCCATGCGCGTCGTTGACCTCCTTGAAGTCGTCGAGATCGCAGAACAGGATCGCCAGGGAAGTCGCGTTGCGGGTGGCGCGGGCCTCCTCCTGGGCCAGCGCCGCCCTCAGTTGCCGGTTGTTGGCCAGCCCGGTGAGGTGGTCGGTGAGAGCCTGGGTGCGCTGCTCCTGGTAGAGGCGCGCGCGTTCCACGCCCAGGGCCGCCTGCTCGGCCAGCCCCTGCACCACGATCAGGTCCCCGGGCCGCCACACGTGCTCGCTGCGGGTCGACCCCAGGGTCAGGACACCGATCACGCCGCGCCCGGGAACATGCAGGGGAGCGACCACGCCTGACTTCACGGGGCCCACCAGCTGACGGATCTGGTCGCGGGTGAGCTTGTGCATCCCCGCGTGCTCGTGGACCACGTCATCGATGGTTTCCCAACAGCGCGCCTCGCCATCGACGAAAACCTTGCCGGCCAGCGCCTGCCCGGGCTTGATGCGAATGTCGGAGCTCGGCGTGACCCCGACAACGCCGTCGAGGAGAGCTATCGGGAACGCCGTCAAGGCGTCCTCGGCGGGATCGTAGAAGAGCACGCCGCCCTGGTCGGCAGCGGGGTAGGACTTGCAGGAAGCTTCGAGCACGGCCCGGGCGACCTCGCTGAGGTCAGCGGCCAGCCCACCCGCTGCGCGGCATTGGCGATCGCTTTGGTGCGATGGACCTCGACGTTGAGGCGATCGGTGACCAGCCGGAGGGTGACAAATACCAGCATCACGATCGCTGTCAGGACCATGCCGTAGACCGCAAGCTCGAGCGGCGGCCGGTGCAGGACCAGCAGGGCCTCGGCCGAGAGAACCACCAGGCCGGTGATCCCCAGCGCCAGGACCGCGGCCATGAAACGCCTTGTCTGCGTCGGGTCGACGGTCAGCAAGAAGGAGCAGGTGACGCCGATGGCAAGCGGCACCAGGTCGGGTAGCCAGGGCCCGGCAACAGCCAGCACCGCCGTGGCCAGCGCGATCCCACCCCCGGTCAGCGTCAGCTGGCCCACCGGGGTCTCGCCCCAGGGGGTGTACCGCAGGGCGATCGCCGCGCCGGCGTAGACAAAGCCGACCCCGATCAGGACGGCTTCGGTCCCCTGGACTGGACCCGGGAGGTGCGCGGCGAGTAGCCGCAAGGCAACCGCCGCCACGATCAGGAGGCCGGCTGCAATGTGGACCCACCGCGTTCTCGATGCAGTGCGCGGGCTGTGAATCTAGGGCCGCCCTGTTGAGGGCTGGTCAAGGATCGGTAAAGGCTTCGGCTTGGAGTTTTCTTAGTAGCGCTGCAGGTAGCTGGCCAGTTCCCATTCGGTGACCTGGCGGTTGTATTCGCCCCACTCGAGGTTCTTGGCGGCCAGGAAGAGCTCGACCACCTGGCTGCCGAGGGCGTCGACGAGGACATCGTCCGCCTCCAGGGCGTCGAGCGCCTGTTGCAGCGACGCCGGGAGTGGATTGACGCTGATGCGGCTCTCGTCCTGGTAGCCGTGCTCGAGCTCCTCCATCGGGGGGCCGAGTTCGAGTTCGCGCTCCAGGCCGTCCAAGCCCGCTGCCAGCATCGCTGTGAAGGCCAGGTAGGGGTTGCAGCTGGGGTCGAGCAGGCGCAATTCCAAGCGGGTGCCGAGCTCGTCGTCGGGACGGAACGCCGCCGGCGCGGGCACCCGCACCAGCGCCGATCGGTTGTGGCGGCCCCAGCTGCCCGCGACCGGTGCCTCGTAGCCCGGCACCAGGCGCTTGTAAGAGTTCACCAGCGGCGCCACGACGGCGCACATCCCGGGGGCGTGGTCGAGCTGACCGGCGAGGAAGCGCCGCCCCACCTGCGACAGGCCGTAGGCGTCGGCGGCGTCGTGGAAGGCGTTGGAGCCGTCCTTCTTCTGCACCACCTGGTGGGTGTGCATGCCCGACCCGGCGGCGCCGTAGAGCGGCTTGGGCATGAAGCTCGCCCGCAGACCGCGCTGGCGAGCGAGCTCCTTGACCGCCGGCTTGAGCGTGGTCAGGGCGTCCGCGGCCGCCAGCGCGGGCTGCATCGGCAGGTCCAGCTCGTACTGGCCGCTGGCCACCTCATGATGGCTGGACTCGATCTCGACCCCGGTGCGCTCCAGCGCCGCCACCACCTCCAGCTCGGTCTGCCTTGAGATGCCGCCGCTGCGCTCGAAGTAGGGGCTGGGATCGTCCTCCAGCTGCTTCAGGGCGCCCGCGCCCTCAGGAAAGAGGAAGAACTCGACCTCGGGTGCGACCAGGAAGCTCAGGCCTGCGTCGGCGGCGCTGTCAAGGATCCCCCGCAGCGTCCCCCGGCTGTCGCCGCGATACGGCTGTCCGTCGGGAGTGACGACGTCGCAGAGCAGGCGGCCGCAGACGACCTCGGCATCGGAGTCGATCAGGGCGAAGGTGTCGAGGTCGGGTCGGAGGTACATGTCCGACTCCACCTCGCGGGCCACCCCCTCGATCGCCGAGCCGTCGAACCACTCGCCATCCTTGAGAACCTCGGGCAGTCGGCGCACTGGCACGGAGACGTTCTTGACAGCGCCGGCGATGTCGGCGAACTGGAGCTCAATCTGGACCACGCCAGCTCCCTGGCACCGGTCGATGACGTCTTTTTTAGTGTCCGGCATGGCTCAGCAGATAGTAGAGGTACGTGGCGGCGGCCGCGGCCAGAAGGAAGCCAACGGAGAGCGCCGCGATGATCAGATAGAGGCCTTTCTCGGACGGCGGCGCCAGCGAAGCCTCGGGGGCGAAGTTGAAGCCGCTGAGGTCGAGGTCCTGCCAGTGCTTGAGGTCGTGGAGGAGCTCGCCGGCGTCCTGGTAGCGCTCGTCGGGGCCCTTGCGCAGGCATTTGCGGACGATCGCCTCCAGCGGCGGCAGTACCGATGAATTGATCGCGTGGAGGTCGGGCAGGGGCGCGCTGAGGTGCTGCTGCATCACGGCCAGGGGGTTGTCGCCCTCCCAGGGGACGTGCCCCGCCAGCATCTCGAAGAGCATGATGCCGATGGCGTAGATGTCGGTGCGGGCGTCGCCCCGCTTGCCCTGGATCTGCTCCGGCGCCATGTAGTCGGGGGTGCCCACCGCCGAGGTCAGCCAGCGCCAGGTCAAGCGCCTCGCCCCCGACAGCAGGGCGATGCCGAAGTCGGTCACCACCAGCCGCCCCTCAGGTGTGAGCAGCAGGTTCTCGGGCTTGAGGTCGCGGTGATAAACGCCCTGGGAGTGGGCGTAGGCCATGGCTTCGGCGAGCTGCTGGGTGAGGTCGATGGCCCGCGCCGTCGGCAGCCGCTTCTCGCGATTGAGAAGGTCTCGTAGGGTCTCCCCCTCGACGTATTCCATGACCAGGTAGGGGCGGCTGCGATGGGCGCCGAGGTCGTAGGAGTGCTGGATCCCAGGGTGGTCCAGCTTCTTGGCGATCTCCAGCTCGCGCCGGAACCGGTCGAAGGTCGAGGTGTCGCCCATGATGGCGTCGTGCGGGCACTTCAGGACCACCCGGCGGCCCTCCGCGTCTACCGCCAGGTAGACGTCGCTGAAGGCGCCGTGGCCGATGACTTCTCTGATCTCGAAGCCGTCGAGGTTGGTTCCCGGCTGGATTGCCATCGTGGCCATCATAGGAACCTCACTGGAACAACCGGCGCCAGCCCTGCGGCTTGGCGGGCGCTCCCTGGGTTCTCAGAACCCGCACCGTCACCACGGTGACGTTGTCTTCACCGCCTCGCTTCACGGCCATCTCCACGAGGCGGTCACAGGCGGCCTCGAGGTCGTCGCTCTGCAGCGCGGTGCGGATCTCGGGGAGGTCGACTTTGCCCCAGAGGCCGTCGGTGCATAGGAGGAAGCTGTCGCCGGCTGCGAGCGGCTGCTGGCGGACGTCGGTCCGGGTTATCAGCTCGGCGCCCAGCGAGCGCGTGAGGGCGTGGCGAGCGGGGTGCTCGGCGGCCTGCTCGGGGGTGATCATCCGCATCCGCAGCATCTCCATCACCTGCGTGTGGTCGGTGGTGAGAAGGTCGACCTCGTCGCCGCGAAGCCGGTAGACCCGGCCGTCGCCGACGTGGCCCAGGTGCGCCTCACCGGGGCTGAGGACGAGGGCGCTCATCGTGGTCTGCATCTTGGTCGTGCCCGCGCCGTCGATGGCGGCGTGGAATATGTCGAGGTTGGCGCCCTCGAAGGCCGCGCGCAGGAGCTTGGGGGCGCGCAGGTCGCCGGAATGCTTCGACGCATGTCGCAGCAGCGTCTCCACCGCCATCCGGCTGGCCACGTCGCCGCCACCGTACGCCCCGAGCCCATCGGCAACCACGAAGACCAGCCCCGCGGCTTCACTCTGCGGCGGAGGCTCCGCGGGCACAGCGATGCGCCCCCAGCCAAGGCTGTCCTCGTTCTGGGAGCGCACCGGCCCGGTTTCGGAGCGGCTGGCGTGCTCAACCGCCAGTCCGCCGGCTTCTTCGATTGCGATTGTGCGGTGCGTACCTCCCGCCTAGATCTCCCCGGCCGTGACCAGCGGCTTCTCCTTGTGGAGGATGCTCCGCTTGCCGGTGGCCGAGTTGACCCCCAGCCAGACAACGCCCGCCACGATCCACGCCCCCACGATCCCCAGGGCGATGACCGTATCCGTCGCGGTCGCCCCTCCAGAGACCAGGTTGAGGTAAACGATCGCTCCCAGCATCGCCAGGTTGGCCAGGAAGCCGATCGTGGGCACGATGATGTGCTTGAGCACGTTGTGCTCGGCCTTGCCCCAGAAGGCCACCAGCACGATCAGGTTGGTCATGCCGTAGACCAAGAAGGTGCCGGTGTTGGAGGCCAGCGTGATCTGGGTCAGGTTGTCAACGCTGAGAACCCCGTAGGCTCCGAAGCCCATCGAAATCAGGGCCAACGCCAGGACGCCGAAGTGGGGGGTCGCGTACTTGCCGTGGAGGAGCCCAAGGATGCTGGGCATCTCCTTGTCGCGGCCCATCACGTAGGTGATGCGGACGCCCGTGTTAAGGCAGGCCAGGGTGGTGCCGATGAGGGCGATCAGCACGGTTGCCGCCAGGATCAGCGTCAGCGCAAACCCGGTCCCACCGAGCATGTTGTCGCCGATGTACCGGATCATGTCGCCGATCGGCGCACCAGAGGCGGCCGCCGCCGCGTAGCCGGTGACGACGGTCTTGCCCACGGTGGACTTGATGGCGTCGTTGACGAAGAAGTTGGCTGAGAAGTATTCGATGCCGTAGGCCACCGCCCCCTGGATCGCCAGCGACAGCAGGATCGCGCGGCGGACGTCTCGCTTGGGGTTGATCGCCTCGGCGCCCAACGCGGTGACGGACTCGAAGCCGACCAGCAGCAGGATCGCGATCGTCCCCTGCATCAACACGTTGGTCATGTTGTGCGGCAGGACGACCGAGAAGGCACCGGAGTTGGCGTAGTGCAGGTCCGGGTGCGTGAGCCGGAAGACCATCGCAAGGACCGAGAAGCCCACCAGCGCGGTCAGCTGGATGACGTTGATGACGATCGCCGTCATGGTCGAGCCGCTGATCCCACGGAAGGCGATGTACCCGGTGAGCGCGCAGAAGACGACGACCGCCGCGATCTGGCCCGGCTGGGAGAGCGTGACGTTGAAAAGGCTGAGGATGTAGACCAGCAGCGTTCCTGTGAACGCCACCATGATCCCCGGGTAGACCCAGTAGTACAGGTGCGAGATCCAGCCGACCACGAACTTGGAGAGGCGGGCGAACTGGAAGTGGGCCTTCTTCTCCTTGTCAAGGAAGGCCGCCTCGGCGAAGTAGTAGGAGGAGCCGGCGCCAGCCTGGGGATAGAGGTTCGCCAGCTCGGAGTACGAGTAAGCGGTGAGGAAGGCCAGGATGAGCACGAAGAGCAGGCCGGGCAGCATGTCAAACGCCGTCGACGAGCCGCCCGTGGTCTGGGCCGATTGGATCTGGAACGTGGTCCAAAGGAACGCGCCCGGAGCGATCAGGGCCATCGCGTTGAGGGTCAAGCCCGTCAGGCTCAGGGTCTTTTTCATCTCGCCTTGTGAAGCTGTCGCCATTAGCTGTCCTTCCTCCATGAATGTGGTGACGCACATCCAGCACGCCTCGTTGGATGCACACAAGCTACCGAGGAAAGAAGGCGAATTTGCGGTGCGCTAGTTGAGGATTTCGCCTACGGAATTAGTGCGCACGACACAAATCGGGGCCAGAGGGCCGAATCGGCTACGTCTGCCTCGCGCTGTCGAGTCCCAGTGCCGCCAGGATCGCGCGGCCCAGCGCGGCGGCCGCCGGCGCGGGCCCGACCATCACCACCAGCTCGCCGACCAGGTGGTGGGCATCGAAGCCCAGCACCTGCGCTCCTTCCATCGAGTACTCCCCGACCCGGGCGGTAAAAAGCAACACCGTCCGAGCGGCGCCCACCACGACATTTGTGTATTCGAAATCCTGGTAGACCTTGCCGAAAGCCGCGGCCAGGATGGGGCCGACGCGGTCGCGCCCCACGATTTCATCGGGGAAAGGCCGGGCCGCGGAACACCACGTCCAGGGCAAGCGCAGCGCTCATCGCATCCATGTCCCCGGTCCGGGCGGCCGCCTCGAACGCCTCCCTGCCCATCTCGGTAGCCCCGCCGCCGCGGTGAGTGCATCATTAGGGCAGGTCACACAGTTCCACCACTCCGATTTGTGCTAACCGACCGAGGTTTGGGCGATGCGGCTGACTAGACTTGGCTCATGAACCAGGTTCGGATGGCCCACCCCACCGAGGAGGCGTCGCTCCGAGAGCTGCTCTTCCTGCAACGGCTGAGCAAGGCCGCGGCCTCGACCATCGAGCCCGACGCGCTGCTGGAGCTCATCATCAACGAGACCACCGGGGCGATGCAGGTCGAGGTCTGCTCGCTCTACCTGTACGACCCCGACAAAGAAGAGTTGGTGCTGACCGCCACCAACGGGCTGGACGCCGGCACCGTGGGCAAAGCGCGGCTCAAGATCGGCGCCGGGGTGACCGGGTGGGTCGCCCAGCACCTCCAGGCAATGGTGGTGCCGGACGTCACTCAGGAGCCCCGCTTCCAGTGGCTGCGCGGCGTCGACCAGAAGCGCCTGGTGGCGATGCTTTCGGTGCCCATCCTGGCGGGCTCGCGGATGATCGGCGTCGTCAACGTCCAGTCGGAGGAGCGTCGCGACTTCGACAAGGCGGACATCGATTTCCTCGGCGCCATCGCCGGACAGGTGGCCGGGATCATCGAGCGGTCGGAGCTGCACCGCCGGCTGCAGGCCCAGCTCGAAGAGATCCGCGGCTCGCAGGCGATCCACCAGCGCTTCACCCAGCTGGCCCTGGCGGGCGCCGGCACCGGCGCCATCCTGGAGGCGATCGAGAACCTTCGTGCCGCCCCAGTGGGGCTCTTCGACCCCACGGGCTTCCGGTTGGGGCGCCCAGCGGCGCGTGACGCGGGCGGCAAGAGCGGCTCGGGCCTGGGTCTGACGCGGCTGGAGATCCCCACATCGATCACCGGGTCCACCACCTCGGAGGCGATCGAGATCAGCGCCGGCCGACCCGCACGCCAGATCTCCCTCACCCCCATCCGCGCCGGCGACGAGCTGCTCGCGGTGCTGGCCGCAGAGGCGATCGAGGACCAGGACCCCAACCAGCGCCGGGCGCTGGAGCACGGCGCCACCGTCCTTGCCCTGGAGCTGGCCAAGGAGCGGGCCACGGCCGAGGTGGAGCGCCGTCTTCGCGGCGACCTGGTCGAGGAGCTGCTCGGCCACGGCCTCGAGCGCGAGGAGTCGGTGCGGCTGGCTGCCCAGGCGGAGCGCCTCGGTCACCGTCTCTCCAGCCGCTCATGGGTCCTGCTGGTGGAGCCCGATGACGAAGCCGGCGCCGCCGCGCTGGAGTCACTCAGCCTCCAGGACCGCCTCCACCGGCTGGTCAGCGACCTCTGCGCCCGGCGCTTCCCGGGATCGCTGGTGGTTACCCGCTCGGCATCGCTGGTGCTGCTGGTGCCGGTGGCGGATTCCGATGCCGACGTGCCCGATGCCGGCGAACTCAAGAGCCTGGAGGCTTTCGGCGACCTGATCCTGCAGACGCTCCACCGGGTGGTTCGCAACGGCAGCTTCTCGCTGGGCATCGGCAACAACACCACCGACGTCCACGAGCTGCCTCGGGCGCACGACGAAGCCCGCCAATCGCTGCGCCTGGCGCGCCGCGGCGGCGCCACCCGGCGAGTCGCCTCGTACCGCAACCTGGGTGCCTTCCGGTTGCTGCTGGAGGTGCAGAACCCGGTCGCCATGGCCCGCTTCGTCGACGAGACCCTCGGCCCTCTGCTCCGCTACCAGGAGGGGCGCCGGACGCCGTTGATCGAGACGCTGGAGCACCTTTCGGCCAAGCACTGGAACCGGCGCGCGGCCGCCCGCGGGCTCCACCTCCACGTCAACAGCCTGGCCTACCGGATCCAGCGCATCGAATCGCTGCTCGCGGTCTCCCTCGAGGATGCCGAGACCCGGGTCGCACTCAGCATCGCGCTTCGAGCCAGATCGCTTCTCCCCAGCTAATGGCAGTCGAATCAGCCGCGATTCGCGCTGACCCGCCGGGCCCGGCGACGGGGCGGTGTCACAATCGACGCATCCGTGGTGCTTCTACACCATGGAGGCTGAAGCGGCGAGGATGACTCTCATCCCTGCCACATCCCGACTCGAGGCGTCGTCCGACGCCCGTCAGGTGACAGGCAATCGCCTGCCCGAAGCCTTCGAACAACTATTCACCGCCGAGTATCCCCGGGTGGTGGCGATCGCCAACCGCGTGCTGGCGAACCAGCATGAGGCGGAGGAGGTGGCGCAGGAAGTCTTCCTGTCCTACCACCGCAGCCACGACCCGGAAGCTCCCTTTGCGCGGCCGTGGCTCTACCGCGCCGCCACGCATACCGCCCTCAACGTGCTCAGGGGAAACAAGCGCCGTCAGCTCCGCGAGGAGGCCGACGCGCTTTCCGCCGACATGACGGCCGAGGATCCCCACGGCATCTTGGAGCAGAAAGAGCAGCGCCAGATGGTCCGTCAGGCGATGCGCCGCCTGCCCGCCAAGAGCGCTGCCGTCCTGGCTCTGCGTTACAGCGGCCTCAGCTACGCCGAGGTCGCGGGTTCTTTGGGGGTTTCGATCGGCCAGGTTGGGACCCTGCTGCGGCGAGCTGAAACCAGATTGCGCACGGAGGTCACCAATGCGACACCTTAACCAGGGCACCCTGCGCCGGATGCAGGACGAGCCCCTCAGCACCACCGGGGCGGAGAAGGATCACTACGCCTCCTGCGCCGACTGCCGCCAGCGCGCGATGGCCATCGCCACCGAGGCCGAGGGCGCCGCCTTGCTCATGGCGGTGCCCGACCTGGAGGTCGAGACGCAGGCCGCGCTCACCCGTCTGCGACGCAGCGCTGCGACCCAGAACGCATACAAGCCGAGCCTGCTCGCCAGTCTCAAGGGACTCTTCGTCTCCGGCTCCACCCGCAGCGTCCGCCCGGTGGCGGCGTTGGCCCTGGCAACCGCGATGATGGTTGCCCTGGTGGCCACTGGCGCGGCGGAGAGCTTCGTCAAGGTCTTCGAGCCGCAGCAGTTCCAGGCAGTCCAGGTCAACCCGGCCTCGCTGCGGACGCTGCCCGACCTCTCTCAGTTCGGCGCCATGAAGGCGACCAAGACGCCGCAGTTCGCGACTGCCACCGGCCTCGCCGATGCGGCGTCGCAGTCCGGCCTGAAGCTGCTCGCCGTCGACGGAGGCAGCCTCCCCAGCCGGGTCCAGGGTGGGCCCTCGTACGTCGTCATGAGCCCGCTGCAGGCGTCCTTTACCTTCAGCGCCGCCAAGGCCCAGGCCTGGGCGTCGGCACACGGCAAAACGCTCAGGCCGATGCCGGTGGGGCTGGACGGCAGCACCCTGACGGTCAACGCCGGCCCTGCGGTGCTGGCCATCTTCGGCGGCTCCAGCGACACCATCGCCAGGGCGGCCGGCACCGGCGACAGCGCGAGCGCCAGGACGAACGGCGCGTTCGACCCGACATCACTGAAGCTGCCCGACATCGCCGTGGTCCAGATGAAGAGCCCAACCGTGACGTCATCGGGGGCTTCGGTCCAGGAGATCGAGGACTACCTGATCTCGCTGCCCGGGTTCCCACCGGACCTGGCTTCGCAGATCCGCTCGATCGGGGATCCGACGACCACCCTGCCGGTGCCGGTCCCAACCGGCCAGCAGTCGCACCAGGTCGACATCCAGGGCGTCAAGGGGCTCTTCGTGGGCGACTCCACGGGGCTTGGCAGCGGCATGATCTGGAGTAAGAACGGTGTCCTCTACGCAGCCGTCGGCACCATGACCGAGAGCGAGATCACCGGCGTGGCGGGGTCATTGAACTGACGATCGACGCAAACCCACAGGCCGTGGCGGGTTTCCCTGCCCGCATGGCCCACGACCCCGGTCTGACTGAAGAGGCGGCTTCTGCCGCCTCTTCTGCATTGCACACCGTCCGGCTGACCAAGCGCTACGGCAGGGTCACCGCGGTCAGCGACCTCAGCATGACCGTGCCTCGCGGCGAGGTCTTCGGCTTCCTGGGCCCCAACGGCGCCGGTAAGACGACCTCGGTCAAGCTGTTGATGGGCCTGGCGCGACCGACGTCAGGCCAGGCCTGGGTGCTGGGCGCGCCACTCGGCGACCAGAGCACCCGCCGCCATATCGGTTATCTGCCCGAACTCTTCCGCTACCAGGCGTGGCTCCGGGCTCGCGAGGTCCTCACCCTCCACTGCGAGCTGGCCCAGCTGCCCAAGTCGGTCTGGACCGAAGAGATCGCCGAGGCCCTTCACACCGTCGGCCTCCTGGACCGCGGCGCTGACCGCGTCGGCGAGTTCTCCAAGGGCATGCAGCAGAGGCTGGGCCTGGGGGTCGCCCTGCTGGGCAAGCCCCAGATGGTCTTCCTCGATGAGCCCACCTCCGCCCTCGACCCCGTCGGCCGGCGCGACGTGCGCGAGATCATCCGCAAGCTCAAGGCCCGCGGCACCACGGTGTTTCTCAACTCGCACCTCCTGACCGAGGTCGAGCAGGTCTGCGACCGCGTCGCCATTGTCGACCAGGGCCGGGTGGTGGCCACCGGGACCCTCGACGACCTCCTCAGTGGCAAGGTCGGGGTGCGCCTTCGCATCCAAGGGCTGGACGCCGAGGCGATCCGCGACCTCGGCAGCTTCGGCACCGTCACGGAAGCCGACGGCTGGGTCTCGATCGCCGGCGTTGTGCCCGACACCGTCCCCGACGTGGTCGCCGAGGTGGTGCGGCGCGGGGGCCGGGTCTACGCCGTCGAGCCCCTCCACGAGAGCCTGGAGGAGCGCTTTATGGACCTCCTCGGCGGCGACCCGGAGGTTTCCTGATGGAGAACCTGATGTCAAGCCCCGGCGTGCTCGGCCTCCAGCCCCGGGCGATCTGGACGATCACCCGCCTCACCCTCCGCGAGACGGCCCGCCGCAAGCTCCTGCTCGCGCTCCTGGTCCTGACCCTGGTCATCATCGCCGTCACCCTCTTCGGCATCAGTCGCCTCAGCACCATCGGCGGCAATGGCGAGAAGCTGACCCCGCTGGAAATCAAGACGGTGACCTCCCAGCTTTTGATCGTGGTCATGTTCATGTGGAGCTTCGTGCTCGCCCTCAGCGCCGTCTTCGTGGCGGCATCCCAGGTCTCAGGGGACATCGAGTCGGGCATCGCACAGGCGATCCTGACCCGGCCGATCAGCCGCGCCGACCTGGTCCTGGGCAAGTGGCTGGGGTTGCTGGGCCTGCTCGCCACCTACATCGTGGGGGCGGTGGTAGTGGAGCTGGTCGGCATCAAGCTGCTCACCGATTACCAGCCCCCTGACCCGCTGATGCTGATCGCCTACCTGGTCGGCGAGACCGCGGTGCTGATGACACTGGCGCTGCTGATCAGCACACGGCTGTCGGGGATGACCGGCGGAGTGATCGCGCTGGGGGCGTACGGGATCTCATGGATCGGCGGCATCGCCGGTAGCATCGGCGTCGCCTTCAGCAACGACACCATCACCCATATCGGCACCACCACCCAGCTCCTGATGCCCACCGACGGGCTCTGGCGAGGCGCCGTCTACAGCCTCGAGCCAGCCGCCGTGATCACCACTTACCGCGCCGTCGGCGGCGCCGGCCGGGCGGTCTCGGCCAACCCCTTCTTCGAGCCGAACGGGCCGCCGCTGGTGTACATCGCCTGGGTCGCGGCCTGGCTGCTGGCGGTGCTGGCCCTGACGATCTATTCGCTCAATCAACGAGAGATCTGAAGCGTAAGCAGCGGGAGATCTAGAGCTCGCCGAGCAACGCCGTGACGCGGGCCTGGATGTCGTCGCGGATCGGCCGCACCTCCTCCAGCGATTTGCCCGCGGGGTCGGTCAGCTCCCAGTCGAGGTAACGCTTGCCCGGGTAGATCGGGCAGGCGTCGCCACAGCCCATCGTCACGACCACGTCCGCAGCTCGGACATCGTCGCCCGACAGCAGCCTTGGGACGCGTCCGGCAAGATCGATGCCGACTTCAGACATCGCCTCAAAAACCGCAGGGTTGATGGCGTCCGCCGGCTCGCTTCCGGCCGACCGCACGTCGACCCCGCCGCCCCCGTGCTGCTCCATCAGCACCGCCGCCATCTGGCTGCGGCCGGCGTTGTGGACGCAAACGAAGAGCACCAGCGGGCGGGTGGCTGCAGCGGACATCAGGGGACCAAGTCGATGGCGGCGCGGGCAGCGCCGGGCATCGAGGGATCGAGCTCGTAGAAAGACCAGATACCCTGCCGCTCAGCCCGAACCAGGCCGGCGCGGCGGAGCCGGGCGAGGTGGTGGCTGACGGTGGGCTGCTCGAGGTCGAGGACGGCCGTGAAGTCGCAAACGCACACCGGGGCGCTGGCGTGCTTGAGCATGTGCAGCATCTGCACCCGGGCGGGGTCGGCGATTGCCTTCAAAAGCCCGCTGAGAGAGGCCGCCCGGGCCTCCTCCAGCGGCTTGGCCACGGGCGCGCAGCAACCCTTGACCCGCTCCACCTCGGTCCTGGCCATCTCCAGCGTCATTCTCATACGTCTAGGCTAGCACTCCATCGATGTTTGTCGATGTAGGCTCACATCGATGGATGTCGATGGATCCGAACGTATGGCGTCCCGGAGGGCGTCCTGAGGGTACGTGTATGTGTGATTGCCCCGAGTGTACCGGCGGCGGAGGCTGCTGCTAGCAAAGGCAAAGCTTGGCGGCGCCTGGCGCCGCCAAGCCACATCTTGCTCCAGCCTGTATGGATCGCACAAACCCGGTACTGCAGGACTTGTTTGCCCCACACCAGCGGGAGCCCGGCCCGGCCATGTAACCTCTTGCGGGTACGTGCCCTGGCGGCGATTGGCGCCCGCTCATAACGATGAGGGACAGCCGGCGGGAACCCGCCTATCGGATGGAGGAATCAATGGCAAAGGCTAAGACCACACCAGGCGGGATCGCGTCCAACAGCCTGGCGGAGGTTATCCGCAAGGCCAAGGGCGTTGGGGCCCTGGTCGTCGACGTTCGATTCACCGACCTGATCGGTTCGACCCAGCACTTCTCGGTGCCGATGTCCGAGTTCACCGCCAACCTCGCCGAGGAAGGCCTCGGCTTCGACGGGTCGTCGATTCGCGGCTTCCAGGCGATCAACGAGTCAGACATGCTCCTCATCCCCGACCCCACCACCGCGTACATGGACCCGACCCTGAACGTCCCCACCCTGGTGGTTGTGCACGACATCTTCGACCCCATCACCCGCGAGCCTTACAGCCGCGACCCGCGCTACGTCGCCACCAAGGCTGAGGCGTACCTGCAGAAGTCGAAGGTCGCCGACACCGCGTTCTTCGGCCCGGAGGCCGAGTTCTACATCTTCAACAGCCTGGCCTTCGACCAGAACGCGCACTCCGGCTACTACTTCATCGACTCCGAAGAGGGCATCTGGAACAGCGGCCGTGAGGACGGTACCCCGAACATGGCCTTTCGGCCGCGGCACAAGGAGGGCTACTTCCCGGTCCCGCCAGTGGACAAGCTCCAGGACCTGCGCTCCGAGATCATGCTCATGCTGATGGAGGCCGGCCTGCAGGTGGAGGTCCAGCACCACGAGGTCGGCACCGCCGGCCAGGCCGAGATCGACCTGCGCTTCAACACCCTGAAGGCGATGGCCGACGACATGCAGGTCTACAAGTACGTGATCAAGAACTTCTGCGCCTCGCGCGGATACGTGGCGACCTTCATGCCCAAGCCCCTCTTCATGGACAACGGCTCGGGGATGCACGTGCACCAGAGCCTCTGGAAGGCGGGCAAGCCGCTCTTCGCCGGCAACGACTACGGCGGCATCTCAGACATGGCGCGGCACTACGTGGGCGGCCTGCTCAAGCACGCCCCCGCGCTGCTGGCCTTCTGCGCCCCCACCACCAACAGCTATCGCCGCCTGGTGCCGGGCTACGAGGCGCCCATCAACCTCGTCTACTCCAAGGGCAACCGCTCAGCCTGCGTGCGGATCCCGATGTACTCGACAAAACCCGAGACCAAGCGCATCGAATTCCGCTGCCCCGACCCGGCGGCCAACCCCTACCTCGCCTTCAGCGCCTGCCTGATGGCCGGGCTGGACGGCATCAAGAACAAGATCGAGCCCCCCAAGCCTGTGGATGCCGACATCTACGAGCTCAGCGCCAAGGAGAAGGCCAAGATCAAGAACACTCCTGGCTCCCTCAAGGAGTCGCTGGACGCGCTCGCCAGGGACCACAAGTTCCTGCTCGAGGGTGGGGTCTTCACCCAGGACCTGATCGACACCTGGATCGACTACAAGCAGGTCAAGGAGGTTGACGCCGTCGCGCTGCGCCCTCACCCGTGGGAGTTCTACCTCTACCACGACATTTAGGGCACTACTCAGGCGGCCCTTCAGGCTTCGATCCCGGCACCACGTCCGCCTCGACCGGGCTGAGCTATCCTCTAGCGCGGCGAGGAGGTCGGCGCTGTGGCTATCGATGAAATCAAGACCGTCTGCGTGGTGGGCTCGGGCACGATGGGCTCCCAGATCGCCCAGCAGACAGCCCTTGGGGGCTATGACGTCTGGCTGACCGACCTCGATGGGGACCAGTTGGCGCGCGCGGTCGAGAGTAATCGCAAGCTGCTCCAGCGTCGTGTCGAGAAGGGCCAGCTCAGCCAGGAGGATGCCACCGCCGCGGTGGGCCGGGTGCGCACAACGACCTCGCTCGAAGAGGCGGTGGGCGCATCTGACTTCGTCTTCGAGGCGATCGTCGAGAAGCTCCCGCCCAAACGGGAGCTGTTCGGCGCTCTGGACGCCGCCGCGCCCGCCCACACCATCCTCGCCAGCAACTCCTCAACCATCCCGATCTCGAAGCTGGCCGACGCCACCGGCCGCGCCGACAGGTGCTGCAACACCCACTTCTTCCACCCGGTGCTGGTGATGCAGCTCTGCGAAGTGGTCCAGGGACCGCAGACCTCGCAGGAGACGATCGACACCACCATGGAGCTGATCCGCCGGATCGGTCGGGTCCCGGTGCTGATCACCAAGGAGATCGACGGATTCGTCGTCAATCGCATCCTTCACGCCGCCTCCCAGGAGGCGATGCGCCTTTACGAGGGCGGCTACGCCAGCTTCGCTGACATCGACCTCGCTGTCGAGAAGGGGCTCAACTGGCCGATGGGGCCGTTCAAGCTGGCCGATTTCTCCGGCGTCGACATCACCTACAACGCCCGACGCGAGAAGTTTGAGGCCAGCGGCGACGAGCACGACCGTCCGCCGGAGTTCATGCGCAAGATGGTCGACGCCGGGCGGCTGGGGCGCAAGACCGGGGAGGGCTTTTATGACTACGGTGGCGAGACGCCGGTGCCGGGGGAGGATCCCCGCCAGCTCTAGAGGACGGCCGGCGGTCGGATCGCGCTGGTGGGCGGCAACGCCTTCATGCGCACCTTCGCCCGGCTCACGCTGTCTCTGGGCAGCTTTCCCGAATTCACCTTCTTCGACTCGCCAGGGGCAGCCACCTCATGGGCCGCCGCAGCGCCGAGGCGCTGACCAGCAGAACCACCGCCAGGATGATCACCGAGCCTCCAACAACGACACGCGGGGTGATGACTTCGCCGGCGAAGGCCGAGCCCAGCAGCACCGCCACCGCCGGATTCACGAACGCGTACGTGCCGGCCACCGCGGTCCGGGTGTGGCGGAGCAACCAGACGTAAGCGCTGAAGGCCAACAGCGAGCCGAAGACCACCAGGTAGCCGAGCGCGGCCACCGACTGCCACGAGACCTGCTCCAGGTGGATCTTGCCCGGCTCGCCGGTTATGACCGCCAAGATCAGTAAAGCCACCGAACCGGCGATCATCTCCATCCCGGTCGAAACCAGCGGGCGGCGCGGGAGCGGCGCCCGGCGGGCATAGACCGACCCCGCTGCCCACAAGAGAGCGGCGCCGAGGATGACAAGCGAGCCGAGCAGGTGGTTGGTGCCGGCACCCGAGGGCTGGACCAGCAGCGCCACGCCAGCGATGCCGATAACCACACCGCCGGCCACCGGCCAGCTGATGCGGTCGTCGCCGCTGAAATGGGCGAAGACCACCATCCAGATGGGAACGCTGGCCACCAGCAGGGCGGCAACACCCGAGGGCACGAACTGCTCGCCCCAGCTGATGCCGCCGTTGCCGCCGGCGAGGAGGAGCACCCCCACGATCGCGGTGGCGGCCCACTGGCTGCGCCCGGGACGGTCGCCGGCGGTGTCGCCGCGGCGGACCGACCAGGCGTACAACAGCACGCCCGCGATGGCAAAACGGGTGGAAGCCATCAGCAACGGCGGGATGGTGTGAATCGCGATCCGGATGCCGAGGTAGGTCGAGCCCCAGACGATGTAGAGGGTCCCGAGTGCGACCAGGATAGAGAGAAGTCGAGTGCGAACTGGCGTGCTCAACCCGGCTTGGCTAGGGAGTGAGCCCTGCGCCGCGGCGCTGCTATCGATGGGCGGTCGGCGGGCGACAGCCTGCTCGATATCGCGCTGGCGCTGGTGGCTCATCTTCTCCAGATAGTACGGGTTCGTCGTCTGCCCTCCAGCTTCTCTCTTGTAACTGGTGTATAGTCTACGCTAGTTACTGTAACCTGTCAGCTTGTGTCAGCAGTTACTCGGTTCTGTTACGCCAACACGTTTTGTAACCGGCAATTGTGGTTATGCTGGTAGTCGGAATTTAGGTGATGAGCACTGACCTCGAGACCCCAGCGCCATCCAGCCCTAACGCCGCCCCCGGCGAGCTTGAGCTGGTCAGGCAGTTAGTCAACACAGTCGACATTGACGAGGCCACCGACCGCCTCGCCGACACCGCTGGCCTGCAGGCATGGCTTGCGGAGCATCAACTGCTCAGCCGCAGTGCGCAGGTCAGCGAGAGCGAGCGAGCGCGTGCGGTGGAGCTGAGGGAGTCGCTGCGTGACATCCTCACCGGGCACACCGAAGGCCAGGTTGGCACCGCCGCCGTCAGACGGCTGGACGCCATCATCCGCGAGGTCCCGATGCGCATGCGTGTCGACGACGGCGGCTCCGTGCGGGTCGACGCTGCCGGTAGCGGTATGGACGGCGCCCTGGGCGAGATCTTGGCCCGGACCCACGCCGCCATGGAGGACGGCAGCTGGCAGCGGCTCAAGACATGTGCCGACGACAACTGCCGCTGGGCCTTCTTCGACCACTCCAAGAACCGCTCCGGCCACTGGTGCGACATGTCGCTCTGCGGCAACCGGAACAAGGTCAACGCCTTCCGCACCCGGAAGGCGGCTCACCTGCAGAAGGCCTCCAAGCACAAGTAACCCGCTCATACCGATAGAACGGGTGAGCACCACCCGATGTGAGGCGGCAGCGCCGGCGATGCGGGGCGCGGCGGTGGTCTAGGGAATCAACTTGGCGACGACGAACTGGGGCTGCACGTCGCCCGGGGTGGGGGCATACGCCTTCCCGTCAGCGCCACCGAAGCGGTCGTTGATGCGGAAGCCCTGCCGCTCCAGGATCAGCTCCAGCTCACGAGGAAAGATGTACGCCAGGTCGAACTCGTCCTCCCAGGCGGCCACCTCAACCTCGCCGCGGGTGACCCGGCTGCGGAACTCCAGGTGCATCACCTGGTGCCCGTAGTCGAAGGTGCGGCGATTCTCTCGCACCACGTGCACGGTTCCCTCTCCGCCAGGGTCTTCAGCTTCAACCTCGACGTCCACCTCCCAGCCTTCGAGCGCCACCAGCCGCGCCGGATCGGGTGTGAAGATCTCGAAAGCGAACGCCCCACTGGGAGCGAGGTGCTCGCGCACCCGGTCGAGCATGGACTGGCGTTCGTGAGGTTGGGATAGCAGCAGCATGCCGTTGAACGGCAGGTAAATGAACCTGAAGAGCCGGTCGAGGTGGAAGCGGCGCATGTCCTGCTCGATCGGCTCCACCCGCCGGCGCACCGGCTCGGGCTCTGCCGCAAGCGCCCCTCTGAGCCCCGCCACCATGTCCTCAGCGCTGTCAATCGCGGTGACCGTGAACCCCGCCCGGGCCAATGGCAGGGAGACGCGGCCGTTGCCACATGCCAGCTCCAGTACGGCGCCCCCGGGCCCCGCCCAACGCTCGGCCTGGGCCTGGTAGAAGCCGATATCGTCCTTCTTCCAGGCATAGACGGCGCTGTACCAGCGAGCGCTGGCGCCCTGGTATCGCTTGGAGTTGTCGGCCGGGAGCCGCTCTTGGGTCAGGCGACGGAGAAGAGTCGCGTCACGCGGTTCAGCGTGTCGACCCGCCACATGCCGCCGATCTTTAGCTTGCCACTGAGCATCGCTTTGACGACGTTACGGCCGGCTTCATCGAAGTAGTTGGGCATGCCCATCGGCCCGGTCTTGACCAGGTTCAGGGCCATGACCACGTCTGAATCGGCCTTGATCGAAACCGCGGGACGGCCCTGTTTGCCATTTCGAACCACGAGGTCGTCGCCGGCAAAGGTGAGCGTCAGCGCCTCCTCGATGTCTGGAACTTCGATCGTGACGCTGGTGCCGCTGAGCTTGTGGAAGTCGTTCCAGCGCTCCGGGTGCTGCTCGACGTTGGCGGTGATCAGGCCGGCGAGCATGGAGGCCATCGCGCTGGCCTCCTCCTCGCCGTCCGGATAGACCACCTGGGGAGCGCTTACGCCGGGACCTCGTCGGGATACTCGACCTCAAGGCGGGTCGTGCACTCCGTCATTTCCTGGCTGGCCTTGGTGTAGCGGACGATTGTCGGCAGGTCGCCCTTGAGCTTGAGCTTGCCCTGCATCATCGCCTTGGTGGAGTCGAGCTCCTTCTGGGCCACCTGCTTCCACCGGGAGTAGGGCGCGCGAATGACGAAGTCGGCCTTGTCGGCCTCACTTTCGTTGACGATCTTGATGTCACGGGCTTCGCCGTGCCACAGGTCCATCCAGACGCCCTTGCTCTCGGGGAAGTTCTTCTCGGGCTCAGCCTCGACGATAAGAGCGACGACGCCCTCCCATCCCGCGGCGGCCTGCTTGTAGACCGCGCTGTTGTTGATCTCGTTCTTGTAGGCCTGCGCCCACTCGTCACTGAATGCCTTGTAAGCCATCGATCCTCCTCGCGGTTGTCGCTGGATGAGTCTAATTCAAATTCGGATTCAGGAGAGCCGGGTGATTCGCATCACGGGTTCTCTGCCATCGACCCCCCGGAGCCGCTTCCGGCCACCGTCCCTGACGGCCGCGAGCCCGCCAGGAACTCTCGCGGACGGTCTTCTCGGGACGCATCAGGAGGATCTCTCCTGACGGCCCCACCTCGCTGAGCCGCGAAGCGATGTTGACCGTCCGGCCGAAATAGTCGGCATCGGCCCGAAGCATGGGACCGTACGCCACGCCGATTCGAAGTGGTGGCAGACCGGCGGCTTCCGCCTCTTTGAGGAGGTCGGCGGCGGCCGCGCAGGCGGTTACGACATCGGGCGCGGTGAACATCACGGCGTCCCCGATGCTCTTGACGATCCGCACCCCCTGGGCCTGGAAGGTGACCTCGGCGCACTTCAGGAGCGTCTCAGCTATCTGCGAGACCTCGAGCGCACTGAGGCGCGACGAAGCTGCCGTGAAGCCAACGATGTCGGCGAAGCCCACCGCCTGCTCGATCTCTCCGCCCAGGCCCCCGGCGACCGCCTCGTACCGAAGGATGGTCTCGGCGCGCCTGCTGGAGGCTCATGGTCGGAATGGTGACGTCGATCACGGTAGCCATCCGAAGCATCATCTCGAGCTCGCCGCCGCCGGCCTCCGCGAAGGGATCAGCGATCCGCCGCCTGAAGAGCTCGAGGATGGCCTCGGCAACCTCGTGCATCGCTCGACCCACGACCGAGGTCACCTCGGTCAGGTCGTCCTCGGTGTAAATCGCTCCCATCGCGGCGATCAAGCGCAGGGCCTCGACTTCGGCGGTGGTGTATACGGGTTCGTCCGGGTCGGCGGGGGCCGCAGCGCCCAGAGCTCGCCAGATCGAGACCGCAAGCTCGACGCTGACACCTGACCGCCGGACCACCTCATCGCGCGTCAGTCCGCCGCGCCCGCCCAGGGCCTGGGACAACACCAGTTGGGGCAGCCGGTTTTCGCGGGCCTCCTCGAGCAACTCCTCCCACTTGATCCCGTGGCGAAGCAGGTAATCGACCAGCCGCGCGTTCTCCAGCCCCGCCCTGCCCCACTTCCGCACCCGACCGCTGGTCTTCGCCGGCGGTCCCAGCAGCCCGGCGCGGGGCCAGCGGCTCACGGTGGCGGTGGGCCGGTCCAGCCGCTCCCCAATCTCGGCCACGGTCATGTCGTCGGTGATCGGGCGTTGAGCGGCGGGCGGCTGGGCCAGCAGCAGCCTCCGCGACAAAGCCGAGGCCCCGACCCTGGTCAAGCCGCCGTACCGCGTCAGCGGTGCTGATGCGGCCGTGAGGTCGCGCATCAACTCATCTGGTATGGCGCGCATCACCAACCCCACGGCGGCCTAGCCGAGGTGCTTGCCGGTGAGCGAGACCACGTCGTCGGACCCGTCGTCGGTGGGGTAGCCGGCCTTTGGCCTTTGGGTGGTTCGCTTGGGGGGCGCGGCGCGCTTGGCCGGTGCTGCCCGGCGCCTCGGCTTCGGCTCGGCCACCGTTAACGGACCGCGGTGATGGCTTCGACCGCGGCGGGGTTCTCCAGCGCCATCACGTCGCCGGGATCGTTCCCCAGGTAGGCGGCCTTGATCACCCGTCTCATGATCTTGGCGTTGCGGGTCCGGGGCAGGTCGGCGACCACGTGCACCCGGGAGGGCTTGAGCGATTTGCCCAGCGCCGCTGCCACCGCTTGCTTCAACTCGTCCTCGAGCTCCGGGCTGCTCTCCTTGCCCGGCCGCAGGATGACGAAGCCGACCAGCTTCTCGCCCTTGATCTCGTCGGGGACGCCGACGGCGGCGGCCTCCTGGACGGCAGGGTGGCTGACCAGGGCCGACTCGACCTCGGCCGGGCCCACGCGCTTGCCCGCCACCTTGATGGTGTCGTCGGAGCGGCCGAGGATGTACCACAGCCCGTCATCGTCGAGCTCGGCCCAGTCGCCGTGGTACCAGACCCCGGGCCATCGCGACCAGTAGGTGTCGATGTAGCGGTCGGGATCCTTCCAGAAGCCCCGAGTCATCCCCGGCCAAGGAGCGCGCAGAACCAGCTCGCCGACCTCGCCGCGGACGGAGTTGCCGGCGGCGTCGACGATGTCCACCGCCATGCCGGGCACCGGCCCGCTGAAGGCGCACGGCTTGCACTCGGTGAGCAGGTTGCCACCCAGGATGCCGCCCGAGATCTCGGTGCCGCCGGAGTAGTTCAGCAGCGGCACCCGCCCGCCGCCAACGACGTTGAAGCACCACTTCCAGGGGTCGGGGTTCCAGGGCTCGCCGGTGGAGCAGATCACCCGCAGGCTGGTCATGTCGTGCTTCTGGACGGGCTCCTCACCGAAGCGCATCAGCGAGCGAACCGCCGTCGGTGAAATCCCAAGGTGGGTGACCTTGTGGCGCTCGACGATCTCCCAGATACGGTCGGGGCCGGGATGGTCCGGCGTCCCCTCGTAGGTCACCATGCTGCCGCCCAGCGCCAGTGAACTCATGATCTCCCAGGGCCCCATCATCCAGCCGATGTCGGTGATCCAGAACATGCGGTCAGTGGTGCCGAAGTCCATGCAATGGGCCATGTCCTGGGCTCCCTTGATGGGGAAGCCGCAATGGACATGGACACAGCCCTTGGGCTTTCCGGTGGTCCCCGAGGTGTAGATCAGCATCACGGGGTCTTCGGATGCCATCGCCTCGGTGGGCAGGGAGTCGGGTTGGTCGGCTACGGCTTGGTGGTACCAGCGGTCGCGATCGGGGTCCCAGGGGATCTCGCCGCCGGTCCGGCGGACCACCAGGGTGTGCGCAACCATAGGGGCGAGCGCAAGGGCTGCGTCGGCGGTCTGCTTCATCAGCACGGGCGAGCCGCGCCGGAGGAACTCGTCGGCGCAGATCAGAAGCTTGGCGTCGGCGTCGGCCAGCCGCACCGCCACGGCGTCGGCGCCGTAGCCGGAGAACAGCGGGATGAAGATGGCGCCGATCTTGGCCACCGCCAGCAGCGAGAAGACGACCTCGGGGATCATCGGCAGGTAGAGGCCGACGCAGTCGCCCTTGCCAATGCCCATCGACCGCAGCGCCCCGGCCAGCCGGCAAACCTCGCGGTCCAACTCCGCGAAGGTGAAGGTGCGCACCTCGCCGTCCTCGTACTCGGAGATCAGCGCGACGGCGTCGGGCGAATCCCGAACCCACTTGTCGACGCAGTTGTGGACCAGGTTGAGCCGCCCGCCCACGAACCACGTGGTCCACTCGATGCCCCGGCTGGAGTCGCGCACCGCCGTGTACGGCTCGTACCACTCGATGCCGATGTCCTCAACCGCGGCCGCCCAGAAGTCGTCCAGGTGCTCGGCGCCGAACTCGACCAGGTCGGGGTAGTTCTTCACCCCCAGGCGCCCAGCCAGCGACATCATCCGGCTGCGGCCCACCGCCTCGGGGTCAGGCCGCCAAAAGACCTCCTCGCTCACCCCCGAATTGTGCCGCATCGAGGGCGCGGGGGTAGCGGCGCCGGGTTTTGAGGCGCCAACCCTCGGCTACACTCAGGGCAGCACTCTCACAACTTCATATCGCGTCAGCCTCCAACGCCCCCGCCGAACGCGGCTGGGACGCCATTCAAAGGAGGCACACACAAACTGCCAGAAAACAAAGTCGCTCTATTTATCGACTTCGACAACATCCGCATCGGGATCCGCCAGCACTTCGGTGGTGAGCTGCACCCGCAAAAGCTGATGGAGAAGGCCAGCAAGTACGGACGCGTTACCACCGCCAAGGCGTACGCAGACTTCACCGGACATCCCAAGGAGTTCCAGGACAAGCTGCTGTTCGCCGCGGGGATTGAACCGATTCACGCCCCTAGCAAAATCAGCGGTGGCCGCCGCCAGAGCTCGGCCGACATGCACATGGTCATCGACATGTTCCTCGAGGCTATCGACCACGAGGACGTCGACACCTTCATCCTCATGACTGGGGACGCCGACTTCGTCCGCATGGTCGCAACCCTGCGGCGACGCTTCGGTCGCAAAGTCATCATCAGCGGCGTTCAGAGCACCAGCACATCGCTGGGCCTCATGAACGCAGGCGACGCGCGCGATCCCATTAACAAGGCGGACTGCGACATGACCGGCGAGCTGGGTCGCATGACCCGACCACTGGTCACCCGCGCCGACCTCGATGCCCAGGCTGCCGCCGACGAGGCGGGCAAACAGCAGAAGGGCAGAGGTGGCATCTTCGGGGGAATCTTCCGCAAGAAGCCCGCGGCCGCAGCCCCTGCCCCGGCGCCACACACCACGGCCG
>CABEAI010000143.1_pt1 | contig 43393 bp, 49 predicted proteins | sample 3132431 | NCBI WGS metagenome assembly CABEAI01 (sample SAMEA5534343, study PRJEB31848) | metagenome | biome: tundra; feature: field; material: soil | place: USA | collected 2013-05 | depth 0.45 m | reverse complement strand
ACGCCGGCGGGATCGAACATCTCCTGGATCCGGCCCAGGTAGGGCGCGAAGCCGTCGAGCTCGCGCGCCAGCCACCGGCTCTTGAGCTGTCCGATGCCGTGGTGATGGCTGATGGTGCCGCCGGCCTCGATGGCGGCGTCGAGAGCATTGGCCCACGTCTGGAGCAGGACCGCCTCGCGGTCCTCCGCCCGGACGAGGAAGGTGAAGTACAGGGCGCAGCCGGTCTCGTAGACGTGGGAACAATGGCATCCCACTAGCTCCGAGGTCTTTCCCAGGGCGGTGCCCACGGCCGCGTAGAGGTCATCGACCCGCGACCACACCCCGGCGACCTCCATCGTGTCCGCGGCGACGTCAGCTCCCAGCAGCTTTCCCGAGAGCACCTCCTTGTAGGTGTGAACGGCGTCGTTGCGGTGCTCCCACCAGTGGCCGGCGAGGTCTTGCTCTGGCTCCTGGGCCTGGGCCAGCTCCAGCGCCCGGCTCAGCCTCGCTGGCACCAAGCCGCTGTCGCCCTCCACCACCATCAGCCCGGTGACCCCGGTGGGCGCCGGCTCGAGCGAGCGGAAAACGATGCCGGTGTCGCTCTCGTCGTACACGCGGAGCGCGTCGGGTAGGGCGCCCGACTGCGCCATCCGGCGCGCCGCGGCGAGGCCGTCGCCAAAGCTCGCGAAGGCCAGCGAAGCCATCTCCCGCATCTCCGGCCGGCGGCGCACGCGGAGCCAGGCCTCGGTGACGGCGCCCATGGTGCCCTCACTTCCCAGGAAGAGTTGATAAAGCTGGGGCCCCGCCGCCGTACGCGGCACCAGACGTGACGTCGCCAGGCTGCCGTCGGGCAGGGCAACGGTGAGGGCGACGAGGAAGTCCTCGATAGCGCCGTAGCCGCTGGAGAGCTGGCCGGCGCTGCGAGCCGCGATCCATCCGCCGACCGTCGACAGCGCCACCGACTGCGGGAAATGGCCGAGGGTGAGGCCGCGCTGGTTGAGCCAGGCCTCCAGCTCCGTTCCCAGCACGCCGGCCTGGACATGGACGATGCCGCTGACCTCGTCGAGCTCGAGGACGTGGTCCAGAGCGCGGATATCGATCAGGAGCTCGCCACCCGCCGTGACCGTGCCGCCGGAGACGCCCGAACGCCCGCCCGCGGTAACCACTGGGACCTTCTCCTGCGAGGCCCACCGAAGCGCCGTCGCCACGTCTTCAGCACTGGCCGGCCGGAGCACCGCCGCGGGGGGTGTCAGCGCGCCGCGAAGTCCACGCAGGATGGCGTTCGAAGACCAGTCCGAGGCATATTCGCCAACCACCTCTGCACTGGTTTCGAGCCCCGCCTTCGGCACCAACGCCGCCAGCGAATCGAAAACCATAGTGCGGAGTGTACAAACCAACGCGGTGTGACCACGTTGGTGCGGCCAGTTCCTGTCACCGGCGCTTAGGCCACCCGTGACAGGTTTGCGTTGGGAAAGTCTCAGTCGGATGGCTATCGTGAATGTCGTCCTGGGGACCTGCACAGGAGATCCAAAGATGGTGAGTGGCATGGGAAGGGTGAACAACGACCCGGTCTTCCGGGTAGTCGCCACGGGCGCGGTATTCGCCGCCTACGTGCTCCTGCTGGCGCCCCTGGCTGGACCGATAGGCGGAGGCGCCCTGTTCCTGGCGATCGTGCCGGTGCTGGTGGCGGGCTGGCTCGACGGGCTCCTGATGGGGCTGGCCATGGGACTGATCGCGGGCCCCGTCGGGGCGCTGATCCTTGCCGGCGGCGGCGGCGTCGGAACCACCAATGCGCTGACCGACGCCGTGATGCCTGCGATGCTCGCGCTGGCGCTGGTCGGGATGGTCGTGGGGCGGTTCCGCGACGTCTCCCGTCGCGCCGGCGTCCAGGCGCTGATGCTTATGGCCGAGAGCTGTCGCCGTCAGGAGGCTGAAGGCGAGGCCCGGGCCGCCCAGGAGGACGAGCGCCGCCGGATCGCCGAGGACGTACACGATGACGTCGTCCAGGTCATGACTTGCGGTGGCGGTGTGCCTGGGGCTGCTGCGGCGCCGGCTACAGGACCCCGGCCAGCTTGCTGTCGCCGATGGCGCCTAGGCTACCGTCGAGCAGGCGATCGTGCGACTGCGCGCCCTGATCTTCGACCTCAGCCCGCCGACCCTGGACCGCTACGGTCTGGCGGCGGCGGTGCGGATGAAGCTGCAGCAGTTCGAGACCGAGGGCGGCTTCAAGTGCCAGCTCCACGCCGAGGTGGACACGGAGCCCGAACCGGCGGTGAGGGTGCTTATCTACCGCGTCATCCAGGAGGCGCTCAGCAATGTGCGTAAGCACGCCCACGCGCCCAAGGTCGTGATCTCGATGAGCGAGGACGACGCCGGCGTGCTGGTTCGCATCCGCGACGACGGGGTTGGCTTCTCAGTGGCGGATGCCACGGCGGCGAAAGCCTGGCATCTCGGTTTTCGCACCATGAGCGAGCGCGCCCAGAGCGCCGGTGGCTGGTTCAAGACCGAGTCCATAATCGGGGTCGGCTCGACTATCAGCTTGTGGGTGCCCAACCGGCCCCAGGGCCCGCGCTCAATGGAGCCGGTGCGCCCCGAGGAGATGGCCGCCCGATGAGCGCCGTCAAGGCGCTGGTGGCCGAGGACTCGGCGGTGCTGCGCGACGCGCTCGCTGACCTCATCCAGGACGAGCCGGGCCTGGAGCTGGTCGGGGTCGCTATCGACGCCGAGGAGGCCATCATCATGGCTGACGTTCATCAGCCCGAGGTCGCCGTCCTGGATGTCAAGATGCCGGGCGGCGGAGGCAGCCACGCCGCCAGCGGAATCAGCCGCGTGAGCCCTGCCACGCGCATCCTCGCCTTCTCGGCCTACGAAGACCGTGACAGCGTCGACTAGATGCTGGCTGCGGGAGCCTTCGGCTATCTCGTCAAAGGAGCCCGAATGGACGAGGTGATTACTGCGATTCTGCGCGCTGCCGACACCTCCGCCGGGTAGCCGGCCGGACCGCTAGCGCACCACGTCAACCCATGACGCACTGTGTTGAATGTTATGACGCAGCGTGTTATAAATGAGGGACACCAAGATCAAAAAGGTTAGGAGGTCCTCCGTGATTAGAGAGACTCTTTACACATCCATCGGCGCCGCTGCACTGGCTGTTGACTTCGTCACCAGCCCCCAGAAGCAGCAGAACTGGCTCAAGAAGGCAGAGCGTCGCGGCAGCAAGCTTGCGACCACCAGCCAGCGCCAGATCCGCCCTGTGACCAAGCAGGTCGAGTCGGCTATCGAAGAGCTTCGCGTCAACTCGCTCAGCGCCCTCGGCCTTGCCGAGCGCCGTGCCGAGAAGGTCCAGGCTGAGGCCAAGAAGTCGGTCCGTCGCAGCACCCCCAAGGCGCGCGTTTCGCGCCGCCGCCGCACCGTCGGCGGCCGCAAGGTTCGGCAGACAACGCTGACCCTGCAGACCCCGGCCTCGCAGGCCAGCTAGCTCACCTCCCACCCCGCGGAGAGGGCGGTCCTTCGGGACTGCTCTCTCTCATTGTTCGCCCGACGTGGGCATTCGCTTGAAGGTGTAAGTCCTTTGGAGGCAGCGGTGGTGCTAACTCCGAGCCGGAGGCAACGGCGTCGTCGCGAGGCGGGGTCGGAAGGAAGCCCGAGGCGAAACCCTGCACCGAGGAACACGAACCGCGTAGAAGGCGTGGCGACCCGGGTAAGCCGGCAATGGACGGTGAAACCGTCACCACCAACAGGGTGCGCTGCGTAAACGCGGCGGCGGTAGGGGGAAAGTGAATGCTCTTAATCGGGGGAGGTCTGTCAGGGTGCCGCCGCTGGCGACGACCGCAGCCGCAAGGCGGTGGTTGACCTGGCAGAAGTCAGCAGAGGCCATAGTACCGGCGGGGATGCAACGAAGCCGGGAAGGGCCGAACACCAAGTGAGCGGACCACCGCATGGCTAGTGAGGGTCGCATTGACCGCAGCCAAACCGCGCAAGCGGACCACGGTGCTTGGGTTTGGGTTCCTCCGCCGCAACGGAGGAGTCGACATCCGAAGGTTGACCCGGAGAAGTGAGCGAACTGCCATGCCGGTACGAATCGCGTTCCTGAACCGGTTCATCTCCGGGTGGTGCGCGTACTTTGCGCTGGCCGACACCCACTCGCTGGTTGAGGAGGCAGACCAATGGCTGCGCCGCAGACTCCGCCAGATCCGGTGGAAGGAGTGGAAGCGCTTCTCAGCGCGGAAACGCAACCTTGAGGCGCTCGGCATCCCTACGCACACGGCCCGCGAGTGGGCCGCATCGAACAAGGGCCGTTGCGCCTGACGGCCTCGCCGCCGCTCCATCGCGCCCTTCCCACGCCTACTGGGCCGACCTTGGCCTGCGGAGCTTCCACCCCAGCTACACCCGTCTGCGGTTCACTTGGCGAACCGCCGGATGCGGGCCCGCATGTCCGGTGGTGTGGGAGGGGGCGGGTAAACCCCGCTCCCTACCCTATTAACCGGGAAGCACGGGGCGTTGCCCCATCAGTCGGGTTACGCGGTCAGCAGCAGGCTCTTCCTGTTGCGTGCTCGAGTGTAGGCCGGCCGCGACTCCGTCGCCAACATCGAGCGATCGACAAAGAACCAGACCACCAGAAGCCGATGACCAGCAAGGTGGCGAGGAGGAGCAGGCCGATCACGAGCCGCCTGCGCGGAACAGGATCTGAGGTGTCGGGTGTCACCGCGGACGTGTTCGCAGCGATGATTGTGCGCAATACCGCTAGGTACGCTCTGGCATGACGCGTCGGGGCTGGCTACTTTTCGCGGCGATGGGGGTTATCTGGGGGATTCCCTACCTGCTGATCAAGGTCGCGGTGGGCGACCTCAGCCCGGCCACGCTGGTGTTCTTCCGCACCGGTATCGGCGCCACCCTACTGCTCCCGGTCGCGGCTCTTCGCGGCGACCTCGGCCCCTTGCGAGCGCACTGGAAAATCGTCGTCCTCTACACGCTGATCGAGGTTGCGCTCCCATGGCTTCTGCTGGCGGACGCCGAACGCCACCTTTCCAGCTCTTTCACCGGTCTGCTGGTGGCCGCGGTCCCGCTGGTCGGCGCCGTATTGGCCTGGCGGAGCCGGGCCGAGTATCGTCTCGATCGCACCAGGGTGGCGGGCCTGTTGATCGGCTTCGCCGGCGTGGCGGCCCTGCTCGGGCTCAACATGACCAGCCGCGACTTCGGCGCGGCGGGCGAGGTCGCGGTGGTCAGCATCTGCTACGCCGTGGGTCCGGTGATCATCACGCGGAGGCTGTCGACGGTTCCGGCGGTCGGCGTGGTCGCGGCCAGCCTCGGGATCACGGCCCTGATCTACGCGCCCCTGGGGCTGCTGCAGATGCCGCACCGCTGGCCCTCGGCGGCGGTGTCGGGTTCAGTCGTGGGGCTGGGGGTGATCTGCACCGCGCTGGCCTTCGTCGTCTACTTTGCCCTCATCGCCGAGGTTGGGCCGGTGCGGGCGACCGTGATCACCTACGTCAACCCGGCGGTGGCGCTTTGCCTCGGCGTCGTCCTGCTGCATGAGCCCTTGACCGTGGGCGTGATCCTCGGGTTCGCCATGATCCTGGTCGGCTCAGCCGTGGCCAACCGGCGCGATGCGAGCCCACCCCGGTTGGAGGACGAACTGGCCGCCGAAGTCAGGCTTGCCTGAAGTTCGCGAGGATCTTTTCGACCAGCGCCCTGGGCGCCTTCTCGGGACAGCCTTTGGTGTGCACCAGTCGCTTGACCTGGAGGTTGAACTCGAAGTGCTGCTCGCACGGCGGGCAGTCGTCGAGATGCTTGCGGACCTCGGCCATCTCGAAGTCGTTCAGCTCGCGATCGACGTAAGAGTGCAGCCGCTCCATGGTCTGGTCGCAGCTGGAGCAACCTTTGTCGGTCATTCCACCACCCCACTTTCTTTGGCGTACTCGTAGAGCCTCTGCTGCAGGCGCTGCCTGCCGCGGTGCAGTCGCGACATCACAGTCCCCACCGGTACCCCCAGGATCTCCGCCGTTTCCTTGTAGCTGAAGCCTTCGACGTCGGTCAGGAGCACCGTCTCGCGATAGGCCGGCGGCAGGTCTTCGATGGCTTTGCGGACCTCCTCCACGCCCAGCTTGTCGAGCACGTTGGCTGCCGGGTCCTCCGCTGGCTGAACATCAGCGCCGAGGTGCTGGTAGAGGTAGAACTCCTCGGTGTCGTCGAGGCTCTGGGGCGAGTTGTACTGCTTGCGATACCGCGACCGGAAGAGGTTGGTCTGGATCTTGAACAGCCACGCCTTGAAGTTGGTGCCGGGCTGGAACTGATGCTGGAATCGGTAGGCGCGGAGGCAGGTCTCCTGCACCAGGTCCTCGGCCTCTTCGGGCTTGCGCGTCATGCGCAGGGCGCCGCGATAGAGGGCGTCGATGTTCTCCGCGACCGCTGCTTCGAAGTCGAACTCCGGGGTGGCCGCGGGTGCCGGCTGCTGGCTCATCGCTGCCAACGCTAGGCCCTCAACGGCACCGGGCGCAACTCGATCCAGAAGCATGGTGTCCATACAATCCACAACGTGGATCGAGACCGGTTTAGTCCCTCGGATAACTCGGAGGAGACCTCTGCGGCGGTACCGCTGCAGCCGGGGGAGTCGATCCTCGCCGAGGCGGACGGCGTTGTCCTCGGCTGGCAGGCTCGCACCATCCTGATCTGGTGGCTGCCCGGCATCGTCTTCATCGCCCTGGCCTGGCTCGAAACGCGATCGGCGGTTGTCACCGCTGGGCTGGCGGTGTTCTGCATCGGGCTCTTCCTCTTCTACGCCAGCGACCGCGAGGTGCGACCTCGCAGCCGGCGCCGCCGCTATGTGCTCACCGATCAACGCCTGCTGATCGCAGCCGCTGGCGAGCCACCCGACTGGCGTCCGCTCGATCTTGCTGAGGTCGCTTCGACGCTGATGGAGGATGGGATCGCCGACCGCGCCGTGCGCCGCCTCTCGGGCGCGGCCACCATCGTGTTGATTCTCCGCGCCCCCGGCCCCAAGGGCGAGCCGCGCCGGGTGCGGATCGGACCGATGCGCGACCCGGAGGGCTTTCGGGGCTCGATCGACGTTCGGCTGGGCCCGCGGCCGGCGGGGGCGCTGGGCTAGCCGAGGGCTAGCCGCTGACGGTGAAGGTCAGCGGCACCTCGACGACAGTCGAGTTCTTGAGGAAGATCCGACCGATCAGCGAGTAGGTGCCGGGTGCCGGCGGTCCGGCGATGGCGCCTGCGCTCCACTCGACAGTGAGGTCGAGCTCTTCACCCGACTTCACCGTCCGGCTGGTCCCCTCTGAGCCGCCCAGGCGGAGCTGACTCTGACCCTGGCCGGCGAAAATCTCCATTCCAGGGGGCGCCAGGTCGGTCCCGCGCGGTCCGCCGACGAGCCGGAGCAACAGCTGGACGGGGTGCCCGGTGGTGGCGCTCGGTGGGTTGGCCAGCAGCGTGATCGTCGAACCGTCGGGCCCGAGCACCGTCTTCTGCGCGGCTTCTGGAAACGACGAAGTCGGGGCGCCTGATGGAACAACGGAAAGCGCCCCCGGTGCCGACCGCTCCAGGCCGAACCCTCCGGATTGGCCCTGAGGCGCCGACTGTGCCGACGCTCCCCCACCCTCGGGGCGAGTGGCGGGAGCCAGGCCGGCGGTGGCCTGCGACGGGCCGCCGCGCGCGGGCACCAGGCGAGGCACCCAGGTGGCGACCAGTGCAAGCACCGCCGCTGCGGCAACCATGGTCGGGAGCCAGCTTGGAGGCCGCCCGTGGATGACGCGGGCGACGAAACCGCGAGAATCGAGCTCCTCCACGTGTGAAGCGCCGTCGCGCAGGAAGCCGAAGTCAAGCGGTCGAGGCAACTCCTCCTCGGGCAGGCTGGCCACGGCCTGGCTGGTGGCGCGCAGCAGGTGCAGCCGGCTGGCGCAGTCGGCGCAACCGTCCAGGTGCACGGCGATGGCAGCGGCGTCCTTGCGTGCCAGGGCGCGGTCGATGTAGGCCGAGAGCTGCTCGTCGTCGAGGTGTTGCGTTGCCATCAGGCGAAGGCCTCGAGAATGTTGGGGTCGAGGCTCAGCAGCTCAGCCTGGAGGGCACTGCGGGCGCGGGCCAATCGCGACCTCACCGTGCCGATGGGCAGCTCCAGGCTGGCCGCGATGTCTTCATAGCTCAAGCCGCTGAGGTCGCGCATCAGGATCACGGCACGATGATCCGGGCTCAGCCGGCCCAGGGCGACCTCGATCGCATGCACCCGCTCCCGGCTGAGCGCCAGCAACTCCGGCCCCGGCTGAGGGTCGGGCAGGGCGATGACGCGATCGTCCTCGTCTTCCAGCGGCGCCGTCGGGCGGCGCGCCCGGATCCGATCTACGCAGGTTCGCGCCACGATGCTGTTCATCCAGCTCCTGAAGGCGCCGCCGCGTTGCTCGGCGATCCCGCGCCAGGCTTTGATGCACGAATCCTGGAGCGCGTCCATGGCGTCCTCGTGGTTGGTAAGGATTCGCAGGGCGAGGCTGAAGAAGGCCGACTGGTGTCGCAAAAGGAGGGCTTCGAAAGCCGCCCCATCGCCGCGCCGGCAGCGTTCCAGTAGCTCCTCATCATCCATGTCACCTGCAGGGTATGACGGATCCCCTGCGCAATTGGTTCCGTGGCGTCCGCATGACACCCAATCGGGACTCGGCTAGGCTCGTCGGATGGCACGATCCGAGCGTCGCCCGCTTGGGCCCGAGTTCGTGGCGCGGTACACCCGGGTCAACCTGGTGGCGGACCCGATCTACGGGTACGTCCAGATCACCAAGACGCCGCGCGGCGAGCGAGGCGAGGGAGGTAGCACCGCCGAGCAGGACATCCTCGACCACCGTTGGCTGCAGCGCTCGCGCCGCATCCACCAGCTGCAGAGTGCCTGGTGGGTCTTCCCCGCCGCCGAGCATTCTCGCTTCCAGCACGCCATCGGGGCCATGCACCTGGCCGGGATCTGGGCCGAGCACCTGTACCCCTCGCTGAAGCTGGCGGCCGATACTCCCAGCCAGTTCCTGGTCGAGGAGACGATGCGACTGGGCGGGCTGCTCCACGACATCGGGCACGGCCCCTTCGGGCACTTCTTCGACGACCACTACCTGGCCCAATTCGGGATCACCCACGAGACCATCTCCCAGCGGATCATCACCGGTGACTTGGCGCTGTTGATTCGGGGCCTCGAGGCCAGCCCCCACGGACCCTTCGCTGCCGGCGAATCGGTGGACCCGGCGTGGGTCGCTTACGTCATCTCCAAGGAGGAGCTGCCCGGTTTTGAGGCACCGCGCTGGTTGGAACTGCTAAAGCCGGTGCTCTGCGGCGGGTTCGCCGCCGACAACATGGACTACGTTCCCCGCGACGCCTACGCCTGCGGCGTCAGCATCGGGCCAGTCGACGTGCGCCGCATCATCCACTACACCTTCGTGTCTCCGTCGGGGATGGCGCTGCATCAGCATGGCGCCGAGGCGATGCTGCTCTTCCTCAACTCGCGGATGTACCTGTACACCAACCTGTACCACCACCGCACCGTCCGCCGGATCGACCTCCACATGCGCGAGATCTTCCAGGACACCATCACCGAGCTGCTCGGCGGGGCCAACCCTCTCGACGACCTCGAGGCTTATGTGCACCTCAATGACTGGCACCTGCTCAATGAAGTCGATCGCTGGCTGACGGAGGAGCCCGAGGGCGGCCGCCGCCACCGGTTGGCGCAGGAGTGGGCCCAGATCACAGGGCGAGGCAAGCTCAAATGGCACCTCGCCTACGAGGCGGTCTTCGAGCAGCGCCAGCGGGAGGCGGGGATGTTCAGTCTCACGGGGGAGGAGCTGCACCGGCGCATCCACGATCGGCTACCCGCCGACATCCGCGAGGTGGCCTTCGAGGTCGACGTTGCTGCCCTCGACGCGCGGCCGCATGATCCCGCCTCCGATCGCTACGCCGTGCTTCTCTACGACCCCCTCGACGGCAGCCTCCGACCCGACGCCGGCGCCGAGATCCTGGCGCGGCTGCCGATGCGCAACTCGCTGGTCCGGGTCTTCACCCTCGACGAGGGCAATGCCCCGGCGCTTCGTGAGGCCGCCGACGAGGTCCTCGGCGGGCACCTGGAACCGGCGATCACAACAAATACCTGAGGTCGACTTGCGCCCCGCCGGCGCCCCCGACAACATCTCTTAACAGCGATTTGCCGGGGCTTGTGCGCCGCCCGCGTCGGCGCGCGTACGGTGAATTTGAGTGTCGGCGACCCCTCGACTGGGCCGTCTCCAGCGGGAAGCCGGCCCTCGCGAAACCCAGGTCTCAGAGGGCCCGGGGGGAATAATCCCGGCGAGCCGCTCGCCAGTCGAGCGAGCGGCAGCCGGTATCGCCCGGCTCAGCTTTCGGCGAGGAGCGCCTTCAGCTGCCCTGGCCTGTTGGTGTAGATCACGTCCACGCCAAGGCGGCGACTGCGGTCGAGGATCTCGGCGTCGTCCACCGTCCACACGCCGATGACGGCGCCGGCGTTGTGGACCTCGGCGACGGTCTCGCTGTCGACGAAACTCCAGTGCGGCGAGTAGACCTCGGCGTGGGCCCATCGCAGCAGCTCCGGCAGCATCAGCGGCCGGCCTGCCACCAGCACGCCGCCGACGATGTCCTGGTCCAGCTCGCGCACCCGCCTGACGACGCGGTGGTCGAAGCTGATGGCGGCGCTGTCCCTCGACATCCTGGCCTGGCGCAGGGCCTGCACCAGCTTCTCCTCGATGCCGGGGTACTTCACCGGCAGGTTCTTGACCTCGACAGCGACACCGACCTTGCCCCGAGCCAGCTCGAGGACCTCGACCAGCTCCGGGATCCGCTCCCCGCCCCCCGCATCCAGCTGCTTCAGATCCGCCATCGAGTGGGCGCCGACCAGGCCGGTGCCGTTGGTCGTCCGTTCCAGGGTGTGGTCGTGGATAACCGCCAGGCGTCCATCCGTGGTCAGGTGGACGTCGCACTCGATCACGTCCACACCGATCTCGATCGCGGAAGCGAAGGAAGCCAGGGTGTTCTCGGGGTGCTCCGCGGGGTTGCCGCGATGGCCACCGAGGAGGAGATGGCCGGGGGTGAAGCGGTCGCGCACGCCCGGGGGGAGCGCCCTAGCCGGCTTCGGGGGCGGTGTCGGGCGCGGCGGCTTCGGGGGCTGCGGTCTCGCTTGCTCCGGGCGTGGCAGTGTCGGCGGCCGGCTCGGGCTCTGCGGGTGGGAACTCGATGGTGGCGTCGAACTCCTCGCCGGCGCGCCAGACGTGCAGGTCGATGCTGTCCCCGGGTCGCTTGGCCGCGACCACCCCTTGCAGCTGGGCGAGGTTCTGCAGCGTATAGCTGCCGATGCCGATGAGGACGTCGCCCTCGCGCAGCCCGGCGGCTTCGGCGGGACCACCCGGCTTGACCGGTCCGACCACGACGCCGAACGCCGATGGCAAGCTCAGCTCGTCGGCCCTCTCCTGCGTCAGCGACTGGGCCGCCATCCCCAATGACAGCTTCTGCGGGGTCGGGGCGCCGCCGTTGGTGTTGCCGGCGTCGGGGAGGAGCTTGGCCAGCTGCAGGGGGTCGAACCCGATCATCACCTGCCCTCCGACCCGGATCACCGGCACCGCCCCCTGGCCGGTGAGCCGGTACATCTCTGTCGCCTTGACCGGGTCACGGCTGACGTCGTGCTCGGTGTAGGTGACGCCGTGGTCTTTGAACCAGCGCTTGGCGGCATTGCAGTAGGTACAGGTGGGTGTGCTGTAAATGACGACTTCAGGCTGCATGGTTTCAATACTAGAAGTACCACCTACCGCGACGCACCAAACCGACGCCGGTATCTTTCACAGCGATGGGGATCGTGGTGGCTGCGGGCGCACTCCTACTGGCACTGGTGGTACTGGTCCTGGGGTCGTACCACGTAATTTTCAGGCGACCGCTGCCGCGCACCGCCGGTGAGATCGAGGTCGATGGGCCGGCGGCGGCGATCGAGATCCGCCGTGATCGCTGGGGCGTGCCCCACATCCGTGCGGGCGACCGAGGGGACGGCGCTTTTGGTATCGGTTTCACCCAGGCCCAGGACCGCCTCTGGCAGATGGAGCTGCACCGTCGGATTGCCGCCGGGCGCTTGAGTGAAGTGATCGGAGTGCGCGGCCTGCCCATCGATCGTCTGATGCGCCGGTTGGGGTTGCGCCGCGTCTCCGAGGCAGAGTGGCACGTGACCCACGCCTCCAGCGAGGTGCACGGGCTGCTGGAGGGGTACACGCGAGGCGTCAACGCGGCCATGCGGGACCGACCGCTGGCGGCGGAATTCACCGTCCTCCGACATCGCCCCGAGCCCTGGGAACCGGAGGATTCACTGGCGGTGGCGCGATTGCTGAGCTTCATCCAGGCCGGCAACTGGGAGGCGCAGCTGATCAGGATGCGGATGCTGAAGGAGCTTGGCCCCGAGCTGACGGCCGCCCTCGACCCGGCGTACCCCGAGGGCCACCCCCGGGTCACCGAGGCTGCCGCCGCCGGCGGCGAGGTGACGGAGGTCGGCGACGAGCTCCTCGAGCAGCTCGCCGAAGCCCGGGAGCTGCTCCAGCTGAGCGCCTGGGGAGCGGGCAGCAATTCCTGGGTGCTGCACGGGTCCCGCACCGAGACCGGGCGCCCGCTCCTCGCCAACGATCCCCACGGCGCCCTGACCACGCCGAGCTCCTGGTACCAGGTTCGGCTGGAGACGCCCGAGGACGAGTTGGTCGGCCTCTCCCTCCTGGGCACCCCGTTTGTCGCCTTCGGGCACAACCGGCGGGTGGCCTGGGGCATCACCAATGCCCAGGTCTCGATCCAGGACCTCTATGTCGAGCGTTTCAATCCCAACAACCCGCTCCAGTTCGAGGACCAGGGTGGCTGGCAGGACGCGGTGCGCTTTCGGGAGACGATCCTGGTGCGCGGGAAGAAGCCGGTGGTCGAGGACGTCCTCGTCACCCGCCGGGGCCCCATTATCAGCGGCGCCCTACCGGGCAGCCAGCCACCGATCTCGCTGCGCTGGGTCGGCTTTGACTCCGAGGTCGACAGCATCAGCTGGGCGATGCGCCTCAATCAGTGCCAGGACTGGAAAGGCTTTCGCTTCGCGATGGGCTCCATGGCCAGCCCGGCAGTGACGGCGATCTACGCCGACGTCGACGGCAACATCGGTTTCCGCGTCTCCGGCTTCATTCCCATCCGCAAGCCTGGCGCCGGCCGACTGCCCTCCCAGGGTTGGGATCGCGAGGCGGAGTGGCGGGGCTATATCCCCTTCGAAGAGATGCCCGAGAGCCTCAACCCGCCCTCTGGCATGATCGTCGCCGCCAACAACCCGATCGCCTACGCCACCTACCCACTGGTGACCGAGGCCAGCACGGGCTACCGGGCGGAGCGGATCCTCGACCGCCTCGCCGACCAGGTGGGCGTGAGCGTTGGCGACTGCATCGCTCTGCAGGCGGATACGCATAGTCTCCCGGGCCTCCGCTTGACCAAGCTGATGCTGGCTCGCTTGGGCGAGGCCGCCGATGACGCCGAGCTGGTGGCCGCCCTGTCAGTCCTGCGCGATTGGGACGGCAAGATGAGCGCTAACAGCGCTGGCGCTGTGATCTACGAGCGCACCCTGGAGCGGCTGATCGAGATCTGCATCGGGACTCGGCTCAGCCCGGCTCTGCGCCAGCAGATACTGGGGGGCTCAGTGCACCCCTTCTTCCCGGTGGGGCCTTTCTCCGGGCGCCTGCACCCAGCCCTGGTCGAGGCGTTGGAGGAAGGCTGCAGTGTCCCAGCTGGCGAGGTCGATCCTTCGGCTCGCGATTCCGTGCTCCGGCAGGCGCTTCGAGAGGCGATCGCCCAGGTCGCGGCACGCCAAGGACCCGACCCGGCGGCATGGCGATGGGGCCGTGAGGTGCCGGTTCGGTTTGAGCACCCGTTGGCGGTGGCCCTCCCCGTGCTGGCGCGAATCCTCAATCGCGGGCCCTACGAGGGGTCCGGGGACACCGACACCGTCCGGCTGTCGGGTCGCGGCTATGGCGATGGCGTGTTCTCCCCGACCACGTCGGCGTTCCTTCGCGCTGTCTACGACGTGGGCGAATGGAGTCGCTCGGTTTTCAGCTACCCGCCCGGCCAGTCGGGGCATCCGGCGAGTCCCAACTACGCCGACTTCATCCCCGGCTGGTTGGAATGCCGCCCGCTGCCGCTTGCATTTGGCGAAGACGCCGTGCCGCCCGATGAGTCGGTCCGGGTGCTGCGGCTGCGCCCGGTGGGGGCGCCGAAAGCCAGCTAGGCGTCAGCGACGCCGGCGCGCATCGCGTCGACCAGGTCCATCGCCTCGCGGGCAAAACCCTTGAGCTTCTCGCGGACTACCGCCCCTGGCCAAGGCGTGTAGAGGATAGCGATTCCCGCCCCGATCAAAAGGCCATGCCGGAGGCCGCGGCCGTAGCGGACCGTGGGTTGGATGATCTCTTCGCCAAAGGTCTCGATCAGGTCGCCGACCGCCTCGCCGGCGGATTCCGCCGCCGAGCCGACCGCAGCCCCGGCCGCTTCCCCGACCGCCGAGGCCGCACCCGGCGCCTCCCTGGCCATGTCGGCGGCCAGGCGCTTGCCGACCTGGCCCAGGACGGTGGCGTTCTCCTCGATGAAATCAATCAGGCGCTCGACCTTCTCGCCCACGTCGGCGTCGCGTACAGCCTCGGCGACCGACTCGCTGGCGCCTCGCGCCGCCTCCCCGGCGGCCTTGCCGGTGTCCTCGCTGCGCGCGTGCAACTCTTCCATGACGGCGTCGACCACCGACTCCACCTGCTTGGCCACTCCGTTCTTCTTCATTTCCAGCTCCTCAAAGTGATCGCCGCGACAAAACGCAACTTACCACTCTGGGCCCGGCGATGACTGGCTCGTCGAGGCCGGACCGGGGGCGGGGCGCAGGGGCAGGACCAGCGGCGGAAGTGGCGGCTGGTTGAAGTTGAAGTCGTTGACCAGGTTGCCGACCTGGGCGAAGCTCTCGCGGACGCTGATGCGAGAGTCGGGACGGCCGTCGGTCTTGGGGTCCAGCCGCATGCTGTTCAGAAATCGTCGTCGATGAACTTCACGTAGGCGTCCTGACTCATGGTGCTGGGATCGATGCTCCACTGGAGGCCCTGCATGGCGGCGTTGATCAGGCTGGTGGTCCACGCCTGCCCGTCACCGACCTTGCTCGGCGGATGCTCGCTGTTGGGCCCGCTCGGGGTGATCCAGGTGACGTTGGGCAGGGTGCCTGCCTTGGCGTCCTTGTGGAAGTTGGTGACGTCGGTGATGTTGCCCAGCTGGTGGTCCTGGTGCACGGTGTCGAAGAAGGGAAGAGGAGCGTTCAAGAGCCCGTTGACGGGCCCGCTGCGTTGGGTGCATACTTCGCGCCAATTCAAGGCCTTAGCTCTCTACACGTCTTCCAAGGAGGCCTCAGATGGACGACAAGTCCCCCAGCCGTCAGCGCGCGGAAACCCGCGCGGCGATGCGCCACCTGCAGCAGGCCCTTCGGCTCGAGATCAAGCGCAAGGGCATCGATTGCCGGTACGCGGCGCGCTGCCCCGTCGCCAAGGCCAACGCCTGCCCCGGAATCTGCTAGCTATTTCTTGGTTCGCGGACGCCGCGGGATCTTGAAGCCGCGTGCGGTCAGCCCGTCCTCGACCTCCCTGCAAACGGTCTCGAGGATCTTGACCCGCGCGTAGCGCTTGTCCTCCGCCTCGACCAGCCACCAGCGCCCCAGCGGGTGGTCAGTGCGATCGATCATGTCTTCGACGGCACGCTCGTACTGGGGGCGCTTCTTCCGGTTGCGCCAGTCCTCATCGGTCAGCTTCCACTGCCGGAGGGGGTCCTTGCTGCGCGCCTCGAACCGGCGCACCTGTTCCGCCGATGAGATGTGGAGCCAGAACTTGATCAGCACCATGCCCTCTTCAGCCAGCGTTCTTTCGAACTCGACGATCTCTCCGTAGGCGCGCGTCCACTGCTCCCTGGTGGAAAACCCTTCTACCCGCTCGACCAGCACCCGCCCGTACCAGCTGCGGTCCAGCACTGCCATCCCGCCCCACCCGGGCAGCACCGGCCAGAAACGCCGCAGGAAGTGATGCCGCTTCTCGTCGGGAGTGGGCGCTGCGAACTGGGCCACCCGGACGTGTCTTGGGTCCATGGGGCTGACGAGGCGTTTGATCGCGCCGCCCTTGCCGGAGGCGTCCCAACCTTCGAAGACCACGCATATCGGCGGACCCAATCGCTTTTCGCCGATCAGCCCGCCGGCGACCAACCGCAGGTGGAGCAGGTGCAACTGCGCTGAAGCCAGTCGCGCCGCCTCGTCCTTGATTGAAAGCCTGAGGCTGAGATCGAGCTCGTCGAGCCACCCCATGAGGCCAGCATCCTACGCCTTGACGCCCGAAAAGGCGCGGGGCCGGCTTGCAAAACAGGGGCCGCGCGACTAGACTCATAAACAATCCTTTATTCAAGGATATTTTATGAGTGCTCTGACAAACTCTCGCGACCTGAAGGCTTATTTCATCGGTTTGGCCAACCCCACGCGGCTGGCCATCATCGCGCTGTTAGTCTCCGGTGAGCGCACCGCTTCGGAGATTGCGCGCAAGCTGAAGCTGAGTCAGCCCCTGCTTTCCTGGCACCTGCGCGTGATGCGTCGCGCCGGGCTGGTGGGGACTCGTCGGTCAGGCCGTGAGGTGCTGTGCTCGCTGGATCGCAAGTCGATCCGCGACTACCAGGAGCGATTCAACCAGCTGATCCGTGAGCCCGACGGAGGGGTTACCCAACCCGCCATGTCGGTGGCCCCACCCGTAGTTGATAAGGAGATAGCCAATGCCATCTAAGAACAAAAGCGCTGCCAGCGCCCCCAAGACCTCGCCAGCGCGCAAGAAGGTCCGCGTTGCCATCGTCGGTGTGGGTAACTGCGCCAGCTCGCTGATCCAGGGCGTGCAGTACTACCGGAACGCCAAGGAGGCCGACAAGGTCCCCGGCTTGATGCATGTCAACCTGGGTGGCTACCATATCCGTGACATCGAGTTCGTCGCCGCTTTCGACATCGACAAAGAGAAGGTCGGCCGCGACCTCGGCGAGGCCATCTCCCGCGGCCAGAACAACACCGTGAAGTTCGCCAGGGTGCCCAAAATGGGCGTCAAGGTCAATCGAGGCATGACCCACGACGGCCTCGGCAAGTACCTCAAGGAGGTCATCCAAAAGGCCCCGGGGCATACCGACGATATCGTCAAAGTGCTCAAGGACACCAAGGCCGACGTCCTCATCAACTACCTCCCGGTCGGATCCGAGGAGGCCACCCGTTGGTACATGGAGCAGGCGCTGACGGCCGGCGTCGCGGTGGTCAACTGCATGCCCGTCTTCATCGCCCGCGAGCCCTACTGGCAGAAGCGCTTCGAGGAGAAGGGGCTCCCCATCATCGGCGACGACATCAAGTCCCAGGTCGGCGCCACCATCGTGCACCGTGTCCTGACTCGCCTCTTCGAGGACCGCGGCGTCGAGCTGCAGAACACCTATCAGCTCAACTTCGGCGGCAACACCGACTTCCTCAACATGCTCGAGCGCGAGCGGCTGGAGTCGAAGAAGATCTCCAAGACCAACGCCGTCACCAGCCAGCTCGACAATCCTATCGACGCCAAGCACGTCCATGTCGGCCCTTCCGACTACGTGCCCTGGCTGAGCGACCGCAAGTGGGCCTTCATCCGGCTCGAGGGCAAGTCGTTCGGTGACGTGCCCCTGAACATGGAGTTGAAGCTCGAGGTCCACGACAGCCCCAACAGCGCCGGCGTCGTCATCGACGCGGTGCGGTTCTGCAAGTTGGCGCTGGACAACAAGGTCTCAGGATCGCTGTTCGGACCCAGCTCGTGGCTGATGAAGTCCCCACCGGAGCAGTACCACGACGACGTGGCGCGCCGCCTGGCCGAGGAGTTCATCGCCAAGCCCGTCGGCAAGCCGGGCAAGACCGCGGCCAAGCGCCGGGTCGCCGCCACGGCTCCCAAGCGCAAGGTCGCCGCGACGGCAGCCAGGGCCAAGGTCGCCGCAGCGGCTCCCAAGGCCGCAGCCTCGGCCCCGGCCGTTCGCGAGACGCGCAATCTGACCGCCAGGGCGGCTGCGACGAAAGGCGATGGCAACGGCAACAGCAAGGGCAAGGGAGCGACCGCGCTGGCCGCCAAGACCATCGCCGCCCAGGCTAAGCCCAAGGCCCCGGCCATAGCCGCCCGCCGAGTTGTGGTGCGTTCTCGCGCCAAGGCGGCCAAAAGCTGAGGCCGCCGCTGCGACCGCGAGCAGGCCTCTAGGACCACCCGGGTGAGGAGATGGTGAGAGATCTCGGTGGCGCGATCTTCGTCGGGGGCGGCGCGTTGAGTCGCATGCTGCCGTCGTCCTTGCGCTACGGGGTCGCCAGCCTGGGAGGCAAGGTCGGCTTCCGACTGGTCGGCCGGACCCGCCGCCAGGCTTTGGAGAACTACGCCGGAATCCTCCACCAGGCGGAGTCATCGCCCGAGGTCCACCGGGTCACCCGGGAGGCGTTGGTCGGCTACGCCAAGCTGATGGCCGATTTCGTCCTCCTGCCCACCCTCACCCCGGAGCGTGTCCGCGAGATGGTGGACTGGGACGGCATCGAGCACATCCACAAAGCCCGCGAGAAGGGAAAAGGCGTGATCGTGGTCACGCCCCACTTCGGCAACTGGGACATCGCCGCCGCCGCCGCCACTGCCGTCGGCCTGCCTTTGACGGCGGTGACCGAGCAGCACGGCACCAGTGACCTCAACCGCCGGGTCGTGGAGGCTCGACAGCGCATCGGCATGAACGTGGTGCCGCTGGGCGTCACCGCGGGCAAGGCGGTGATCACGGCTCTGCGGCGCAACCAGTTGGTGGCGCTGGTCTGCGACCTGCCACCCAAAGAAGGCCGATCGGTCCGGGTGAGGATTTGCGGGCAGGAGGCGGTGGTACCAGCCGGCCCGGCGCTGCTGGCCCTACGCTCCGGCGCCCCCGTGCTGCCGTTTGTCTGCCGCCGGCTCCCCGATGACCGCTACCGGGTCGAAGTCCAGCCGCCGGTGAGCTTCGAGCCCACCGCCGACAAGGATCGAGACGTCGAGCGCCTGGCCCAGGCGATCATGGATCGCTTCGACCCCATCCTTCGCGCCAACCCCGAGCAGTGGTACCTGTTCTCACCGATGTGGCACCACGAGGGTGAGACGCCGGTGGAGTCCACTTTGGCGGTGGCCGGATGAGACAGCGTGTCGAGCCGGCCTGGCGGGTCATGGCCTTTGTGCTGGCGGACTTCTTTTTCGGGCTGCTACCGAGGAAGTTTTCCTACGTCATCGTGACCACCGTGGGCTGGATCGTGGCCACCTCCTTCAAGGGTCGAGTTTCCGGGCTGGTCGCCAACCTCAGGCAGGTTTGCCCGGACTACGACGAGACGCAGATCACCGACCTGATGCAGCGCAACGCCAAGAACTACGGCAAGTTCTGGGTCGATCTGTTCAAGATGCCCCACCTCAAGCCGGCGTACAGCCGCTCGCTGGCGGTCATCGATGGCCGCGAAAACCTCGACGCCATCCTCGCCCGGGGCAAGGGCTGCATCGTCGTCACCATCCACATGGGCGGCTGGGAGGGTTGCACGGCGCTCTGGGGAAGCCTCGACGAGTACCGCAGCTCGCTCGTCGCCGAGGTCCTCGAGCCGCCGGCACTGTGGCGGCGGCTGCTCGAGCTGCGCCAGTCCAGCGGCATCCAGATCATCCCGCTGGGCCGCGCCGCGCCGCGCGCCATCCTCCGTCTGCTCAAGGAGAACACCATCGTCGCGGGTGCCATCGACCGCGACATCCTGGCCACCGGCAAGCCCTACCAGTTCTTCGGCGCCACCGCCAGCATTCCCACTGGCCTCGTCGACGTGGCCCACCGGACCGGCGCCGGCATCCTCCCCGTGATCTGCCTGCGTGAGCCCGACGACACCTACCGTTTTGTCGGCTTCGACCCGGTCTGGGTGGGGCCTGAGGACGACGCTGTCGATGTCGCCATGGGCAAGCTGCTCCGCCTCTTCGAGGACTGCATCCGCCGCTATCCCGACCAGTGGCATGTGATGGAACCGATCTGGCCGGCGACAGAGCCCAAGACCGCTGGCGACGCGGCGATCAGCGCCGCGGTCCAGGTCTTCCCGGCCGCCCTCGACCAGCCGGCCGAGGAGGTAAACGTTGGGTAAGGGCGACATGCACATCCACACGTCCTGCAACGACGGCACCGCCAGCGTGCGCGACATCCTCGACTACGCTCGCGACCACACCGACCTCGACCTGCTGGCGATCACCGACCACGACCGGTTGCGCGGCGCCCAGGAGGCGGTGCAGATGTCGGACGACTACCCCTTCGAGATCGTGCCCGGGGTCGAGATGACAACCCTCGAAGGTCACTGCCTCTGTCTCTTCGTCGACAAGCCGATCAAGATGTGGCGTTCGCTGGAGTGGACCATCGGCCAGGCTCACGGGCAGGGCGCCATCGTGGTGGCGCCGCACCCCATGTCGATGCTGACGCGCAGCATCGGCCGGTGGTCGTTCGAGCGGGTGATGAAGAACAAGAGCCCCGAGATCTACTTCGACGCCGTCGAAACCCTCAACCCCAGCTACGCCGGCAGGATCGCGGAGCCGAAGGTCCGCGCCCTCAACCGTGAGCGGTGGCACCTGGCCGAGGTCGGCAACTCCGATTCGCACCATCGCGAGGGCGTGGGCAGTGCTTACACCGTTTTCCAGGGCACCACCGCCGCCGACTTCCGCCGTGCCCTCGGCATCCACGCGACCAGTGCCGAGGGCGAGCACTGGGACTTCGCCACCCACATGCTGGTGGCGCGCCGAAAGTTCGACTCCTTCCGTGGCAACGTCCGCCGGGGCCCCGGCCACATGCTCCGCCGGCTGAGGACCGAAGCCTGATCATGGGTGAGATGAAGATCGCTCTTGTCTCGCCATACGACTTCTCCCACCCCGGCGGGGTTACCGAGCACATCAGCCACCTTGCCCGGGAACTGCGGGGCAGGGGAGCGACCGTCAAGTTGATGGCGCCGGCGTCCAAGGACCTCCCCGCAGAGTACGAGGACGTCATGGGGAGCCCCGACTTTTATCGCATCGGGCGCTCTTTCCCGATCCCCGCCAACGGCTCGATCGCGCGCATCACCATGAGCTTCCACCTGGCCCGGTGGATCAACCGCATCCTCGAGGCGGAGCGTTTCGACGTCGTTCACTACCATGAGCCGCTGATGCCGGCGCTGCCGATCACGGTGCTGCGCGCGTCGCACACCTGCAACGTCGGCACCTTCCACGCCTACGCCAAGTCGAGCACCGCCTACCACTACAGCCGGCGACTGGTGCGCCGCTACTTCCGCAAGCTGCACGGCCTGATCGCGGTGTCCGACCCGGCGCGGGATTTCGTCAGCCACTACTTCCCCGGCGACTATCGGGTCGTTCCCAACGGCGTCGACCTGGCTCGCTTCAGCGAGGGCGTGAGCCCGCTGCCGCAGTTCCGCGATGGCAAGCTCAACCTGCTCTTCGTGGGGCGGCTGGAGAAGCGCAAGGGTCTGGGCATATTGCTGCGTGCCTATGTCCAGCTGAAGGAGCGGATCCCGCAACTGCGCTTGATCGTGGTCGGCGACGGCCGCCTGCGCAAGGGCTACGAGAGCTACATCGATGCCCACAACATCCCCGACATCGTAATGGCAGGATATGTCAGCCCCGACGAACTGCCCCGCTACCACGCCAGCGCCGACATCTTCTGCGCCCCCAACACCGGCAAGGAGAGCTTCGGAATTGTCCTGCTGGAGGCGATGGCGGCCGGTCTGCCGGTGGTCGCCACCGACATCCCCGGCTTCAGCCAGGTCGTCAGTCCCGGCCGCCACGGCATCCTGGTTCGCAAGGACGACGCTGTAAGCCTGGCCTCGGCCATCAACCTGCTCGCCGACGACCCCGGGTTGCGCGCGCGACTCGGCGCCGAGGGACACGCCACGGCCGCCTCGTACTCCTGGGACCGCGTGGTCGACCAGGTCGTTCAGGTCTACGAGGAGTCGCTGTCGAGGTTCAACCCCAATCGCGTCAGCATGGAGGACGAGCGTGTTCACTACGCGATTCCAGGCCTGGGTTAGGCGGTTGGCGATGCGGGCGATGGCCCACATCCAGCGACTTCCGATCACGCCCAACCAGCTGACCATCACCGGGCTCCTTATCACCTGCCTGGCCGGCGCCTTGGTGGCCCTGGATCATCCCTTCTCCGGCGGCCTGGTGTTGCTCTTCGCGGGCGTCTTCGACATCTTCGACGGCGCCCTGGCCCGGGCCTCCAACCGCTCCTACCCGTATGGCGCCTTTCTCGACTCCACCACCGACCGCATGTCCGAAGGCGTGATCATGCTGTCGGTGGCGATCTACTTCGAGCGCCGCGGCATCGCCGTTGGACCGGTGCTGGTGGTGCTTGCCACCGCCGGCTCGTACCTCGTCAGCTATGTCCGGGCGCGGGCTCAGAGCCTAGGCTTTACCTGCGATGGCGGCCTGCTGGCGCGGCCCGAAAGAGTGCTGCTCACCGTGGCCGGCCTGCTGCTGACCCCGATTCATCCCGGCGGCTTGCTGGCGGCGGTGACGATCCTGGCCATCTTCACCATCTTCACCGCGATCCAGCGCGTCTGGATCGTCTGGCGCCAATCCCGGCAGACCATCGAGGCGGATCGCCCGGTGCCGCCGGAGCCGGTCAGGGCCAAAGCCGAAGACCTCGAGGTCCGACCCGGTCCCGAGCCGGCGGGTGGCTGAGCCGGCGCAATCACGCCAATCGCGCCAATCCTGGTGGGCCCGGCTCCGCCAGGACATGGGCCGTCGCATCGAGCATCGTGGCTTCGTCCTCTGGTACCTGATTTGCGAACGGGGCATTCGCGGGATCGTCGTCTTCGGATTTGGTCTCTACCTCTTCACTGTCCAAGCCAGCCAGATCCCCGCGGCGGTGGATAGCTTCGAGGCGCAGTTTGGGCTAGCAGAGGGCGGTGGAGGATTGATCGACCAGCTGCTCCACTATATCCTCGGGCAGGTCGAGAGGCTCTCCGCGACCAGCGTGACCCTGATCGCGGTGGGAAGTGTCCTCTACGGGCTGTTGGAGATGCTGGAGGCCGGCGGGCTCGTCCTGCGCCGGCGCTGGGCCGAGTACCTGGTCGTCATAGCCACCGGTTTCGGTATTCCTATCGAGGTGCGCGAGGTGGTGGTGCACGCGACCTGGTTGCGGTTCGGACTATTGGTGATCAATATCGCGATCGTGGTCTACTTGGTGCTGCGCAAACGGCTCTTCATCCTTGACGAGGGCGACAACACATGAGCGACGCGCAGCTGCCCCTGGACCACGCCTCTCACGAGCCGAGACGGGTGGCCGACTCGCAGGTGGTGATGAGCATGCAGATGAACCCCGCCGACGCCAACCCGTCAGGCGACGTGCATGGCGGCACCGTCATGAAGCTCGTTGACACCGCCGCCGGGGTGTGCGCCATGCGTCACTGCCGGACGCGGGTGGTGACCGCGACGATGGATTCGATGAGCTTCCTGCACCCGGTCTACGTGGGCAACGTGGTCACCCTGTACGCCTCGGTCAACGACACCGGTAGTACCTCGCTGGAGATCGGCGTCCGCGTCGAGTCCGAGAACATCCGCACCGGGGAGAAGCTGCACACCAGCAGCGCGTACCTGGTCTTCGTGGCGCTGGATGAGCACGGCAAGCCGACGAAGGTGCCGCCGCTGTTGGTCGAGACCGAGGATGAGCGCCACCGTCAGGCCCACGCCAAGATCCGCCGCGAAAGCCGAAAGGCGCGGCAGGAGGCGATCAAGCGCACCATGGATCCGGGCTTCATCGCCGAGTCGAGCTAGCGCAGCGGGTCTAGCAGAACCCCCGGATTGAGAACACCGGCCGGGTCGAGCCCCGACTTGGCCGCCCGGAAGGCGGTGGCGAAGACGTCGGGGCGCTGCCTGTCATACCAGGGCCGATGGTCGCGGCCGGTGGCGTGGTGGTGGGTGATCGTGCCGCCGCCCTTCGCGACGACTTCGGAGACCGCCGCCTTGATCTCGTCCCATTGGGCGACCTGGTCGCCCCAGCGGCCGGGGGCAATGACACTGAAGTACGGCGCCGGTCCGTCCGGGTATACGTGCGTGAAGCGGCAGGTGACGATCCCTCCGCCGCAGACCTCATCCACGGCGCGGCGGGCCTCTGCCATGACCCGACCGTGAAGTTCGGCGAACCGATCCCAGGTGCAGGCAGTCTCGAAGGTGTCGACCACGACGCCCATTCGGATCAGCGCGTCGCGCGTATAGGGAGCGCGGACGAAGCTGCTTCGCCACGTGCCCGCGGCCCCCTGCCGGCTGGCCTGGTCGGCATTCTCCTGGTCGGAATACCGGGCGCCCTCGCCGGCGTCGCCGGCGTGGTCGCGGCAGATCTCCAGGGCGCGATCCATCCAGGCGCCCACGGGGTGATCCGCGGATTCGAAGCCCAGCACGAGCAGCGCCCCGACGCCGCCGGTACCGGCTGAAATCATGGCCTCGCCGCCGTCGAGCAACCTGCAGTTGGTCGGGAACAGGCCGGCCTGGCTGATCGTCCGCGTCGCCGCCGCACCCGCCTCGAAGTCGGCGAACTGGACCGACGCCGCCGCGCGCCAGCGCGGCCGGCGCTGGAGCCTCATCCAGGCCTCGGTGATGATGCCAAGCGTCCCTTCTGATCCGAGGAGCAGACGATCGGGCGATGGGCCGGCGCCCGATCCAGGGAGGCGGCGCGATTCGGTGATCCCAATCGGCGTCACCGCGCGGATGGATTCGGTCAGGTCGTCGATGTGCGTGTAGACGGTGGCAAAATGCCCGCCGGCTCGGGTCGCCAGCCAGCCGCCAAGGGTCGAGAACTCGAATGACTGCGGAAAGTGGCGCAGGGTCAGGTCATGCGGACGGAGTTGCTCTTCGAGGACTGGCCCCAGCGCCCCGGCCTGGATCCGCGCTGCGCGGCTGACCGGGTCGACCTGCAGCACCCGATCCATGGCAGTGAGATCGATGGACACCACGCCGCTGTAGCCGTCGCCGACCCGGGCTTCGACTCCACCGACCACTGAGGACCCGCCGCCGAATGGGATGGCGGCCAGGCCGGCGTCGACGCACCAGTCGAGCACCTCGACCACCTCTGCCTCCGTGGTTGGCCGGGCGACGACGTCGGGCGGGTTGTCGAGCTGCCCGAGGAGATTGCGGACGACGTCCCGAAACGCCTTGCCGTGGGTGTGAGCGACGCGATCGCGCATCTCGACCGAGCACAAGCGCTCCAGAGCCCTCGGCGGCGCCAGCCGAGAATCGCGCAGCTCGAGCTGTCCGATGTCTGGCGGCTCATGATCTTCCAGGCCCGCCACGCCAAGCAAACCCGCCACCGCCGACGCCAGGTCGCCGCGCTCCTCGCGGCTCAGGGCGGACTCCTCCCAGCCCCAGCCCCACCAGGATCGGGTCAGGTTGCTCAGGGCAGGATCAGGCTTGGGCGTAGACCCAGTCAGCGATCCGCCGGCGGTGCCAATCGGAGTCGCCGTACTGCGCCTCCAGGGCGCGGCCGCGCTTCAGCCACAGGTGCAGGTCGTGCTCCCAGGTGAAGCCGATACCGCCGTGGACCTGGAGCGACTCGTAGTTGGCGCGCCTCTCGGCATCGCCGGCGTAGGCCTTGGCGACCGAGACGTGGATCGACGCATCCTCCAGCCCCTTGGCCAGCGCGTAGGCGGCGTAGTAGACGGCGTTCTTGGCCGATTCCACCAGCAGGAAGGTCTCGGCCAGCTTGTGCTGGATGGCCTGGAACGATCCGATCTTCTGACCGAACTGCTCGCGTTCCTTGGCGTAGGCGATCGACGTCTGCAGCATCGCGTCGGCAACGCCGACAAGCTCCGTCGCGGTGGCCGCTGCGGCGTGGTCGAAAGCCCAGGCGGCGTCGTCGTTGGCGGAGCCCATGCGGGTTGCCTCATCCAGCTCGGCTGTGACCTTGAAGAGCCGCCGCGCGCCATCCACCGACTTCAGCGGCGTCAGGCTGAGGCGATCCTGGGTGGCGGCGTGAAGTTCGCCGTTCTTCTCGATGATGACGACGTCCGCGGTGGCGTCCTGGACGTAGGCCTGACCCGCCAGGCTGATACTGATGGTGGCGTCGCCATTGGCGGCCTTGGTCAGCCACTCCGCCTTCTGGGCGTCGGTGCCGGCACGCGCCAGCAGGGGCGCGCCCACTGCGGTGTGCTCCAGCAGCGGCTCGGGGAGCAGGTTTCGCCCGGCCTCCTCGAGCAGGAGCACGAGGTCGATCTCATCCATCCCGGCGCCGCCGTTGGCCTCGGGCACAGTGAGGCCGAGAACCCCCATCTCCCCGAGTTTCTTCCAGCGCTTCGGCGAACGACCGGTCTCGTCCTCCCAGATCCGCCGGATCTCGGCCGGGGTGCAGTCCTTGTGGAGGAAGTCCCGCACCGAGTCGCGGAGCATGTACTGCTCGTCAGAGAAATCGAAATCCATCTATTTGGCCTCCAATCCTTGCTTGCCGCTATTCCTTGGGGAGGCCAAGGACGCGCTGGGCGATGATGTTTTTCTGGATCTCGCTGGTGCCGGCATAGATCATGCTGGCGCGAGCGTAGAGATACTCGGAGAACCACTCGCCGCCATCCGGAGAGCCGTTGGCCAACTCCCCCCTCGCGCCGAGGGTGTCGATCTGGAGCTCTTCGAGGCGAGCCTCCATCTCGGACCAGTAGAGCTTCGATAGCGACGCCTCAGGACCCAGCGACTTGCCCTTGCTCAGCTGGCTGAGGACGCGCTTGTTGTTGAGCTCGAAGACCCGCGTCTCGATGAACCCCTGGGCGATCCGGCGGCGGATGTCGGGGTCCTCAGAGGCCTTGCCGTCGTTGCGCGATGTCTCCTTGGTCAGCTCGACCAGCTCCTTCCACTGCCGGTTGAATACCATCGGGCTACCGAGCCCGGTGCCGCGCTCGAAGCCAAGCGTGGCCATGGCCACCTTCCATCCGTTGTTGACCTGGTCGACGACGTTGCTCGTGGGCACCCGCACGTCGGTGAAGAAGGTCTCCGCGAAGCCGGCTTTGCCGTTGATCTGGACCATCGGCCGGACCTCGATGCCCGGCGACTTCATGTCGACGAGGATGAAGGTGATGCCCTTGTGCTTGGGGGCCTCGGTGTCGGTGCGGACCAGCAGGAAGATCCAGTCTGAGTAGCTGGCCAGTGAGGTCCAGACCTTCTGGCCGTTGATGACGAAGTCGTCGCCATCGCGGACCGCGCGGGTGCGCAGTGCCGCCAGGTCGCTGCCGGCGCCGGGCTCGGAGAAGCCCTGGCACCAGATCTCGTCGCAGCTGAGGATCTTGGCCAGGTGGTCTTTCTTCTGCTGCTCGGTGCCGAAGACCATCAGGGTCGGGCCGATCAGGCCCAGGCCCAGACGGTTGATGCGCTCGGGGGCACGGGCGCGCACGTACTCCTCAGTGAAGATCGCCTGCTGGAAGAGGCTGGCGTCGCGGCCGCCGTGCTCCTTGGGCCAGGCAACCCCGGCCCAGCCGCCGTTGTACAGCTCCTTCTCCCACCCTTGGTGCAGCTCCAGCGCCTGGCCGCCGTACTCAGCGGTCTCCTTGCGGGTCTTGTCGATCAGGTCGCGGCGCTCTTCGAGCCAGCCCCTGATCTCATCGCGAAAAGCTGCATCCGCAGCCGAAAGCTCAAAGTCCATCGCGCATCCTCTCGTGTCCCCGCCACAACTAATGTGACGGCCCGTTCAGGTCTACAGACCTAGAAGGATACGCCGAGGAACCGGGGCCTCGCTGGAGGCAAACGGGGACTAGTCGCCTACGACTATCCCCGGCGCCGGGTAGGCCCGGCAGAACTCGGCCACCTCGGCCGCGGTCCGCTCACCCAGCGCCGTGTCCTCGGGGGCGGCGATCACCCGATCCATCCACTCGGCGATGCGCGCCATGTCGGCCTCGCTCATGCCCCGGGTCGTCACCGACGGGGTGCCCAGCCGGATGCCCGAGGGGTCGAACGGCTTACGCGGGTCGAAGGGGACGGTGTTGTAATTGAGCTCGATGCCGGCGCGGTCGAGCGCCTGGGCAGCGATCTTGCCGGACACGTTCTTGCTCGTCAGGTCGATCAGGATCAGGTGGTTGTCGGTCCCGCCCGAGACCAGGTCGTAGCCGCGCTCGAGCAGCGCCGCCGCCAGGGCTTTGGCGTTGGCAACGATCCCGGCGGCGTAGGTCTTGAACTCGGGCTGGGCCGCCTCTTTGAGCGCGACCGCGATGGCGGCGGTGATGTGGTTGTGCGGACCGCCCTGGAGTCCCGGGAACACCGCCTTGTCGAGGGCCTTGGCGTGCTCCTCTTTGCTCACGAACATGGCGCCGCGCGGACCGCGCAGGGTCTTGTGCGTGGTGGTGGTGACGACGTCGGCGACGGGCACCGGGGAGGGGTGGGCTCCCCCAGCGATCAGCCCCGCGATGTGGGCGACGTCAGCGGCGAAGATCGCGCCGACCTCTTTGGCGATCTCGGCGAAGGCGTTGAAGTCGATGATGCGCGGGATCGCTGTACCGCCAGCCCAGATCAGCTTCGGCTTCTCCTGCCGGGCGATCTCGCGGACCTGGTCGTAATCGATGGTGCCCGTGTCCCGGCGGACGCCGTACTGCACCGACCTGAAGTACCGGCCCGTGATCGACACGTTCCAACCGTGGGTGAGGTGGCCGCCTGCGGGAAGCGCCATGCCCATGACGGTGTCGCCGGGCTGCAGGAAGGCCAGGTACACAGCCAGGTTGCACGGTGAGCCGGAGTAGGGCTGGACGTTGGCGTGCTCGGCGCCGAACAGCGAGGTGGCGCGCTCCAAGGCGATTTCCTCGATGGGGTCGATGTTCTGCTGACCCTCGTAGTAGCGCCGGCCCGGATAGCCCTCGGAGTACTTGTTGGTCAGCACCGACCCGGTGGCCTCCAGCACCGCCCGGGAGACGTAGTTCTCGGACGGGATCAGGCGGATCTTGTCGGCCTGGCGGCGCTCTTCGGCGGCGATCAGGCGGGCGATTTCAGGATCGGCGGAGGCCAGATCGGGATCGGCGGCGTGGAGCGCTTCGGCTTGCTGCGTCATGCGAGGATTATCAGCTATGCAACTCGACGCCATCGCCGGCAACGAGCGCGCCCGCGCCTTCCTCGCGCACGCGGTCAAAGAGGACTCGCCGGCGCACGCCTACTTCTTTACCGGGCCCGCCGGCGTCGGCAAGACGGCCACCGCGCTGGCCTTCGCCGCCGACCTGCTCGCCGCTGCCGGGGCACCGGTGGGGGAGAGCCTGCACCCCGACCTGTGGGTCGAGGACAGCGACGCCGAGCAGGTCAGCATCGAGACGATTCGGCGCGGCGGCCGGACCGGCCGGTCGGGTGGCGAGATCGCTGAGGTCGAGGGCGCGCCGGTGCAGCCGCTGCAGGCCTTCCTCAGCCTCAAGGGCATGCTCTCGGACCGCCGGGTGGCGGTGCTGGCGCGAGCCGAGCGCCTCCGCGAGACGGCCGCGGCGCCGCTGCTGAAGACGATCGAGGAGCCACCGCCCGGCGCGGTCCTCATCCTCTGCACTGAAGCTGCTGAGCTGCTGCCGTCCACGATCCGCTCCCGCTGCCAGGAGGTCGAGTTCCAGCCCCTCGGCGACGCCGATGTCGCGGGCTTCCTCTCCGCTCGCGGCCTGGAGTTGGAGCCGGCGCTCCTGCATCTCGCCGGCGGCTGCCCGGGGCGGGCGGTGCGGCTCGCCGAAGACCCCGACGAGGCGTCCCGGCGCCTGGAGTGGGTACAAGCCCTGGACGGGCTGCTTGGTGGTTCCTGGCTGGACGTCGTCAGCCTGGGGGCAAGGTTCGGCACCCCCGACACCGCCCGCAACCGCGTCTACGCCAAAGAGGCGCTCGACGTCTGGGAGACCCAGGTCCGCGACATGGCCTTCAGCCAGGCCGGCGCCCCCGAGCTGGCCGGCGGCGGCCAGGCGGCTGACTGGCCGGCGTTGACCCTGCCCGGACTGCTGGAGATCTGGGCGAGCCTGCGCGAGGCCGCCGACCGGGTCGAGAACAACGTCAACCCGCGCCTGGCCATCGAGGTCTTTCTCGCCGACGTCCGGCGGTCGCCGGCAGCCTGATGTCGCGCTATCGCAAACCCTCGCTGGAGGGCTTCGAGCCGTATGTCCCGGGCACGCAACCGGCCGACGGCGAGAAGTGGGTGAAGCTCAACACCAACGAGAGCCCCTTCCCGCCGGCCGCGGGAGTTGCGGCGGCGGTCGCCGACCAGGTCCAGCTGCTGCCGCTCTATCCCGACCCCGCCCAGGGCGCGTTGCGCCAGGCCCTCAGCGAGGTCTTCGATGTGACCCCCGACCAGCTGGTCGGGGGCAACGGCGCCGACGAGGTCCTGGCGATGGCCGTTCGGGCTTTCACCCCGCGTGGCGGTTGCGCCGCGTACCTGGAGCCCTCGTACACGCTGGTACCCAAGCTGCTCGCGATCTACGAGGTGGAGGGCGAGGAGCATGCCTTCGATGACGGCTACCGCCTGCCCCAAGCTTTCGTGGATTCCGCGGCGGCGCTCAAGGTCGTGGTCAACCCCAACTCCCCGACGGGTACGCTTCTGCCCCTCGACGACATCGCCGAGCTCTGCCGCCGGTCGGCGGGCGTGGTGCTGCTGGATGAGGCGTACGTCGATTTCTCTCCGCGTAGCGGGCTCGAGATCCTCGACCAGCACCCCAACCTGCTGCTGGTGCGATCGATGTCGAAGTCGTACGGCCTCGCCGGGCTCCGCGTCGGCTTCGCCATTGGCAGCCCGGAGCTGGTCGCCGACCTCTGGGCGGTCAAGGACATCTGCAACCTGGGCCGCCTGCCGCTGGCCGCCGCCACCGCCGCGCTGCACGACCCGGACGCCTGGCGCCGAACCGTCGAGCAGGTGGTTGAGAACCGCGAGCGCCTCAGCGACGAGCTGGGCGGACGCGGCTGGGAAGTGCTGCCTTCGGGGGCCAACTTCATCTTCGCCGTGCCGCCGCGCCCGGCCGCGTCCGTTTTCGAGGACCTGACCGCCCGCCGCGTTCTGGTCCGCTACTTCCCCCGGCCCTCGGTCGCCCAGGGGCTGCGGATCTCGATCGGGACCTGGGAGCAGTGCGAGGCCCTGCTCGACGCGCTGGACGGGCGTCCCTGACGGACGCCGTCTACGTCACCTACCCGCTGCCCGGCCCGGGGCTGGACATGCTGGGGGAGCGCTTCGAGGTTCGCGTCCACGAATCGGAGACCAAGCCGACGGCTGGCGAGATCGCCGCGGCCGCGGCCGGCTGCGCCGGCATCGTCGGGCTGGTCCGCGACAGCATCGACGCGGCCCTGATGGACCGGCTGCCCGGGCTTCGGGCGATTGCCAACTACGGCGTCGGCTACGACAACATCGAGGTCGAGGCCGCAACCGCCCGCGGCATCCTGGTCACCAACACCCCCGATGTGCTGACCGACGCCACCGCCGACCTTACCTTCGCCCTGCTCCTGGCCGTGGCTCGGCGGCTTGGCGAAGGCGAAGCCATGGTGCGGGCCGGCGAGTTCCACGGCTGGAGCCCGGCCATGCTTGTTGGCGCCGACCTCGCCGGGGCGACCCTGGGACTGGTGGGCTTCGGCCGCATCGCGGCGGCGGTCGGGCGCCGCGCCCGCGGCTTCGGCATGCAGCTGCTCCACACCGCCCGCCACGATCATGCCGAGGCGGAGGCGCTCGGCTCGCGCCGGGTCGAGCTCGATGAGCTCCTGGCCACCAGCGATTTCGTCAGCATCCATGTGCCCTTGACCGATGAGACCCGTCACCTGATCGGCGCGGAGGCACTGCGGAAGATGAAGCCCACGGCGTACCTCATCAACACTGCCCGCGGCCCGATCGTGGACGAGGCGGCGCTGGGGGAGGCCCTCGCGACAGGGGTGATCGCGGGCGCCGGCCTCGATGTCTACGAGCGCGAGCCGGAGGTCCACGCGAGCCTGCTGACGCTCAGGAACGTGGTCCTGCTGCCGCACCTGGGCAGCGCCAGCGTTGGCGCACGCGAGGGGATGTCGCGGCTGGCGGCGGCCAACCTGATCGCGGCGCTGTCGGGCGAGCGCCCGCCCAACCTGCTCAACCCCGAAGCGTGGCGTGGCTGATCCCGCAGCGCCGCGGGTGCCATCGGCCGGGCCGTTCAAGGCGCTCGCGGTCGATGTCGACGGCACCCTGGTCGACCACACGCTTGAGATCCGCCCGCGCAACCTCGAGGCGCTGCAGCGGGCTATCGCCGGTGGCTGCCGGGTCATCATCGCCACAGGTCGGATGTATCGATCGGCGCTCAAATACGCCGAGGCGATTGGCACCAAGGAGTCGATGATCTGCTACCAGGGGGCGGTGGTGCGGGCACGGGCCGGGGAGATCCTGCGTGAGTGGCCTGTTCCCCCCGCGGAGGCCGTCGCCGCCCTGGAGATGGCCCGAGCCCAGGACCTCCACATCAACCTCTACCGCGATGACGTCTTCTACGTCGAGCGCATGGGCTGGGGCGCCAAACGCTACGCCGAGGTTGCCCAGATGGAGCCGCAGCTTGTCCCCGACCTGATGGAGCTGGCGCAGCAGGGGTCGACCAAGATCGTCTTCGTCGACAAGCCCGAGCGCCTGCGGGAGCTCGAGCCGCTGGTGCGCCGAACCGTCGAACCGCGGGCCAGGGTCACCTTCTCGCTGCCGGATTTCCTCGAGGTGGTCGATGCCACGGCCAGCAAGGGCGCCGCGCTGGCCTTCGTCTGCGAAGCCGCGGGAATTCAGCCCTTGGAGGTCATCGCGGTTGGAGACGCGCCGAATGACGTCGAGATGCTCCGCTACGCCGGGCTGGCGCTCGCTCCACGGGCGTCCTTCCCCGAGGCCCTGGCGGAGGCGGATGCCATCATCGCGCCGCCGGGCGAGGACGGCATCGCCGAGCTGGTCGAGCGCTACCTGACCTGACCGCCGCGGCCGCGGGTTAGCTTGTAATCGTGAGCGAGAACGCCGCCCAGGCGATCGAACGGCTGGAGTTGGAGAGCGCCATCGGGTGTTTGGTGGTGAGTGGCCCCGAAGCTGCGGCTCGGCTCTACCTGATCGACGGCCAGGTGTTCCACGCTGAAGGCCCGGCGGGGGAGGGGAATGCCGCGTTGTCCGAGGCGTTGTCCTGGTGGGAGGCGACGACCAGCTTCGATGCCAAAGCCAAGCTGCCAACGGAAGAAACCATCAACCTCGCGCCGGCGCCGATCGAACTAGCCGAGTTCCCGGAGGAAGGATTGAGGGAAGAGGAGCGGCGCTTCGGTTTTGAGAACCAGGTCAACTCCACGCAGGCGCTCCTGGTGCTCTTGGGGTTGGTCGTGGTGGTCCTGGCAGTGCTGATCCTCAGCCGCAAATCCTGAGGGCCCCGGAAGGCGCTGCCGATATAATTCGTTCTCCGGAGTCGTCCGGAGTCATCGCGCGGCCCCGTAGCGCAGCTGGTTAGCGCGCCGCCCTGTCAAGGCGGAGGTCGCCGGTTCAAGTCCGGTCGGGGTCGCCACACATTGCAGGCATTTTGCGCCAGCTTAAGCAAGACGTCGTGAAGAGGTGCGATCGCCCGCGCCAGCGAACCAGCCGGAGGGACCGGGATGTTCGCCTCGCATCACGCGAGGACTGTAATGGTCGACAAAAACGCGGGCGCTGAGCTCACCCCTGCTACTCGCTCCGACCTTTTCGAAGATGACTTTGAGGTGGTCGTTTACCGTGTGCGTCGAGAGATGTAGAGCCGCGGCGATCTCCTTGGTGGAGCGACCACGCAGCACGCGCTCCGCCACCTGACGCTCGCGCTGCGTGAGCCCGTAGGCGGCGGCGATGACAGACGCCATCTCCAGCGACAGAGCCTCCTCGATGATGACTGCGACCGCTGGAGTGCCGCGCAGCCTGCTGGCATGCAGTAAGAGCCACCGTCCTGATCGAGTCGGAACCCGCGACCTGCCCTCCGTCTGCGCCGCGCCCGGTGTACGAAGCTGCGCCAGGGCCTGATCGGCGACCGCGTAGATCGGGAGCGGAAGTGGGCGGCCGCTTGGGAGTGACTGCTCGATCATCTCGCCAGCCAACGCTCCGCAGCCGGCGTGATGGCTTCGACGCGCCCCGTGTTGTCGAGCAGGACCAGGCCCGGCCCCTCGGGTTCCTGGTTCTCGATTGGCGCCGATCATTGAGTGTCGCCTGAAAGCGCCGACCCGGAGCTACCTGAATACAGCTCCGCGTTTAGTGGCAACATGGCTGAACCCCTCCAGCCGTACCATTGTCTGGACCGGCGTTTTTGAATACGGCTGGCCTGGCGGCTCTGGCCCTGCCCAGGCGCTAAGGGCGCAATGGACGGGCAAAAAACGCGGGGAACTGTTGTTCTTGTGCGAGCTGTTGTGCCGTGGTGAAGGGCGAACCGGCGTGACAGGGCTGGTGGAGAGCCGAAGAGAGCAGCTGGGGGTATCAGCTTCTGACTTTCGGTCAAAAGGGCCATGGGAGTGAGTGCCAGCGAACAATAGGTGAGAGGCGGGCGCTCCCTACGGGGTCCGGCCGCGAGAGACGCGGCTTGTGCGACTATGGTTGTCGCCGAGCAGGACTGCGAGCTGGTCATCGATCAGCTCGCGCAGGCCCGCGGGAGGAAACGGCGCTTCTCGCTCGGCCTCATTGAGGGCGGCAGGCAGCGCTTCAACGACGCTCTCAATGGCGGTGGCCGCTCGCGTCTTCGACATGCCCCAGGCCATGGCCTCGTTGAGGATGCGATCGGTGGTGACCCTGTCGATACGCCTTACGTGATCGACATGCATCGCCAGCCGGTCGTCGCCGTAGAAGCGCGTAGAAAGAAGATCGTAGGCCGGCGCCAATCGAAGGCGCCCGGACACGTCATGGAGCAGGGAGAAATTCTTGCCGTGAGCGTCGCCGTTACCCAGCGCGACATTGAGCGTGGTGGCGCGTGCCAGCGTATCGAGCGCTCCAGGATCGTTGACGCGCAGCACCTCGGCGATGCTTCGCAGGGAAGGGCCCCCATCCTCCTGGTACTTGTGATTCGGCGGGACGCCCAGCGCCTGGCAGAAGTCCTCTTGGTGGATGCGTTGAACGGCCCCGTCCTGCTCGATGATTCGGTCGTAGCGCGTGACCACGAGCAGGAGCTGACCGGCCACCGCCGTTGTGGTTACCTCTGCCACGGGCAGACCCAGCTTTCTGGCCGCGCGCATGCAGAATGCCTCGTTCTCGACGGTGTCAGGGAACCGCTCCATCTGAGGTTTGAGGATGTGGGTGGAGGGTGTCCCGTCCACGGGGCGGCCCCAGGCCCCATCCCCGAGGCGGGTGAGCAGCAGCTTCTCCTGCACTCCCGCCAGCGAGATCCGCACGCGAGGGTTCACGCCGAGTGGCGCTGAGCGCAGGTTGCTCACCAGCTCGGCCAGGTCAGTGTCGGTGAGGCGCTCGGCGGTCTGAATGGTCGGTCGCGGGGGCGGCGCGTCGCCCTCAGGCTGGATGACGAGGGCCCCGGCACAGTCGCGCCCGACTGCCATGGCGAGACCCATCGTGTCGTCGGCGCGAACGCCAAAGTCCTGGGCGATCACCCTCCGGGCCTCGCCCTCAGGAAGGAGCCCGTCCAAGAACGCCCGCACAACTCCGTTGGGAAAGCTCTCTGTGGTCAGGGGCAGGGAAAGTGAGAGTAGGGGAGTGCCTGGATCGTAGGTCGCGAGGGCTTCTTCGGTGTATGTCAGGCGCAGTTTCCGCCTAGCCTCCGTGACCATCGCGATTCTCCTGTCCCTGAGCCAGATCGCGAGTGTGTCTGCCAACTACCAGTCCGCGTGCTCGAGGGTCATCCGGACTCCGAGCTGTCTTAGTAGGGCCAAAATGTGTTTGACCTGTTCCGTTTGGTGGCCGTGCTCTAGGCGGGACAGGTAGGAACGGCTGATACCGGCCTGTTCCGCTAGCTGCTCCTGGGTCAGGCCGGCCTGCCGACGGTAGTGCTTGATGGCCGTGCCGAGCGAGGATCCGTCATAGACCCGGAAGGGCCGCTCGCCCTGGGCTTTGCGTGTGCTCATATCGACACAATAGCACCGTTCTGCACGTTGTGCGCATATCCGCGCATTGCCCCGTTGGACCGCGTTGTGCCGTTATGAACACATCGGTCCCTCTACTTGGCCGACATCCTCCCGGCGATGCGACGTCCGCCGCTCATCCTGATCATCCACTCCCGGTCTCCCCGCAGAGGTCAACTGCGATTCTGACCTCTCTGCGCGTTATATCAGCGGTGCCGCGCGCCGATCGAAATCCCGTCCGTAGACGGCGTCTCGGTCGTGGATGAGGTGGGCGGGTTGTCGACCCCATGGAGTCGCTTCCAGAAGTTGCTGCCAGATCCAGGCCGCCGTCGACTGGCCGTGACGTTGAAATGGATCAGCTCACGGCGGTCGTGACTGATGAAGAAGAAGACGTACAGGATCCTGTAGTTAATGGTGCGGACGACCAGGAGATCGACTGCCCAGATGCCTTGAACTCATTCGAGAGGCAGGTCCTCCAGCTCTGGCTCCCGGCCCGCGTCGGCTTCCGCCGCCGGTATCGGCGGATCGAGCGGTTACTGACGACGATCCCCAACTTGAGCAGTTCGCCGCGAATGCGCTCGGTGCCCCAGAGCCGGTTCTCTTGGGAGATCCGGGCGATGAGATCCCTAACCTCGCGGCTGAGTCGAGGGCGGCCGAGGCTGGTGCGTGACTTCCAACTCCAGTACCGCCGCCATCCTTTGCGATGCCACCGGAGGACGGTTTCGGGCTGGACTACAAGCAGGTGTTGGCGCCAGCCCTTTGGCCAGAGCAGGCGAACCCAGACCCAAAGGACTCTATCTCGATTTTGGAGGCCAGGGTTGGGGTTGGTGCGCAGGACGACGTGAAGCTGATGGCGAAGGACGAGATCGTAGGCCAGTGAGGAGGGCGCGGAGAAGTAGAAGCAAGAGTTGGAGCATCCGTCAGGTTAGCGATGAACGGTTCGCGAGAGCCGTCTGGGCAACCGGACGGCACTTTTGCCGCCCCACAACCCATGGAAGTCGTCGGCGAGTTCGTCGTTGAGCACCCGGGTGCGGACCTCGAGTGGGAGATGCGCCCCCCGGGGTGTCCAGCGCATCTGCTGCTTCTTCACCATCCGCTTGCTCACCACTTGGTTGACCGCCGACTCCGCAAAGGCGCTGGAGATGGCCTCGCCGGCGCGGTAGCGCTCCCCGTAGTTGGGGATGCACCCGGCGTTGGCCCGGATGTAGCCGCTGAACTCGGCCACCGCTCGCTGGAGTTTGCGCTGTTCTGGGCCTGGGTCCTCGACGTCGAGGTCCACCTCCAGATCCTCCGCCGTCTGCAGGGCACGGAAGACGTTGCCGTGCCAGAGGAACCACTTGAGGCGGCCCAGCTCCTCGGTGACCATGGTCGCGTCCAGTGGCGGCAGTGAGCAGAGACCCTTGGCCATCTGGGCCATGAGGGTGAGTCGTATGGATGGCCGTGCGAGGGCGCGGCTACCCAAGTGTCCGCACCTCGGCCGCCGACCGTCAGGCTGCTATCGAGGCCATCACCGTCGAGTACCGAGCCAGCCTCTCTTCCAGCCCCCGTTGGTCTGTGGTCTGCCTCCCCCGGTTTCTCCCGGTCTCGTACCACGCCTCGATCGCGACGGCAACGGGGATCAGCACGGCTGGACGGTCCGACAGGATCGCGTGCAGAGGATGCCCGTGGACAACGGGGTGCTTAGGCAGGTCCATCTCGAGTCCTCCTGAGTCATGCTGGACGTAACCGTCATGGGTATCCCCTCTCATGAGATGTAGCAGCGAAAGAGCCCTCAGGCGAATGTTCGCAGTCCTCGCCCTGGTTGGGTTGGCGGCCGTGCTTGCGGCCTGCGGTTCAGGCGGCGGGAGCGGCGGCGGCAGCAACAATCAGACCAACAGCGGCTCGGGGTACTAGAGATCCTCTGCTCCTGAAGGAACTAGTGCCCCGGGGCGCTAGTTCGTGACCCAGGCGCGGGGCGGAACTAGACTTGCGGTCACATTCTTAGCCAAGGAGCATCAGATGCCCGCTGAGACCGACGTGGCGATCGTCGGCGCCGGCCCGGTCGGCTCGGCGCTGGCGCTGATGCTGGCCCGTCGCGGCCAGCGCGTACTGCTCATGGAGAAGACCACGTTCCCGCGCGACAAGCCCTGTGGGGAGGGTTTAATGCCTTCAGGGGTGGCGATCCTCGAGGAGCTTGGCATCCGCCTGGCGCCAGCCGATTTCCCGCGCGTGTGGGGCGTGCGCTACCGCTCGAGCGACGGAAGGTCGGCCTTCGGCGCCTTCCGGCAGGATGACGGGAAGCCGGTCGCCGGCGCGGCCGTCCGCCGCCTGAAGCTGGACCCGCTGGTGGCCGCCCACGCGGCGGAGCACCCGCTGGTCACATTCAGGGAGGGCGTCGCGCTCCGCGGACTCGACCACTGTGGCGTGACCATGCGTCTGCGGACATCAGCCGGTGACGTGGTCGCGAGACGGGTTGTAGCGGCCGACGGCATTGGTTCCCCGGTGCGCCGGTGGATGGGTTGGGAGCGGCCGTCAAGGGGGCGTCGGCGGGGCCTCGTGTGTCATCTTCACCACCCCGCGCACGGCCTCGAGGAGATCGTGGTGACCATCCTCGATGGGACTGAGACATACGTCGCGCCGACCGGTCCGGACGAGGTGCTGGCGGTGGTCCTGGGCGATCACCGTAGGCTGGGAGGTGCCCACGCCAGCCTGCCCCAGGCCTACCGCGCCACCATCACGAGTGCCCATCCAGAGTTTGGGTTCGAGCCCACTGGTCCGCTGTTGAGTGCCGGCCCCTTCCTGGTGAAGCCACGGCGGGTCGCGGGCGGAGCGGTCTTCCTCGCCGGCGATGCGGCCGGCTTCATTGATCCGCTCACCGGCGACGGAATGGCGGCGGGCCTCTCCGCCGCACGAGAGCTGGCGCGGCTCCTGGTCGAGGCCCCCGACACTGCGGCCCAGGCCTACCAGGCGTGGCATGCGCGCCAGTGGCGTCGCAGGCGGTTTGTCACGGGGCTGGCGATGACCCTCTCGCGCCACCCTGCGCTGGCCGGCAGGGCACTGCAGGGGATGACCCGCAACCCCGCCGCCATGGAGTCGCTGATCCGCCTCAATGGAGGCGGGCATCCTCTGTCGAGCGTGCCGACGCGAGCCTGGCTGGCCCTCGTGGGGATCTGATATGGGTGCCCGTATCCTGTCGGTGGCGACCGCCCTCCCGTCGCAGCGGCTCGACGGGACGGAGGCCCTCCGCATGGTGGGCGAGCTATGGCCGCAGGCCAAACGGATCGCCGCCAGCGAGAGCCCCTCGACCCGATACGTAGCCGCCGACCTTGGCTCGATCATGGAACCACGCGCGCTGGGCGGTCGCATGGAGGAGTACCGACTCCACGCTCTCGAGCTCGGCGAACAGGTGGCGATGAAGGCGCTGCAGGTCTCCGGCGTCGACGGCGCCGAGATCGACGCTGTCATATCTGTCTCCTGCACCGGCTACCTGGTCCCGGCTCTCGAGACCCTGCTCCATCCCCGGCTGGGGCTGCGTCCGGACTGCCTCCGCCTCCCCATCACCGAGTTGGGCTGCGCGGGTGGCGCGGCAGCCCTGGGCTTCGCGCTCCGTCATCTGACGGGCTTCCCCAAAGACCGCGTGATGGTCATTGCCGTCGAGCTCCCCTCCCTCACGTTTCAGCCTGGTGATCGATCGCTGTCCAACCTGACCGCATCCCTTGTTTTCGGTGACGGCGCGGCCGCCGCGGTCCTCAGCTCGGACCCGGGACCAGGTCTGCAGGTGCGTGCGGCAGCCAGCCACCTGGTGGCCGGTACCACCGATGCGCTCCGGTTTGACCTGCGGGATGGCGGGTTCCACGTCGTCCTCGATCGACGCCTGCCCAAGCTCGTGGCGGCAACCCTGGGCGATGCGGTATCTGCTTTCACAGCCCGCTCCGGGATGGGCGAGATCGGTTTTGTCGCCGTTCACGCCGGCGGCCCCCGGATCATGGACGCCGTCCAGGGCGCTCTCGGCCTGGAGGCCTCGAAGCTCGCGGCCTCCCGCCGCGTGTTTGATCGTCACGGTAACGCTTCGTCAGTTTCGCTGCTGATGGTTCTGGAGGAGCTCGCCACGGAGCTGCCCCCTCGGCCTCTGGAGGGACTCGGCATCGGGATCGGACCCGGTGTCGCCTTCGAGCTGCTTCATCTCGAATGGAGTCCTCCGGCGGAACTCTGACGGCCGTCGATTGAGCGGCTGATGCCGCTCCCTAAAACACCTTTGGGATGAACCGCGGCTTGCCGGCGAACCGCCGGCGGTAGGTGAGGTTGGCGTCGAGGAGGAGCTCCTCCGCCCGGATGCGGTGGGCCAGGACCGCCGCGTCTGCCACCGAGAGGGCGATCGCGCTGCGCCACGCACCACCGAGTAACGGCAGGGCCGCCATCTCCAGGGCGACAGCGACGTAGTTGGGGTGGCGGATATGCCCGTAGGGACCGCGCTCGACCGGTTCTAGTTCGTCGGGCACCACCGCCCGAACGTTCCATGCGCGTCCCAGGCTCCAGATGCTCCACCAGCGGAGGAGGGTCGCGCCCGCCAGAGTGACCGCGGCGAAGCCAACCATCGGCCGCGGTCGCCGTGGGCTGACCGCCGCGACCTCGAGCAGGGGCAGCGTGAAGAGCGCCGTGTGGATCGCGACCATCAGCGGGTAGCTGCGCTCGGCGGCCTGGTGGCCCCTGGTGCCACGCTCGTGTTCAGCCGACAAGGCAAGCTCCGCGAGGCGGAGCCCGGCGGCCGCTGCCACGACACCCAGATACCACGCGGGGACGCGAAGGCGCATGCGGGAACGCTACCGCTTCGGAGCTCCCGGACGGTGACTCAGCGGCGAGCCACCTCGCCGCGGTACCGCGCCTCATCTCGCACGATGGCGCGGAAGAGTGTTTTTGCTCGAATCCCACCTGTGGGGTGCAGAAAGCCCATCGAGTTCAGACAGCACGGCTTGGCTGCAGTTCCTGAGGGCGGGCCAGGAGCCGGTACTATCTGTCGCCGTGCTCCCCGGGTTGCTCTACTCGCTCGTGCGCGTCCTCCTCGACGCGATTGCGACGAGCCAACGCGACCAGACAAAGCTCCAGGCTGAAGTGCCGGCGCTTCGGCGCCAGGTGTAGGTTCTCGAGCGCCAGATCAAGCGAGTCGGGTGGACACCGGCCGATCGGATCGTGCTGGCTGCTCTCCGCGATCGGCTGTCGCGATCTGCCTGGGCGGCTCTGCCGGTCCAGCCCGATACCGTCCTGGGACGGTACGTGAACTGGTCTGGCGGAGATGGGCAAGTTACCGCGACCGCCCGGTGGGGGCCCACCACTGAGGGCGGGAGCCAGCACCATCAATAGAGGGGCCCGTCCAGGGGGCTTGCTCAGTGAGTACTATCCCGCCCAGACGGCAGCCTGATGGACTTTCTGCACCCCCACACCCTTCCGTCGCGCGTTGGGCTTCGCGGCAGCGGGCTCTGCAGACCGAGGCTTCGGTGTGGGCGATCAACGTTGTAGTAGTTGACGTAGTCAACGAGGAGAGCATGCAGATGTCGCTCGTTCATGACGATCGCGTGGTCCAGACACTCCGTGCGTATTGAGCGCACGACGCGCTCGCCGATGGCCTTGCGACCGACTCGGTCGGGCGTTGTGACCGCTCGGCCGCCGGCTCCCGAGCACGTTCGTGAGCTGCTCGAAACCGACCGATCTATTTTTTCCTAATGGCACACGCCGCCAGCGTCACGCCGGGGGACCCGACGCCAACGTCACCCGGGCGCTGTGCTGCTGCCCAGACTGGCTAACCCACTGCACCGTCACCATGTCCCCCGGTTTGTAACTCTGCAGGACGTTCGTCAGCGCGTCCGCCGAGTCGACCGTGGTTCCATCAACTCGAGTGATGACATCTCCACTGGTCATCCCGGCGCCCGCTGCCGGGCTGCCGAGCTGCACCCCCACCACGACCGCGCCGCCTGCCGCCCTCGCCCTGCTATCAACCTGGATGCCGAGAATGGCGCGCTGTCCAGGTAGGATGTTGGGGCCGCCGCCAGACTGGATCTGCCGCGCGATCGTCATCGCGTTGTCGATCGGGATGCCAAAGCCGATCCTCCCCGTCCGGCGCGCCCGAGCGCTGGCCGCGGTCGTCATACCGACCACTTGACCGGAGCCGTCGACCATCGGACCGCCGGAATCGCCGGGCTGAATGGCCGCCCGCACCTGGATCATCCCGGTCAGGGTCTCGTCGTTGGTACTACCGGGGTCGGAGACGGTGATGGTCTGGTCGAGACCGGTGACAACCCCGGGCGTCACGGCCGGAGTGCCGCCGCGGCCGAGGGCGTTGCCCAGAGCAACGATCTGGTCGCCGACCGCGACCGACGATGAATTGCCGAGGGGAATTGTGGGGAGGCCGGAGACGCCAGTCATCTGCAGCAACGCCACGTCGTCGGTAGGATCCACGCCGATGACGGTCGCCCGGTACTGCGGACCGGTGCCGTTGACCTGGACAGAAATGCTCGTCGCGCCTTTGACGACGTGGTTGTTCGTCAGTACCTCGCCCGAGGAGGTCAGGATCATGCCGGTCGCCTCCCCCTGTCCCTGGCCCGCGATGGTGACGGTGATGTCGACGATCGCGGAGTCTACGTGGGCGGCGATGGTCGCGGGATCGAGCGCGGCACCCGACCCCGCGCCAGGGGACGACTGCGGGGGCGTGCTTGGGAGAGGCGCCAGCGACGGGGTCGCGCCCGAGGGTGTCGTCGGTCTCGCCGCGGGCGACCTCGTTAGCAGGGACGACACCGTCGGCATCGACGGTAACGAGCGGATCGCGAGGGTAACTCCAGCGCCGACGACGGCTCCGGTGACGAGGAGGAGGAGCACGAGTGCCGCAGTTCGACCGCCGCGGTGGGCCGGAGGTGGCAACACGGGAGGCTCGGAGGCGCCGAGCGCCGGCGGCTGCCCCGAGTCTCCGGGCTCCCCGGGTGACTCCGGTCCGAACTGCCGGGTCATCTGGCCTCTCCCCACCTGGGCTCCGAGGGGATCTGAGTCATCGCTTGCCATCATGCGCAGGGGCCGTTAACTCGGCGTTAGGGCCTGTAAGAAATGCGGATTGGTTCATGGTCGAGATCTTCGACGGCGCCCGCGAGGCGGCGGGGGACGCGCGCTTCGCGTGGCCCGCAAGCCTGCTCAGCCGCGCCCACCGCGACTTTCTGAGCGGTTTCGAGCCAGCGGTCGAGGTAGACGTGGAAGGGCTGGGTCGCGTGCTCTGCTGCCACGCCAGCCCCACGAGCGACGAGGTGCCCATCATCACGCCGGCGATGCCGGACCGAGGTGATCGTCGAGGCGCTAGCGTCCACCCAGGCCAGCGTGGTCGTTGCCGGTCACACGCACATGCAATTCGACCGCCGGGTCGTCGGTCAGCGGATGGTGAACGC
>CABEAI010000084.1_pt1 | contig 46434 bp, 50 predicted proteins | sample 3132431 | NCBI WGS metagenome assembly CABEAI01 (sample SAMEA5534343, study PRJEB31848) | metagenome | biome: tundra; feature: field; material: soil | place: USA | collected 2013-05 | depth 0.45 m | reverse complement strand
ATCCCGTCGAGGAAAGTCCGAGCTCCTCAGAGCAGAGTGCCGGGTAATCCCCGGCGGGCGTGAGCCCAGGGAAAGTGCCACAGAAAATACACAGCCGCAGATCCAACTGCGGTGAAGGTGAAATGGTGGAGGTAAGAGCCCACCGGCGGCCGGGAGACCGGCCGGCCAGGTAAACCCCACTTGGAGCAAGACCTGAAAGAGGGCGTCAAGGCTGCTCGTCCAGTCCTCGGGTAGGTCGCTGGAGGTGCCGGGTAACCGGCGCCGTAGATAGATGGTCACCGCCTCGACGGCCGCAAGGCTCCGGGGCACAGAACTCGGCTTATTGCCGGGTCGCCACGTTTAATTTAAGAGAGCGGTTGGGATCGCCTCTCCATCAGCTCACGGAGAAAAAGGCGCCCGGTAGCGCTGGACTTCGATGTTGGCGGGGAGCAGTGCCCCCGTCGAGCCAGCCCCAAGGCCCAGCGATGGGCATTTCGGCCAAAATAATCCCCACCCAGATCCACCCCAAGATGTGGTCCTTGTGAGCACACTAACCACCAGATCTGGGGTTTTGGGCCCTAGAGCTCCGCGCCGCTGTCCCTAGATGTTGCGGATTTGTATTGACACCTGCATCCGCTGGTGCTACGGTTTCCGGCGAAGTGGTAGCAGGTGGTGAAAAGTGGGGATTCTCCAATCCTCCCAACGTCCCTCTCCGGATGAGTCCCCACTTTTCGCCCCTGCGACTTACTCCACAAGAAGCGCAATGATCGAATGTTTCTGGGCAAATACTCTCGCACTCTCGACGCCAAAGGGCGGCTTGCTTTACCGGTCAAATTCCGGGAGCAGCTTCCGAGCGGCTCGGTGGTCACGATCTCGCCCGAGGACTGCCTCCGGGTCTACACGCCGACGGAGTGGGAGGAAGTGACGGAGCACCTCCGGGTCAGCGAGGCCACGGGCGAGACCGAGCGCAACCTCATCCGCCGGATGTTTGCCGAGGCAGCCGATCTCGAGTTCGACGGCCAGGGCCGCGCCCTCATCCCCGCCACCCTCCGCGACCACGCGGGGATCGGGACCACCGCGATGGTCGTGGGTGTCAACAACGTTGTCGAGATCTGGAGTGACGGGCGCTGGCAGGCCCTCGAGGCGGCCACCACCAACTTCACCCAGCTCGCCGACGCGGTCGCCAAAAGCCGCAACGCCAGCACCTGAGTCTTCCGGGCCACGGGGCCCGAAGTCACACGTCCCTGTACTTTTAGAAGAAGCAATACAGATCCTCCAGCCCACACCGGGCGCCGTCTTCTTCGACGGCACCTTCGGTGGGGGAGGGCACTCGCGCGAGATCCTCAAGCGGATCTTGCCGGGCGGCACGCTGCTGGCCATGGACCTCGATCCCGAGGCCGTCAACCGGGCCGCGGCGCTGAGCGCCGAGTACGGCGATGCCTTTCACTTCGTGCCGGGGAACTTTGCCGATTCCAGCGACCCTATCGAGGCGCTGGGAAGGGGGAAGGCGCCGCTTGACGGCGCCTTCCTCGACCTCGGCCTCTCTTCGTTTCAGCTGAACGACCCGGAGCGCGGCTTCAGCTTTGCCGCTGACGGTCCTCTCGACATGAGATTCGACCCGGAGCAGCAGTTGACCGCGACCGAGGTCGTCAACACCTACCCCGAGCGGCGCCTCCGCGAGCTCGTCCGCGAGTTTGGCGAGGAGCCCTGGGCGGGACCCATCGCCGCAGCCGTCGTGCGCCGCCGGCGCCGCACCAGGTTCTCCCGGACCCGCGAACTGGCCGAGCTCATCGGCGGAGTCATCCCTCGAAGGCACTGGCCTCGGCGGATCGACCCGGCCACCAAGACCTTCCAGGCCTTGCGCATCGAGGTCAACCACGAAATTGGGTCGCTACGAAAGGGGCTGGAGGAGATCGTCAGGCACCTGAAGCCAGGTGGCCGGTTGGGGGTCGTCGCCTTTCACTCCCTCGAGGACAAAGCAGTAAAGGATTTTCTCAACGTCGAAGCAAAGGATTGCATCTGTCCGCCCCAACAACCGGTGTGCACATGTGCCCACCAGGCAAGCGTCATCATCCATCCCCCCCATCCCCTAAGGCCGGGCAAGGACGAGATCGAGGCTAACCCTCGATCTCGCTCCGCCCGGCTGAGGGGGGCAATCAAGCTCCCGCAGGAGTCTCAGCCAACGACCCAGAAATGATCGCTCTAAGAATGAATACCGCTGCTCACGGCCGGCATCTCAGCTCCGCTTTTGGAGCCGGGGTGCGGAAGTCCCGGGCCACTGCAGGTTCGGGACGGTCCGCCCGTGTCCGCCGCGCGCGCCCGGCGACCTTCAAGTGGATCGTGCTCTGGATCGGTACGGTCTCGGTTTTCGGCATCGCCTACGTCGCCGAAACCGCGGCCGCGACCCAGGCCAGCTTCCAGATTGCCACTCTCAAGCAGCAGCAGTCCGACATGCGTGGGCAGCAGCAGCAGATTCGCTACCAGATCTCGCTGGCCACCTCGGCCGGCCAGATCGACGGCGACGCCGCCAAACTGGGCATGGTTCGGTCCAGCCAGTGGCAGTACCTGCTCGGCTCCACCTCGCCGGTCGCCCTCGCCAAGCCCGACCCGCAGAGCAACGGCAACGCCAACCGATCGTGGCTGGACCAGCTGGCGCTGGCACTCGGCCGGCCCACCGAGGCGCAGGCCAAGGGTCGATGAGACCGATCAACGGGCCACCGGGCCGGCTGATCGCGTGAGGTGGACGGGGATGGATGGATCGTCCGCCAAAGGGAAGCGGGTGACCCGATGACACAGGACCGAGGCAGGCTCCGAGTTATCTGGCTGATGGGCCTGGCCGCCGTGCTCGCGGCCGTGCTGGTGGGCAAGCTGGTGTACTGGCAGGTGGTCGAACACCAAAAGATCAGCCTGCTGGCCGCCAAGCAACACCAGGTCACCTTCAAGCTGCCCTCGCAGCGGGGGAAGATCTTCGATCGAAGCGGCCAGCTGCTGGCGACCGACACCCCCGTCGCCAACGTCGTGGCTGATCCCTCGCTGATCCCCCAGGCAGCGCGCTCGCAGGTTGCCGGAAGCCTGGCGCCGCTGCTGGGGATGACCGCGACGGACATCCTCAAGCAACTCGAGATGCCGCTGAAGTTCGAGTACCTCAAACACAAGGTGCCCAGGGAAACCGCGGACAAGATCACCGCCCTCCACCTCGCCGGCATCGCACTCGAGGACAACTCGCGTCGCTCGTATCTCTCCAGCGTCGACCCCGCCGCCCCCACCGAGCCGCGTTCGCTGGCCAGCAACCTGCTCGGCTTCGTCAACGACGACGGCACCGGCCAGTATGGCCTGGAGCAGTACTACGACGCGCAGCTCAAGGGCCACGACGGCTACGAGTCGACGCTCAAGACCGGGGCCAACGAGACCCTCGTCTTGAGCGACGTCAAGAAGGTGCTGCCCCAGGACGGCACCAGCCTGCAGCTGGGGCTGGACAGCCAGGTCCAGTTCTTCGCCGAGAAGGCGCTTGCCGATGGCGTCAGGAAGACGGGCGCGGAGTCCGGCTCGGTGATCATCATGGAGCCCAGCACCGGCAACATCATTGCCTGGGCCGACTTCCCCACCTTCGACGCCAACAACTTCGGCCGATCCGACGCCAAGCTCCTCTCCGACCCCGTCGTCAGCAGTCTCTATGAGCCCGGGTCGGTGATGAAGGTTGTGACGCTTTCTGGTGGCCTCCAGAGCGGTGCGATCACCCCCGACTACACCTTCAACGAGACCGGCAGCGTCAGCGTCGACGGCTACAACATCCAAGACTGGGACCACAAGCCGCACGGCAACATCAGCATGACCCGCGTGCTCGAGCTCTCCCTGAACGTGGGGGCCGTCAAGGTCCAGCAGATGGAGGGGCCCAACAACTTCTACAAGTTCCTGGGCGCCTTTGGTATCGGCAGCCTGACCGGCATCGATGTCGCCGACGAGGTAGCCCTGCCGCTCAAGCCGCTGCGCAACTACTACGCCTCGGAACTGGCCACCACCGCTTTCGGCCAGGGCGTTGCGGTGACCCCCATCGAGATGATCTCGGCGATCAACACCGTTGCCAACGGCGGCCGCTTCGTGCACCCCCGCGTGGTCACCTCGACGATCCTTGCTGACGGCTCGCGCAAGGACGTCCCCCAGGACCTCGGCACCCAGGTGCTCGGCACCCAGGCCGAAAACGACATGCGCCAGATGATGATCAACGTCGTCGAGCACGGCTCCGGCTGGACCACCAAGATGGACGGCTGGCAGAACCAGATCGCGGGCAAGACCGGCACCGCCAACGTCCCCGAGGGCGGCAAGTACACCGATAAAGTGATCTCCAGCTTTGTCGGCTTCATGCCCGCCAACAACCCGCGTTTCACGATGCTCGTGATCATGCGCAACCCAAAGGGCGACACGCTGGCCCAGGAAGGCACCTTCACAGCGGCGCCGGTGTGGAAGAGCATCGCCCAGCAGATCATGGTCCAGTGGCAGGTGACGCCATAGGCCATGCCGGCATGAGCTTCCGACTCTTCGAACTGGCCGAGGCGACCGGCGGCCGGCTGATCGGCGCTAACGCCGACCTCACCCTCGAGCGGCTGGTGATCGACTCCCGCCAGGCGACACCGGGCTCGCTCTTCGTGGCCCTGGTCGGTGAGACCACCGACGGCCACCGCTTCCTGGCCCAGGCGGTCGAGGCGGGCACCTCGGCGGTGCTCTGCCAGTCCGCGCCGCCAGAGCTCTCGGTGCCGCGGGTCGAGGTCGACGACACGCGCGAGGCCCTGGTCAGTTTCACCCGCCACCAGCTGCGGCGGCAGGGCTGCACCGTCGTCGGGGTCACCGGCAGCGTGGGCAAGACCAGCACTAAGGAGATGGTGGCGGCGGTGCTTGCCCGGCGATTCGAGGTCCTCAAGACCGAAGGCAACCTGAACACATACACAGGTCTGCCGATGACGGTGGCCGGCCTCGAGCCTCGCCACCAGGTCTTCGTGGCCGAGTACGCGATGTCGGCGATCGGTGAGATCGCCTTCCTGGCCCGGATGGCGCCGCCGGACGTCGCCATCGTGCTCAACGTCGGGCTTTCCCATGTCGGTCTGCTGGGCGACATCGAGGCCGTCAGCCGCGCCAAGCGGGAGCTCGTCGAGGCGCTCGGGCCCGAAGGCACCGCCGTCCTCAACGCCGACGACCCCAGGGTCATGGAGATGGCGCTGGCCAGTGCGGGCCGGGTGGTGACCTTCGGCTACGGGAATACCCAAAAGCATGTCGATGTGCGCGCCGAAAACATCAAGCTCCGAGGCCTTGAGGGCAGTGTCTTCACCCTGGCGCTACCCACGGACGAGCGGGTGCAGGTCGAGCTGGGCATCCCTGGTGTCCACGCCGTCAGCAACGCGTTGGCGGCGGCCGCGGCGGGCCACGTCCTCGGCGTCGCCACCGCGGACATCGCCGCGGCGCTCAGCGGCGTCGGCGCGGTTGGCGGTCGCGGTGTTCTTCGCCCCGGGCGGCTGGGATCGACGATCATCGACGACGCGTACAACGCCAGCCCCATCTCGATGGCAGCAGCGCTTCAGGTGCTCCTCGGCGAGACCGGCCGGCCGCGGATCGCCGTCCTTGGCGAGATGCTCGAGCTCGGGGAGAAGGCGGCCGAGGCCCACCAGAAGATCGGCCGCCAGGCTGCGCGCAGCGACCTGCTGGTGGCCCTTGGTGACCACGCTGCCGACATCGTCGAAGGCGCTACCGAAGCTGGCCTTCGCGTCGATCGCGCCATCGTGGTGACCAGCCCCGAAGAGGCTGTCGCCGCGGTCGAGCCTCACCTCAAGGGCGCCGTGGTGCTGGTCAAGGCGTCCAGGGGAGTCGCCCTCGAGCAGGTCGTGGATCGCCTGGTGGAACCGTGATCTCTGTCCTCGGCGTGGTGGCCACCATCACCTCACCCCAGGTCCTGACCAAGGCCTCGCCGCACCCGGTCTCCTCACCGGCGGTGCACCCCGCGCCGCTCTTCGATCACCTGCCTCAGCCCTGGCCGCCGGCGGTGGCGCTGCTGCTCCCCGTGGTTGTCGGGGTGCTGGTGATGCCGTGGGCGATCGGCCTGCTCAGCCGCCACGGCATGGGCCAGCGGATCCGTGAGGAGGGCCCCAAGTCGCACCTGGCCAAGGGCGGCACGCCCACTGCGGGCGGCCTGGTTGTCATCGCCCTCATCCTGCTTACGCTGGTCTTCATCGATCGTTCGCGGTCGCTGCTGCCGGTGTTGGCGGCCCTCGGCCTCGGCGCCGGCCTGGGCCTGGTCGACGACCTGGTCACGGTTCGGTCCCGTGCCTGGACTCGCGGCCTGCTGGCGGGGCAGAAGATCGTGGTCCAGCTGGGGATCGGGCTGGCCATCGGCGTCTGGTTCTGGGCGCTGGGGATGGACCACCAGGTGGTGCCCCTGCTCGGCACCTGGAGGATGGGCTTCCTGATCGTTCCGGTGGCGGCGCTGGCGCTGGTGGCCGCTGCTAACGCCTTCAACCTGACCGACGGTAGCGACGGCCTCGCCCCCGGCGTCATCCTGCTGGTGGCGCTCGTACTGGCGCTGATGCTGAAGGGCAACGGCCACCAGGTCGCCCTGGTACGGCTGCTGCTGGCCGTGGTCGGCGCCACGTTTGCCTTCCTGGTCTACAACGCGCCCCCGGCGCGGGTATTCCTCGGCGGGGTCGGCAGTGAGGGGCTGGGGATGCTGCTGGCGGCCGCCGCCATCGCCGGGGGCCTGGTCTGGTACCTGCCGCTCCTGGCGCTGGTCCCCGTCCTGGAGACGCTGTCGGTGATCATCCAGGTCCTCAGCTTCAAGACCAGGGGCAAGCGAGTCTTCCGGATGTCGCCGCTGCATCACCACTTCCAGCTCGGGGGCTGGAGCGAGTGGATGGTGGCACTCTCCGCCTGGGCCGCGACCAGCCTCGCCGGCACCCTATCGCTGATCCTGAGCCGGAGGCCGGCATGAGGAACCAGGCCACCAGCATCGACAAGTGGCTCCTGGCCAGCGTCCTGGTGCTGTGCGGCTTCGGCTTGATCATGGTCTTCAGCAGCTCCGAGGTGCAGGGCTACATCGACTACGGCAATTCCAGCTACTACTTCCAGCGCCAGATCCTCTGGATGCTGGTGGGTTGCGCCGGGGGCCTTTTGGCCCTGGGGCTGGACTATCACCGGCTACGGGCGCTGGCGCCGATCGCCGCCGCCGTGATAGTGGCGCTGCTGGTGCTCGTCCTGATTCCCCACATCGGCGTCTCCCGCAACGGCGCCCGCCGCTGGTTCAGTTTCGGCGCCTTCACAATCCAACCCTCGGAGATCGCCAAGGTGGTGGTGATCGTCTACCTGGCGCGCTGGCTGGAGAAGTCGAGCGATCGCGTGCGCACCTTCCGCGAGGGCCTGGTGCCGTTCATGCTGATGCTCGGACTGGTCGTCTGCTTGGTGCTACTCGAAAAAGACCTCGGCACCGCGATGGTGCTTACGATGATCGCGATCGCGATGTTCCTGGTCGCCGGCGCCGAGTGGTGGCACGTCGGTGGCGCCGTGCTGGTGGCGTCGGGTGCGATCGGGCTCCTGATCCGCCTCGAGCCCTACCGCTTCAGCCGCATGTCGGCGTTCCTCAACCCCTGGGCTGACAGCCTCAACACCGGCTTCCAGTCGGTGCAGTCGGTACTGGCGCTGGGATCTGGCGGGCTATTCGGGGTTGGGCTGGGCCAGAGCATCCAGAAATACCAGTGGCTGCCTGAGGCTCACACTGATTTCATCTTCGCTATCATCGGCGAGGAGGTGGGGCTGATCGGAACTCTGTTCGTCCTCACCCTCTTCTGCCTCCTGGCGTACCGGGGCTACCGGGCCGCGCTTCGAGCCCCAGACACTTTCGGATTGCTGCTTGCAACGGGAATTACGACCTGGCTGATCTTGCAGGCCTTCGTCAACATGGCGGCGGTCACTCTCACCCTACCCACCACGGGCATTCCGCTGCCGTTCGTCAGCTTCGGCGGCTCTTCGCTGTCGGTTTCGCTGACCGCGGTGGGACTCCTCCTCAACATCTCAGCCCAGGGCGTGAAGCCAGCTGTGGGTCGCCGTGCGGGTATTGATATCGGGCGGAGGCACCGGGGGGCACATATTCCCAGCCCTCGCCGTAGCCCAAGCGCTGGCTGAGCTCGACCCCGGGGTCCAGCTCCTTTACGTCGGCCGGGAGGGCGGCATGGAGGCACGGATCGTGCCCGAGCGCGGGATCGAAATCGAAACCCTGCGCGTGCGCGGCGTCCAACCCGAGGCCTGGCGCAACCTGCCGCTGGCCTTCTCGGTTCCGGCCGCCGTGCTGCGCGCATCGCGCCTGGTGGGGCGGTTCCAGCCCGACGTCGTGTTCGGCACCGGGGGCTACGTCGTCGGCCCCGTGGGGATGGCCGCCAGCCTACGCCGGCGGCCGCTGGTGCTCCAGCTGCCCGACGCCGTGCCCGGTCGCACCATCCGGATGCTGGCGCCGCGAGCCGATACCGTGTGCCTGGAGTTCGAGTCCAGCGCCGCGCGGCTCAAGGGCCGGACCCAAGTCACCGGCACGCCCGTGCGGCCCGAGTTCGCCGCCATCGGCCGGGCCCGCCGAGCCCAGCCCCGCGCGGTGGCCGACGGCGGGTTCCGGCTGGTCGTTTTCGGCGGTAGCCAGGGAGCGCACCGCCTCAACATCGCCGTGGCCGAAGGCCTCAAGGGGCTGCTGGACATGCCCGGCCTGAGGGTCCACCACGTCAGCGGCGAGCAGGACCACGACCAACTACGGGCGATGCGCTCCGGGCTGGACGACAACGTCCGTGGTCGGTACACCGTGGAACGGTTCAGCGACGCCATGGCCGCGTTGATGGAATCAGCGGACCTCATCCTCGCCCGCGCCGGCGGCAGCGCCATCGCGGAGATGACCTCGGTGGGGGCGCCGATGGTGCTGGTCCCCTATCCGCACGCCGGCGCTCACCAACGTTTCAACGCCGAGCCCGTGGCGAAGGCGGGCGCCGCCATCGTGGTGCCCGACGAAGAGTTCAGCGGCGTGCGCCTGGTGGAGACGGTGCGGCGGCTGGAAGCGGACCGCGACCGGCTCCGGCGGATGGCCCAAGCCAGCCTCGACTTCGGCCGGCCCGACGCCGCCGAGGCGGTCGCCCGGATCGTCGTGGAGGCGGCGGGGTGAAGGTCCACCTGGTCGGCATCGGCGGCGCCGGCATGAGTGCGCTGGCCCATCTCTACCTCGAGCGGGGCGATGCCGTCAGCGGCTCCGACTCCGCCGTCTCCGATGTCACCGAGGCGCTGTCGAAGGCCGGGGCGCGGGTGGCGCTGGGCCACGCCGAGGAGAACCTTGGCGACGCCCACGTCGTGATCGTCTCGACCGCCGTCGGGGAGGAGAACCCGGAGTTGCTGGCGGCTCGCCGGCGCGGCCTGCCAGTTCTCTCCCGCGGCCGCGCCGCGGCGCAGCTTTGCGCCCCGCGCCGCGTCGTCGCCGTCGCCGGGACCCACGGCAAGACCACCACCACCACGCTGGTTGCCGCGGCTCTGGATCCAACCGACCCACTGGTCATCAGCGGGGGCCGTCTACCCGGCAGCATCTACAACTCCAGGCCGGGCGGCGGCCCATTCGCCGTCATCGAAGCCGACGAAAGCGACGGATCTTTCCTCGAGCTGACGCCCGAGGTGGCGGTGGTTACGAACGTCGAGGCCGACCACCTCGACCGCTACGCCGACATCGGTGCGATTCGCGAGGCCTTCGAGCGCTTCGCCGACCGGGTGACCTCCACCCTTGTCGGGTGCGTCGACGACCCCGGGGCACGCGCGCTTGTCGCCGCCGCGCCCGGCGCGGTCGTCGGCTACGGCTTCGGCGATGCCGAGGTGCGCGGGTCGGACTACGTTTCCCACGAGGGAGGCTGCGCCTTCACCGTCGGCTCGGCCTGGGGGCGCGCCCGGGTGCGGTTGGGGATGCCGGGGCGGCACAACGCCAGCAACGCGCTCGGCGCGCTCGCTGCCGGCCTGGTGCTGAAGCGCCCGCTGACCGAGCTCGTCAGCCGGCTGGCCACCGCCGAGCTCCCCGGCCGCCGCCTGGAGCTGGTCGCGGAGTTCGGCGGCGCCCGCGTATACGACGACTACGGCCACCACCCCACCGAGGTTGCCGCCACCATGAGCGCGGCGCGCGAGCTCTGCGCTGGACGCCTCATCTGCGCCTTCCAGCCGCATCGATACAGCCGGCTGCACGCGATGCTGGAAGAATTCGGGGCGTGTTTTGGTGCCGCTGACGAGGTCCTGCTCCTGCCCGTATACGCCGCCGGCGAGGCGCCCATCGACGGCGCCACCAGCGCCGCCCTGGCCCAGTCGATCCAGCGGCATGACCCCGGCCGCGGGGTCGAGGTCCTCGACTCGCTCGAACAGCTGCCGGACGAGCTCCGGCGCCGTCTGCACGACGGCGACGTCGCCGTCTGCATGGGAGCTGGCGACATCTACCGCGCCAGCCGACGTTTGGCGGAGGCTGTGTGACAAGCGCTGAGGCGACCGATTGGCTGGCGAACCTCGGCGCGGTGCGGCGCCACCATCCGCTGGCGCCGCACACCACCTATCGCATCGGCGGTCCCGCGGACTGGTACCTGGAGGCGCAGAGCGGCTTCGAAATCCTGGCCGCAGGCTGCCGTCAGCGAGGCATTCCCCTGACCCTGCTGGGCAATGGCAGCAACCTGCTGATTGCCGACGAGGGTGTGGAAGGGCTCGTGGTAAGACCGGTCGACACTTCGATCGAGGTGCGCGGCGATGTCATCGTGGCCGCAGCGGCGGCTCGGATGGTGAAGGTCGCCCAGGCGGCCGAGAAGGCGGGGCTCACGGGGATGGAATGGGCTCTTGGCATTCCCGGCACCGTTGGCGGCTCGGTCCACAACAACGCCGGTTGCTTCGGATCCGACATCGCCTCCACAGTCGTCAAAGCGCATGGCGTCACCAGCGAGGGCGAGAAAACGACGTGGACAAGGGAACAATGCGCCTTCGCCTACCGGACCTCGGCTTTGCGTGAAGGCTCGCTCGCCGGGGGTCTCGTCACCGCGGGCGAGTTTCAACTCCGGCACGGAGACCCCGCCGCCATCAGGTCCCAGATGGAGGAGGTCCAGCGGGCCCGCAAGGCTACCCAGCCAGTCACCGGGCGCAGCACCGGCAGCGTTTTCAAGAACCCGCCCGGTGATTTTGCCGGGCGCCTTATCGAGGAGGCCGGCCTCAAAGGCCGCAGGATCGGGGGTGCCATGGTCAGCAACGAGCACGCCAACTTCATCGTCAATGCTGGTGGCGCGACGGCCACTGACGTGGCCGCCCTGGTGTGGCTGGTCCAGGTGGCGATCGAAGACCGATTCGGCATCCGTCTCGAGCCCGAGATCGAGGTCCTGGGCCGTTGGCCCGAGGGCGTCCCCGAGGCGTTCCGGCTGGAAGCGGCGTGAAGATCGCTGTCCTCAGCGGCGGTGTCAGCGGGGAGCGCGAGATCTCATTGCTCTCCGGCGGGTACGTGCTCAAGACCCTGCTCGAGTTGGGGCACGACGCTGAGATGGTCGATTTCGGCCCCCGCGCCTCGGAGGAGCTCCGAGTTCTGGCCCCGGACCTCGTCTTCCCGACCCTCCATGGGCCGCTCGGCGAGGACGGCACCGCCGCCGCGGTGCTCGAACTCCTGGGCCTGCCCTACGTCGGCTCGGGCGTGCTGGCGGGGGCGCTGGCGATGAACAAGGCCGCCGCCAAGCGTGTGATGATCGCCGAGGGCCTGCCCACACCGCCCTTCGAGCTGATCTCCAGTGTCGCCGACCCCAGGGCGCAGGCCGGGGAATTGGTCGGCCGCCTGGGTCTGCCGCTGGCGATCAAGCCCAACTCCGGTGGCTCCAGTCTCGGTTTCACACTCGCAGGCGACGAGGACGCTGTCCTCGACGGCATCGAGGCTGCGCTGGCGGCTTCGGGTCCCGATCGTACCGCGCTGGTCGAGGCGGCCAAGACCGGCGTCGAGGTCACCATCGGGGTCCTTGGGGTGGAGCGACCGGAGGCCCTGCCGACGCTCGAGGTCACGTGGCGCGAGGGCGACTACGACTTCGAGGCCAAGTACACCGCCGGGCTCAGCCATCACATCATCCCGGCGCGCATCCCCGAGCACCAGCAGCGCCAGGTCGCCGAGTTGGCGGTGCGAGCGCACAGCCTGATCGGCGCTCGTGGCCTATCTCGCGTCGACACCATCTGCGAACCGTCGGGTGCGATCTGGATCCTCGAGGTCAACACCATGCCGGGTCTGACCGAGCTCAGCCTCTTCCCCGACGCAGCCCGCGCCGCCGGCCTCGAGTTCCCTGCCCTGATCAGCCGCTTGATCGACGACGCCACCCCGCGGTGAGCCGCAACCGCGGCCGCCGCTCACCGCGCGACCTGCAGCCGCGGATATCCCGCCGCCGGGGCACCTCGGTGCGCCTGCGACGCCGGACTAAGGCGGCCAAGGAACCTTCCCGGCGCAGCCCGCCCCGCAACGTCGGAGCGCTGGTCCGTCCCGCCACCCGGCTCCTGGTCCTGGTCGCGCAGCTGGCCTTGCTGGTGGCCCTGATCAACATCCCTGTCCTGGCCGCCCACCAGGTGTTGATCACGGGCAACCGGCAGCTGTCGCGGCAGCAGGTCCTGGGCCGCGCCGGGCTCAGCGGCGACCCGTCGATGCTGCTTCTCTCCACCGACCAGGCCGAGGCCCAGCTGAAGTCGGACCCGTACGTGCGCTCGGTCTCCATCAGAACCACACTGCCCGACCAGGTCGAGGTCGAGCTGCTTGAGTGGGAGCCGCTGGCCGTCGTTGGGCGCGGCGGCGGCTTCTACCTGCTGAACGCCCAGGGTGGGATCCTCGGCATCGCTCCGGACGCCCACACCCGGAGTGGGGCGGGGCAGCCGCACGTCGCCATCACCTGGGCCGCACCGGGTCTGATGCGAGTGGGCCAGACCGCCCTCCCCGGACGGCTGGTCCAGGACCTCGACAAGATGTCGAGCGCCTTCCCAACGGCGTACGGCCTGACGATCGCTGGTTTCGTGCTGGACGCCAACCAGAAACTCACCGCCAATACAACGGCCGGGCCGCGTATCCTCTTTGGCCAGATGGCAACCGATGAGCAGATCGACAGCCTCGTTGCCAAGTTGGGGTCGCTCACGTCGCTTCGGGCCAAGATCGACCTGGCCAACTCCAAGCTGGACTACATCGACCTGGAAAACCCCGCGGCCGTGACCACACGGGCGATTCCCAGCCCCACGCCCAGGGTCGCCCCATCGCCGCCTCCGACGAAGAAACCATGATCCAGGTCCTCTTCGTTCTGCTGGCCGCTGTCCTGGGGGTGATCGTGGGCATCAAGACCAACGTGGAGATCCCGGTCACCTACTCGCGTTATACCGCCGTGATGCTGCTGGCGGCGTTGGATTCGATCTTCGGCGCGCTCAAGGCATCCCTGAACGGCCGCTACGAGAACGCCGTCTTTCTCTCGGGGCTGATCACCAATTCGGCGGTGGCCGGCGCGCTCACGTTCCTCGGAGACAAACTCGGCGTCGAGCTCTATTTTGCCGCCATCTTTGCCTTCGGGGTGCGGATTTTCCAGAACATCGCTGTGATCCGCAGGCAGCTCCTTTAAAGGTGTGCCTTCTGAGGATCCCCATAGAATGGGCGCGACGGTGAGGGTGAAACAGCTTGGCTAAAAACGGCCGGATCGTCGGCCTGGATATCGGCAGCACCAAGGTTTGCTGCGTCATCGCCACGCCCTCGGAGAGCGGCGACGGCGACCTCGTCATCTCGGGCGTGGGCGAGGCCCCCTCCGAGGGGCTACGCAAGGGCGTCATCGTCAACCTCGAGAAGACGGTCAAGGCGATCGAGACCGCGGTCCGCGCTGCCGAGCGCATGTCCGGGCACCGGGTCGACGCTGTCTTCGCCGGGCTGGCCGGCACGCACATGAGGTCGATCAACAGCCGCGGCGTGGTGGCGGTGGCGGCCGGCGACCGCGAGATCACCCAGCGCGATGTCGACCGCGTCATCGAGGCCGCCCGCAGCGTCGCCATCCCCAGCGACTACGAGGTCATCCACGTGATGCCGCGGGGCTTCGTCGTCGACGGCCAGGAGGGCGTCCGCGATGCCGTAGGCATGTCGGGGGCGCGGCTCGAGGTCGAGACCCACATCATCTCCGGCTCCACCACCGCGGTCCAGAACGTGGTCAAGTCGGTCCACTCGGCCGGGTTCAACGTGGAGGACCTGGTGATCCAGTCGCTGGCCAGCGCCGAGGCAGTACTCAACGACAACGAGATCGACATGGGCGTCGCCGTGGCCGACATCGGCGGCGGAACCACCGACCTTGCCATCTTCTCGGACGGCAGCGTCATCCATACCGCCGTGTTGCCCGTGGGTGGCAACCACGTCACCAACGACCTCGCCATCGGGCTGCGCACAAGCCTCACCGACGCCGAGTCGGCCAAGATCAACTATGGCCACTCGCTGCCGCAGCTCATCCCGCGGGACGAGATCATCGACATCCAGCCGATCGGCGCCGAAAAGGTGCAGGGAGTGCCGCGGGTGTACGTCGCGGAGATCATCGAGCCGCGGGCGCGCGAGATCCTGGAAATGATCAAGGCAGAGCTCGAGCGCAGCGGCCAGGCGGGGCTCCTTCCCGGCGGCCTCGTCCTCACGGGTGGCGGCGCCAAGCTCCTCGGGCTGCCGGAGATGGCGGCCGAAACTCTCGACCTCCCCGTGAGGGTCGGGGTTCCCATCAACGTGCGCGGAATGGCCGACAAGGTGGCGGGCCCCTCTTTCGCTACCGCGGTGGGGCTGATAAAGTGGGGCGCGAAGCTCACGGCGCCGGCCCGTGCGTCTAACGGGGCAGCTGCAGTTAGTCTGCAGGATGCATACCAGAGGACCTTGAGATGGCTACGTGACTTTTTCTGATTTCGACAAGCAAATGAGGCTCCGAGGACTGGGAGGCCAGGACCAGTCCGCAAGCGATCCGGATGCGGGGGACGCAGCCCCGCCCGCTGTTGATCTGGATACGGCTGACACCGGAGAGACGGAGCAGCCAGCGATACGACCGCAGTCGGCAGGGACGTCGGACTACGGTTCGGGCAAGGAGGACCCAATGGCTAGGGAAATAGACAGGACCATCGACGGCAACGCCAAGATCAAGGTCGTCGGTGTGGGCGGTGCGGGAAGCAACGCCGTCAACCGCATGATCCGGTCCAAACTTCGTGGCGTCGAGTTCGTCGCCGTCAACACCGACCTGCAAGCCCTCCACAGTTCCGAGGCGCACGTCAAGCTCAACATCGGCAAGAAGCTGACCCGCGGCCTGGGCTCGGGTGGCGATCCCAACAAGGGCCAGGAGGCCGCTGAGGAATCGCGCCAGGAGCTCACCGAACTGCTCAAGGACTGCGACATGGTGTTCATCACCGCCGGCCTGGGCGGCGGCACCGGCACCGGGGCGGCCCCGGTGGTGGCCGAGATCGCCCGCGAGGCCGGCGCCCTGACAATCGGCGTCGTCACCAAACCTTTCGCATTTGAAGGCGCCCGCCGCAAGCAGGTCGCCGAGGATGGGCTGCAGAGCCTTCACGACAAGGTCGACACCCTGATCGTGGTTCCCAACCAGCGCCTGCTTGCGGTGGTCGACAAGAAGACCCCGCTGGCCGACTCGTTCAAGATCGCCGACGACGTCCTTCGCCAGGGCGTCCAGGGCATCTCGGACCTGATCGTCTTCCCCGGCCTGATCAACCTCGACTTCGCCGACGTCAAGACGATCATGGCCGGCCAGGGCGCGGCGCTCATGGGCATCGGCTTCGGCAGTGGCGACACCCGTGCCGCCGACGCCGCCAAGAACGCCATCTCCAGCCCGCTGCTGGAGACCACCATCGATGGCGCCCGCGGCATCCTTCTCAACATCACCGGTGGCCCCGATCTCACCCTGGTCGAGGTCAACGAGGCCGCCAACCTGGTCCGCGAGGCCGCCAATGCCCACGACGACAACCTCATCTTCGGCACCGTCATCGACGACCGCCTCCAGGGCGAGGTCAAGGTCACGGTGGTGGCGACAGGCTTCAGCAGCGAACGCGTCGGGCAGATGGACGCCTTCGAGGCGTCCGACACCGCACGTGCCTACGCCCCGCCGTCGAAGGAGAAGGGGGCCGTCCCGGCCACCCCGACCTTCGACAGCGAAGATCTCGACATCCCTGCGTTCCTGCGCAACCGCAGGTAACAGCCAACTCCAAAGGCGTCGCTACCTTTAGGTCGCGGCGCCTTTCTTTTTTCTGTCGCGCTACCATGCCCGGAAGCAAAGCCAGATAGGGGAGGGGATTGAGGCGTGAATGTTGCCTGGGCGCTGGCCTCATCGCACCCGTCGTATGTCGACAGGGCGCTACAGATGCTCCGCGACCCCACGACTTTCAACTGGACGACGATCCCGCTGCTGGGGTTCGCCATCTATGTCTACGCGGTCGAGATCGAGCGCCAGAACTGGAGCCTGGTCCTGGCCGGGCTGGCCTTCTGGCTGATGGACTGGGTCAACGAGATTGTCAATTCCCTGGTCCTGCACTTCACCAACTACGCCCCGATCTGGACCGCCACCGGGCACACCAGCTTCGAGATCTTCGTCGGCCTCAACATCGAGATCTCGCTGCTGTTCTTCATCGCCGGCATCACTTTCTGCAAGCAACTGCCTCGCGACCCCAAGGCGCGGATCCTGGGCATCCCCAACCGCTGGATTATGGTGCTGGGCTTCAGCTGCTTCTCGGTGTTCGTCGAGGTGCTCCTGAACCGCACCGGCTACTTCAGCTGGGCCTATTGGTGGTGGAACTTCCCCAACCTGCTGCTGATCGTGATCTTCGGGTACGCCACCTTCTACGGCATCGCCGCCTGGGTCTTCGACATGCCGCGCCTGGCCGACAAGATCCGGGTGGTGGCGGTGATGTCCGTGATCGTCGGGCTGGCGCTGGTCGGATTCGGCCCCGTGCTGGGGTGGATCTGAGCTAGCTGACCACAACTTGCTGTGCTACGATCCGGCCGGAGCACAACATGTTGTCCTTTTCCCCCGGAGCGAGCCTACCTTGAGGTGCCCATATTGTGGTCACGAAGAGCTCAAGGTTGTCGACTCACGCGATTCGGACACCGGTGAGGCGATCCGGCGCCGCCGCGAATGCCTGGAGTGCAACAAGCGCTTCACCACATACGAGCGGGTCGAGAACATCCCCTTCTACGTGATCAAGAAGGACGGCCGCCGGGAGGACTTCAACCGCCAGAAGCTCTTCGACGGCCTGATGACGGCCTGCGAGAAGCGCGACATCTCGCCCAACACCATCGAGGCGGCGATCGATGAGATCGAGTCCGAGCTGCGCTCGACTGGCAAGATGGAGATCCCGTCTCGCGAGATCGGCGAGCTGGTGATGGAGAAGCTGCGCAAGCTCGACGACGTGGCCTATGTCCGCTTCGCCTCGGTCTATCGCCAGTTCCGCGACCTCACCGAGGTCAAACGCGAGATCGACCAGCTGCTGAGCAAGCAGGGCACTAAGTAGCGGCGCGCTTGGGGGCGAGCCGTCAAGCGGCGAGCGCGACAATTGAGGCTGTGAGCGCGCCTTCCCAGGCCCCGACGGTCCTCCGCAGCCAGATGCTGACCAACGCCGGTCTCAAGCATGGCTTCACCACCCTCGCCGCCGGCGACTTCGCCTGGGCGACGCTGCAAACGCCCGAGGGTCAGCGAAGCCTGGAGGCGCTGGGGCACGAGATCGGCTTCGACCCGTATCTGACGGTCACCGCCGACCAGGTCCACGGCTCCACCGTCGTGGTGGTCCACCTGTGCGAGAACTGCGGGCCCGGCAACCGGGTCCCGCACACCGATGGGCTGATCACCGAAGAGTCATGGCCGCTCCTCATCGCGGTCGCCGACTGCTTCCCGGTGGTGGTCTACGAGCCGCTCGAGAAGATGGTGGCGATCGTTCACTGCGGCTGGCGTGGCACGGTGGCTGGCATCCTGCCGCGGGCGGTCGCCCGGCTGATCCGTGAGACCGGCGGCCGTGCCAGCGAACTGCTCGCGGTCATCGGCCCCGGGATCTGCGGCGACTGTTACGAGGTTGGCGACGACGTCGTCCAGGCCGCTTTCCAGGCCGGCCTCGAGAGTCATGTCTCGGCGGACGCCGACCTTGGCCGGAAGCGATTCGACATCGCCGGCGCTCTTCGCCAGCAGCTCATCGAATCCAACGTCCGCGAGGAGCACATCGACCGCCTCCAGCGCTGCACCTTCGAGGACCCGGCGATGCCCTCGTTCCGGCGCGACGGCACCGCCATCCGGGCCGCGGCGGTGGTGGTCGTGGACTAGCCGCTGGTTGTCAACCCCGCCCATCACCACTGAGGCCTCCGCCCGGCTGGCCCACGTTCGCGATCGAATCGCGGACGCCTGCCGGAGCGCCGGTCGGGACCCCGGGTCGGTCCAACTTGTGGCGGTCAGCAAATACACCGACGCCGCCGGTGTCGCGGGTCTCGCCGACGCCGGGCAGCGGCTCTTCGGCGAGAACCGAATGCAGGAGGCGCTGCCCAAAATCGCGGCGCTGGCGTGGCGCGGGCTTGAGTGGCACCTGGTCGGTCACGTGCAATCCAACAAGGCGCGCCTCGCCGCCGAGACCTTCGCGATGGTGGAGTCAGTCGACCGCCTGGCCCTGGCCGAGACGCTCTCGCGTCGAGCCCAGGAAGCCGGCAAGGTGCTCACCGTGCTGCTCCAGGTCAATGTCGATGAGGACCCTGCCAAGCACGGCTTTTACACAGGTCAAATTGGGGCCGATTACGCTGCCGTTTCGGGCCTGCCCGGCCTGCAAGTCGAGGGACTGATGACGATCGGGGCGTTGGCCGGCAGCCCGGAGGCCGCTCGCCCCACCTTTGCCGCCCTCAGGGACCTCCGAGATCGGCTCGATGCCCAGGGCGTGGCCCCACCGCTGAGGCATCTGTCGATGGGAATGTCGGCCGACTACGAGGTGGCGATTTTGGAGGGCGCTACCATCGTCCGCGTGGGAAGCGCCCTTTTTGAGCACGATTTGAGATGAGCTTGCAGCTCGTGCGCCTGATCAGTGCGGTGATCCAGGTCTTCACGTTCCTGATCATCGCCCGCGCCATCGGCTCCTTTTTCATACGAGACTGGAGCTCGGGGATCCCCCGCTTCCTCTTTGACGTCACCGAGCCGGTGCTGGCGCCGGTGCGCCGGATCCTGCCCGCGTTTGGCGGAATCGACTTCTCGCCGCTGATCGTGATCCTCCTCTTGAGCTTCATCAACAACTACGTCCTGCGCATCCCCGTCGGATAGCAGGCTTTCCCCAGCTTTTCCACCGCTGCGTAAGATCCTCAGGACATGACTGACGCCAGGGCCCCCGGTGCCTTCACACCCGTCGACAGCAAGGTCAGCTTCCCCGAGATGGAGAAGCGCGTGCGCTCGTTTTGGGAGGAGGCCGATATCTTCCGCCGATCGGTCGAGGAGCGGCCCGCGGACAACACCTGGGTCTTCTACGAGGGACCGCCGACCGCCAACGGCCTGCCCCACATGGGCCATGTCATCCAGCGCACCCTCAAGGACCTATTCCCCCGGTTCCACACCATGCGTGGCGCTCGAGTCGTCCGCAAGGCAGGCTGGGACACCCACGGGCTCCCAGTTGAGATCGAGGTCGAGAAGGAGCTCGGCCTGACCGGCAAGAAGCAGGTCGACGAGTACGGCATCGACGCCTTCAACAGGAAGTGCAGGGAGTCGGTCTTCCGATACATCGACATCTGGACCGAGTTCACCCACAAGCTCGGCTTCTGGCTGGACCTCGACCACCCCTACGTCACTTACGAGAGCTCCTACACCGAGTCGGTCTGGGCCATCCTCAAGAAGGTCTGGGACCGCGGCCTGCTCTACAAGGGCTACCGCGTGGTGCCGTACTGCCCGCGCTGCGCCACCCCGCTCTCCAGCCATGAGCTCTCCCTGGGGTACCAGGACGACATCAAGGACCCCAGCGTCTATCCGCTCTTCGAGCTCACTGACGAGCCTGGCACGTATTTCCTCGCCTGGACCACGACGCCCTGGACGCTGCCCGGCAACGTGGCGCTGGCCGTCGGCCCCAGGATTCAGTACGTCAAGGTCCAGAACGGCGATCGCAAGCTGATCCTCGCCGAGGACCGCCTCGACGTCCTGGATGGCGAGTACGAGGTGCTGGAGAAGCTGCCCAGCTCCGACCTGGTGGGCAAGACCTACAGGTCGCTGTACGACTACATGGTTCCCGAGGAGCCGGCCTTCTTCGTGGTCGAGGCCGACTTCGTGTCCGTCGACGACGGCACCGGCATCGTCCACACCGCCGCCGCCTACGGCGAGGACGACCTCAAGCTGGCCCAGGACAAGGGCATCCCCATCCGCCACGTCGTCGACCTGAGCGGCCGTTTCTACCCCGAGGTCGAGAAGTTCGCCGGCCAGTTCGTCAAGGACGCCGACGTCCCCATCATGGTCGACCTCGCCGAGCGGGGCCTGCTCTACAAGAAAGGCACCATCCGGCACACCTACCCGTTCTGCTGGCGTTGCGGGACGCCGCTGCTCTACTACGCCATGGACTCCTGGTTCATCCGCATGTCGGAGCTGCGCGAGGAGATGCTCGCCATCAACCGCGCCACCAACTGGTACCCCGGCCACATCCGGGACGGGCGGATGGGCAACTGGCTGGAGTCGCTCCAGGACTGGTCGCTGTCCCGGCTGCGCTACTGGGGCACGCCGCTGCCGATCTGGGAATGCGAGAGCTGCGAGGAGCGCCGCTGCGTGGGATCTGTCGCCGAGCTCGGCCTCAGCCTCGAGGATGACCTCCACCGGCCCTTCATCGACGCGGTCAAGCTCCCCTGCGGCAAGTGCGGCGCCACCATGCACCGGGTGCCCGACCTGATCGATGTTTGGTTTGATTCCGGCGCCATGCCCTTCGCCCAGTACCACCACCCCTTCGAGAATGAGGAGCTCTTCAAGCACCAGTACCCGGCCGATTTCATCTGTGAAGGCATCGACCAGACCCGCGGCTGGTTCTACTCACTGATGGCCATAGGTGAGCTGATGAGCGGCCAGAATTCCTACCGCAACGTCGTCGTCAACGGCACCGTCCTCGACAAGGACGGCAAGAAGATGTCGAAGTCCGTGGGCAACGTGGTCGACCCGATCCCGCTGATCGAGCGATTTGGTGCGGACGCGGTGCGCTGGTACTTCGTCACCGCCGCGTCCATCGGCAACGACTACCGATTCGGAGAAGAGCTGGTCCAGAAGGTCGCCACCGGCTTCCTGAGCACGCTCTGGCACTCGTACTCGTTCTTCGTGACCTACGCCAACCTTGATGGCTTCGAGCCGGCCGTGACGCCGCTGCCGGTCAGAGATCGCGCTCTCCTCGATCGCTGGTTGCTGTCGCAGCTCAACCTCTGCGTTGGGCGCGTCACCGACGAGCTCGAGGAGTTCGACCCCCACGGCTCGGCGCGCGCCATCGAAAGCTTTGTCGACGACCTCTCCAACTGGTACATCCGCCGCTCGCGGCGCCGCTTCTGGAAGTCCGAATCGGACACCGACAAGGTCAGCGCCTACCAGACCCTGCACGAGGCGCTGGTGGTCACCTCGCAGATGCTGGCGCCCTTCGCGCCCTTCCTTGCCGACGAGGTCTATCGCAACCTCGCCGGCCCGGCGTCGGCGGACTCGGTCCACCTGTCGGACTGGCCGGCGGTCGACGCCGCCGCCATCGACGAGCAGCTCTCGGCCGACATGGCTCGGGCGCGGCGGATGGTCGAGATGGGCCACAAGGAGCGCGACAAGGCCCACCTCAAGGTGCGGCAGCCGCTGGCGGGAGCCACTGTCCCGGGCCCCGAGCTTGACCCCGAGCTCGAGGCGATCGTCCTTGACGAGCTCAACCTCAAGTCGCTGACGTACGGCGACCCCGACTCGCGGGAGGTCGTGCTGGATACCCGGCTGACGCCGGAGCTGCGCCGCGAGGGCCTGGCCCGCGAGGTCGTGCGGCGGATCCAGGGCGCGCGCAAGGATGCCGGCTACAACATCCAGGACCGGATCGAGGTCCGCTACCGGGCCGCCGGTGAGCTGGCGGAGGCCATCGCCGACTGGAGTGAGCACATCAGCCAGGAGACCCTGGCGGTATCGCTGCAGCCGCTGGCGGGGACGGCCAGGGACGGCGAGCACACCACGGAGCTCAAGGTCGAGGGCGAAGAGCTCGCCCTCGCCCTCGCCCTCAACAGAGTCTGATGACCGAAGCAGGCGAAGAGACGCTCGCGGCCTCGTACGCCACCGGCGGGAGCCGCATCCCTTCATGCTGGCGCCGGTCGGCGTCCAGGGCATCGCCCACGCCGACGCCGAGCTGGCCACCGCCCGCGCCGCCAAGGCCACGCCGACTCCGATGATCGTCAGCTCCACTGGCTCCACGCCGATGGAGCCCATCGCCGAGGCCTTGGGCGACACCCCGCGATGTTCATCGCCGCGGAGACCGACCTGACCCTGGCGCTGGTGGGCGCACGGACGCCTTCGAAGCTGGACGCCAGCTTCATCGCCGAGCCGCACTGACGCCTGGACAGCCTCAAAAAAAGCCCGGTGTTATACTCGGCGCCTATCTCGAACTTGGGTGCTGCGCACCTATAGATTGGGGTGCTGCGCACCTATAGAGAGGTTCTTTGGTGATGGACGCGACGGTGGATTTGGCGAGTGTGCGGAGGGAACTGCAGGCTCAGTTGGCGCGCCTGGACGGCGAGCGGGCGGAGCTCGAGAAAGCCCGTGAGAACGCCCGCAATGGCAAGGACGAAACCGCCGGCTACGGCAACGGCGTGGGCGAAGCGGCCACCGAGACCTTCGAGGCAGAGCGGGACCTCGCCCTGATCGACAACCTGGAACAGATGCGCGGGCACGTGATCGAGGCGCTCGCGCGGCTCGATCACGGCAGCTACGGCAGCTGCGTGACTTGCGGCGAGCCGATTTCGCGCGAGCGGCTCGAGGCCCTGCCACATGCCAGCCAGTGCGTCGCCTGCAAATCCAAAGAGCAGCACCACTGATGACCGGCCCCGAGGAGGGGCCGAGACCATAGCCCCCCCGGCGTTTTCCCGCCAGACGCTGCTCTACCTTGTGGCGCTGGTGGCCTTTCTGCTCGACCGCGTCACCAAGTCGCTGGTCCAGCACAAACTGGTGCTGAACATCCCGCATCGTTTCCTGGGCGGGGTGGTCTACCTCACCCACACGCAGAACACCGGCGCGGCCTTCAGCGTCGGCGTGACCTACGGGACCTTCTTCCTGCTCTTGGCGGCGGTGGTGAGCGCCGGCATCATCGTCTACAACCGCCGGATTCCGACACGTGAGGTCTGGCTCCGCATCGGGCTGGGGATGATCCTCGGTGGCGCCATCGGCAACGCCCTCGACCGCGCCGTCGCCGGCTCGGTGACCGACTTCATCGACCTGCGCTGGTGGCCGGTCTTCAACCTCGCCGACTCGTTCATCGTTGTGGGTGCTGTGACCTCGGCCCTTCGCCTCAGCGGGCGCGACCATCAGTCCGGCGTGAAGCCGTGACTGTCGAGACCGCACTGGTGGTCCAGGCGCCGGTCGATCGCCTTGACGTTTTCCTGACCGCTGAGGGCGTGGTGCCATCGCGGGCGGTGGCGACCAGGCTGGTGCGGGAGGGCTCGGTGCTGGTCAACGGCAGGCGCGCGCGGCCCAGCCGAGCGGTGGCTGCCGGCGACAAAGTCAGCATCTCCATCCCCGACTCCACCCCGGCCGTGCCCCAGGCCGAGGACATCCCCCTGCGCGTGGTCTACGAAGACGATGACCTGATGGTCATCGACAAGCCCGCGGGGATGGTGGTCCACCCCGGCGCCGGACAGGCCACCGGCACCCTGGTCAACGCGCTGCTGGCGATCCATTCCGACTGGCCCACCGCCGGCGGCCCGCACCGCCCCGGCATCGTGCACCGGCTGGACAAGGGCACCAGCGGCCTGATCCTGGTGGCCCGGCACGACATCGCTCACCGCCGGCTCAGCGCCGACCTCGCCGAGCGCAAGGTCAGCCGCGTCTACCTTGCCATCGCCCGCGGCAAGCTGACCGGGGATGGCGTCGTCGACGGGGCCATCGGCCGCGACCCGCGGGACCGCAAGCGGATGGCGGTGGTCGATGGCGGGCGCACCGCGCTGACGCGGTTCACCGTCCTCGAGCCCCTCGATGCCGCGACGTATCTCGAGGTCAGGCTGGGCACCGGGCGCACCCACCAGATCCGCGTCCACCTCGCCGCCATCGGCCACCCGCTGGTCGGCGACGCCACCTACGGTCGCGGTGGGGGACCAAAGGTGATCGACCGGCCCGCGCTCCACGCCCATCGCCTCGGATTCCGTCATCCCGTGACCGGCGATGCGCTGGAGTTCGAGACCGCACCCCCACCCGACTTCCAGAAGGCGCTGCGCCTGCTCAGGCTGCCCTGATGCGCCGGGGGCTGCTCGCCGTTGTCTCCGGTCCCAGCGGGGTGGGCAAGGACAGCGTCCTCGAACGCGTCTTCCAGCTCGACCCCTCGCCCTCCTACAGCGTCTCTTACACCACCCGGAAGCCCCGTGCCGGCGAGGTGGACGGGGTCGACTACAGCTTTGTCAGCGATGAGGAATTCGATGGCCTGGTTGCCGAGGGCGAGTTGCTGGAGTGGGCCAACGTGCACGGCCATCGCTCGGGTACGGGGCGGCGGCGGATCGAGGACGCGCTCGAGGCGGGTCGAGACATCGTCCTCAACATCGACGTGCAGGGCGGGATGTCGGTGCGCCAGCTGATGCCCGACGCGCTCCTCATCTTCCTGGCCCCGCCGAGCATCGAGGAACTGAGACGCCGCCTGGCGGCGAGGGCCACCGAGGACCCCGAGGAGATCGCGCGGCGCCAGGCCGATGCTGAGATTGAGATGGGATACTCTGACCAGTACGACGCGGTGGTGGTGAACGACGACCTCGACCGCGCCGCCCGTGAGGTGTTGGACCTGATCCAGGAACGTCGCCGGAGGGACTCCGCTTGAACCCCTACCTGGCCCGCCGCGCATTTGCCGGCCGCCGCCTTCTGGTCGGCGTCTGTGGCGGCGTGGCCGCTTACAAGTGCGCCGAGACGGTGAGCCTGTTGGTCCAGGCGGGCGCCGAGGTGCGCGTGGCGATGACGCCTGAGGCCACCCGGTTTGTCTCGCCGTTGACTTTCGAGGCCCTCTCCGGCCAGCCTGTCGCCAGCGACCTCTTCGGCACCCAGACCAGCCCCAGTCGCGAGGGCGGCGAGGTCCACATCGCGCTCTCGGACTGGGCCGAGGCCATCCTGGTGATGCCCGCGACCGCCAATTTCATCGCCAAGCTGGCGCACGGCCTGGCCGACGAGGTCGTCAGCATCACGGTCCTGGCGACGACCGTCCCGCTGGTGCTGGCGCCGGCGATGCACAACCGCATGTGGGAGCAGCCGGCCACGGTGGAGAACGTCGAGGCCCTGCGCCGGCGCGGCGTCGTCCTGGCCGGCCCGGTGAAGGGCCGCTTGGCCAGCGGCGACATCGGCATGGGTCGCCTTGCCGACCAGGACGAGATCCTGCGCGCGCTCCGGGATGCCCTCCCCGGCGAGCGGGACATGGCCGACCTGCACGTCGTCGTCACCTCCGGGGGCACCCGCGAGCCGCTGGACCCGGTGCGATACATCGGCAATCGCTCGAGCGGGATGATGGGCCATTCGATCGCCGCCGCCGCGGAGGCGCGGGGCGCCCGTGTGACGCTGGTCACGGCGTCGGCGATGACGGTGCCGGCGGGGGTGGAGGCGGTGCACGTCGACACCGCGGCGGAGATGGGCGACGCCGTCAAGACCGCAGTCGAGACCGCCGACGTGCTGGCGATGGCGGCGGCGGTGGCGGACTTCCGCCCCCGCCACGTGGCGCCGCAGAAGCTCCGCAAGACCGAGATGACCACGGACCTCGCCCTCGAGCGCACCGAGGACATCCTGGCTTCGCTGGCGGCGCTGGGCGCGGGTCACCGGCTGGTCCGGGTCGGCTTCGCGGCCGAGACCCACGAGGTGCTGGCCAACGCACAGGAGAAGCTGGTCGCCAAGGGGCTGGACCTGGTCGTCGCCAATGATGTCTCCGATCCCACCATCGGCATGGGCGCGACCGACAACGAAGTCACCATCTTCAGCCGCGACGGCAGCCGTCGGGAGGTCAGCCGGGCCCCCAAGGAGGAGGTCGCCGACGAGATCCTGAACGCAGCGCTGGAGGCGCTGCGAGCCAAGGGGCGGAGCGAGAAAGTCTCCTGATGACCCCTGCGGGCGACGCCGAGCAGAGCGACTCGGAGTCTGATGGCGACCTGCCCCCGCGGCGCCCCGGGGACTCCATCACCGACTACCGCGCGGTCGCCTTCCTCATGGTCCTGTTCCTGCTGGCGCTGGGCCTGATGTACCTGATCGGGCGCGGCCGCTGAGCCTCTACGCCCAGGTCGTAGTCGACCGTCGAACCGGGCCGTCGCTGGAGTCCTTCACCTACGAGGTCCCAGACGAGCTTGCCGGGGCCATCGCCGAGGGCGCTCGCGTGGTGGTGCCGTTCGGCAAGCGCACCGTGACGGGGTACGTGCTGGGCCTGAGCCCCAAATCCGACTACCCATCACCGCGCCCGATCGAGTCGCTGGCGGACGAGCCGCCGCTGCTCCAGCCCTACCAGGTCGAGCTGGCGCGCTGGATCGCGGCCCACTACGCGGCGCCGTTGGCTGAGACGGTGCGGGCCATGATCCCGCCCGGGATCCGGTCCCTCAAGTCGGGTAGCAAGCGCAAGCGCGGTCCCAGGGTTAAGAGCCGGGACCGCACCCTGGCGGGGGCCGCGCAGGATGTCGCCAGCGCCAAGCTAACCCCCGAGCAGGCCACCGCGGTCGCCGCCGTCGAGGATGCGCTCCAGCGCCGCCGTGGGCGTCTCCTCCTGCACGGCGTTACCGGCAGCGGCAAGACCGAGGTCTACCTCGAGGCGATCGGCAAATGCCTGCAGCTGGGCCGTGGCGCGATCGTGCTGGTCCCCGAGGTGTCGCTGACGCCCCAGGTGACGGGGCGGTTCGCAGAGCGCTTCGCCGGCCAGATCGCCGTCCTCCACAGTCGTCTCACCCCCAGCGAGAAGGCGCTGGAGTGGAACCGCCTGCGGCGGGGCGAGGCGTTGGTGGCGATCGGGCCGCGGGCCGCCATCTTCGCCCCCATCCCCGACCTCGGCCTGGTCATCGTCGACGAGGAGCACTCGATCACCTACAAGCAGCTCCGGGTGCCGCGATACCACGCCGTCGACGTGGCTCACCGGCTGGCCGACCTGGCGGGGGCGGTCGTGCTGCTGGGCAGCGCCACCCCAAGCGTCGTCAGCTACGAGGCCCACGGCCGCGCCGCCGGTGAGTTCGAGGGCGCTCGCATCCTCGAACTCCCTCAGCGCTACGGAGGCGAGCCGCTGCCGAGCATGGAGATCATCGACATGCGCCGCGACGACGGCTGGAGCTTCAACCGACCGCTGGGGGAGAGGATGGTCGAGCTCTGCCGCGAGGAGCTGGCGGCCGGCGGCCAGGTCATCCTCTACCTCAACCGGAGGGGGCTGGCGTGGTACGCGCGCTGTCGCAAATGCGGCGAGGCGGTCGGCTGCCCCAACTGCAGCGTCTCGCTGGTCTACCACGGCGTCACCAAGAGCCTGGCGTGCCACTACTGCGGCCACAGTCAGGCCCTGCCCCAGCAGTGCCCCAGCTGCGAGGCGCGCGACCTGCGCACTGTCGGCTTCGGCACCGAACGGATCCAGGCCGAGGCCGAACGCCTATTCCCGGAAGCGCGGACGTTGCGCCTGGATCGCGACACCGCCCGCACCCGCGACTCCTACTACGGCATCTGGGAGGACTTCTCGCGTGGCAACGCCGACATCCTCGTTGGCACCTCGCTGGTGGCCAAGGGCTGGGACCTGCCCCGCGTCGGCCTGGTTGGGGTTGTCGATGCCGACCAGGCCCTCCAATACCCCGACTTCCGAGCGGCCGAGGATACTTTCGCCTCGCTGGTGCAGGTTGGTGGGCGGGCCCGCCGAAGCGGCTCGCGGGTGGCGGTGCAGACGATGAATCCTCACCACTACGCCGTCCGCCTGGCGCTGGGGCACGACTACCACGGGTTCTTCGCCGAGGAGCTGGCGGTTCGCGAGGCCCTTAATTTCCCACCCTACTGCCGGCTCGTCGACGTGACGGCCTCGGGCGCCGACGACGAAAAGGCTCGCGCGACGGCGACCGCCTACGCCGAGGCATTGCGGCGCAACTTGGCCGGTGGCGGTCCCGAGGTCGTGGTCCTGGGGCCCAGCCCGGCCTTCATCCATCGAGTTCGGGGCGAATACCGGTGGTCGATCACGATCAAGGCCGGCGACCTCGACCCGGTGATGCCCCTTTTGCCCGACGGCCGCGGCTTCAGCGTCGACGTCGACCCCTTGTAACACGGTCGTTCATCTCACCCGAACCCGGCCGGCGGCCCCGAGGTGTCAATCCGGACATCAAGGTCACAATGCCCGCGCAAACTTGACCTGGGGCCAAGTGTTCGGTAGGGTGTGCCAAAGTATCAAGCGCCTCGCTGGGGCTCGACCTCAGCACCTGAGCCGGGAACTCATGGGGATGGGCGCCCGAACTTATCACCACTTTGTTGGAGGAGTAATCCTGGGGATCCGGACGCGTGTGCTGGCAGTCTGCATTGGCACGGTTCTGGCGACCCCTCTTCTCCAATCGGTTCCCGCATCAGCTGACCAGATCAGCACCCTCCTCGCCCAGCGGCAGCAGCTGCAGCAACAGGTGTCGGCACTTGGTGGAGACAAGACCCAGGCGCTCCAGGACCTCCTCGTCGCCGAGAACGCGCTGGGTAACACCCAGGCGCAGGTAAACCAGAACGCCGCCATCTTCGCCGATCTCCAGCGGCAGCAGGACACCACTCGCGCCCACATCGTGGCCACCCGCGCCGAGATCGACGCTCAGCGCCGTCTGCTGGGGGACCTGACCCGGGGACAGTACAAACAGGAGACCAACAACGACGGGCTGTCGGTGGTCTTCTCGTCGAGCAACTTCAGCCAGGCGATCAACGCGGTGATGGCCACCCAGAGCGTGAACCGCAGGATCGCCGACACCGCCCGCAAGCTCAAGGACGACGAGCAAGCCCTGACCTCGATGTCCAACGACCTTGCCGCCAAGCAGAAGCAGGCCGCCCAGGTCCAGGCTCAGTTGGAGCAGGAGAACGGGTGGTTGCTGGCCCAGGTGGCTGACCACGACGCTCGCGTGGCCGCGATCGACGGCACCTCGCAGGCGCTGCTGGCGAAGATCGCAGCGATCGACAAGCAGATCACGGGATTGCAGGCGCCGCAGGCGCCCCAGGCGGCCCAGGCGCCCAGGTTTGTGAGTGGCGGCGGCGGTGGCGGTGGCGGTGGCTCCTGCGGCAACCATTTCGACTACGGCTACTGCACCTGGTACGTTGCCAACCGCCGCTGCATCCCCTGGTTTGGCAATGCCTGGGAGTGGTACGGCCAGGCCCAGTCTTATGGCTACCCCGTGGGCAACCAGGCCAAGGTCGGCGCTGTCGCGGTCTGGGACCAGCGCATGAGCGGCTACGGCCACGTGGCCTACGTCGAGAGCGTGCAGGGCGATGGCTTCACGGTCTCGGAGATGAACTACACCGCCTGGGGCCAGGTCAGCACCCGCTTCGTCCCCTACTCCAACCCGGGACCTCTCGAGGGCTTCGTCTACGGCAAGTAGGGCCGAGGCGGCCCGGCACCTCGGCTCTCGGTAAACTTTCCCCGTGGTTCGTGACATCGTGGTCGTGGAGGATCGACGCCTGCGCACCAAGTGCCCCAGGGTGCCCAAGGTCGACGATTCCACCCGCAAGCTGATCGACGACATGGTCGATACCATGCGCGACGCGCCCGGTATCGGGCTGGCGGCGCCCCAGGTGGGCGTGCTCCTGCGCGTCATCGTGGCCGAGGTCGACGACCAGCTGCACGCGCTTGTCAATCCCGAGATCATCCGGGCCGAAGGTGAGCAGGTCGCGGATGAAGGCTGCCTTTCCATCCCCGGCTACGTCGGTGAGGTGAAGCGCTTCGAGCGGGTCGTGGTCAAGGCCAAGAACCGCTCCGGCAAGGACGTGCGCGTCCGCGGCGAAGGGCTGCTGGCGCGCTGCCTCCAGCACGAGATCGACCACATCGACGGCATTCTGTTCACCGACCGTCTGACCAGCCCCGACAGCCTCCGCAAGGTCGCTCCCGAGGAGGCCGGCGAGGCCGTCGCGGAGCCGGCCGAAGCTGAGGCGACGGCGGTCTAGCCAACATCGCCGGGGCTAAGGTCAGCCCCATGCGCGTCGTCTTCATGGGTACGCCCGAGTTCGCGGTGCCGTCGTTGCGGGCCCTGTTCGACCGCCACGACGTGGCCCTGGTCGTCAGCCGGCCGGATCGACCTGCCGGTCGAGGCCTGAGCCTGCGCCGCTCGCCAGTGGCCGAGTTGGCCGAAGCGGCAGGAGTCGCGCTCGAGCTGCCGACCTCGGTCCGCGACCCAGAGGCGGCGGAGCGGATCAGGGCCGCGGGGCCGGACGCTGTCGTGGTCGCCGCATACGGCCGGGTGCTGTCGCTGGCGCTGCTGGAAGTCGCGCCGTACGGGGGCATCAATGTCCACGCCTCGCTGCTTCCTCGCTGGCGGGGCGCATCCCCGATCGCTGCGGCTATCCTTGCTGGCGATCACGAAACCGGCGTCAGCATCATGCGCATGGAGGAGGGCCTCGATACCGGCCCGGTGCTGCTGCAGCGCCGCACCCCGATCGGCCGCAGCGAGACCACTGGGGAGTTGACGGCGCGACTGGCTGAGCTTGGCGCTGAGGCGCTGATCGAGGGGCTGGAGTTGATCGAGCGCGGCGACGCCGTCTTCACGCCGCAACCTGAGGCAGGCGTCACGCTGGCCCCGCCGGTACGGAAATCGGATGGCGACCTGCAATGGGAGATGAGCGCGGGTGCGATCGAGCGGGCCGTGCGCGCCTACAACCCCTGGCCGGGCGTCCGCCTGCCGCTGGCCGGCGATCCGGTGAAAGTGCTGGAGGCCCGGACCCTCCCGGCATGGACCGCGGCCGAGCCGCGGCGAACGCCGGGCGAGGTCGTTGAGGTTGGCTCCGCGGGCATCACCGTCATGGCCGCGGACGGCCCGCTGCGGCTGGAGGTGCTCCAGGCGCCGGGAAAGAAAGCGATGCGCGCGGCCGAATACGCGCGCGGACGGCGCGACCTGGGGGCTGGTCATGGCTGAGGGCGAGAAGACGATTGCCAACAATCGGGCGGCGTTTCACGAGTACTTCATCCTCGACAAGATCGAGGCCGGCCTGGAGCTCCTCGGCACCGAGGTCAAGTCGCTCCGAGCCGGCAAGGTCAACATCAAGGACGGCTTCATTCGCATTGAGAACCGCCAGGCGTTTCTCGAGAGCGTGCACATCCAGCCGTGGGAGGCGGGCAATCGGCAGAACCACGAGCCCACGCGCAGCCGCCGCCTGTTGATGCACCGGAGCGAGATCGTCGAGCTCTTTAGCAAGGTCCGCGAGCAGGGATTGACCCTGGTCCCGCTCCGCCTTTACTTCCGCAACGGGCGCGCCAAGGTCGAGGTGGCGCTGGTCAAAGGCAAGAAGTCGTGGGACAAGCGCCAGAGCATCGCCGAGCGAGACGCCAAGCGCGAGATGCAGCGCGCCATCCGTCGCGACTCGCGCTGAGTTCGGCGTGATGGCATTCACGGGGGTGCTGGGGCTGCTCGGCGGTGAGGAGATGCGCCCGTCCTGCGGGCCCTTCGATGGCGCCCTGCTGAGGGCCGCGGGCGACCCGCGGGTGGTCAACGTGGTGCCGGCGGCGGTGGCCCGCAACGGCTCCGTGAGCGCCGCCATGCGGCTGGCTCGGAACTACTTCGGTAACCGACTGGGGTTGAGCGTGCGCCAGGTGCCGCTGCTTGGCAGGGGCGACGCCTTACGGCCGGAGGTGGTCGAGCAGCTGGCGGCCTCTCCGCTGACCTACCTCCTGGGGGGCGACCCGGGCCACCTGCTCGACAGCCTCCTGGGCACGCCGGCCTGGGATGCGATTCGCGGTGCGCTTCGCGGCGGGGCGGCACTGGCGGGGAGTAGCGCCGGCGCCATGGTCGCCTGCGAGACGCTCCTGCTCCGCAGCCCCAACCCCAGCCCGAAGGCTCGCCATGGTCGTCCAGCCCTCCACCTGATGCCTGGCGTGGTGCTCATCCCGCACCTGCATCGCTTCGGCGCAGGCTGGCTGGAGGCATCGCGCCGGGAGGCGCGGGGGCGCGACATCGTCGGGCTCGAGGAGTCCACCGGTTTGATCTACGCCGGGGGCTGGAGAGTCCACGGGCCGGGAGAAGTCAAGCTGTGGAGGCGGGGGGAAGAGCCGGCCTTGGTTTTCCACGACGGCGACCGGCTACGGTGGCGCTCGCCCAAAGCGTGAACCGTGGGAGTTTGAACTGAACGCGGCCGTGGTGTAATCAGGTCATGGCCGTAGCTAGCAAGGATCAGGCCCGGTTGATCCGGGCGGCCGCGCGGCTCCTCGGAGTTCGACGTGGGGCGACAGTCGATGACGTCATCCAGGCGCGCCGCGTCCAGGCCAAGCTGTGGCACCCGGATATCAACCCGGAATCGGGCTCGGCCGAGCGGATGGGGCAGATCAACCAGGCCACCGACCTGCTTTGCGACTTCATCCGCCGGGGCGGAGTGGTCTCGGGCCTGGCGCCGCGCGCCGGCCGACCGCAGCGTCCGGCGGCCCCGGTGGCGGCCCCACCGCGGGTCTTCGAAGTGCGCTTCGAGCCGGAGGTCAGCGTCTCGGTGTCGGCGCCCGACCGCCACGCCCGCCTCGAGATCGATGAGATCGACGCCCTCGCAGGGGGTATGCGCACGGTTCGCTTCGTCCGCCGCGAGCCCGGGCGTTGCCATGCCTGCGCCGGTTTGGGGGCCTCGCCATCCGGTCCAAAGCGGGTTTGCCCTGACTGCGATGGCCGCGACTGGGCCTGCGCCACCTGCTCGGGTCGTGGCTGGCTTCATCTCAGGCCGAGGTCCTGCCGCCACTGCGAAGGCTCGGGCGCGGCGCGGGTCGAGTGCAGCGTGATCCTGAAACTGCCGCCCGGGATCCGCCAGGTCCGCCGGACGATGGTCAAAGGTTGGGGCGACGTCGACGACGAGGGCAACGCCGGCAACCTCTGGGTGGATCTGGTGCCGACGGTAACGGTCCTGCAATCAGCTCCGTGGCGCTTCAACTACTTCGGCCACAACTGGCCGCGGCCGGAGGGTCGCACCGAGGGCGACTGGCTGGCGATCTCGAATTCGCCGCTGCCCGACGAGGAGATGCGAGAGCTCGGCTTCTGGCGCGACCCCAAGAGCTCGGAGTGGGTGCGCCAGGCGCCCTCAGACGGATCCCAGGGAATCATCGACCTGATCCGCCAGCGGCAGTTCTTCGTGCCCCAGGTCTCCGGCTAGGACTCTCCGCAGTCGCGTCGACGCGGGTGCTTCGGGAAGGGCCGATTTCATTTAACTGGCGGTTGGGCCAGGGCGCAGAAACGAACGAATGTTTGGTATAATGACCAATGCGCGGCTGCGCACAGTGCCAACGTCGATTCAAGCTCTCCAGCGGTCATCTGCGCTGCCCGGGTTGCAGGTCCGTCGACCAGTGCCAATGTGGAGGGGCGAAGCAGCGCCACTCACGCATGTGCCTGGAGTGGCGGCCGCTGACTGGAAGCAGCAACGGTAATTGGAAGGGCGGTCGGACTTACCACAAAGGCGGGTATGTGATGGTTCGGCAACCAGCTCATCCCCGCGGTGCCGGCAACAGCGGATACGTCTTCGAGCACATCGCTGTAGTAGAGTGCCAGCTCGGTCGCGTCCTCTTGACCGATGAAACGGTACACCACTTGAACGGCGTCAAAGACGACAATCGCCCCGAGAACCTGGAGGTTTGGAGCGGCAAGCATCCCGCCGGGATTCGCGCCAGCGACGCCGTGGGCTGGGCACTAGAAATCCTGCTTCGGTATCAGCCAAATGCACTTAGCAGGAAGGGGAATTTGGAGGCGAGGGGTATCGAACCCCTGTCCGGAACAGCGTCCCACGAGACCTCTACGAGCGTAGACCGGATTTGATCTCGCCTCGAGCTTGCCTCCGGACGGGCTAGCTCAAGGCCAGCGACCCTTTAAAGTCCCCGCTTGGGCGGTCACGATTCCCGCGCGGGCAAGCCCTGTATTTGTGGCCCTTCCTCCGTACCAGGACGCTCCCGAGGAGGACCCCGGGCCTAGGGCCCGGACCTAGTCCTCACCGCTTACGCGGCGAAGGCGAGGCTCTGCGTGTTTTTCGCAGTTATGTTTTTTGCCCGTTTTAGGAGCCAGGCGCTCCGCTCGCAATCCCGTAAACCACTGCCCCGTCGAAACCAATTCGCCCCCACGAGGCCGTGCTAGCGGTACATCGAATATACCCTGCCCAGAGGCGTTGTAAGCTACCGCGGCTCGCGGTGGCGCCGGATTCGGGCTGTTAGCCTTGACTGCTGATGGCTGATTCCGAACTGGTGGCCCGTTTGGCGGCGGCACGTCTGTACGTCGTGTCTGGCGACGCCCCCCCCGAGATCCAGGCGAATGTCCTGCGCGCTGCCCTTGATGGCGGCGCCGATGTTGTCCAGCTGCGGAACAAGGTCGCCGCACCGAGCGACCTCCTCGAGCCCGCCCGGTTGGTTGGCGCCCACGCCCGTGCCCGCGGAGCCGTCTTCATCGTCAACGATCACCTCGACCTCGCGATCGAGGCGGGCGCCGACGGGGTCCACCTCGGCCAGGACGACATTTCCGTGGAGGCGGCCAGGGCTGCGTGGGGTGGTCTCATCGGGCGCTCCACCCACAGCCTCGACCAGGCGCTGGAGGCGCAGCGCCAGGGTGTCGACTACATCGGCGTGGGCCCGGTGTACGCCACGCCGACCAAACCCGGTCGACCGGCGGTTGGACTCGAGCTGCTCCAGGCTGTAGCCTCGGCAATCTCGATCCCATGGTTCGCGATCGGTGGCATTGACAGCAGCAACCTCGAAGACGTCCTCGCCGCCGGGGCATCGAGGGTTGCGGTGGTGCGGGCCGTGTGCGAGGCGCCGGAGCCGGCGGCCGCGTCCCGGGCTCTGCTCGCCAGGCTGCAGCAGCCACTCGGTGCGCCCGCGTGAGCACCGGCCTCGAGTCGATGCTGATTGTCAACGGAGATCCCATGCCGCTGGGCGAGTTGGGCACGGTCGGCGCGCTTCTCAGCAATCTCAAGGTGGCCCCCGAACGCGTCGTGATCGAGCTGAACGGCGTCATCTATCGCCGTGGCGAAGGGCTCGACCAAAAGCTCGGCGGCGGTGACGTGGTCGAGATCGTGCACTTCGTGGGCGGCGGCTGATGCAACTCTCTGAGGAGTTCCACTGATGGCGACCGAAGTCCGCGACCAGACCGACGCCCTCCAGATCGGCGAGGTCACTCTCAGCTCGCGCCTGATCCACGGGACCGGCAAGTTCAGCAACAATGCGGTGCTGGCCGAGTGCCTGCGCCAGGCCAAGCCGAGCCTGATCACGCTGGCGGTGCGGCGGCTGGGGTTGCAGGACGGAGGTCAGTCGGAGCTCGCCGACGTGGACCTATCGAGCTTCACGTTGCTGCCCAACACCGCCGGCGCGACCACCGTGGAGCAGGCGGTGCGACTGGCCCGCCTGGGCCGGGCCGCGGGCCTCTCGGACCTGGTCAAGGTCGAGGTCATAGGGGACGACGAGACGCTGCTGCCCGATCCGGAGGCGACGCTGGCGGCGAGCCGAGAGCTGGTCGCCGAGGGCTTCACGGTTCTGCCCTACACCAGCGACGACGTGGTCCAGGCGATCCGCCTCGCCGAGGCGGGTGCGGCCGCGGTGATGCCGCTGGCGGCCCCTATTGGCACCACCCTGGGCGTCCTCAATCCCACCAACATCCGGCTGATCATCAAGAAGCTGACCTGCCCGGTGATCGTCGACGCAGGGCTGGGCGTGCCCTCCGACGCCGCCCGCTGCATGGAGTGGGGCGCGGCGGGTGTCCTCGTCAACACCGCCATCGCCATGGCGCAGGACCCGCCGATGATGGCCAGGGCGTTTGCCGAGGCTGTCGTCGCGGGACGGCGCGCGTTCCTCGCCGGGCGGGCGGAGATCAGCCTTGCGGCGCTGGCCTCCAGTCCCACCGAGGGCATCCCCGGGCAGTGACCGGCCCCGGCCCGGTGGTGGGGGATGTGGGAGAGATCGATCTCCTGCGCATGCTGGAGCCATACCTGGACCGCGACGCCGCGAGCCTGCTGCTGGCCGCCGGCGACGACGGCGCCATCTGGCAGCCAGGGGCCTCGAAGGCGGTGGTCGTGACCACCGACAGCCTGGTCGAAGACGTTCATTTCCACCGCCTTGATGGCGACACCGGTTTCAATACCGACCTCGGCTGGAAGCTGCTGGCAATCTCGCTGAGCGACCTCGCCGCCATGGGCGCATCCGCGGGCCCGAGCTTCCTCGCCCTCAGCTTTCCGCCCGACTGGCCGGTGGCCGACGTCGAGGCCCTGTACAGGGGGCTTGCCGAGTGTGCTCGGGAGCACCGCGCCACCCTGGCGGGCGGCAACCTCAGCGGTGGGGCCATCGCGGTCCTGACCAGCATCTGCCTTGGGGAGGTTGTCGCCGACATGGCCCTCCGTCGTACGGGTGCGGTGCCGGGGTGGAAGCTTGCGGTCACCGGCCGGCTGGGCGGCGCCGCTGCCGCAGTGCGGGTTCCGGTGGGCGCAGACACCGCTCCCGCCGTCGCCAAGGTTGCCAGGGCGGCGTGGACAGCCCGGCTGCGCCGGCCCCGCCCGCGGCTGGTGGAGGCCAGGGCCCTCGCCGACGAGGGCATCCGCGTCTGCCTCGACGTCAGCGACGGGCTCTACCTGGATGCCGGCCGCCTCCTAAAGGAGGGTCTCGGCATCGTCATCGATCCCGAGCGCATACCGCTGGAGGACGGCGTACGAGATGCCTTCCCCGACGCCTGGGTCGAGCTCGCCGGCGGCGGCGAGGACTACGAGCTGCTCTTCGCGGGCCCGGCCGAGCGCGTCGATGCCGCCTGTCGCCGGATCGTCGATGACGGGGGAGAGGCGACCGTGGTGGGCGGGTTGGACACCGGTGCCGGGGTTCGCCTCCGCGGAGCTGATGGGGGCGAGAGCCCGGCACCGAGGTCTGGGCACCAGCACTTCCGGGCCCAGCAGGGCTGACACCGGAAGCGATATCATTGCTCTTCGGCATGGCTAACGTTGCAGGAAGCCTGATCCGAGATGCGCGTCTCCGCTCCCGGATGTCTCAACGCGACCTCGCCCGCCTCGCCCACACCTCACAGGCGGCTGTCCAGGCATACGAGTCGGGCCGCCGCCAGCCCAGCGTCGGCCGGCTGATGGAGATCCTGGACGCCGCCGGTTTCGACCTTCGCCTGAAGCTGGCGCGAAGCGGGGGTATGACCTCCAGCCTCGATATCCGCCATCCCATCCCCACGCCGACGCCTGTTGTCACCGTCCTCAACAGTGCCATGGGGCCTGAAGAAGACGACCGCATCCTGGAACGGCTGGCGATGTCACCCCAGGCGCGGCTGCGCGCCATGCTGGCGGCGCGGCGGTTCACGGCGAAGTACCGGGGCGCGGCCTCACGCCAGCTGCACAACTAGACCCTGAGGTCATCCTGGGCAGCCTGCTCAGGCACAGGGTCGACTTCGTGCTCATCGGCGGGATCGCGGCGACGCTGTACGGGAGCCGCCACGTCACCGACGACACCGACGTCATGGTGCGTCGCACCACCGCCAACCTGAACCGGTTGCGCCGCGTCCTCACCGAGCTCGATGCCAGGGACCTGCGCAAGCGCTCGCTGGACGAAGTGATGGCGGACCTCGCCGAGGGTGGCAACGCCCGCACCAGGACCGCCGCCGGGCCGCTAGACGTCCTTGCCGCCATCCCGGTTAACCCGCCGATCGCCTACCTGGCGATCGCCCGGCGCGCCAACCTCACCAGGATCGGCAAGCTCCAGGTCCGGGTGGTGGCGCTGGACGACCTGGTCGACATGAAGAGCCGCACCAAACGGGTCAAGGACCAGGCGCGCCTGCCCGAGTTGCGGCGCATCCAGGAGCTCCAGGCGGGTCGCCGCAAGCGTGCCGCCAACTAGCCAACTCACGGCCTGGTCGGCCGCCGAGACCAGCGCCGCCGGCCGCCGGCTCGGCAAGGTCGTTGAGGCGGGCGATGTGCTCTTGCTCACCGGCACCCTTGGCGCCGGCAAGACGGTGCTAGTACAGGGCCTGGCGGCGGGCCTGGGCTCGCCGGCCGACGTTGTCAGTCCCACCTTTGTCCTGGTCCGCCAGTATCCCGGGCGCCTGGAGCTAGTCCATGCCGATCTCTACCGCCTCGACCGCCCCGAGGAGGCGGAGGCGCTGGGATTGCTGGAGCTCTCTGCTGGCGGGGTGCTGGCCGTCGAGTGGGCCGACCGCGCCCCGTGGCTGTCGACGGTCGACGCCGCCCGCCTGCACCTGGCGCCGGGCGACGCCGAGGGCTCGCGCGAGCTTCAACTCGAGGGCGGGCCGCGCCGGCTCCACGATGCGCTGCTGGACGTGGCGAGGCGCTCCACGTGATCCTGGCGCTGGACACGTCTGGCGATGAGCTGCTGGTGGCGCTGGTCGAAGACGGCCGGCTGGTCGCGGGCGCCGTCCACCCCGGACCGCGGCACCAGGACCGGATCATGAACGTAATCGCAGACATTGCCGGAGAGCGGCTCGGCCGCATCGACGCGGTGGCCGTCGCGCGAGGTCCCGGGTCGCATACGGGCCTACGGGTTGGGCTGTCCGCGGCTGCCGGCATCGCGTTTGGCCGCCACCTCCAGATCTATCCGCTCTCCAGCCTGGCGGTGGCGGCCCAACGCACCAGCGACGGCGATGGCGACGGCGACGGCGGCGTACTGGCGCTGGTCGCGGCTGGTCGCGGTCGTGCCTACAGCCAGGAGTTTGCAAGCGAGGGCGCCAGCCGGAGCCCGGCGGGGCCGCGCCGGCTGGAGACGATCAGCGAACTCGATGCCAGCGGCGCGAGGGTCGCTGCCGAGCCCGCGCTGCTGGCTCAGCTTTCCGTCGGCGCCGAAGGCGAGGCCCGGAGCGGCGTCGAAGCCCTGGTAGCAGCTGTGAACCAGGCCGTGAGCGCGAAAGAGGTCGTGAACTATGATCAGCTCTCAGGCGATTACGGAGACTGATAACCAGAGTGATGCAGCTTCGGCAGCGCACCATCATCGAAGAGATGACGCTCGACGATATCCCGGCGGTCCAGGAGATCGAGAAAGAGATCTTTCTCACACCCTGGCCGCGCAACGCGTACCGTCGCGAGTTGTCGCAGAACCAACTCGCCAGCTACATCGTCCTCCGCGAGGAGGAGGAGATCGTTGGCTACGCCGGGGTTTGGAAGATGCACGACGAGGCCCACATCACCACTGTCGGCGTGCGCCAGCGCGACCAGGGCAAGGGCTTTGGCATGGCCCTGATGCTGGCGCTGATCCAGCGGGCCTACGCGATGGAATCGCGCTGGATGACGCTGGAGGTGCGCGCCTCCAACCACGGTGCCATGGCGCTGTACGAAAGGCTTGGCTTCAAGGTGATCGGCCGGCGGCGCGGCTACTACACCGACGACGGCGAGGACGCGGTCGTGATGTGGTCGGACTCGCTTCTCTCGCCGGCCTTCCGGGAGCGCTACGAGAAGCTGCGCGACCGCGTCGGCCAGGAAGTCGCCTTCAATGATCACGCTGGGGATTGAGACCAGCTGCGACGAGACCTCGGCGGCACTGGTTGAAGACGGCGGGAGGATCCTCAGCAACGTAGTCAGCTCCCAGGTCGAGCTCCACGCCGCCTACGGCGGGGTGGTGCCCGAGCTGGCCGCCCGCGCGCACGTGGAGCGCCTGCCGCTGGTTCTGGACGAAGCGCTGAGGCGGGCAGGCAAGGGGCTGTCCGAGGTTGACCTGGTGGCTGTCACCCGGGGGCCCGGCCTGATCGGGGCGCTGCTGGTTGGTGTGGGCTTTGCCCAGGGATTGGCACTCGACCGCGGCCTGCCCTTGGTGGGCGTCAGCCACCTCGATGGACACATCCACTCGGCGATGCTCCATTCCAGCGCGGCGCGCCTGCCGCTGCTCACCCTGGTTGTCTCCGGCGGACACACCGAGCTGGTTCTGCTCCGGGAGAACGGCGCCCACGAGGTGCTGGGGCGGACCCTCGACGACGCCGCAGGCGAGGCCTTCGACAAGGTCGCCCGGCTGCTCGGGCTGGGCTACCCCGGCGGGCCCCACATCGATCGCCTGGCCGCCTCTGTCAACGCGACCAGCGCTGCGCGCGAGTTCCCTTTGCCCGCGATCAAGGTCGACGGCCTCAATTTCAGCTTTAGCGGCATCAAGACTTCGGTGCGCTATGCGCTGGAGCGGCGGTTGGGCCTCCAGCAGGGTGCCGGTCTTGATCCAGGGCAGTCGGCGGGCCTGGATCGCGAGTATGTCGCGGCGGCGTGCGCCAGCTTCCAGTCGCGGGTCATCGAACACCTGGTGGATCGCCTGAAGACGGCGGTGGAACTGTCGGCGCCCGCGACGGTGGCCATTGCCGGCGGCGTTGCCAGCAACCGAGGTCTGCGCCACGCCGCGGAAGCGGCCCTGGCCGGCGGGCCTCCGCTGGTGGTGCCGGCGCCGGAGCTCTGCACTGACAACGCCGCCATGATCGCGGCCGCCGGCTGGCACCTCTGGCGCGCCGGCGGGGGCTCGAGCCTGCAGGTCGACCCGGGATTGCGGCTGGCGGGATGAGAATCGCCGCAAGTTGCGAGGGCGCCTGAGAGGGCGCTAACATTAGCACTCCAGAGTATCGAGTGCTAACCGGCCCGCCGGACCGGTCCTTGAGGAGGAATCTTGCCCATGAACCTGCGCCCACTTGCTGACCGTGTCGTCGTCCGTCCCCTGGAGCGGGAGGAGATGACCAAGAGCGGCATCGTATTGCCAGACACCGCCAAGGAGAAGCCCCAGGAGGGCGTCGTCGAGGCTGTCGGCAACGGCCGTCTCAACGACAACACTGGTAAGCGCGAGCCCATCGACCTGGTTGTCGGGGACCGCGTGATCTATTCCAAGTACGCCGGCAACGAGGTCAAGCTGGAGGACGAGGACTACCTCATCCTCAGCGAGAAGGACATCCTCGCCGTCGTCGCCAAGAACGGCAAGAAGAAGTAATTTCGCGCCGTTTGCGCGGCGCTCCGTATCCACGATTAGGTAGGTAGACGATGCCGAAGCAGCTTCTCTTTGACGAGCATGCCCGTGAGCACCTGCGCGCTGGCGCTGCTCAGCTGGCCGACGTCGTTCGCATCACACTGGGGCCCAAGGGGCGAAACGTCGTCCTCGACAAGAAGTTCGGCAGCCCGGTGATCACCAACGACGGCGTCACCATCGCCCGTGAGATCGAGCTCGAAGACAACTTCGAGAACATGGGCGCGCAGCTCGTCAAGGAAGTCGCCATCAAGACCAGTGACGTCGCCGGCGACGGCACCACCACCAGCGTGGTGCTGGCCTACGCCATGATCGTGGAAGGGCTGCACATGGTCGCCGCCGGCGCCAACCCAATGGTCCTCAAGGAGGGCATCGAACAGGCCACCCAGCAGGTGGTCAAGCGCATCAATGAGCTGGCCAGGCCGGTAAAAGGCCGCGTTGATGTGGCCCAGGTGGCCAGCATCGCCGCGCGCGACGAGGAGATCGGCAACCTCATCGCCGACGCCATGGACAAGGTTGGCCGCGATGGTGTGATCGAAGTCGAGGAAAGCCAGACGTTCGGCAATGAGATCGAGGTCGTCGAGGGCATGCAGTTCGACAGGGGCTACATCAGCGCCTACTTCGTGACCAACCAGGATGCGATGCAGGCCGAGCTCGAAAACCCCCTGATCCTGATCACCGACAGGAAGGTCTCGGCGGTGCAGGACATCCTGCCGGTGCTCGAAAAGGTGATGCAGAACGGGCGCCCCCTGCTGCTGATCGCCGAAGACATCGAGGGGGAGGCCCTGGCCACGCTGGTGGTAAACAAGCTGCGCGGCACCTTCAGGGCCGTCGCTGTCAAGGCGCCGGGCTTTGGCGACCGCCGCAAGGCGATGCTCGAAGACATCGCCATTCTCACGGGTGCGCAGGTTATCACCGAGGACCTCGGTCTGCGCCTGGAGGACACCGAGCTCGAGAAGCTGGGTGGGGCGCGACGGGTCACGATCGATAAGGACTCCACCACCATCGTCGAGGGCAGCGGTGACAAGAAGGCGATCGCAGGCCGCGTCGCCGACCTGCGTCGCCAGATGGAGGACGTTGAGAGCGACTGGGACCGCGAGAAGCTCCAGGAGCGAATCGCCAAGCTCGCCGGCGGTGTCGCCGTGATCAAGGTGGGCGCGCCCACCGAGGTCGAGCTCAAGGAGCGCAAGGACCGTCTCCAGGACGCGCTTGCGGCCACCCGGGCCGCCATCGAGGAGGGGATCGTCCCTGGCGGTGGCATCGTGCTCTTGCGCGCCCAGGCGGCGATCGACACTCTCAAGCTGGAGGGCGACCGCGCCGTCGGCGCTGCCATCGTCCGCCGCGCCCTTGAGGCTCCGCTCCGCCAGATTGCCACCAACTCCGGGGTCGAGGGATCGGTGGTGGTCGAGAAGGTCAGCGCGAAGAAGGGGAACGTCGGTTTCGACGCCCGCAACAGCAAGTACGTGGACATGGTCAAGGCCGGCATCGTGGATCCTGCGAAGGTGACTCGCTCCGCACTCCAGAACGCCGCCAGCATCGCCGCTATTCTGCTCACCACTGAGACGCTGGTGTCCGACGCCCCCGTCGAAGAGGAGGGCGCAGGCATGGCTGAGCACGGTCATGACCACGGCATGGACGGGATGGGCGACATGGGTGGGATGGGCGACATGGGTGGAATGGGCGACATGGGAGGCATGGGCTTCTAGCCGTCACAAACCGGCGATCGGCGGTGCTTATTGCTCATCAGTTCGAGGCCGGCCAATTCCCGATCTTCCCGGCCGCCAAAGGAGCTAGATGGCGTTGACGATGCTGGAGCCGGCCGGAACAGCTGCCCCGGGCACGCCTGCGATCGAACTGGCCCAGGTCGAGCGGACCTATGGCAAAGGCGACAGCGAGGTCCACGCCCTGCAGCGAGTCTCGTTGGCCGTGGCCGAGGGTGAGTTCATCGCCATCATGGGCCCCTCGGGCAGCCGGCAAGTCGACGTTGCTCAACCTGGTCGGCGCCCTCGATCGCCCGTCGGCCGGCAGGATCCTGGCCAGCGGCCGCGACATCGCTGGGCTCAGTGCCCGCGAGGCGGCGCGCTACCGGCGCCGAGAGGTGGGCTTCGTGTTCCAGTCCTTCAACCTTCTGCCGCGGCTTACGATGCTCGAGAATGTCGCGCTGCCGCTGATGTTCGAGGGCGTGGCCCCCGCTGAGCGAACCAAGAAGGCGCGCGGGTTGCTCGACGACCTGGGCCTCACCGCCCGCCAGCACCACAAGCCCGGCACGCTTTCCGGCGGGGAGAAACAGCGGGTGGCTATCGCTCGCGCCCTCGTCAACGATCCGCGGACTCTGCTGGCCGACGAACCCACCGGAAACCTGGACACCAAAAACGCCCAGGCCGCGATGGAGATCCTTGTCGATCTCAACCGCAGCCGCGGCCAGACGATCTTCCTGATCACCCACGAGTCGGAGGTCGCTCGCCACGCCGGCAGGGTCGTACACATGCGAGACGGCCGCATCACCAGTGGCGAGGGAGTCCGCTGATGCGCCTCCTCGACCTGGTCAATTTTGCCCGCAACAACATCGGACGGTCGCGTCTGCGCACCACCCTCAGCGCCACCGGCATTGCCATCGGCACCGCGGCCGTGGTCACCCTGCTGGCGCTTGGCAACGGCATCCAGGCCATCGCCGTGGGCCAGGCCTCCAGCTTCGCGGCAGTCACGCAGGTCGCCGTCCTCCCCGGCATCAACGGCAACCAGCACAAGCCGATCCAGCCGGCCCAGGTGGCGACGATCTCCAAATACGCCAACGTCAAGTACCTCGTCACTTCGCTGAGCACGCCGCCGCTGCGGATAATGCTCGATGGCAAATCGGTGGAATCACGCAGCGCCTCTCAAACTCCGATCGCCGATGGCGTCACCCTGGTATCGGGCGCCGGCGGCGGCAGCGCCGAGGCCGACGGCGTGATCGTTTCCAAGAGCCTGTTGGGCGCGCTGGGGCAGACCCCGGCGTCGATAGTGGGCAAGGCGGTGACGTTGACCGAAGGCGGCGATGTCTGCTGTAACGACCCCAACCAGGGCGGGCTCGCGGTTCTAGGTCCTGAGCATTCCTTCAGCGCGCACGTTGCCGGCGTCGTCGACGACACCAAGATCGCTGCCGGCCGCGGACCGAATGACCCGAAGGCTACCCCGGTGTTGATGGTGGCGGCTCCCCTGGGTGCCACCATCGACGGCACGCCGGGCGGCCAGACTGGGGCCCAATACCTCGACAAGCAGGGCTACGACCAGGCCACCGTGGTCACCGACGACGCCCGTGCCACAGCCGATATCGCCACCAAGATGAAAGCCCTCGGCCTGGTGGCCCGGGACCGCGCCGATCTCCTCAACCGGATCGAATTCTTCTTCAACATCATCAAGGGCGGCCTGGGCGCGGTCGGCGGCATCGCCCTGCTGGTGGCAACCGTTGGCATCGCCAACACCATGATCATGACGGTGCTCGAGCGAACCCGCGAGATCGGGATCATGAAAGCTTTGGGCGCTGAGCCTCGAACGATCCGGATGCTCTTCCTGACCGAGACCGCGCTCAACGGCGTCATCGGCGGCGTTGCTGGACTGGTGATGGCATTCGCCGCCAGCTTTCTCCTAAACCTTGGCTTCACCAGGTTTATCGAGAGCCAGGGCGGCAGCGTGCCTGGCCCGTTGTTCGTGATTCCGCCGTTGCTGGTGCTCGGGGCGCTCGCGCTGGCGATCGCCGTCAGCCTCATCGGCGGCGCCCTGCCCAGCCGTCGCGCCGTGCGTCTCCAACCGCTGGACGCTCTCCGCTACGAATAGCCTCAACTAGCCAGCGCTGCGGAGGTTGACCGCGCGGTTCCTAGAATTGACCGATGCACCGTGACCTCGCCGACCTCAGCCCGCGCCGTCTGAATCTCGTTTGAGCGCCATGGACACGGCCGAGCTCTCGGCGATCCTCAACCCGCTGCAGCTGCAGGCGGTCACCGCGCCAGACGGACCGCTGCTGGTCTTTGCCGGTGCCGGCAGCGGCAAGACCCGGGTGCTCACCTACCGTATCGCGCACCTGATCCAGTCGGGCCGAGCCCACCCCGACCAGATCCTGGCGGTGACGTTCACCAACAAGGCTGCCCGAGAGATGCGCGCGCGCATCGAAACCCTGGTCGGCCCGGGGCAGGCGCCGGTGTGGATGGGCACCTTCCACTCCATCTGCGGTCGCATCCTGCGCCGCGACGGCCACCTGGTCGGCATCAACCGCAGCTACGTCATCTACGACGAGGCCGACCGGCTGGCTGCCGTCAAGAGGACGATGCAGAAGCTCAACCTGGACCAGAAGAAGTTCCCGCCGCAGGCCATCGCCGGGCGCATCTCCCATGCCAAGAACGAGCTCCTTGGGCCTGGCGAGTTCGCCGCCCAGGCCGAGGACTACTTCTCCGAGATCGTCTCGCGCGTCTACCCGATCTACGACCAGCTCCTCCGCGATGCCAGCGCCCTCGACTTCGACGACATGCTCCTAATCGCCGCCCGGCTCTTCCGCGAGGACGCCTCGGCGCTGCAGAAATGGCAGGGCCGCTTCCAGCACATCCTCGTCGACGAGTACCAGGACACCAACAAGGTCCAGTACGTGCTGATTCAGCTGCTGGCGGAGCAGCACCGCAACCTCTGCGTCGTCGGCGACGACGACCAGTCGATCTACAGCTTCCGCGGCGCCGACGTCCGCAACATCCTCAGCTTCGAGCGCGACTTCCCCGAGGCCACGATCGTGAAGCTGGAGCAGAACTATCGGTCCACGCAGCACATCCTCGACGCCGCCCACGCCGTCATCCAAGGGGTCCCGGAGCGCGCCGAGAAGCAGCTCTGGACCGACGCCGGCGCCGGCGAGAAGGTGATGCTGGGGCAGGTCTACGACGAGCAGGAGGAGGCGCTGGCGGTCATCAGCGAGGTCAATCGCCTGATCCACCAGGAGGGCTTCGCCCTCAACGACATCGCCGTCCTCTACCGCACCAACGCCCAGTCTCGCGCGCTGGAGGAGGCGATGGTGCGCCAGAACGTGCCCTACAAGCTCATCGGTGGGGTGCGCTTCTACGAGCGGCGCGAGATCAAGGACGCGCTGGCCTACCTGCGGGTGATCTTCAACCCCGCCGACGTCATCGCCTTCCGCCGCATCGTCAACGTGCCAAGACG